>ENA-OFCE01000001-OFCE01000001.1-metagenomes-genome-assembly--contig:-NODE-1-length-377219-cov-6.115040_pt1 | contig 377219 bp, 331 predicted proteins | sample MGYA00153388_OFCE01 | MGnify analysis MGYA00153388
AGTACTTGATTAAGACACCGGAAAGGCTCACTTCGGCAGGGATCGCTGTGCCTGAAGATGATGCCAGAACGGCTCCCTCTCCCTGTGGGAGAGGGGGCTGACCGAGTTGGCTAATAGCCTACAAATCTTACCTGATCACCACACCGTTCCAGCCCCCTTTTAAGGGGGAAAAGATCGACCACAGTACTTGATTAAGACACCGGAAAGGCTCACTTCGGCAGGGATCGCTGTGCCTGACGACGACGCCAGAACGGCTCCCTCTCCCTGTGGGAGAGGGTTGGGGTGAGGGGTAAACTCTGAAGATCAGACCTTGGTCAGCACCAACTGGCCGCTTTTATCCAGCGGGATCTGGGTGCCTGGATCGTGATCCATGCGGATTTTGCCCTGCTGGTCGCCAATCTTGTAAGTCACGTCATAGCCCAGCATTTTCTGCGATTTGTCATACACCGTTTTGCAGCGCTGCTGCGTGCTGGTGGTCGTGTCGTTGTCTTGCAAGGCCCCCTGCACCTGGTGACCGGCATACCCACCACCCAGCGCACCTACCACGGTCGCAACATCACGGCCCCTGCCACCGCCAAACTGGTGACCAATCACCCCCCCGGCAACCGCCCCCAGCACGGAACCAGCGATGCGGTTTTCATCCTGAACCGGTGCACGATGGGTCACCGTGACGTTCCGGCACTCCTGCCGAGGGGTTTTGATGGTTTCTTTGATCGGTGTTGCGGCGAGAACCTGCGCATATTGTGGGCCGGGAGTGAATACGTCCAGACCAGCTACGGCAGCAATTCCCAGAGCGGCTGCAATACCAATCCCAACACCGGCTAACATTGATTTGTTCACAGGAAATCCTCCTGAATGTGTTACCACGCATTATGCACCGGGCAAACTCGCATTGATCACAGGCGATTTCCCCGGTTTACGGCGTGCGTGACGCGCCGTCTGTAAACTCCCTAAAGTCTGCACAAGGAAGTTCACCCTCGCAATAAGACTCAATGAGCAAAACACCCTGAAAACGGGCCAAAACCAATGAATTGAGAAGAATCCTATCTTTGCCTGCCCCCTTCTCACGGCAATAAAAAAACCCACGCGGCAAGCCTACGTGGGTTTTCATCAACCGAACAAGCGGGTTAAAACATCAGTGCATCTTCAAGCGCGGACGGATCACGCGGTTGATCCCACCCACCAACATCATCAGGCCGGTTTTGGTATAGCCGTGCAGCGCTACCTGGTGCATACGGTACAACGAAATATACACCACGCGGGCGATACGCCCTTCGACCATCATGGAACCGCGCATCAGGTTACCCATCAGGCTACCTACGGTACTGAAGCGGGAAAGCGAGACCAGTGAACCGTGATCCTTATAAACGTAAGGCTTCATCGGCTGATCGTGCATCATCGCCAGGATGTTGCTGTAGCAACGTGATGCCATCTGGTGGGCAGACTGTGCCCGTGGTGGCACAAAACCGCCGCCTTCACGCGGGCAGGAAGCGCAGTCACCAATGGCAAAGATGTTGGCATCACGGGTGGTTTGCAGCGTTGGCTCAACCACCAGCTGATTGATGCGGTTGGTTTCCAGCCCGGCAATCTCTTTCATAAAGTCCGGAGCCTTGATACCCGCCGCCCACACCATCAGATCGGCATTGATAAATTCGCCGCCTTTGGTGTTCAAGCCATGCTCATCGGCACTGGTCACCATGGTATTGGTTAATACGCGTACGCCAAGCTTGTTCAGCTCCTGGTGCGCCGCTGCGGAAATACGCGGCGGCAGCGCTGGCAGAATACGCTCACCGGCTTCAACCAGGGTAACCTTCAAGGCGCTGTTATCCAGCCCTTCAAAGCCGTAGCTGTGCAGCTGTTTGACCGCGTTATGCAGTTCTGCCGACAGCTCAACGCCGGTAGCCCCACCACCCACGATGGCAATATTCACGCTCTCCTTCTCTTCCGGATTGGCAGAGAACTTGAGGAACAGGTTCAACATCTCGTTATGGAAACGGTGCGCCTGATTCGGGTTATCCAGGAAGATGCAGTTATCTCTTACCCCTGGGGTGCCAAAGTCGTTCGAGGTGCTGCCGAGCGCCATCACCAGGATGTCGTAGCTCAACTCGCGGGCGGGAACCAGCTGGCAGCCCTGCTCATCGCAGATCTGCGTTAACTGCAGCGTTTTCTTTTCACGGTCAATGTTGACCAGTGAGCCCAGTTGGAAGTTGAAGAAGTGATTACGCGCATGCGCCAGGTAGTTCAACGCATCCACACCGTCATCCAGGGAGCCGGTAGCCACTTCATGCAGCAACGGCTTCCACAAATGGCTGTGGTTGCGATCCACCAGCGTGATCTCCGCTTTGTGCTTACGACCCAGTTTATGGCCCAGGCTGGTTGCCAGCTCCAGACCACCGGCACCACCGCCGACAATAACGATTTTCTTCTTTGGCGTTGTCAAAATGACCCCCTGAATGTGAACCAATTGTTGCCTAAGGGTAAATAAATAATATCCTTAGAATACATAGGGTTCGCTTAAGTTAAACCTGCAATCTGAGGCCAGAATAGCACGAGAGGTTATTTGGTCATACCAAAATTGATGTACGTCAAAGTTTTTTGGTTAAAGGCTGGACGAAGGACTTTTTTGAGGATTGTGATTCAAATAGTTAGCGTGAGATCACAGTTTTGCATTTTGCTGCCAAGCGGCGAAAACCGGCTCGACAAAAACAAAAAAGCCGCAATTGCTGCCCTTTAGGAACAACGTTCACGGCTTGGTTATGCGTTATAAAACTGTTACGCCAGCGTCTTGAATGCCTTGATACGCTGAAGGTGTGGCGAGATGTTTTTAAACTTGTGACTCTGCTGTTCATCCCAGACGATTTCATAATACTTGTGCAGCAACTCGGCACTACGCTGGCTGTCCAACACTTCGTCCTGGCGAGAAAGCACCACCAGGCAGCGATTGCGGTTCTTCTCACGGAAATCTTCCACGCATTTGGTGGCGATATCGCGATACTCTTCCGGCCGGTCGATCTTGCCGTGCATATGTTCTTCCGGGTACAGGTTCGGGTTGAAGATCACCTGACGGATGCCGCACAAAAATCCGATACGTTCGGCCCAAAAGCCCCCAAGACCCACGCCGCAAATCAACGGATGGGCATCCCCTTCCTGCTGAACCGCCTTGTCCACCTCTTTCAATAAATGCTGCATATCATGGCGCGGATGCAAAGTGCTGTAGCTGATAAAGCGCACGTCCGGATCGATGAACTGTAACTGCATAATCTTTTCATGATTGCCGGGACTGGTGGAATCGAAGCCATGCAAATAAATAATCATGTGGTTCCTCGCAACAAGCTGGAGGCCGCTGGCAGCCCCCATTATTAACGCCGCCTTCTTGCGGCGCCCTGGCCGTTCACCCCGCTGAGCGTTGCTTATGCTCTTCCCAGCGTTCATGCAATTGACTCAGCGCACTATGCGCCTTTTGCCAACGGTCGGAATCGCGCAGTTCCTGACGGGTGAACTGACCGCGATGATATAACCGCTGCAATTTCTCTACTTTGACCGGGGACAGGTTATCTAACACGCTGACCGCCCCTGCCCGATTATTACAAACCAGGATCATATCGCAACCGGCATCCAGCGCCGCCTGGCCACGCTCGGCATAGCTGCCCATGATCGCCGCCCCTTCCATCGACAGATCGTCAGAGAAGATCACGCCCTCAAAGCCTAGCTCCTGACGCAAGATTTGCTGCAGCCAGTAAGGTGAACCGCTGGCCGGGCGTGGATCTGCTTCAGTATAGATAACATGGGCTGGCATGATGGCATCCAGCAATCCGCGTTGGATCAGCTCACGGAAGATAGTCATATCATGTTCGCGGATTTGGGCCAATGGCCGTGGATCTCGCGGGGTTTCTTTATGCGAGTCCGCCGTGACTGCGCCATGTCCTGGGAAATGCTTGCCGGTGGTTTTCATCCCGGCGCTGTGCATCCCCTGGATAAAGCGTTCAGCCATCACTAACGCCTGCTGCGGGTCGCTATGGAAAGAACGCTCGCCAATCGCCGCGCTGGCGTGGCCGATGTCCAATACCGGGGCAAAGCTGATATCGATATCCTGGGCAATCATTTCCGAGGCCATCAACCAGCCAGCTTCATGAGCCAGACGCCCGCCTTCCTGGGCATCGTTGAGCGCCGCAAAGGATTGCGCCGCCGGTAAGCGGGTAAAACCTTCGCGAAAACGCTGCACGCGCCCGCCTTCCTGATCCACTGCCACCACCAACCGCGAATGCGAGGCCGCGCGGATTTGGCGAACCAGCTCACGCAACTGCTGCGGATCGGCAAAGTTGCGGGTAAACAGGATCAGGCCCCCTACCAGCGGGTGTTTTAAAATCTCGCGTTCTTCTGCGTCCAGCTCATAGCCGACGACATCTAGCATTACTGGGCCCACGGCCACCTCACATCAGTATTCATGATTAATTTGACGATGATAAACAAAAACGCTGGTATAACGCTGCGCCCCAACGCAAAAATTCCGCATCCCGACACTGCTGCCAGCGCACTTCACACCACATCAGCATCAGGTAATCCACCCACGGCAACCAACGCTGGACCTGTGAGGCCAACTGCGGCAAATCGGCATAGCCGTGGGGTTGGTATTGCTCCAAAAAGCGTTGTTGCACAGCCGGGGAAAATTGATTGAAGCGAAACATCGCTGCCAGCTCCAGGGCGATATCGCCATCGGCAGCATATTCCCAGTCGATCAACCTGAGCTGCCCGGCCTGTCGCAGCAGATTGCCAGCATGAATATCCATATGCAGCGTTGCCAACTGCAACGGGCGCGGCATGGTACCGTTGATGAAATAGCGCTGCCAACGCAGCCAGGCTGGCGTGAGACGCCTGCGATCGATTTGCTGCCAATAGCGGGTAAATTGCTGTTGCAAATCCAGCCGGTAACCACTCAACCCACGGTTATGCAACCGGGCGGTCAGCTCTGCCAACTCCCCGTTGGCCGTTAAGGAAGCAAACGCCGTTTCATCAACGCTCTCACCGGCAAGCCATTCGACGATCAGCCACTCAGGGCTCTGTAACCACACCTTTGGACCTATGCCCAATCCAGCGCGCTTCAGCACTTGCCCCTCACGCCGACGGTTAACGCCGAGCATGTGTTTTTCCGGCGTCTGTGGACGGGCCAGCAGTTGCACATCGCCACTGTCGATCCGCCAGCTCTCGCCGCTCAACCCTTGTACCAGGCTAAAATGACAACCGGCGGTATTTACCGCCGGCAGTCTGTTACTCAAGAGTCGCCGCAGCTGGGATTCAGTATTTGACGTCGCCATTGCCTGACCAGACGATCTCACCGGTTTGTACCAACATCAGCTGCATTTCCATCGCCGGTGACTTCACATCGCCACTGACGGCGCTATACAACACGTATTGCGCGTTGACGATACGCGCCAAGCCAATCGCCTTGCTGCGCGACCCGAGGCTATCTTCCGCCGACAGGCCCAGCGTCTGTTTGGCGCTCGCCAACTGCGCTTCCGGCACGACGGCAAAGGTCTTGTTGGATGCCAAAGCCTGGTGCAGCGCCGAAGTGGCGTTGCCGATGCTCAATGAGCCATTGGTATTGTTCTTCACGCTGTCCAACAGCAATACGCTGCCAGGCGTGACGCCATCGGCCTTCAGCATCTGATTGACCAACGGCTGCACGCTGCCCAGCCAGTCAAGCTGCTGGATCTTCGGCGGCTGTGGCACCGGCTCGGTGGTTGGTGGCAACGGTTCAGGCTGAGGCTCTGGTTGCGGCTGTGGCTCTACCGTCACCGGTGCCGTAGGCTCTGGCGGGCGTGATGGACAACCGGTTAACACCAACGCGGCCAGCGCCACCCATAGGAACTTTTTCATTACCTTCTCCAACGTAACCCAAAACTTATAAGTATAAATACAGACGTACACGCTTGGCATCAAGGTTGCCATTCAACGAATAAATCTCGGCGTCTGAATTGGCGGCAACGGTGACCGTGCGCGGCTGTTCAAAAGGCAGGATATCCAGCCCCTGTTTGTCATACCAGTAGAAACGATAGTGGAGGGTCACTGGCGTGGTCTGAGTATTGCTGAGCACCGAACTGGCCCGCAGGCGGCCAGATGCGTCAGCAATAGACGGGTTATCCGCCAGAATACCCGCCGTCAGTACCGGTGAATCCATCACCACCGTTTGCCGTTCATTGACCGAGATGCCCTTCGGGCTGCTACAGCCCATCAGCATCGCGGCGGGGAGCACCAGCGCCATCAAGTAACGCGTCGTGTGAATATAGCGCATGGTCTTCCTCGGTTAACGTGACAACAACGGGCCCAGAGCGCGCCCACCAACTAAATGCATATGAATATGATAGACCTCTTGCCCGCCGTGACGATTGCAATTGATGAGCAGGCGGTAGCCGTCTTCGGCAATCCCTTCCTGCTCGGCAATTTTGGCCGCCACGGTGATCATACGGCCTAATGCGGCTTCGTGTTCCACGGTCACGTCGTTCACCGTTGGGATCAGCACGTTCGGCACGATCAGGATATGGGTCGGTGCCTGTGGGGAAATATCACGAAATGCGGTGACCAGTTCATCCTGGTAGACCACATCGGCAGGGATTTCACGGCGAATAATTTTACTGAAAATCGTTTCTTCGGCCATCTGGAACTCCTTGTTCAGCGAAAATATTGGTTTACGCAGTATCGTGACAAATTCTACTGCTATCAACCCGATTGCGCACTTTCCGTATCGAGTGATGGAGAATCACTCAACCTTACGAGTTTACCGGCGGTTATTGGCTACCGATCAACTGAGGCGCATGGTCACGCATCCAAGCGGCCAACGAGTCCAACGTGGGGCGCAGCGTTTTACCCAGCGGCGTTATCTGGTACTCCACCCGTGGTGGCACCTCTGGAAACACCTGGCGAGTGACAAGACCGCATTGTTCAAACTGGCGGAGCTGACGCGTCAGTTCTTTTTGCGCGATGGGGGCTACCGCGCGCTGTAATTCGCTAAAGCGTATCGGGCCGTCGATCACCATCAGGCGATACAGGATTGGGATGGCCCATTTGCCCGAAACCAAATTGACGAAGCTCACCATCGGGCACGGCTCCCCCGCAGGCGGTAAAGGAAAATATTTTTCAACCTGCCCTTTCACTGTTGACGCCATTGCATCCCACCTTGCCCTTTAGTATCCAAATGGTACCTACTATGCAAAAGGTACTGACAGACCAATAATGGCGTAACTGACCAACGAGAGGAAGGGTTATGTCACGATTAGCAGGTAAATACGCGTTGATTACCGGGGGAACCAGCGGCATCGGGCTGGAGACGGCCCGGCAGTTTATTGCCGAAGGAGCGACCGTGGCGATCACCGGGCGCAGCGCAAGCGGGTTAACAGCGGCTGGCGAAATGCTAGGGGATGTCGTGCTGTTGCACAATGACGCCGGGGATATCGGCCAACAGCCGATTTTGGCCGCGCAGTTGGCTAAAAGCTGGCCCCGGTTGGATATCTTGTATATCAACGCCGGTGATGTCACCCACCTGCCGTTGCAGGAATGGGATGAGCAGCGTTATGACCAACTGATGAACACCAATCTCAAAGGCCCTCTGTTTTTGATCCAGGCCCTGTTACCGTTGCTGGGCAATCCTGCCTCGGTGATCCTGTGTGGTTCCATCAGCGCGCATATTGGCTTGGCGCAAAGCAGCGTCTATGCCGCCAGTAAAGCCGGAATTTTGTCTTTGGCGCGTTCGCTTTCTGCCGAACTGCACCCGCGCGGTATTCGCGTCAACGGCCTCAGCCCTGGCCCAACGGCAACCCCAGCGCTGGGCAAGCTGGGTTTGCCGGCACAGGCTGAGCAAGCATTACGCGAAGAGATCCGCGCGCTGGTGCCGATTGGCCGCATGGGGACCGCGCTGGAATTGGCCAAAGCCGCCGTATTTCTCGCGTCTGACGAGTCCAGCTACATGGTGGGAAGTGAACTGCTGATCGACGGTGGCGTGGGGAATTTAGCGCGGAGTTGAAAGGCTGCTGTAGGGGCGCTGCATGCTGCGCCCGTTGAGATCATGCCACTGTTTGCTCCTCGAGTTTAGCGCTTCAGCAAAACTTCCAGCCTGGCTTTCACCTCACACCATTCATCATCGATAATGCTGAACCTGACCGAGTTACGTTTACGCCCGTCGGGCATGATGCGTTCATGGCGTACAATCCCCTCCTGCTTTGCACCAATCCGCAGAATTGCCGCGCGTGACCTGTCGTTCAGTTCGTCGGTGGTGAACTGTACCCGTACCGCCTGTAATACTTCAAAGGCATAGCCGAGCAGTAGGTATTTCGCTTCGGTATTCACGCCGGTGCGCTGCACCGATTGGCTCAACCAGGTATGGCCGATTTCCATTTTGCGATTAGTCCGGTCGATTTTCCAGAAACGGGTGCTGCCGATAATGCGGCCGCTAGCCTGCTGAACAATGACAAATGGCAGCATGGAACCGGCATCACGGCCTGCCACGGCGGTGGCGATATAGCTGTCGATCGTGCTGGTACCCGGCACTGCGGTAACCTTCAGGTTCCACAGTTCGCCATCAGCAGCCGCGCTCAGCATTGCCTCACGGTGCTCTGGCTGCAATGGCCGAAGTTCGATTTGATTGCCGATCAACGTTGGTGGTTTGAGCACGGATGGGTTGGGCATTGTTCCCTCTCTTGCGACGATCGATGGACTGCCATCAGCATCGCAATAAACAGGGAAAAAAACCAACAAATTAAGCAGGATGTACACTGAGCCGGTTCAGCTTACTTGTTATATGTACCAAAGCGCTGATTTATTACCAGGCAGGATTAGGGGTAAAATTCGCGTGGGTGCTCTGGATCTTTTTGTCCTGAGCATTAGCAAGGGATAGAAAGAGAAAAGCCCCGAATCGATGTAAATCAACCCGAGGCCACTCTTATGCACGAACACCATAAAGGTAGCCTCTTACCCGCCGAAAGGCAAGGACAAGGAGGCTATCATGCCGCAAAAATTAGTAGTAATGGCCCTGGTTATTCTCTGTATCACCGTACTGGTGTTTACCTGGATGACCAGGAAAAGACTCTGTGAGATCCGCATTCGTAGCGGAGAAACGGAGGTTGCGGCCATGATGGCTTACGAATCCGCAAGGTAAGGCAACCCAACGGCGGGTCTTGCCCCGCCTGTTGGTTGTTTGAGCAGAGATCCATGAGCACCCCTTCCATCAAAAAAGAAGACTTACCCCGCCTTTAACTACCGCTATCCCCTTCCCAATGGCCACTTATTATCGACGACGTGCCACCTTTAAGGGAAAGTTATAGCGTAAGTCACTACCATACCAAGGGCATTAGTTCGTTTTTCAATATATATCTTGTTATTAAACTCATAGTTACCCACGGGATGACATACTCTAATACTTATGCCTAAATCTGCTTCATTAACTTCTGCCCCAGCGCAGCTGCTGCGACTCCCGTAGGCATAGGAATACGTCGTAGTATATGAAGATGTTTTACCGGGGAGATAGTAAGTGGCCGTTATTAATAACATGATAGCGACAAGCGCCGTTACGATGCTGATAGCGGCATACAGCTTGATATAATCAACAAATTTACTGCTGTTAAACACGCCACGTCTGATAATCAAAAGTGAGATAAGTAAAGCCAGTGCCAGCGCCGTCACAAGCATATAACGCACACTTGTACGATTCAGAAAGGTTTGACGATAGATCTCACCATGCCATAGCATCATCCCGAAAACGAATCCCAAAAATAATATCGTCACGCTAAAAAGATAAGGATAAGAGTATTTTTTCATCGCCAATGTCCTTCTGGCTGGCTTCATGAAGCTAATTTTTTGTACTAACGGATATAAACTTAATACCGAACTCATGTCAATAACGGTGACCAGCTCAGAAAAGTGCATAAAAAAAGGGAGGCCTAAGCCTCCCCATTAACTCCCCTACCTGAATCAGTGGTTACGGATGTATTCATCCATATCGGTTTTCAGGTTGTCGGATTTGGTACCAAAGATCGCCTGAACGCCTGAGCCAGCCACAACCACACCGGCAGCACCCAGTTTCTTCAGACCAGCCTGGTCAACCTTGGATACGTCGGCCACGCTAACGCGCAGACGGGTAATACAGGCATCCAGGTTGGTGATGTTCTCTTTACCGCCGAATGCCTGAACCAGCGCAGCAGACATTTCAGAGCCACCCTGAGCCACCTGCTCGGAAGCATTGTCTTCACGGCCAGGGGTTTTCAGATCCAGTTTGGCAATCAGCACGCGGAAGATGGTGTAGTACACCAGACCGTAGATGACACCAACGATTGGGAACAGCCAGATTTTGCTGCTGTTGCCGCTCAGTACGATGAAGTCGATCAGACCGTGTGAGAAGCTGGTACCGTCGCGCATACCCAACAGAATACAGATTGGGAACGCCAGACCGGCCAGGATCGCATGGATTACGTACAGGATCGGCGCAACGAACATGAAGGAGAACTCGATCGGCTCGGTAATACCGGTCAGGAACGAGGTCAGTGCAGCGGAGATCATGATACCGCCGACTTTGGCACGGTTTTCCGGCTTGGCTGAGTGCCAGATGGCAATCGCGGCAGCAGGCAGACCATACATTTTGAACAGGAAGCCACCAGACAGCATACCCGCAGTTGGGTCACCCGCCATGTAACGTGGAATGTCGCCGTGGAACACTTGACCGGCCGCATTGGTATATTCACCAATCTGCATTTGGAACGGAACGTTCCAGATGTGGTGCAGACCAAACGGTACCAGCGCACGCTCAACAAAACCGTAGATACCGAATGCCACCACTGGGTTCTGATAAGCCGCCCATTCGGAGAAGGTCTGGATAGCCGTACCGATTGGCGGCCAGATGAAGGAGAGGATCACACCCAGAATGATAGCGGCCAGACCAGAGATGATTGGTACAAAACGCTTACCGGCAAAGAAGCCCAGGTATTCTGGCAGTTGAATACGGAAGAAGCGGTTAAACATGTAGGCAGCAATGGCACCGGAGATAATCCCCCCGAGTACACCGGTATCCGCCAGATGTTTGGCCGCAATCTCTTCGGCTGGCAAATGCAGCACCAGTGGCGCAACCACGGCCATGGTTTTCACCATGATGCCGTAAGCCACTACCGCGGCCAATGCAGAAACGCCGTCGTTGTTAGTGAAGCCCAGGGCAACACCGATAGCGAAGATCAACGGCATATTGGCGAATACGGAACCGCCGGCTTCCGCCATCACGTGTGAGACTACCAGCGGTAGCCAGCTAAAGTTGGCGGAACCGACGCCCAGCAGGATACCTGCGATAGGCAATACGGAAACCGGCAGCATCAGCGATTTACCTACTTTTTGCAGGTTGGCAAATGCGTTCTTGAACATAGTTGAGTGTGCTCCTGAGTAATAGTGCTTTGCTACTTCTCGCGAATTTTCGCGTTGCAGAGGGGGGAGAGAAAACCCCTGCATTTTCAGGGTGTCTGAGCACCCCTTTAATTTTTACGCAGAGTAAAATAAATACCCTGAACAATGTTTGATGGCAGTCACGTTTCGATGAATCTGACCGGCCATTTTTCAAAAATCGTCTACTTTTTGTGAAGAAAGATGAAAATTTGCCCGGCCGCTCCCCTGAAACGGGTGGGAACATTACCCGTTTCGAGGATTAATTACGAGCTTAAAAAGAATTAGATTATCGCCAGCGTTTCGCTAAGCCTAGACGAAGGATCAGAGTTCGATGTGAAACAAACGTGAAAAGTTGGCAGTGGTCGCCTGCGCCAGGTTTTCCAGGCTGACGCCCTTCAACACGGCCAGGTATTCTGCGACGTCACGCACATAGGCGGGTTGGTTTTCTTTGCCGCGATGAGGTACCGGCGCCAGGTATGGCGAGTCGGTTTCCACCAGCATGCGATCCAATGGCACATAGCGGGCTACCTCGCGCAGCGGCTCGGCGTTACGGAAAGTGACAATGCCGGAGAACGAGATATAGAAGCCCAGATCGAGCAAGGCTTTCGCCGTTGGCAAATCTTCGGTGAAGCAATGCAGCACGCCGCCGCAATCCTGTGCGTTCTCTTCGCGCAGAATGGCCAACGTATCGTCACGCGCGTCACGCGTATGCACAATCACCGGCTTGTTGAGATCCCGGCCAATACGAATATGTTGGCGGAACGACTCTTGCTGCAACGGGATATTGTCTTGTTGATAGAAGTAATCCAGCCCGGTTTCCCCCAGGGCAACCACCTGCTCTGCCGCTGCCAGACTGCGCAGTTCAGCATAATCGTAGCCCCCCTCCAGATTCAACGGATGAACGCCACAGGAGAAGGCAACATCGTTACGTTGACCGATCAGCTGGGTCATCGCCTGGTAACCCAGCAGCGTGGTGGCAACCGCCAGTACAAAGCCCACATCCTGCGCTTTGGCTTTGACCAGAGCATCGTCCACGCTGTGGTGCAAGGTGGCGAAGTCCAGGCTGTCGAGGTGGCAGTGAGAATCTACTAATAACATGATAATTAACTCTTTTACAACGAATGAGGGGATGAGTAACCGGTAGTGCCGAGCATCTGCTCCCAACCGAGTAACTGTTCTGTCAGCAACAGCTCGCGATTAACGCCGACCACGCTGAGTAACTGATGGCGGCAGTTAAGCCACTGCTGCATGATTTGCTGGAGCGAAACGCTGCTCAAACGGCTGGCCAACTGCTGGACCAGCGGCAATTGATCCTGGTTCAGAGCATAGTTCGCGGCACCCTGCTGGTATTTCATAGCATCCATCAGTAGCGCGCATAACCAGTGTAGCCGGTCCGCCACGTCGTCATGGTTCAGTGCCGGCAACAGGGCCAACATATCGCACTGCGGCAAAGCGGCGCTCAAGGCGTTACACAGTGCGGCCCGCTGTTGCCAGCGATTCGGTTGCAGCAACTGTTCGGCAGCGAGTGGAGCACCGTCATGCAAGCGTAATGCGGTCAGACGATCGACCGGATTGCCCACACCCTGGCGGTTAAGCCATTGCAGACTAAGCTGTTCATCCGGGCTGGCCAGATGCCAGTAGAAACAGCGGCTACGCAGCGTCGCCAACAGGCGTGAGGGCTCACGGCAGCCTAGCAGGAAGTAGGTATTGGCCGGAGGCTCTTCCAGGGTTTTCAGCAAGGCGTTGGCGGCGGCCTCGGTCAACAGTTCTGCCTGCGATAGCCACACCACCTTGGCTCCCCCCTGCTGGGCATGGGAATAGAGGACCTCAATCACTTGGCGGATCGGTTCGATACCCAAGCTACTTTTGCCCTTTTCCGGAGCCAGTACGTGGTAGTCCGGATGGTTGCCTGCCAGCATCAACCGGCAGCTGTGGCACTCACCGCAGCTCTTTTCACCATTGCGCTTTTGGCAGATCAGCCAACGGCTCAGGGCATAGAGTAGCTCAGCATCGCCGTTGCCCACCGCCGCATGCAGCAGTAATGCGTGATGGCCACGCCCAGCCGCATACTGCCCCACCAAATGACGATAGGGAGCGTTAAGCCACGGGTACCAGTTCATTACGCTCCTTCCTGCTGTTGCAGCCACTGTACAACCACCTGGCGAATATCGGCAGTGACCTGTTCCAGCGTTTGTGCCGCATCTATGGTAACGATGCTCGCATCCTGAGCCGCCAGTTCAAGATAGCGCGCGCGGGTACGTTCAAAGAACGGCAGCGCTTCTTGCTCAATACGGTCCAACTCTCCGCGCGCGCGCGCCCTTTGCAGGCCCACCGACGGCGGTAAGTCGAGATAAAGGGTCAGGTCGGGGCGGAAGTCACCCAATACCGTATCACGCAGCGAACTCATCAAGTGTGGGTCGATTCCCCGGCCCCCGCCCTGATAGGCTTGTGCGGAAAGATCGTGACGATCGCCTACCACCCAGGCTCCCCGCGCCAACGCCGGTTGGATCACGGTTTCCACCAGTTGCACCCGCGCGGCATATATCATCAGCAGTTCCGCCTTGATGGTCGGCAAATCGCCATCTGCGCCGCATTTAAACAGCTCGCGCAGCTTCTCCGCCAGTGGCGTACCGCCCGGTTCACGGGTAAACACAATGTCGTTAATACCCTGCTCGTTTAGCACGTTGACCACGGTATTGCGCGCGGTGGTTTTACCCGCGCCTTCCAACCCTTCAATCACTACAAAGTTACTTTTCATTCTTTTCCTTTTGTACCTGCCGATAGACACGCACCGCAGCATTATGGCTTGCCAGGTTGGTGGTGAACGTATGGCCACCCTTTCCGTCGGCAACAAAGTACAAATAATCGGTTTTAGCCGGATTGGCGGCAGCTTCCAATGAAGCACGGCTCGGCATGGCGATCGGCGTTGGCGGTAGGCCGCTGATCACATAGGTGTTATAGGGAGTTGCCGTCTCCAGATCCTTACGGGTGACGTTACCGGTATAACTGTCGCCCATGCCGTAGATCACGGTAGGATCGGTTTGCAAACGCATGCCCAAACGCAGGCGATTGATAAACACCGAAGCGACCTTGGTGCGTTCCTCCGCTACGGCAGTCTCTTTCTCAACGATCGAAGCCATCGTCAGCAACTCTTCCGGCGTTTTGTATGGCAAGCTGGTGTCTCGCGCATGCCAAACGTCCTGCAATGCCTTGTACATCCGCAACTGCGAGCGCTTTAACAATGCCTGATCGGTGGTTCCCGCCGTATAGAGATAGGTATCTGGATACAAACGACCTTCCAGCACGCCACCTTCCGGTAGCCCCAGCGCCTTGGCGATTTCCGCCTCGCTTTTACCTGCCAGGGTATGTTTGACATATTTCGACTCTTGCAGCACCTGCAGCCAATCTTTCAGACGCGAACCCTCGATAAAGCGTGCGCTGAACTGGGCTTCTTTGCCGCTCGCCAACAGTTTCAGCATCTGGCGCACCGTCATCCCCGGGGTTAAACGGTAGGTACCCGCCTTGAATTCGGCCAGTTCCGGCTCCAGGCGCAGTAACCACGGGAACCAGCGGCCATTGTGGATCAGCTTGTCGCGTACCAGCAGCCCTTCCAGCGCCACACGGCCAGTGCCTGCGGGCAGTTTGAAGTAGGTTTCCTGCCCAATCGCCAGTGGAGTATCGGCAAAGCGTTCAATCCGCTGATGCCCCCAATACAGCGAAGCCAACGCCAGGAGCAGCAGCAGTACAACAATCTTGAGCTTTTTTCTCTTCATCAATCAGCCATCATTAACAGTGTGGTCGCAAAAAATCATACAGTTGGCGCGAAGGGTAGCGCCATGATTGTGCCCTATTCACCGGCAGCAACGGCATCAGCGCGTTGCATATCAGCACTTCCTCCGCATCGGCCAGCGTCTCCAGCGGTTCACTGACGTAATGCAGTAGATACTCGCTGCCCGCCAGAAGTTCAATCACGCGGCGGCGCATCACACCGGCGACACCGGCCTGATCCAGATTTGGCGTAAAGACGTTTTTTCCTTTGCGCCAGAACAAATTAGCCGCACAGCATTCCACCAGCATACCCGCAGTGTCAAGCACCAGCGCCTCATCGGCATCGGCCTGGTCAAGATGTGCGCGGATCAACACCTGATCCAGGCGGTTAAGGTGTTTCAGGCCTGCCAGCAGTGGATTACGCGCCAGCGCAACCGGGCTGAGCGTCAGGCTGATCCCTTCTTCACGCCATGACTGGTAGTGCATGGGATAGGCGCTGCGCGAAACGATCCGTGTAGGAGCAGCACAGCCGTGCGGGCTGTAACCTCGTCCGCCGCTGCCTCTGGTCAGTATCGCTTTGACCACGCCCAGGGAGAGAGAGCTTGCCGCATGGCGCATCTCAAGTTCCAATGCCGCCCAGTCCACCGCTGGCAATAGCAATCTCTGCGCCGCCTGCTGCATCCGATCAAGATGCCAGGGGAAAAGATCGATGTTGCCCTCCACTACTCTGGCAGTGGTAAAGCAGCCGTCGCCAAACTGCAAACCGCGATCGCTGGGTGCCAGGGCGTCATGTTGTTGTCCGTTGATCCAGTACATGCGTTTCCTCACTGTGTTATCACTACAGCATAACAGGCGCCTACTACGATAGAACGGCCTGGCACCATAAAAAAAAGCCCGGTCAGAGTGCACCGGGCCTTTATCAACTTAAGTTGGCAATAATTATACGCGACGGAAAATCAGCGAACCGTTGGTACCACCGAAGCCGAAGGAGTTACACAGCGTGAACTCCATATCTTTGGTCTGGCGCGCTTCGTGTGGTACGAAGTCCAGATCGCAACCTTCATCCGGATTATCCAGATTGATGGTAGGTGGAACCGCCTGATCGCGCAGAGCCAATACGGTAAATATCGACTCAATCGCCCCAGCGGCACCCAGCAGGTGGCCGGTCATCGATTTGGTGGAGCTGACCATTACCCGGTTGGCATCGCTGCCAAATACGGATTTCACCGCTTGGGTTTCGGCTTTATCACCGGCCGGCGTCGAGGTGCCATGCGCGTTGATATAACCAATCTGTGACGTTGTCACACCCGCATCACGCAACGCGTTTTCCATCGCCAAGGCGGCACCAGCACCGTTTTCCGGTGGCGATGTCATGTGGTAGGCATCGCTGCTCATACCAAACCCGACAATTTCGGCGTAAATTTTCGCACCGCGTTGTTTTGCGTGTTCGTACTCTTCCAGCACCATCATCCCCGCACCATCGCCCAGCACAAAACCATCACGGTCTTTATCCCAAGGGCGGCTTGCGGCCTGTGGGTTGTCATTGCGGGTTGAGAGCGCACGAGCCGCCCCAAAGCCGCCGACACCCAGAGGGGTACTGGCTTTTTCTGCGCCACCGGCCAGCATCACATCGGCATCATTGTAAGCAATGATACGTGCAGCATGGCCAATGTTATGGACACCTGAGGTACAGGCGGTAGCGATGGAAATACTTGGGCCACGCATGCCGTACATAATGGTCAGGTGACCGGCAATCATGTTCACAATGGTCGAGGGCACAAAAAACGGACTGATTTTCCGTGGGCCACCGTTAACCAGTGAGCTATGGTTTTCTTCAATCAACCCCAGGCCGCCGATACCAGAGCCGATAGCGGCACCAATACGATTGGCGTTCGCCTCGTTGATATCCAGCCCCGCATCCTGCATGGCTTGCATGCCGGCGACGATGCCGTATTGAATGAAGGCATCCATCTTGCGCGCATCTTTGCGCGAGATGAAATCTTCACAGTTAAAATTCTTTACCAAGCCAGCAAAACGGGTTGCATAGGCAGTAGTATCGAAATGGTCGATCAGGCTGATGCCACTCTGACCGGCAAGAAGAGCATTCCATGTGGACTCTACCGTATTGCCGACAGGAGACAACATGCCCAGTCCGGTCACAACTACTCGACGCTTAGACACGTTTGTCCTCCAAGGAGGGAAAATATGACGCTAGGGATAGAAAAAACTTAGGCGGTCGAGTGACCGCCTAGATATGTTCGCTTACTGCTGGCTAGCGTTGATGAAATCAATAGCTGCTTGCACAGTAGTGATTTTCTCTGCTTCTTCGTCTGGAATTTCGGTGTCGAATTCTTCTTCCAGAGCCATTACCAGCTCAACGGTGTCAAGAGAATCAGCGCCCAGGTCTTCAACGAAAGAAGCGTTGTTCAATACTTCTTCCTGCTTAACACCCAGTTGCTCAACAATGATTTTCTTAACGCGTTCTTCGATAGTGCTCATACTCTTAAATTTCCTATCAAAACTCGCTTTCGCGATGGTTTTCGTAGTGTATAAAATGTTGAAAAAGATGCAACTAAATCCCGGCTGGTCAAACCACGATTTTACGCTATTTTGCGGTTTTTACCTCAAATAACGCAAATAGTTTTCGCATTTTTTAAATCATATACATGCCGCCATTGACATGTAACGTTTCACCGGTGATGTAGCTGGCCTCGTCAGAGGCTAAAAATGCAACAGCGCTGGCGATTTCTTTAGCTTCCCCAAGCCGGCTAGCCGGAACCTGAGTCAAAATGCCTGCGCGTTGATCTTCTGTCAACGCCCGTGTCATGTCCGTCTCAATAAAGCCAGGAGCCACGACGTTGACCGTAATGCCACGTGAAGCGATCTCACGTGCCAAAGACTTACTAAAACCAATCAGACCGGCTTTAGCCGCCGCGTAGTTAGCCTGCCCTGCATTCCCCATGGTACCAACAACGGAACCGATAGAGATGATACGGCCAAACCGCTTTTTCATCATAGCTCGCATTACCGCTTTTGACAGACGGAATACGGAAGTCAGATTGGTGTCCAGGATATCCTGCCACTCCTCATCCTTCATTCGCATCAGCAGGTTATCACGCGTAATCCCGGCATTATTCACTAAAATGTCGATTTCGCCAAATTCCGCACGAATCGAGGTCAAAACGTTGTCGATAGATTGAGCATCAACCACGTTCAGCATATAGCCTTTGCCGTTCTCACCCAGATAGCTGCTGATGGCTTCAGCACCGCTCTCGCTGGTAGCGGTGCCGATAACCTTGGCGCCACGTGCAACAAACAACTCTGCAATAGCCCGGCCAATACCGCGGCTTGCGCCGGTGACCAGGACAATTTTCCCTTCGAAGCTCATGGTTATCCTCTTTTACTGTTCCAACGCCGCAGACAGGCTGGCAGTATCGTTAACCGCTGCCGCCGTCAAAGTGTCGACAATGCGTTTGGTCAGGCCGGTCAGTACTTTGCCTGGGCCCACTTCCAACAGCAGAGTCACACCCTCTGCCGCCATAAATTCTACGCTTTCCGTCCAGCGCACCGGGCTGTACAGCTGGCGAACCAACGCACTGCGGATAGCTTCTGGCGCGGTCTCTGCGCGGACATCAACGTTATTGACTACCGGGACTAACGGCGCGTTGAAGGTGATGTCTTGCAACGCTACAGCCAGCTTATCGGCAGCCGGTTTCATCAGTGCGCAGTGCGAAGGCACGCTCACCGGCAACGGCAGTGCACGTTTGGCACCGGCCGCCTTGCAAGCTGCGCCTGCACGCTCAACCGCTTCTTTGTTGCCCGCGATAACGACCTGCCCCGGAGAGTTGAAGTTCACCGGTGAAACTACCTGGCCTTGAGCAGACTCCTCACAGGCTTTGGCAATCGAGGCATTATCCAGACCGATGATGGCGTACATGGCACCGGTACCTTCTGGTACCGCTTCCTGCATCAACTTGCCGCGCAACTCTACCAAACGGATAGCCGCAGCAAAATCCAGCACACCGGCACACACCAGCGCCGAGTATTCACCCAGGCTGTGGCCGGCCATCATCACAGGCATGTTACCGCCCTGCTGCTGCCAGACACGGAAGATGGCAACGGAGGCCGCCAACAACGCTGGCTGTGTCTGCAAGGTTTTATTCAGCTCTTCTGCCGGGCCAGTCTGCACCAACTGCCACAGATCGTAACCCAAAGCCGCTGAAGCGTCGCTAAAAGTTTGTTCCACAATGGGAAACTGTGCGGCCAAATCGGCCAACATGCCAACGGTTTGTGAACCCTGGCCTGGAAAAACAAAAGCAGTTTGCGTCATTTTTTTATTCCTGTTGAATCAAAAACGAACCAGCGCCGAGCCCCAGGTAAAGCCACCGCCGAATGCTTCCAGCAACACCAGCTGACCACGCTGGATGCGCCCGTCGCGTACGGCTTCGTCGAGCGCCGCAGGTACCGAGGCGGCAGAAGTGTTTCCGTGACGATCGAGCGTCACCACCACTTTCTCCATCCCCATCCCCAGTTTCTTTGCCGTTGCGCTGATGATGCGCAGGTTGGCCTGGTGTGGAACCAGCCAATCCAGTTCGCTGCGGTCAAGATCGTTGGCCTTCAGCGTTTCATCAACGATATGTGCCAGTTCGGTGACTGCCACTTTAAACACTTCGTTGCCCGCCATGGTGACGTAGGCAGGCTGATCCGGGTTCTGACGATCTTTATTTGGCAGCGCCAGCAGATTGCCGTAGCGGCCATCCGCATGCAGATGGGTAGAGATAATGCCCTGGTCCTCAGAAGCCCCCAGCACTACCGCGCCCGCACCGTCGCCAAACAGGATGATCGTGCCGCGATCTTCAGGATCGAGCGTGCGCGACAGCGCATCTGAGCCGATCACCAGCGCATGTTTTACCGCGCCGTTCTTGACGTACTGATCGGCCACGCTCAAGGCGTAGGTAAAACCAGCACAGGCCGCCGCGATGTCAAACGCCGCGCAGTCCTGAATGCCCAGCATCTGCTGCACCTGGCAGGCAGAACTTGGGAACGCATGGCTTGAGGTGGTGGTCGCCACCACGATCAGGCCGATATCTTCTTTAGCCACACCCGCCATTTCCAGCGCGTGAGACGCAGCGTGGAAGCTCATGGTTGCCACGGTTTCATCCGGGGCAGCGATACGACGTTCACGAATACCGGTGCGAGTCACGATCCACTCGTCAGACGTATCCACCATTTTTTCTAAGTCAGCGTTGGTGCGCACTTGTGCGGGTAAGTAACTCCCCGTACCGAGAATCTTTGTATACATGAACGATCAGTCACTCTTGGGTAATACAGCTTCAAGGCGCGCAGCAATCCTGTCCGGAACTTGCCGCTGCACCGCCTGTACAGCCTGTTCGATTGCCACCGCAAACGCGTTTTGGTTTGCAGCGCCGTGGCTCTTAATCACGGTTCCCCGCAATCCTAACAGACATGCACCATTATACTGGTCGGGGTTCAGATGACCAAAACGCCTTGCCACCCTTTTTTGTAACCAACGACCCAACAATTTTAACCACCACGCCTGTTTTCCTCCTTCGGAGGATGACTTAAGTAGCGACAAGAACAGTCTTATCACACCTTCCATGGTTTTCAGAGTGACGTTGCCGACAAAGCCGTCGCAGACCATCACATCAGTTTTGCCGGTGAGCAGGTCGTTGCCTTCCAGATAACCAATATAGTTGATTGCCTGAGTTTTTTTAAGTACGGCGGAGGCTTCGCGGATATTATCCAGTCCTTTGGTTTCTTCTTCGCCGATATTGAGCAGCGCCACACGTGGCTGCGCGATACCCAATACCTCTTCCGCCATCACTGCTCCCATGACCGCGAACTGCACCAGCATCGTGCTATCGCACTCTACGTTGGCCCCCAGATCCAGCACCACGGTTTTACCGCGCTGCTGGTTAGGTATCACGGTCATCAACGCCGGGCGTTCAATGCCGTCCAACGGTTTAATCAGCAGCTTGGCCAGCCCCATCAACGCCCCGGTATTCCCTGCACTGACACATGCCTGCGCCTCACCGCTTTTAATCAACTCCAGCGCAATACGCATAGAGGTACCTCGGCTGGCCCGGATCGCTTGTGAAGGCTTGGCGTCACCGGCAATAACCGATTCGGCAGGTACGACTTGCAAGCGTTCCAGGACAGACGGATCGGCTTTGGCAAGTAACGGGGAGATGACGTCGGGATCGCCGACTAACAGGAGATGAAGCTGTAAATTAGAGGCCAGTGCCTGCAATGAAGCAGGCACTGTGACGCAGGGACCGAAATCCCCGCCCATTGCATCTAACGCCAGGGTTAGACGAGTCAAAGTATCGCTGACTTAGCCGATAACCTTGCGACCGCGGTAGAAACCGTCGGCAGTGATGTGGTGACGACGATGAGTTTCACCGGAAGTCGCATCTACAGACAAGGTGGTGGTGGTCAGGGCATCGTGTGAACGACGCATGCCACGTTTGGAACGGGTTGGTTTATTTTGTTGTACGGCCATGGACCTTACTCCTCGATTACTTACGCTTTAAACTGGCTAATACGGCAAATGGATTTGGTTTCTCCGCCTCAGGAGGCAGTTTGCCAAACACCATGTCCGCTTCGGACACTTCACAGTGTTCAGATTCATGTACCGGAACGACAGGCAGTGAAAGAATAATTTCATCTTCAATCATTGCCAACAGATCGACTTCGCCAAACTCGTCAACTTCGATCGGTTCGTACGCTTCCGGTAATGCCTCAGCCTGCTCATCATTGACGACCGGGCTAAAACAATATGTTGTGTGGACCTGATGTGCAAACGGGACACCACAGCGTTGGCACATCAGCGTTACCGCGACGTCCGCATGCCCTGTTATCACCGCGAGGCGCTGGTTATCAATATCAAACGACAACTGCACTTCGACATCACTGTCCACACTGACCACAGAGTCGGCAACACGTGTAACCAGCTCAGGCGCATAGGAACCAACATAGTCCAGGCGTTTCTGAGCGGTACGTACCGCATCAATGGTCAAGGGTAATTTTACCTTTTGCATAGGGCGCGCATATTAACTTTGTAACGTCATAGAGTCAAAGAAAAAGGCCCTAAAACGGCACCTTTCACCAATATTCGCTTCCAGAGCGGCCGACAGTTTAAGATGACCGACATATTTACGCTACGGTTTGTGGAAAAAATTATGCAAAGACTCTTACTCGCTTCAACGTCAATCTACCGCCAGCAGCTGTTGGAGAAGCTGCACCTGCCCTTTATTTGTGCAGCACCGCAAACCGATGAAACACCGCTGCCCGGGGAAAGTGCCGAGGCTTTGGTGCTGCGCCTGGCGGCGGCCAAGGCTCAGGCGCTGGCTATGGCCTACCCAGATTATCTGATTATCGGTTCCGATCAGGTCTGCGTGATCGCCGGAGAAATCACCGGCAAGCCCCATAGCGAAGAGAACGCCCGCCAGCAGCTACGTAAGGCCAGCGGCCAGCAGGTGACCTTCTATACCGGTTTGGCGCTCTATAATAGCCGTAGCCAACGCCTACAGGTGATATGTGAACCTTTCCACGTTCATTTCCGTACCTTGAGCGAAGTGGAGATCGAAACCTACGTGCGCCTTGAGCAGCCGCTCTATTGTGCCGGTAGCTTCAAGAGTGAAGGTTTGGGGATTGCGCTGTTTGAAAAGCTGGAGGGCCGCGACCCGAATGCGCTGATCGGCCTGCCGCTGATCGCATTGTTGGAAATGTTGCGGGCTGAAGGGATCAACCCGCTGGTATAAGTGGGCGCGGCATGCCGCGCCCCTACGATCGAATATGTTCGGCCCTAACAAATTCCACAACTGCTCACTATGTCGGGGTTTATTTTTTTGCTGCGGCGGTCCGTTGGCGCAATACCTGCAGGCAATGACGCAGTTCGTCATCCATCGGCGCTTCGATGCGCATCGTTTCGCCGGTAGCAGGATGTTCAAAGCGCAGCGCAGCCGCATGCAGGAACAGGCGCTTCAGGCCGGTGCCCGCCAATTGGCGATCGAACTCCCGGTCACCATAACGGTCATCAAAGGCGATCGGATGCCCGGCATGCAAGGTATGCACGCGAATTTGGTGGGTACGCCCAGTGATCGGGCTGGCCTTCACCAGCGTGGCATGTTCAAAGCGCTCTTCGATCTTGAAGCGGGTCTCCGAAGGTTTGCCTTCGCTGTTGACACGAACAATGCGCTCCCCGCTCTGCAAAATATTCTTCAGCAACGGTGCCTGCACCGCTTTACAGTGCGACTGCCACTCGCCGCGTACCAACGCCATATAATCCTTCTGCATCCCCTTGAGGCGCAGTTGCTCGTGCAGCGAACGCAGCGCCGAACGCTTCTTGGCCACCATCAAGACGCCGGAGGTATCGCGATCCAGACGGTGCACCAGCTCCAGAAAACGTGCTTCCGGACGTAATGCCCGCAATCCTTCGATCACACCAAAACTCAGGCCGCTACCGCCGTGCACCGCCGTTCCAGAAGGTTTGTTCAGCAGCAGCAGGTGATCGTCCTCATAAAGGATGCAATCCGCCAGGGCAGCAACTTTATCCAGCTTGGCGGAAACCGGCGCATCTTCACGCTCGGCGACCCGAACCGGAGGAATGCGCACCACGTCGCCCGCGGCCAGTTTATATTCAGCCTTGATGCGGCCTTTATTGACCCGCACCTCGCCTTTGCGCACGATGCGATAAATCATGCTCTTCGGCACGCCTTTCAGGCGGGCAAGCAAAAAATTGTCGATTCTCTGACCGGCTTCGTCGTCAGAAATCGTCACTAATTGTACTGCGGGAATGTTCGTTTTCATGGGGCGGGATTCTAAATAGAGCGCGTCAATAGCGCCACCTCTTTTTATGTGCTTAACTGTCTCTCAGACTGTGAAAGAAACGCCAGCGAACAATAAGGCAGCAAGCAAGGTTGATCGTTTGCGGTTTCGATCATAGTTAAGGAAAAGTCACCTTGCTATAAAGGTACTTGCAATGGAATAATGCTGTAACTTTCCGTGCCGATCCCCTTGAAACGAGGAGAATTGCGGAATTATACAGTTTGTCTGGTTGCACAAAAACGCAGCAATGGCGTAAGACGTAATGTGAAATCAAACAATTAGCGGGCTGCGGGTTGCAGCTTGGCCGGCAAATGGAATCAGATCTGTCATCATAAATCAGAGGCTATTCCCTGAGTCAAAAGCGCTGTGTTTCACAAAGAAATACAGGCTTACCGAGATAATGCGCCCCTATGCAGGCGACAACCGTGAGGTTGACGGCTTTGCGAGAAGACACGGGGTTTTCGGTTTTAACCTGGCCATGAGGTTATTTTGCCCGCAGCTTTGTCGATAATGTAAAAAAAACGAGTAAGTTAAGATGAAAAGAATGTTGATTAACGCAACTCAGCAGGAAGAGTTGCGTGTTGCCCTTGTAGATGGACAGCGGCTGTACGATCTGGATATTGAAAGCCCTGGCCATGAGCAGAAAAAAGCGAATATTTACAAAGGCAAAATCACTCGAATTGAACCTAGTCTTGAGGCCGCGTTCGTTGATTACGGCGCTGAAAGACATGGTTTCCTCCCGCTAAAAGAAATCGCTCGCGAATACTTCCCAAGCAATTACTCTTCCCATGGTCGCCCAAACATCAAAGATGTGCTGCGTGAAGGCCAGGAAGTCATCGTTCAGGTTGATAAAGAAGAACGGGGTAATAAAGGCGCTGCCTTGACCACCTTCATCAGCTTGGCCGGTAGCTATCTGGTTCTGATGCCGAACAATCCGCGTGCCGGTGGTATTTCCCGCCGCATCGAAGGTGACGACCGTACCGAACTGAAAGAAGCGCTCTCCTCGCTGCAATTGCCAGACGGCATGGGACTGATTGTCCGCACCGCTGGCGTTGGCAAATCTGCCGACGCTCTGCAATGGGACCTGTCATTCCGCCTCAAGCACTGGGAAGCGATTAAAAAAGCCGCCGAAGGCCGCCCTGCTCCGTTCCTGATCCACCAGGAAAGCAACGTTATCGTGCGAGCATTCCGCGACTACCTGCGCCCGGACATCGGCGAAATCCTGATCGACAACCCGAAGGTACTCGATCTGGCCAAAGAGCACATCGCTGCCCTGGGCCGCCCGGATTTCAGCAGCAAGATCAAATTGTACAGTGGCGAAATCCCGCTGTTCAGCCATTACCAGATCGAATCGCAGATCGAGTCCGCGTTCCAACGTGAAGTGCGTCTGCCTTCCGGTGGTTCCATCGTGATCGACACCACCGAAGCCTTGACCGCTATCGATATCAACTCCGCGCGTGCAACCCGCGGTGGCGACATCGAAGAAACCGCATTCAATACCAACCTGGAAGCCGCAGATGAAATTGCTCGCCAATTGCGCCTGCGCGACCTGGGTGGCCTGATTGTTATCGACTTTATCGATATGACCCCGGTTCGTCACCAGCGTGAAGTGGAAAACCGTCTGCGCGATGCCGTCCGCCAGGACCGTGCCCGCATTCAGATTGGCCGTATTTCTCGCTTCGGCCTGTTGGAAATGTCCCGTCAGCGCCTCAGCCCGTCACTGGGTGAATCTAGCCACCACGTGTGCCCACGCTGTACCGGTACCGGCACCATCCGTGATAACGAATCGCTGGCGCTGTCTATTCTGCGCCTGATCGAAGAAGAAGCGCTGAAAGAGAACACCAAAGAAGTTCACGCCATCGTACCGGTTCAGGTTGCTTCCTACCTGCTGAACGAAAAACGTGATTCTGTCAGCGCGATCGAGAAGCGCCAGGGTGGCGTGAAAGCGATCATCGTGCCAAACGATCAGATGCAGACTCCGCATTACTCCGTGCTGCGCGTACGCAAGGGTGAAGAAACACCAACCCTGAGCTACCTGCTGCCGAAGCTGCATGAAGAAGAAATGGCCCAGCCGCAGGATGATGCGCCAGTCGAGCGCAAACGCGAGCAACCAGCTCTGGCTTCCTTCTCTCTGTCACAGGATGCTCCACCGCAGGAAGAAGAACCTGTGGTTAGCAAACCAGCCGTTGCCGCCAAACCGGCAGTTTCCTCAGCCCCTGCTGCTGAAGCCAAACCAGGCCTGTTAAGCCGTCTGTTCGGTGGCTTGAAGTCACTGTTCGCCGGTGAAGAAACGCCAGTGGTTGAAGCTAAACCGGCCGTAGCCGAGAAAACGGAAGACAGCGACAACCGTCGTCAGGATCGTCGTGGCCAACGTCGCCAGGGTTCTGGCCGTAAAGGTGAACGTGGCGAGCGTAAAGAACGTGGCGAAGGGCGTGACAACCGTGAACGTGGCGATCGTGAGCCACGCGAAAATCGCGAGCCGCGTGAACCACGTGAAAACCGTGACGACCAGCGCCGCAACAACCGCCGTAACGCACAGCAACAGACTGCACCAGCGGCTGCCAACACCGAAGTGCAAACTGAAGAAGCGGCCAAGGTACAGCGCGAAGATCAGCAACAGCGCCGTGAACAACGTGCCGAGCGTCAACGCCGTCGTCAGGAAGAAAAACGCCAGGCTCCGCAAGACGTCAAAGTGCCAGAAACTGCGGAAGTCGTTGTTGCCAGCCATAGCAATGACGAAGATGAAGACCGTCATCAGCAGCCAACGCAGCGTCGTCAACGCCGTCCACTCGCGCAGAAAGTTCGCGTCCTGTCGGCAGAAGAAGAACTGCATCGTGCCGCTGAAGAACTGTTAGCGCCTAAGGCGCCGGTCGCCAAGGTTGAAGAAAACCAGGCTCCGGTATTGGCTGAGAGCGTTAAGCTGTTGCCACAGACCATAGCGGCACAGTCTGAAGATGACGCGCAAGCTGACAACCGTGGTAACGGTGAAAACGGCATGCCACGTCGCTCTCGTCGTTCTCCACGCCATCTGCGCGTCAGTGGTCAGCGTCGTCGTCGCTATCGTGACGAGCGTTATCCGAACCAGTCACCAATGCCGTTGGCCGGGGCGTTTGCCTCACCAGAGATGGCTTCAGGCAAGGTTTGGGTCAGCTATCCTGTGGCACAAGCAGCCGTCTACGTTGAACACGAAGAAGCTCAAGCGCCAGTGGCAGTAGAAACCGTAGCCGTTGCTGCTGCACCGGTGGCTGTTGAAGCCGCTCCTGTTCAGCCTGTAGTCAACGAAGCGCCAAGCGTAGTTGAAACCGCTCCGGCAGTGACTGAATCGGTGGCAACACCGGTAGTTGAAGCCCAGGTAGAAACTGCACCTGTTGATACCGTAGCCGTCGCTGCCGAGCCAGCCGCTGTTGTGGTAGATGAAACCGTTGTCAGTGAAACAGCTGAGGATGAGACGGTTGCAGATGCAGCGGTACAAGCTGAGCCAGTTATCACTGAACCCGTGGTGCAAGAGCCTGTAGTTGAAGAAGCCGCAGTGGAAGAAGTTGTAGTGGAAGCCGTTGTGGCAGCCCCTGCAGAGGCTACTGTAACCGCAGAGCCGGAAGTGGTGTCAGCACAACCAGAGGCAGCTCCAGCTCCTGTGCAGGCGGCCCCAGTGGTTGCACAACCCCAACCGGCGCTCTACAAGCATATCGCTACCGCCCCGATGACCAAAGCGCCTGCGCCGGATTATCAGCCGGAAGCCGCGAAGACCAGCGAGTGGCAGCGCCCTTCCTTCAACTTTGACGGAAAAGGTTCTGCTGGCGGCCATGCAGCGGCTAATCAGGCCACTGCTCCAGCCACCAAACCGCAGCCGGTTAACGACTAAGTTAATTCCTGCCATACAAAACCCGCCTAGATGGCGGGTTTTTTTTACCTCTTTCCAGACCCTCCCTAAGTCTGGCCTGAGATAATCGGTACATCCCGGTTACCATGCTCGCGTAAGCCAATTGATTTCAACTTGTCATTAACTAACAGATGCATCCAAAACGTTTTCCGCTTATCCTTTCACCCCGGCGTGAATAACCCTCGTTTATTCGCTTTTATTAAGATTTTTTGACCGCCGGAGCTCTGCACCATGACCGCACAACCCCAAGCCCTGAAAATCCGCCGCCCTGACGACTGGCATATCCATTTGCGTGACGACGACATGCTGAAAACGGTTCTGCCCTATACCAGTCAGGTGTTTGGCCGGGCGATTGTGATGCCGAACCTGGCCCCACCGATCACCACCGTTGCCGCGGCACGTAGCTATCGTGAACGTATTCTGGCAGCCCTCCCCGCAGAACATGACTTCACACCGTTGATGACCTGCTACCTGACGGATTCACTGGCTGCGACTGAGCTGGTCAACGGGTTTGAGCAAGGGGTGTTTACCGCTGCCAAGCTCTATCCAGCCAATGCCACCACCAACTCCAGCCACGGCGTGAGCGATGTGGCCGGGATTTATCCCCTGCTTGAGCAGATGCAGAAGATCGGTATGCCGCTGCTGATCCATGGCGAAGTCACCGATGCCAGCGTGGATATCTTCGATCGCGAGGCTCGCTTTATCGAACAGGTGATGGAGCCGGTACGCCGCCAGTTCCCGGAGTTGAAAATCGTATTCGAGCATATCACCACCCGGGAAGCCGCTCAGTACGTGCAGGAAGGCAATCGTTTCCTTGGTGCCACCATTACGCCGCAGCACCTGATGTTTAACCGCAACCACATGCTGGTAGGCGGGATCCGACCACACCTGTTCTGCCTGCCGATCCTCAAGCGTAACACCCATCAGGAAGCGTTACGCAGCGCCGTTGCCAGCGGTTGTGACCGCTTCTTCCTCGGCACCGACTCGGCACCTCATGCCAAACACCGTAAAGAGACCAGCTGTGGCTGTGCAGGGGTATTCAACGCCCCAAACGCGATGCCCGCCTACGCCACCGTGTTTGAGCAATTAGGCGCGCTGGAGCATCTGGAAGCCTTCAGCTCGCTGAATGGCCCCCGCTTCTATGGCTTGCCGGTGAACCAGGACTTTATCACGCTGCAACGCCTGCCGGTGGCCCAGCCAGAGGAGATCACTTTGGGTAATGAAGCCGTGGTGCCCTTCCTGGCCGGTGAGACCATCAACTGGTCAGTGACCGACTGCTAAATATTTTATTTCTGCTCTTGCCTCCGGCGTCAGTTAACTGTATAAATATCCAGTAGACAGTTCCGGGGGCAATTATGCGTGTTGAAGTCACTATAGATAAAACCAAACCACTGCCGCCGGGGGCAATCGAAGCCCTGACCGGCGAATTCAGTAAACGGGTCAATCGCCAGTTTCCTGACACTACCGTCCAGATCCGTTATGCCGGTGCCAATGGCCTTTCCGTAATGGGCGGTGCCAAAACAGATAAAGACCTGATCGAGGAGATACTCCAGGAAACCTGGGAAAGTGCCGACGATTGGTTCAGTGCAGAATAATTCTGCAATGTAGTTGTTGCCGGGGGTCGCTCTCCGGCTTTTTTGTTTCCGCCGTATTGCCCTTTTCCCTGGAAGAAACAGCACTTGTGGTCTGTAATGATTAGACGACTTATGGTGCAACAAAGGTGTAAACAATGGTTCCGGATAAAGGCAAGCCCGAAGAAGCGATGACCTTTGGCGAGTTGCTGGCCCTGATCGCCGATCAAAAACGGCGGCTGAGCGTGCTCGAGGTCGCTTTCTCTTATTTGTCTTTTGGCTTGAATGACAAAGCCAACCAGTTGCTGATCCACAGCCTGAAACTGGAAGCACAAAATCAGAACCGCGATCCTGAAATGCAAATGCATTTCGCCCATCTTGCCGCCGAATTAGAAAGTCATGCGCACGTGCAACTTCCTCCTGCATCCGAAGAGTAATATTTGAACGGGCGCAGCATGCAGCGCCCCAACCATTTGCCGATTAATTGCGCAAAAAATATTTATTTGCAATAAACCGCAGGAAAACACCCCACGCCAGATCTCGGATGCGTATACTGTAAAAGCTCACCATGAAGATGAGACGCATTGATCCTCGTTAGTAACTCCAGCTAGTCACTACTTGATAAGGGGTCTTTATGGACAGAAATGATGAAGTAATACAGACACATCCGCTTGTTGGCTGGGATATCAGTACCGTCGATGTTTATGATGCCATGATGATTCGCCTTCATTACCTGTCTTCACTAGACCAAACAGCCGAAGAAGCGCAAGTGGATCGGACTCTTTGGCTAACCACAGACGTTGCCCGCCAATTGATCAATATTTTAGAGGCTGGCATCGCCAAGATAGAATCTACGGATTATTTAGACCTTGATCGAAGAAAACATTAACCCATTCACCCTCAACCGCTAAGGCGTCGGCAATTAACCGGCGCCTTTTCTTTTGTATCGGCCCGCATCGGTTCCTGATGCATTACCGCCGCCAAACTCTTATCATATCCGCCATCAGCGACACATCAAAGAAAGGACATGGCACGTGGAATATGACTTGATCATCGTGGGTAGCGGCTCGGTTGGGGCTGCTGCAGGCTATTATGCGACAGCCGCAGGCCTTAAGGTCTTAATGATCGATAGCGCTTTCCCCCCGCACCGTCAGGGCAGCCACCACGGCGATACCCGCATCATCCGCCATGCCTACGGCGAAGGCGAAAAATATGTGCCTTTTCTGCTGCGTGCCCAGGCACTGTGGAACGGATTAGAGCAGAAAAGCGGCGACAAGCTGTTTCATCCCTGTGGCGTGCTCACACTTGGGCCACAAGACAGTGAATTTGTCACCACAGCACAGCGCAGTGCCAAAAACTTTAACCTTAATACCGAGTTACTGAGCGCCGAACAGATCCAACAACGCTGGCAAGAATTCACTGCGCCAGCAGGTTATGTCGGCCTGTTCGAACCAGATGCAGGGATACTGCGCTCGGAACTGATTGTTGCCAGCTACGTCAAATTGGCCAGAGAAGCGGGCTGCGCCCAACTGTTCAATTGCCCGGTAACCGCCATCGAGCCAATCGAGCAAGGGGTTGAGGTCGTTACTTCAGAGGGGCGCTACCAAGGGCGTAAAGCCGTGGTCTGCGCGGGTACCTGGGTTAAAAATCTGTTACCACAGCTTCCAATTTCACCGGTGCGTAAGGTGTTTTCCTGGTATCAGGCCGATGGCCGTTACAGCGAAAACAACCGTTTTCCGGCTTTCACCGTTGAAGCGCAAGACGGCTGCCACTACTACGGTTTCCCATCCGAGAATGACGGCTTAAAGGTCGGTAAACATGATGGTGGACAACCGATGGAGACAGCAGATCAGCGCAAGCCGTTCGGCTCCCTGGCCAGCGACGGTACCGAAGTATTCGGCTTTCTGCGCCACTTCCTGCCAGGGCTTGGCGTCTGTCTGCACGGTGAAGCCTGTAGCTATGATATGAGCCCGGATGAAGACTTTATCATCGACACCCTGCCTGACTGCCAACGCCTGATGGTGATCACCGGCCTGAGTGGCCACGGCTTTAAATTTGCCAGCGTACTGGGTGAGATAGCCGCGCTGTTTGCGCAAGATAAGCCTTCATCCTTGGATATCACGCCCTTCAGCCTGCGGCGTTTCTGACCGTTCAATCCCCTGTTCGCCCCGCTCTGGCCAGCGGCAGGGGAAACCTCCAACAATAAAATCCCACTAATATACTGATATTCCTGAAAAATAGGTTATAGACGGAAATATCTTCCTATAGCCACTGGATTTCCGAATTGATCCCACAACCGGGTAAGGCCTATTTTACATAATTAGGCTCTAGCCCTTTTGTATCTTCAACAAGGACGTCACTATGAAACTACTCGTTGTGGACGAATGCTGTTTCACTCGTATTGGGATCGCCAACCACTTTACTGACAACGTGTTTGCGTCTGTAAACTGCTGCCCAGACATCGACACCGCGCTTCCTCTACTGGCCAGTTTCAAACCCAACCATATTTTGGTGAATCTGTCCAACTACTGCCGCTGCACAACAGACAATCAACTGCTTTCAGCGTTTATCACGGCGGCCTGGCGTGCAACGGTATATATTTATCTGGATGTTCCTTATCCCTACAGTGAAAGCCCGCTGCGTATTGCCAGCAATACTTTTTTATTCAACAAAACCGTGCTACCCATTGCGCTAAAAACGCTAAGTAAAAGCCCAAGTGAGCTAATGAAGGATGAAGAGGCTCATTCGCTTTTCAGCCCGCAAGAGTTGACGGTAATGCGCTATTGGATGTCCGAAATGCCGAATTATCGCATCGCCAAGAAATTACAGATCAGCGCCCATACGGTGTACGTACATAAACGCCATATCACCGAGAAAATCAACGTGCGTAACCGGCTGGAATTTTATTCACTTTATAACATACTGCGTTATTTCTATCCGCCAGAACCCACCACCTTTAAGCCGGTGGGTTCGGCTTCGTTAGAACTGCGGGCCGCCGTTTAAGCCTTATTTCGGCGTGATTTCGTTTATCTGGCGTCCATCACCGAGGAGCATGGCCACCTTGCGTCCTCCGTCCATAGTTTCCAACGTGATGCGCGCGATAATGGTCAAGGGGACCGAAAGCAACATCCCCACGGGCCCCATCAGCCAGCCCCAGAAGATCAGAGAAAGGAACACCACCAGCGTAGAAAGCCCCAGCCCACGGCCCATGATCCGCGGTTCCAGCATATTACCGATGATCAGGTTGATCAGAATATAGCCCGCAGCCACCACGACTGCATCGGCAAAGCCGTTAAACAGCAAAGCCTGGATCAGCGGCGGAATAGCAGCAATGATCGAACCAATATTGGGCACATAGTTGAACATGAACGCCATCATGCCCCAGATAAAGGCAAAACGAACGCCAACCCAGCTCAGAAAGCCCCAGACGATCAGGCCAGTTGCCAGACTGATTGCGGTCTTGATCACCAAATAGTGTGTGACCCCTTGCAAGGCCCGGCGGATAGTGGCCATCCCTTCGGTGGGATTATCCAGCGCCTGCTGCAGCTTAAAGGGCAATACCTTCACCTCAAACAGCATAAAGACCACCGTCATCAATAACAGGAAGATGCTGGTCATCGCCCCGGAAAGGTGCCCCAGCAGGCGGGTCACCAAGTTCATGGTGGCACCAGGATCGACGTATTTGACCACTGCATCTGCCGAGAAGGTAATATCCAGATTGAGGCGTTGCGCCTGGTATTGCAACTCACCCAGCTTCTCCAGCATCATGCCCCGATACTGCGGCAAGGAGCGAGCAAACTCATTTAATGAAGCACCCAGCATACCGATCAAGGTCAGCAACAGCACGACGATGGTAATCACCAACAGCGTCACCCCCAGCGCTCTGGGCACCCGAAAGCGTTCCAGTAGCAGCACCAGAGGGTTTAACACGATGGCCAAGAACACCGCCAGCAGGAATGGCACCACAATATCTGCCGCTGCCTTGATGCCAGCCAGGATCACCACCAGCATGGCCAGCATCATAATCAAACGTAGCTTGCGGTCATTAAACTCGGGTATGCCCATGAAAATTCCTTGTGTGATACTGGCCCACCAGAGCCATTGATAAATACATGTTAGCAAATTATTCCTTGCTGTCGCAGGCATATTACCCTCAAGTTGCTGAAGGAATTAAACTAATCCTGGTTGACAGGGCGAACAAATAATCGACGCTAGTCGTTATTCAATTGTTTGCCAAGGTTTCTGATGGTATTTACGAAAAATGACAAAAGCTGACAATGAAGAATAAAGTCGATAGATTTCAATTGGCCAGCGTTTCTCCAGCATTGCAAAAAAAACGCCCTCTCCGACGATTCCTTTGACCAACTTGCCACAACTCAAACAAATCTACTGATTAATATTTTTATGCAGTAACTTAGTTAAATTTATTATTGATTTATGTTTCTTAAAGTTTAAGTATTGCTGTCGGTAAATGAGTTTTGTAAGGAAAACTGATGCTCTGGAAAAATACCGCCGACCGCTTTGGTCACGTTTCTGTACTGATCCACTGGCTGGTGGCGCTGACCGTTTACGGCATGTTCGCCCTCGGATTATGGATGGTGACGCTGGGTTACTACGACATTTGGTATCACCAGGCGCCGGAGATCCACAAAAGTATTGGCACGCTGCTGTTTATCGTCATGGTGGTACGAGTGGTTTGGCGCTTTATCTCGCCGCCGCCCAAGCCTCTGGTCAGTTATAGCCGTCTTACGCGTATCAGTGCCGTGCTCGCCCATATCGCACTTTACACCGTGCTGTTCGCCATCCTGATCAGCGGCTACCTGATCTCGACGGCCGATGGTCAGGCAATCAGCGTATTTGGCTGGTTTGACGTACCGGCTAGCGTGACCGGTTTGCCACAGCAGGCCGACACCGCCGGGACTATCCACCTTTATCTGGCTTGGGCCGTCGTCGTGCTTTCGGTACTGCACGCCCTGGCTGCGCTTAAACATCACTTTATTGATCGTGATGTTACTTTGAAACGGATGCTGGGTCGCAGCACCGATTAACCCTTTGGATTTATGGAGATATTGCTATGTTGAAGAAAACCGTATTAGGCCTGGCCGCAGGCGCCCTACTGTTAAATGCCGGTTCCGCTCTGGCTGCCAATTATAAAATCGACAAACAAGGCCAGCACGCCTTTATCGAATTCCGCATCCAGCACTTGGGTTACAGCTGGATTTACGGCACTTTCAAAGATTTTGATGGTGGCTTCACCTTCGATGAAAAAGACCCGGCTAACGATAAAGTCAACGTTACCATCAACACAGCCAGCGTAGACACCAACCACGCCGAGCGTGACAAACACCTGCGCAGCGCCGATTTCTTGAACGTTGAAAAGAACAAGCAGGCTACCTTTACCTCTACCGAAGTGAAAAAAGACGGTGAAGGTTATGCTGTAGTCGGCAACCTGACGTTGAACGGCGTGACCAAGCCGGTCACACTGGCAGCCAAACTGGTCGGCGAAGGTAAGGATCCTTGGGGCGGTTACCGCGCCGGTTTCGAAGCCAACGGTAAAATCAAGCTGAAAGACTTTGGCATCACCACTGACCTGGGCCCGGCTTCTCAAGAAGTTGAGCTGATCATCTCGGTCGAAGGCGTTCGCGAGAAGTAATACATTCGTTATACAACAAGGGCGCTGAATTAGTAGGGGCGCTGCATGCTGCGCCCGCTTAGCAGCGCCCTACTTAACTTATGTGTCCCCTTACTCTTTCGGTTCTGGGATATGCATGGTGGTTTGCAACAGCCCTTTGGACTTATTGAAGATTTTTACGCCATTCTCGCGGCCAGCCCGGCGGGCTCGCTGTTCTTCACGCGGTAGTTTCAACTCTTCGCGGCAGGTCTCGCTGCAACAGCCAGCAAATTTCTCGGCACAGCTTGGGCACTGGATAAACAGCAGATGGCAGCCGTCGTTCAGGCAGTTGGTATGAGTATCACATGCCGCACCGCACTGATGGCAGTTGGCAATCACGTCTTCTGAGATACGTTCCCCCATGCGCTCGTCAAACACAAAGTTCTTGCCGATGAACTTCAATGGCAACCCTTGCGCCTTCGCCTGGCGGGCATATTCGATAATACCGCCTTCCACGTGATAGACGTTTTTGAAGCCATTATGCAGCATATAGGCGCTGGCTTTCTCACAACGGATCCCACCGGTACAGTACATGACAATATTTTTGTCTTTCTGCTCCTGTAGCATCTCCACCGCCATCGGTAGCTGATCGCGGAACGTGTCGGAAGGCACTTCGATCGCCTTATCAAAGTGCCCAACCTCGTACTCATAGTGGTTGCGCATATCAACGAACACCGTATTCGGATCGTCGATCATCTGGTTAACACGATCGGCCTGCAGATACTCACCTACATTGGCAGGGTTGAAGGTCTCATCTTCAATCCCGTCGGCCACAATACGTTCACGCACTTTCAAGCGCAGTACCCAAAAGGATTTGCCATCGTCTTCCAGCGCAATATTCAGGCGCACTTGATCCAGAGCCGGATGCGAAGCAAACAGCACGGTTTTGAACGCGTCAAAGTGACTCTGCGGCACGCTGATTTGCGCATTGATGCCCTCTTTGGCCACGTAGATACGGCCAAACACCTTCAGTTTATCGAACTGAATATACAGGCTATCGCGAAATGCCTTGGGGTCGTCAATGGTGAAATATTTATAAAAAGAAACTGTGGTGCGTGGCTCGGTTTCGGCCAGCATACGCGCCTTCAGTTCCTCATTAGAAATTCGGTTATGTAACACTGGCATGGTGTACTTTCCTGTCTTTCGGGAGGTGACTGATTGAGTGCCCACGGGCCGTTAGCCCGCACGCGGCGCACATCATACCCGAAAATAGGCGGCAACACAGCATTAACCCAGCGGCAATGATTTCCGCACAAAGCTTGACGTTATTGGCAAATACCGATAAGCCTAGTGCAAGTTGTAGCAACGAATTTTGACGGACCTTGAGGAAATTATGAGCCAGCTGTTTACTCCGATCACCCTGGGGCTACTGCGGTTGCCTAACCGTATTATTATCGCCCCCATGTGCCAGTACTCTGCCGACAACGGCAAAGCCACCGAGTGGCATACAATGCACCTCGGCCATCTATCCCTTTCCGGGGCGGGTTTGCTGATTGTGGAAGCCACTGCGGTTTCACCGGAAGGCCGTATTTCTCCGGGGGATCTGGGCCTTTGGGACGACGCTACCGAACAAGCACTTGCCGACGTGGTTCAGGCCGTAAAAAAACACGCTACCATGCCTTTGGGGATCCAACTGGGGCATGCTGGCCGCAAAGCTTCATGCGCCCTTCCCTGGCAAGGCGGGGCTCAGTTGGCCAAGAGTGAGGGCGGCTGGCAAACACTTTCTGCCTCCAATCAACCCTTTAACCCTCTGGATGAGGCTCCACAGGCCATGAGCCTGGAGCAAATCGAGCAGTTAAAGGCACAGTTTGTTGCAGCGGCACGGCGCGCCGACCGTCTCGGCTTCGATCTGATCGAACTGCACGGGGCGCATGGTTACCTGTTGCATCAGTTCCTTTCGCCACTGGCCAATCAGCGCACCGATCAATACGGCGGATGTCTACAAAATCGTATGCGATTGTTGCTGGAGATTTTCAGCGAGGTGCGGGCAGTCTTCCCGGCCAATAAAGCGCTTGGGGTGCGGATCTCCGCCAGTGACTGGGTTGAAGGGGGCTGGAACGAACAGCAGTCCGTTGAGCTGACCAGCGCTTTAAAGGAATTGGGCTGCGATTACATTCATATTTCCAGCGGCGGCCTATCGCCGCAGCAAAAAATTCCGGTGGGGCCGAACTATCAGGTGCCGTTTGCCGAAACCATCAAACATAAAGTAGGGATACCAACCATCGCCGTGGGGTTGATCACCGAACCGGAGCAGGCAGAAGCGATCGTCGCCACCGGTCAGGCCGATATGGTCGCGCTAGCGCGCGGTATTCTCTATAACCCACGCTGGCCGTGGCACGCGGCCGCAAAACTGGGGGCCCAAGTGCAGGCTCCGCCACAGTATTGGCGCTCAGAACCACACCGGGTGAAAGGATTGTTCAAAGACCATTAAAAAGGCCTCAAGCGGGTGTTTAGCGCCCGCTTGACCATTCCGTAGCACCGGAAATAACCGCACCAGCCAGCAGCCCGACCCCCGCTACGGCTAGTAAGGGGTTGTACTGCATATAGGCACCAAGACAGCCAAGTAACCCACCGATCACCAATAGCCCAGCGCTTAACCATGATGCCAACATAGTTACCTCCTGAATCAATAAACGAATAAAACACCGCCTGACTTATAGGTCGATTCTTACTTGATTTGGCCAAATAACCAACAGCCGCACCTGATTTAGGCCTAAAAAGGGTGTTTTAATGCGGTGAGTTTTCCTGTTACATAAGAAAAATGTCACAATACGCTACTATAAACGGCAGAAAACCATCGCATAGACCGAGTCGTTCAAGCAACCCGTGGCCAGCAAAAAATTCTGATGGCGACCTACAACACGACTTATGGCAACTCGACGTGTCTATGCATTTTATCTGTTATTACTGTTAAATGACTGCTTCTAAGCTGAGAACCCATGACGCAAGTTCCTTCTTTCAATCGATCTTTACTGCATCCGCGCTACTGGCTTACCTGGTTTGGCATCGCCTTACTCTACCTGCTGGTCCTGCTGCCCTACCCAATTATTTATCGTTTGGGGACCGGGTTGGGTCGCTTTTCAATGCGTTTCCTCAAACGCCGGCGAGCGATAACTGAGCGTAACCTGGAACTATGCTTTCCGGATATGCCGAGAGCCGAACGTGATGCGTTGATCGCCAAGAACTTCGAATCCGTGGGGATGGGGCTGTTTGAAACCGGCATGGCCTGGTTCTGGCCCAACTGGCGTATCGAGCGCTGGTTCAGCGTCAGCGGCCTGGAGCACATTCAAAAGGCACGGGACAATCATCAAGGGGTGCTGCTGATCGGCCTGCACTTCCTGACGTTGGAGTTGGGTGCTCGTATCTTTGGCATCCACAATCCGGGGATCGGCGTTTACCGTCCACACGATAACAAGCTGATGGACTGGCTACAGACCTGGGGCCGTATGCGCTCGAACAAATCCATGCTGGACCGTAAAGACGTCAAGGGGATGATCCGCGCCCTGAAACAGGGTGAGATCATCTGGTACGCACCGGACCATGACTACGGCCCGCGCAGCAGCGTGTTTGCCCCGCTATTTGCCGTAGAAAAAGCAGCGACCACCACCGGCAGCTATGTGTTGATCCGCATGGGGAAACCGGCGATCATTCCCTTTACGCCGCGCCGCCTGCCAGAAGGCAAAGGGTACGAACTCATCATGCAGCCAGCGGTGGAAAATTTCCCGCTGGATAACGAAGTCGAGGCTGCAGCCTTTATGAACAAGGTGGTAGAAAAAGAGATCCTGATGGCGCCGGATCAATATATGTGGCTACACCGCCGCTTCAAGACCCGCCCAGAAGGTGAGCCTTCTCTCTATTAATCATTACGGGTCGAGATGGCCCGCATGATTTTGTCACTTTCCCAGCAACAGGAGCTTCTATGTATATCGTCAGCCTGACCTATCACCGCCCGATTGAAGAAGTAGAAAGCCATCTTGAAGGGCATATCGCCTGGTTGAAGCACTATTTTCAAGCCGGCAGCTTTATTGCCTCTGGCCGTAAGAACCCACGTACCGGCGGCGTGATCCTGGTAAAAGATATGGAACGCACCAAGCTGGATGCCATCCTGGCGGAAGATCCCTTTGTTGCCGTGGCCAATTATGAGGTGACAAACGTCACTCTCACCACTACCAGCGCCGGATTCGAAGCCTTGGCCGGTGCCTGAACCCTCCGTTCCCGCGTTGCCCGGCGCGGGAATAATTGTCATTCTCCGTTTTAAAACTTTATTTCATTTTCACGCAAAATCACACAGCTGCTCATTTGATAACCTGCGTTATTAAGCGCATACTTACCAAGCTAACTTTTTTGCCTTGCGCGATCGCCAGGCATCTCTTCCCGCACGGAAACCTATGGCCCCGGCAGCAGAACCTATCAATTGGCAACGTAACCTGTTCATCACCTGGCTGGGCTGCTTTCTGACCGGTGCGGCCTTTAGCCTGATCATGCCGTTCCTGCCGCTGTACGTTGAAGCTCTTGGCGTTACCGGCCATCAGTCGCTGAATATGTGGTCCGGATTGGTGTTCAGTATCACCTTCCTGTTCTCCGCGATTGCCTCGCCGTTCTGGGGCAGTCTGGCCGATCGCCGTGGGCGTAAGCTGATGTTGCTGCGTTCTGCGCTAGGAATGGGCATTGTGATGGTGCTGATGGGCATGGCGCAGAACATCTGGCAGTTTCTGGCACTGCGCGCGGTGCTGGGGTTGCTCGGCGGCTTTATTCCCAACGCCAATGCGCTGATTGCTACCCAGGTGCCGCGCCATCGCAGCGGCTGGGCGCTGGGTACTTTATCGACCGGCGGCGTCAGTGGTGCCCTGATTGGCCCATTGATTGGTGGTTTGCTGGCTGACCAATATGGCCTGCGCCCCGTGTTCTTCATCACTGCCACTGTGCTGTTTATCTGTTTCCTGCTGACGCTATTTTGCGTACGGGAACAATTCACTCCAGTGCAGAAAAAAGACATGCTGCATGCGCGCCAGGTGTTTGCCTCGCTCAAAAGTCCCAAGCTGATCCTCAGCCTGTTTATCACCACCATGATCATCCAGATCGCCACTGGCTCGATTGCCCCAATCCTCACGCTTTACGTGCGTGAACTGGCAGGCAACATCAGCAACCTGGCGTTTGTCAGCGGTTTGATCGCCTCGGTACCGGGCGTTGCCGCCTTGATGAGTGCGCCACGGCTGGGCAAGCTGGGCGACAGGATCGGCCCGGAGCGGATTCTGGTGTTTATGCTGGTGATTTCCGTGCTGTTGCTGATCCCGATGGCCTTTGTCCAGACACCGTGGCAACTCGGCGTATTGCGCTTCCTGCTCGGCGCTGCCGATGGCGCACTGCTGCCTGCGGTGCAAACCTTGCTGATCTACAACTGTACCAATCAGGTTGCCGGGCGAATATTCAGCTATAACCAATCTTTCCGGGATATCGGCAACGTCAGCGGCCCACTACTCGGCGCCGCCGTTTCTGCCAGCTATGGATTCCGCGCGGTATTCTGCATGACGGCGCTGGTGGTGCTATTTAACGCGTTCTATTCCTGGTGGTGTTTGCAGCGGCGGCCAGCGAGAATGCGTGAAGACACGTTACAGGAAGAGTAATAGCGCTATTTATCGCCAGTTGTTCTGATAAATATTACCCAAGCCCCGTTTCCCTTACTTTTATTATTGTTACCCTTTCGCTCCGGCTCTGCCCCAATCTCTAAGAATAATATTATTAACACCTTGTTTTTAGACACAAAAATCACAAACAGAGCAATAAACCACCTGTCAATCGAAATAACGCCACAACCAACATAAAAACCAATAAAGTAGATGTTTGTCGACTTTTCGTCTAAAAAATGGGATACAGGTACTAGACAAAACCACCATTCAGTTATCAAATGGTTAAATAATATCACGCCAGAAATAACATTCTGACCAAGTGAATAAAATGGCCTGCAGGGTTTTCAAGCTTAATAGGCGCTGCGGCTGAGGTTTTGTCAGGTAATCCGCATCAGCGGGATTACCTCACTTACAGACACAGACATACCACAGTATCTGCTGCCAGCGCGCAGCACATTATATTGGGAAGACTTTATGCAATCCTCTGTTAATCAGAAAGAAAGCCGGACGTTCCTCGGCCATCCATATCCACTCGGCTCGTTGTTCTTCACTGAAATGTGGGAACGCTTCTCGTTTTATGGCATTCGTCCATTACTGATCCTGTTTATGGCCGCCACGGTTTATGACGGCGGGATGGGGTTGGCGCGCGAAAACGCCTCGGCGATCGTCGGTATCTTTGCTGGCAGTATGTACCTGGCGGCACTGCCGGGTGGCTGGTTAGCCGATAACTGGCTCGGCCAGCAAAAAGCCGTTTGGTACGGTTCGATCCTGATCGCTCTGGGTCACCTGTCGATTGCCCTGTCCGCTATTATGGGCAACGACCTGTTCTTCGTCGGCCTGATGTTTATCGTGCTCGGTTCCGGCCTGTTCAAAACCTGTATCTCGGTAATGGTTGGAACCCTGTACAAGAAAGGCGATGCGCGCCGTGATGGTGGCTTCTCGCTGTTCTACATGGGCATCAACATGGGCTCCTTTATTGCCCCGCTGATTTCCGGCTGGTTGATCCGTTCACACGGTTGGCACTGGGGCTTCGGCATCGGTGGTATCGGGATGTTGGTGGCCTTGGTGATTTTCCGGGTGTTTGCCGTACCGGCCATGAAGCGCTATGACAGCGAAGTGGGCCTGGACTCAACCTGGAATAGCCCGGTTGCCAAGAAAAATGGCGTGGGTGCCTGGCTGATTGCGCTGGCCGTGGGCGTTGCCGCGATCGTGGTTATGATCTCACAAGGTATCATCGTGATTAACCCGGTCGCCGTTGCCAGTATGCTGGTTTACGTCATCGCCGCCTCGGTCACGCTGTACTTTATCTACCTGTTCTTCTTTGCCGGCCTGAGCCGCAAAGAGCGTGCTCGTCTGCTGGTCTGTTTTATCCTGCTGATTTCTGCCGCCTTCTTCTGGTCGGCCTTCGAACAGAAACCGACCTCGTTCAACCTGTTCGCTAACGATTACACCAACCGCATGATCGGCGACTTCGAGATCCCAGCGGTATGGTTCCAATCGATTAACGCACTGTTCATTATCCTGTTGGCGCCAATCTTCAGTTGGGCCTGGCCGGCTCTGGCTCGTAACAAAATCCGCCTGAGCAGCATCACCAAATTCGTGATCGGTATTCTGTTTGCCGCCGCAGGCTTTGGCCTGATGATGCTGGCCGCGCAACAAGTGTTGGGCAATGGCGGCGCTGGCGTGTCACCAATGTGGCTGGTGGGCAGTATCCTGATGCTGACGCTGGGTGAGCTTTGCCTGAGCCCGATTGGCCTGGCAACCATGACGCTGTTGGCACCGGATAGAATGCGTGGCCAGATGATGGGCCTGTGGTTCTGCGCCAGCGCGCTGGGCAACCTGGCCGCCGGTTTGATTGGTGGCCACGTGAAAGCGGATCAGTTGGACATGCTGCCAACCCTGTTCGCCCGCTGCTCTATTGCGCTGGTGATCTGTGCCGCCGTGCTTATCCTGCTGATCGTCCCGATCCGCCGTATGCTGGAAAACACCCAGGGGAAAAGCGGTGACAAACCGGCAACGCACGCCTGATAGACACTGAAGCCTTTTAATTAAGCCAGCGCCCAGCGCTGGCTTTTTTTGTTTGGAGTCATCAGCCCAGGAGAGGGAACCGAGCGTGCTACAACTTGGCTACGGTATTCATCCTCCGCATCCCATTACCGATTAACTCTTGCACGGAGTTCGAGGCCCAACGCAACTAAAATCCATAATAACAATATAATTCATTGTTTATATTGAAATTTAATCTAATTAACTCTCCTTTCAAAATATCTTCCGGTAGTGTGGATTACAGCACAAATGCGAATCGCTCTCATTTATTGCCTACCTTTGCGAGTGGTTGTATCATCCAGATACTGTATATAAACAAATTACAATACATACAGTATTCTGAACGCATGAAAACATAAAAGGAGAACATCAATGGTAAATCATCCAGACAACGTCACCTACGATGCATTTGACTGTAACAGCGGCAACCCACATGAACCCAACACCCACTGGGACCCCAAAACCAGCGCCTGGGAATGGGATGATTTGAAGTTAAATCCTGGTTCAGTTCCTGATTCATTTCCTCAAGAGGTGAAAGAGGCACTGGAAAATAATATCTGTATTATTTGTGGGAAAAAGAACTGCCCATATATCAAAAATAACAAGGACTATCAGAAACTCACCGATGCACTTAAAAAAGGTGATGCAGGAGAAGCCAGAAAAATATATATGACAAAGTTTGCTCAACGCCGAGGTCAGAGCAAAGGTGTTGTGATGGAAGGACTACAGAAGTCTCGTGAAGCCAAAAAAAGGGACGGTAGATGTGGTGGAAGTAAACCCTTCCAGTCGAAAGGTGTCAATCTTATACCTGGAATATGGAGTGGCTGGATGGATCTTGCTGCCGTGTCAGGGAATGATGCCTACACAGCGAGTTTTGATCATACATCTAATTCACAATCATCATTTGACGTGCAGATTCAATACCCAACCGCAAACGGGATAGAGACTATAAACACTATTGGTCCAGGCTCACAGTTTATTAAAACATCAGGAATAGGAACGCCACGTATCCGTTTTAAAACCCACTCAGTGCCAATATCAGTAAGAGTGGACTACCCACAGAACTAGCCCCGTAACCAGATAAAAAGGGAGGGTTTCCCTCCCTTGAAACTGGCCGTTACTTCTGATAGGCATTTAATATTTTAATACCTATCTTACCATCTGGAATATATTGCCTAAATGACAGTTCTGTTTTCACTTCAGAAGAAATTTGCGTAGGTTCTAAAATAACAACATCATTAAAATATACGGCAGCCGTACTACCTATATTTTCATTAAACACAGAGTTTAATTTACCCGAACAATCAGCACTTTTATTCAACATCATGGCCAAAATCATGGCATCCGGATGCTTATCTCTGTTTTGGTTAGGTATAAGCTTCATCTCTGAGACGCATTCTTTTTTTAACACGAAGCTATCATTGCCAGAGACGTATACAAGCCTGTCCTTTTTATCATGATAAGCACATCCGATTAGGACAGCTGATGCCATGCTTATTATTAATAATCCCACTATATTTTTAGTCATCCCCACCCCTATCTATAGACTAAAGTTATCGAAATTTCATTATAAATCAATATATAAACCATCCCCAGAATAAAGCCAAATACAACGAAAAGCAATTAAAGCTGGCACACAGCACAGCTGGTAACGGCGTAGTGCAAATCTGCGCCAGGGCGGCATTAGCTTTGCCAGGCACGTGCTTGCAACACCACACGATAGCCATCCAAATCTTCAAACGTTTGCCCATGCACATCCCAATAAGGGTTGTAGGCTTGCACGCGCTCAAAGCCACTGGCTAGCATCTGATGGCACCTTCTCTGCCAACAGGTTATTTCGGGCAAATAAAATACCAGCAGGTTGTCTTGCGTAGGCGCGCGCCCAACCAGCACGCCTCGGTGATGGGTGAATTCCAGATGATAGGCATGATGCGGATGGCCAAGCATAATGCCATCGAACCCCTGGTGATCTGCAAACTCACCCAGTTGTTCAAACCCCAGCCCCTGGCAATACATGTTGGCAATCGCGGCCAAATGGTCGGTGGGCCGGGCAATCCGTAATACCGCGTTGGCAAGTTCCATATTTCCTCCCGTTGGCAAACAGCTAGCCTAAGCCGTTTCATGGCAAAACGGCGTACAGGAAATGCGCTTTGCGCTAGCTGCAAGACATGGCATGCTGCAACAGACACGTCATCAGGCTCCAGAGGAGGAACAATGCTGTTTAACGTCGACTTTCTCCCAGAGAATCAGTCTATCGTGCCGTTTTCAAAGGACTATCAGGATGGCGATAGCGAACCGGATCATTACCACAGCTGCGCTCAACTGATCCATGGCCTCAGCGGTGTGGTACAGGTGAATACGCGCGTAGGCAGTTGGGTCGTCCCCCCCGGCCGTGGCGTGTGGTTACCGGCCAAAGTGGAACATAACCTGCGTTTTAGCGGTAACGTGGCGGCACGCACGCTGTTCGTCGATCCCCTGGCCCGTGCCGATTTGCCTGCTCAGTGCCAAGTGGTGCAGATTTCCCCCTTATTGCGTGAACTGATTATCAGCGCGATGGATATTCAGCCCGGCTACCGGCCCGGCGGACGCGAAGAACGCATTATGGAACTGATCCTCGATGAGTTGCGTATGCTGCCGATCCTGCCCCTGCACCTTCCCGAGCCACGCGATGGCGTCTTATTGGCCCTGTGCCAGCACATTCAACAATCTTTGGCGCAGCCTTGGGAGTTGGAGCTGGCGGCGCAGCACATCAACGTCAGTGGCCGTACGCTGTCCCGTCGATTCCAGCGTGAGACCGGCCTACGCTTTAGCGACTGGGTACGTCGTGCCCGCCTGCTGGCGGCGCTCAACGCCCTGGCCGCCGGAAGGTCGGTTCTGGAGGTGGCTTTGGATCTGGGCTATGACAGCCCCAGCGCGTTTAGCGCCATGTTCCGCCGCCTGCTTGGCGTTTCCCCCAGCACGTATTTTACCCAGGCTCAGCCAGCGATCACGGCAAACAGCGGCCAGCCACGTTGAACAGAGCCTGGAGCGAGGCACTGGCCGAGTCGGCATCAATCCCTACTCCGTAAATTGCCTCCCCCCTTGCAGGGGTACAACGGATATAGGTTACTGCCCGGCTATGGCTCTGATGCCCCAGGGTGTGTTCATGGTAATCGTCGATAGCCAGCACCAGGCCAAAGCGCTGGCATAACGCATCTACCGCGCTGGACAACAGCCCGTTACCGCTACCTTGCAACTGCATTGGTTCCCCTGCCAGTGCCACCTGCGCCGTAAAGCTGTAAGCTGCCCCACCCTGGCTTTGCGTTTGATAGCTGAGCAGCTGTAAGCGCGGCTGTTCCACCAATCCGTAGCTGTTGCGGAACAGCCGCCAGATTTCTGCCACCGTCATCTCCTTGCCGCTTTCATCCGTGGCCTGTTGCACCACTTTGCTGAAATCGATCTGCAAGCCACGTGGCAAGCGCAACCCATGATTCTGCTCCAGCAGCCAGGCAGCGCCACTCTTGCCAGACTGGCTGTTTACGCGGATCACCGCCTCATAGCTGCACCCCACGTCTGCCGGGTCAAGCGGCAGATAAGGCACCTGCCATAACCCATCTTCACGCTGCTGTTGGGCGGCAAAGCCTTTCTTGATAGCGTCTTGATGCGAGCCAGAGAACGCGGTAAACACCAACTCCCCGGCATAAGGATGGCGCGGGTGTACCGGTAACTGGTTGCACTGCTCCACCACTTCAACCACTTCTTTCAACCGGCTGAAGTCCAGCCCTGGCGAGATGCCCTGGGTGTACAAATTGAGCGCTAACGTCACCAAATCGACATTACCCGTGCGTTCACCGTTGCCAAACAGGCAACCTTCCACTCGGTCAGCCCCCGCCAGCATGGCCAACTCTGCGCAAGCGACACCGGTACCGCGATCGTTATGCGGATGCACGCTGATGGTCACCTGCTTCCGCTGGCTGAAGTGGCGACAGAACCATTCGATCTGGTCGGCATAAATGTTCGGGGTACTCATCTCCACGGTGGCGGGCAGGTTGATAATCATGGGCCGCTGGCGTTCAGGTTGCCACACGTCCGCCACTGCCTCACAAATTTGCAGGGCAAACTCCAGCTCGGTAAAGCAGAAGGTCTCTGGCGAATACTCGAAACACCAGTCAGTTTCCGGATGCCGGTCGCACCATTGGCGAATACGGCGTGCGCCATTCACCGCCAGCGCCACGGTAGCGGCTTTGTCCTGCTTGAAAACGATGTCGCGAAACATCGGGGCGGTGGCGTTATACAGATGCACGATGGCACGTGGAGCCCCTTGTAACGACTCCATAGTGCGGTCGATCAGATCGTCGCGCGACTGCGTGAGCACCTGGATTGAGACGTCATCCGGGATCAGCCGTTGCTCGATCAAGTGACGAACGAAGTCAAAGTCGGTTTGTGATGCGGAAGGAAATGCTACCTCGATTTCCTTAAACCCGCAGGACAGTAACAACTGGTAAAACTGTAGCTTGCGAGCGTTATCCATCGGCTCGGCCAACGCCTGATTGCCGTCACACAGATCGCTGGAACACCAGCGCGGTGCCTGCTGCTGGATGCGCCCCGGCCACTGACGATCGGGTAAATCGATGGCCGGGAACGGCCGGTACTTGCTTGCTGGGTTGGCTAACATCCTGATTCTCCTACAGACCAAAGTGTGTAGTCATTATTTCCTGCCCGTAGCCACACGTCTCCCGGCGGATGGACAACCATCGTCGCAAAACGGACAACAAAAAATTTGCATCCTGCGGCGATGCGACAACAATTAATGCTGGTGTCCCCCAAGATGATTGAAAAAGGAGATGAGCATGAGCCTGTATGCCACGCTGGAAGAAGCGATCGAAGCCGCTCGCGAAGAGTTTATCGAAACGGCGGAAGGCGGCGATGATGAACCGCCGGTACCTCAACAGTTTAACCTGCAAAAATACATCATGTTGGATGGCGACACGATGTGGCAGGCGGAGTTTTTCGAAGAAGAAGGTGAGTCCGTTGAATGCATGACGATGCGCAGCGGTGCTGCCGCCCAGGCCATTTTTGACGGTGACTACGACGAGATTGAGATCCGCGCCGAGTGGATCAACGAAAATACGCTACATGAGTGGGAGGAAGGGGATTTTCAGCTCGACCCTCCGCTGGATACCGAAGAAGGCCAAAGCGCTGCCGACGAATGGGATGAGCGTTGAGCCCGTTGGGTGGGCGCCTGGTTGCCCACCCTAGCCTTGACGACCCTGGTTACGCATTGCATGCTGCTACATTCTCTCCTTAACACAGGTAGGTATCATGCTCATCAGGCAAGCGGTTCCCGGTGATTATCCCGCAATTCTGGCTCTGCAGGCGCAAAACACTCCAGAGCAACTTAGCCCCCAGCAGCGGCAACAGGGCTTTATCGTCTCGCAGATGAACGAAAAACAGCTGGCAAGTATCAACAGCGGCCTGGGTATTTTGATCGCTACCGAAGAAGAACAGTTGGCTGGTTTTGTCTGCCTGATGCCAACCGACGCCCAACCCCGACCGCCGGTAGTGGATGCCATGCTGCACACGTTGGCCACACAGCGGTTTCAAAACCAGGCATTGGATCAACAACGGGTATTTCTGTACGGCCCGGTATGCCTGAATGCCGATTGGCGGGGAAAAGGTGTGCTACGCCAGTTGTTTGCAGCGGTGAAAGCGCGAACTCAGCAGGATTTTGACGTTGGCGCGCTGTTTGTTAGTGAGGATAACCCGCATTCGCTCGCCGCCCATGTCGCTGGCCTGGGAATGACGGCGTTGACCACTTTCCACTGCAATAACCAAAGCTATCAGTTGGTGGTCTTCGCAACCAGAGGCTAAAACCTATTCGTAAGGCCCGTGCTGCGCATCAAACGGCAGCATAAAGGTATCCACCACCAGCGAGAGCGGCACATCAATCACCATAACACTGCGCCAGGGAGTATCACGCAAATCCCACTGTACCCCTGGATAATATTGGTGCCCGTGGCCTGCACCAGGCACCGTGCGGCTGATAATGCTACCGCAGCCAGATAATGCCGTCGCCATAGCGGCCAACAGTGCCAGACGGACTAGTGAAGCCATTTTCAACATCCAAGCTTTATTGAGATTGAAACGAAAAAGGGGAACACGCAGTGCGCATTCCCCTTTAATTAATACTAACCGTTAGCGTTGGCCGACGGGGTGAGCCAGCTCATTATGCGGTAACTGCCGATAATGTTCGCGCCAGGCCTCACCCTGCGGCAGCAGCCAAATGCGATGATGCAGGCGTGATAACGCTACCGGATCGCTTAACAGCTCAAGGCGTTTGGCTTTCGCCAACTTCTCTGGTCCCACTTCCAGCGCCTCGTTCACCCGCTCTTCCCGCGTCCGATCGATAATGGCACGCAGATGGTGACGAGCCGTTGCCAGCGCGGCAGCCAAGGCGTTGAAGGACGGGTCTACCGCCGCATGCATAAAGCCATTGCGCAAGGCACGCTGGCGATTAAGCTGCAGATAGGTGTCTGTGGCAACCAGTTCACGCGGCGGATCGTATTCTTCCGGGATCAGGAACAGCTTGGCTCGCTTGCTCTTGAGACCGAGCGTTGCGCGGCTCGACAGCGCCGAAACAAACGGTGATAGGATCAGCGAGAAGACGATCGGTGACAGCCACCACAGGAAGTTCAGATCCAGCAATGCCATACCGCCGCCCCAAACCAGCCCCAGCAGCATTTGCGAACCGTGACGCTTGAAGGCCTCTCCCCAAGGGGTGTCATCATCATCACGCTGTGGCGAGTTCCACACCACTTCCCAGCCCAGGAAGGCGCTGACCACAAACACGGTGTGGAACAGCATGCGCACCGGCGCCAACAGCACTGAGAACATCACTTCCATCAGCATGGAAATCAGCAGCCGGATCGGCCCACCGTATTGCTTCGAGCCTTTTGCCCAGACCAACACGATGCTCAGCAACTTCGGCAGGAACAGCAGCACCATTGTGGTGGAGAACAGCGCAATCGCCAGTTCTGGCTTCCACTGTGGCCACACCGGGAACAACTGCCGGGGTTGCAGGAAGTATTGCGGTTCCACCAGCGTATGCACTATCTGCAACGCGGTGGACAGCGCCAGGAACATAAACCACAACGGTGCCGACAGGTAGGACATTACCCCGGTCAGGAACACCGCGCGGTGTACCGGATGCATGCCTTTTACCAGGAACAGACGGAAGTTCATCAGGTTACCATGGCACCAGCGGCGGTCGCGTTTTAGCTCGTCCAGCAGGTTAGGCGGTAACTCTTCATAACTGCCCGGCAGATCGTAGGCGATCCACACGCCCCAGCCAGCACGACGCATCAATGCGGCTTCTACAAAGTCATGGGAGAGAATGGAGCCAGCAAACGAGCCCTCACCCGGCAACGGTGCCAACGCGCAGTGCTCGATGAAGGGTTTCACCCGGATGATGGCGTTATGGCCCCAGTAATGGGATTCGCCCAACTGCCAGAAGTGCAGACCAGCGGTGAACAACGGGCCATAGAGGCGCGTGGCGAACTGCTGCACACGAGCATACAGCGTATCCATGCCTGAGGCTTTTGGCGCAGACTGGATGATACCGGCGTTCGGGTTGGCTTCCATCAAGCGTACCAGGCCGGTGAGGCACTCGCCGCTCATCACGCTGTCCGCGTCCAGGATCACCATGTAGCTGTACTCACCGCCCCAACGACGGCAGAAGTCGTCGATGTTGCCGCTCTTACGTTTCACACGACGGCGGCGACGGCGGTAGAAGATACGTCCGTGGCCCTCAACATCGCGGCACAGTTCCATCCAGGCTTTCTGTTCGGCGACACAGATATCGGGATCGTAACTGTCGCTCAGCACATAGATATCGAAATGCTCAAGCTGACCGGTCGCCTTCACCGATTCGTAGGTTGCCCGCAACCCGGCAAATACCCGTTCAACGTCTTCGTTACAGATCGGCATGATCAACGCGGTACGGTGCGCTGGATCGATCGGCTCATCACCTTTGATAGTCGAAGAGATGCTGTATTTATCTTTGCCAATCAGCAGTTGCAGGAACCCCATCAGCGCCGTCCAGAAGCCGGCAGAGACCCAGCAGAACAGAATGGCAAACAGGATCAGAATACCGGTCTGCAAAAGATACGGTAATATTTGCAACATCGACTGCATCAGATCCTGATCGAACATGGCAATAGGATCGATCAGCGCCCAGCCCTGATAAGGCAGGATGGTTTTCATGTACCAGGTGGCGATGCCGGTTTGCACCAACATCAGGATCAACAGCACGTAACGGCGCATTGAACCGACAATACGCCAGCGGTTTTCCGCCTCGGCTTCTTCTTTGCTGGCATGACGATTGTGCGTCTTACGACCCAGCAGAGTATCCCAGAAACGCCCCACCGGGTTGGTGCGCCAAGCTTCAGGGAACATGGTGGTACGTTTTATCGGCGGCGTGGCTTTCAGGATGGTGCGCCCTTCCGGGTCACAATCAAAATCGTCGTCATCGACGGCATCCGGCCAAGCCTGGCTGATGCGTGCCTTGACCGAGGCCAGGGCAATGTCATCGGCAGGCAGCGATGCCACATTGACATCAGAGGCTCCCATCTGACGATGCAAAGCCTCCAGTGCCGGGGTATCGGTATCACCCGCCATCATTTGTTGTTTGAGCACCCCTGACCGCTCATCGGTCAGGGGCATTGCCGCAAGATATTCCTGGGCAGTTTCAGTAGACTTATTCATTGGCAGGTAGCTGATAGCTCCAGGTTTCCGTCAGGGTCTTGTCACCGTTGACCAACGCAGCACGCATTTCTACCGGCTGTTTCTCGTCTTTCACTTTCAAACGCACCGTCAAACGCCAGCCTTTGGTGACCGGATTATAGCGAACGCTGTTTTCCACCATTTCGCCGTTGTCACCAATGCTGATCTGAGAAGCTACCGGCGTATTGGCATCCAGCGTTTTCAGTGCCGGGCCGACGAAGTCAACCAGGAACGCCACGCTGCCGTCCGGCTCGCGGATCAGGTTTGACTGCTTCACATCACCGGTTGAACGCATGGTTTTACCCACGTAGCCGATATCCTGTGAATGCAGCTTCTCTTCGTCGCGGGTGAAGTACAGGCGGTAGTTCAATGCCAACGGCGTTTTTGCATCAGGCAACACGTCCGGCGTCCAGAACGCCACGATGTTATCGTTGGTTTCATCCGCAGTTGGGATCTCTACCAGCTCAACCTTGCCCTTGCCCCAATCGCCGCGCGGCTCAACCCAGGCGCTTGGACGCAGATCGTAACGATCGTCCAGGTCCTGGTAGTCACGGAAATCACGGCCACGCTGCAGCAGACCAAAACCTTTCGGGTTTTCGATGCTGTAAGTGCTGACCGACAGGTGCTTAGGATTGTTCAGCGGACGCCAGATCCACTCGCCGTTACCAGCATGGATAGACAGACCGTTGGAGTCATGCAGCGCCGGGCGGTAATTCAGCGTTGGCGAAGGATTGCTCGGCCCAAACAGGAACATGCTGGTCAACGGTGCCATACCCAACTTGCCCACTTTGTCGCGCAGGAACACTTTGGACTGGACATCTACCGTGGTATCGCGGCCGGGGTAAACCACAAAACGATAAGCGCCGGTGGCACGTGGAGAATCCAACAAGGCATAAATCACCAGATGTTTGTCGCCCTGCTTAGGACGTTCGATCCAGAACTCGCGGAAACGCGGGAACTCTTCGCCAGATGGCAAGGCAGTATCAATAGCCAGCCCACGGGCAGAAAGCCCATAAACCTGCCCTTTACCCACCACGCGGAAGTAGCTGGCGCCCAGCATGCTCATGATTTCGTCGTTCTTATCCGCACTGTTGACCGGATAGAGCACTTTAAACCCGGCGAAACCGAGTTTCTTCACCGAGTCGGGATCGTGCTTGACGGGACCAAAGTTGAAATAGTCCGGGCTGTATTTGATCTCTTTGACGGTGGTGGCCGTAACCTCGTTGATGGTCACCGGCGTGTCGAAGTACATCCCTTGATGGTAGAACTCAAGCTTGAAAGGGGTTTTCAGCTTGCTCCACACGGCTTTATCGTGATTGAACTGGATCTGCTGATAGTCCGCGAACTTCATATCGCGAAACTGAGAAGGAAGGTTGCTCTTCGGGGCTTCAAAGCCTTTTCCTGCCAGATCCTGTGCCTGTTTGGCCACATCGTCGATAGAAAAAGCCCATGCCTGCGAACTCAACAACGTGCATAAAACGGTAGCACCTAACCAACGTACGCTCGTGGCGCGTGGTTTTTTTGATAATAGATTTACTAGCACATCCCCCCCTATTCGTGTGCTCAAAATATTCAAAATCCATATTAATGGATTATTCTGCTCGCCGACAACATGATAAACGTGTGCTGATGTTTACGGCTTAGAGTTTAAGCAGTTGTGCAGCGTAGCAAGCCGTGCTCCAAGACGCTATGGAAAAATGTCGGTCGCTATAGTAGGGTTTGAGTTTGCGATTACCCCATTGCCGACTTATTAAGCGGGTTTACACTCCCCTGATGCAACCACCAGCGGTAACCTATGACTAACAGCACTAACCAGCGCGAGTTTTTCCTGGATTCGATCCGGGCCTATTTGATGCTGCTGGGCATTCCTTTTCATCTTTCTCTGATTTACTCCAGCCACTCGTGGGCGGTAAACAGCACGACCCCGTCGTTTTCGCTGACGGTGCTGAACGACTTTATTCACGCCTTTCGCATGCAGGTGTTCTTCATCATCTCCGGCTACTTTTCCTACATGCTGTACGAACGCTATGATAGCCACCGCTGGTTGAAGGTACGCCTGGAGCGGGTTGCCATTCCGCTGTTGAGCTCTATCCCATTGATTACCCTGCCACAGTTTTTTTTACTCAAGAACTACACCGATAAATTAGCCGGCTGGGATGATTTTACCCCTTATCAAAAAATAAACGTGGCGGTCTGGGAGTTGGTCTCCCATCTGTGGTTTTTATTAACCTTGTGCTTATTGACCTGCGCCTGTTTTTATCTGTTTAAAAAAATAAAGGCTATAAAAACGCCGATGGCACCGCGGCCAATAAATAAAATGACCAATCTCAGCAATATCTCATTGTGGTTTTTATTGTATGCCTTTATATACGGCGTGTTTCATCGCATTATTTTAATCACCGCCCCGCATTTACTGTCTAACGGCCTGTTCAACTTCGTGGTGATGGAAACCCTGTTCTACCTGCCGTTCTTCATTGTGGGTGCCTACGCGTTTAAGTACTCATGGCTGAAAGCGGTGTTCCTCAAGCCCTCGTGGCCAGCCGTACTGGGCTCACTGCTGCTGTTGGTAGCCTACATGCTCAACCAGAAACTGCTGGCGCACAGCAGTTTTGGGTTTGAACTGGAAATCATGATCAAAGCCGTGCTCGGGGTCCTGATGGCCAACGTGGTGTTCGCATTTGGCCATGCGCTGCTCGATTTCCATTCGCCTCGCATTACCTATCTGGTCAACGCTTCGCTGTTTATCTATCTGGTTCACCATCCGCTGACGCTGATATACGGCGCCTTCGTGACTCCGCTGATCGATAATAATCTGCTGGGTTTCCTACTGGGCCTGGTGTTCGTCTTTGCTTGCGCCTTCCTGTTATATGAGTTGCACAAGCGCATCCCGCTGTTACGCTTCCTGTTCTCTGGTAAAGCCTAACCTCCCGTGTAAGGGCGTTGCCTGCAGCGCCCTGCTAACATGACACTCCCCCCTCGTAAGTGCGCCGCATGCTGTGACCGCTTAGCTATAATTGATCGGTGGTCAGCGCACATATTGCTCAACCTATCGCGACCCGTTGATGCAAAGTTGTGCTGGAGCATATTGCAGTGACTTGTTATAACTACAGTGCATAAGAAAAAATCCACATCCCTGCCTTACGGTAGCGATTGGGCTCACGAACCCTAAGGGATGGCGCATCACCATCGCGTGCGCCGGTAACATTTCCCTTCCGTCACGACAGAGAGGATTTTTAATGACCGATAAACCGACCGCGGCAACCGAAGCCGTAGCAGAAAACGCCACACTACTGAAAATCTTGGGTAGACTGCTGTCCGCACTGGATTCTTCCATCAGCGGCAAAGATCGCAGCGTATTGGTAACCGAGCTTTCCAGCCTCAACCTGGACGGGATCTCCGAAGCCGAAAGGAAACTGGCAGCCGAATTAATCAAGCGTGCCCTGCAATCACTCGATCACTAACCTCCCGCCTGCAAACCATTAAGCCTCCTGCTGGGGGGTTAATGGTTTTTCATCAATAACCTGTTTCCTACCGTCCTCAATGAGCTGATAAATAGGCACAAAAGCCGCAATACCCACATTTCACCTCTCCTTTCATCAAATTTTGCGGCAACTAGCCATAATGACACCGTTTTTTTGGCAATCAGCCTTGGCGTTGCACAGGAAAAACAGGCTATTATGACCCGGTGTCATTGCTTTGGCGCCCCCCTTTTCAGCTCAACTCGCAGGAGAACATTATTTTGGATGCCAGCACGATCAATAGCTTGTTCATCATCGGTGCCGTGTTGGTGGGAGCAAGTATTCTGCTCAGTTCTTTCTCTTCGCGCCTGGGTATTCCCATTCTGGTGATCTTTCTGGCGATAGGCATGCTGGCCGGTGTTGACGGCCCCGGAGGCATCGCCTTCGATAACTATCCCGTCGCCTATCTGGTCAGCAACCTGGCTCTGGCGGTGATCCTGCTCGATGGCGGGATGCGTACCCGCGTCAGCTCCTTCCGTGTCGCACTGTGGCCCGCATTGTCACTGGCCACCATCGGCGTACTGATCACCGCAGGTCTGACGGGCCTGGCCGCCGCCTGGCTGTTTAACCTCGATTTGATCCAGGGGCTGCTGATCGGTGCCATTATTGGATCGACCGATGCGGCAGCGGTGTTTTCACTGTTGGGTGGCAAAGGGCTGAACGAGCGTGTCAGCGCGACGCTGGAAATTGAGTCCGGCAGTAACGACCCGATGGCGGTGTTTTTAACCATCACCTTGATTGCCATGATTTCCGCTGGCGAAACCTCGTTAAGCTGGATGTTCATCGTCCATCTCTTGCAGCAATTCGGTATGGGTATCGTACTCGGCCTGGGCGGCGGGTGGTTGCTGATAACGCTGATCAATCACATCAAGTTGGCGGAAGGGCTGTATCCGCTGCTGGCGGTGAGCGGCGGCATCTTGATCTTTGCCCTGACTACCGCTCTGGATGGCAGTGGCATTCTGGCGGTCTATCTGTGCGGCCTGCTGCTGGGTAACCGCCCAATCCGTAACTACCACGGCATTGTGCAAACCTTCGACGGCCTGGCCTGGCTGAGCCAGATCGGTATGTTCCTGGTGCTTGGGCTGTTGCTTAACCCGCATGACCTGTTGCCTATCGCCATCCCTGCCCTGCTGCTCTCGCTATGGATGATCCTGTTTGCCCGCCCGATTTCGGTGTTTATCGGCCTGCTGCCGTTTCGCAACTTCAACCTGCGCGAACGCATGTTTATCTCCTGGGTGGGGTTACGCGGCGCAGTACCGGTGATCCTGGCGGTGTTTCCGATGATGGCCGGGCTACCCAATGCCAATCTGTTCTTTAACGTCGCGTTCTTTGTGGTGTTGGTTTCACTGCTGTTGCAGGGCACTTCGCTGTCCTTTGCCGCCAAAAAGGCCAAGGTGGTGGTGCCACCGGCATTGGCCCCGATTTCCCGCGTGGGGCTGGATGTTCATCAGGAAAACCAATGGGAGCAGTTTGTCTATCAGCTAAGTGCAGAGAACTGGTGCGTTGGCGCGGCGCTGCGCGAACTCAAGATGCCGCCGGGAACGCACATCGCCGCGCTGTTCCGTGGGAAAGAACTGTTACACCCGAGCGGCAGCACCCGCTTGCTGGAGGGCGATACCCTGTGCGTTATTGGCCATGAACACGATCTGCCTGCGTTGGGTAAACTGTTCAGCCAGGCGCCTACGGTTACGCTGGATGAGCGGTTCTTCGGCGATTTCATTCTGCAATCCGATGCGCGCCTGAGTGATATCTCTCAGGTCTACGGCCTGAATCTGCAAGAAGGCGTGGACGATCAGCAAACGCTCGGCCAGTTTGTCACCCGCTTAATCGGGGGCGAAGCCGTGGTGGGGGATCAGGTGGAATGGGATGGATTGACTTGGACTATCGCGGAGATGGATGCGAATCAAATCAGCAAGATAGGCGTCAAGATCGTTACCGATTAACCCGTTAATCGCCATTAACCATGCCGTTGCGGGAACTAATCCGGCCCGGAAAACTCTTAATGACAGTCATTAATGCCCACCTCAGCGTTGAGGTGGGCCATTTGCGGTTCATCAACCGTCGGATAAGATCTTGAGCAGCAAAGCGAAGTTCTTTTCAGCCTTGACCGTCATCGCTTTAAGCGTTGCCTTACTGGATTTGGGTATCGCCGATTTGGTCCATCGAATACTATTTGGATGATGTAACCTGATGCAAAAACAACAAGAGAAAGACTTACTGGGAAAAGTGCTGCTGACCGTTTCTGCCCTGTGCCTCGTCACCGTGGCCGGGCTGCTGGTCTGGGGTTTTGTGCTGGATTGAGGCAATGTCTGGCGAGCGGGCATAAAAAAACCGCCGCGGCGGTTTTTTTGGCAATTCAATCAGATTTTGCAGCCTTCGCAGTCTTCTTCATCCTCGAAAATCTCAGGAACTTCCCTGGCCTTCTGCGCCGCATTTTTTTCCGCTTTGGCTAATTCATCATCAATGTCAAAATCAAAAATATCATCACTCATCGCTATTTCCTAAGAATAGTCTCATGACCAACAACTATTATAGCCAACCTCGACAGCGGTGCAACCTATTCAGCTCAGCGCGGCCTGCGGCGCTGACGGGGTGGCTAACCTTTTGGCATAGGCCAGATCGTAAACGTCATAGAAATCAATCTCGCCCTTGTTGGCGATGATTTCCTGCATACGCGTTTTCAACACCGAGCTCACCGTAGGTTCGTTCAACAGCGCCTGGATAGCCTGCGGCGACAGTGCGCGCGTAAAGTACCATTCCCCATTGTAACAAACTCGCAGATCCAGCACGCCGATGTCCTCGAAGCGGTAAACCGGTTTGATTTCAATCAGCAGCATGGCAAACATAAACAACACAAAGGCAGTAAAACCCAGGAACGAATACAGCCCCATATAGGGCACCGGGTACATCACAGCAATCACCGCAAAATAGCCAGCGAACATGGCAAAGCACAGCCAACGGTGGGTACGTGCAAACTCGCTGTTGAAACGCGGCTTGCCGTCACGCCCTTCCCGCCGGTTAATCTGTTCTATCTCTGCAACCAGGATGTTCTTAATCGTATCCATCGCCATACCTTAATGCCTCAGCGCATCGTGACTATCACCAATCTCAGCCCAAGCTATCACAATGACAGTTTATTGAGGTAGATCAATTCCTGCATTATTCGCCGCAAACTGTTATAGGATTAACGTGACTGTGATGCCCTTCCCTGCCCCTGAGCGACCATAAACATACGCTGTGCAACATCATCCGCCTGCTTGATTTTACGTTTCTGCGGTTCGTCACAGCGATGCGCAGCGCGTACATAGGCGATTTCATGTGCCTGATCGATCATCGAAATCACCTTGTCGCACGCTGTTTTATCCATATTGCCCAATAGGGTGGTGATGATTGCCTGGTAGGCATTGGAGGCCGCAGTGAGTGCCTGTTCACGGGCTTCCAATGCCTCTATACGCTGCAAAAGCACTTGAAGCAGTTCGGTATCAGACATATCCACCTCCACTCACCAGGCAACGCTGCCTGTAATAAGTGTAGCAAGGGTTGCGCTATCATGATGGGTTTCAATGTGTTGCTACTGGGATAGAATAGAGGGACATCCTCTGGAACCTTCAATACCTATAACAAGGAGCATCACATGCCATCAAAACGTTATCGTTCTATCACGTTGTTAGCCACGTTATTACTTTGCGCTTGTACTGCCTCACAAAGCAGCGTTGAAAGACACGCCCGCCATGCCACTTATCAGTTGGCGAATGCGCATTTCGACCCCAACACACAGACCAATATCTCGAAGTCAGCCAAAACCGCCATCCCGTTCTTCGAGCAGTTTTACCAGGCAGGAAAAAAAGATCGCCAGGATGGACTGACCCGCGAACAGGCACAGCAAAGAGTGAATGGGTTCCGCAGCCCTGATTTTTTACCTGAGTCAGAGCAAAAGGCGATGATGTTTAATCAATCCTATACGGCTGACTCGCCGAAAAAACAGCGCGAGATCCTGCTCGAAAATGCTATCGCCACTTACTGGGATGGTTATGACGGCAAGCCTTAACCAGGCGACCTGCTAGCAGCTCCGCCCCCTGCTCTTACCTCTGTGAGGGGGCCTTAACCCTGTATCATTCCTGTACTGTTCGGGGACATTGTAGACAGGTGTTCGCTGACATGCTGAACACTTTTTAACGCCCTTTATTGATGAAAATTGGTCCATCCCTCAGATAATCCTGCAGTAAAAGCCTCTGAAAAACATAACATTTTTTACTCGATTTGATTCAAATCCCAGATAACGCTAAGCTATATGACAAGAAAAACTAATCCTAAGGATGACCTTTTTTGTTTAAAACCCTATTTATTGTGATGAGACTCTCAGAAAAAAACCACGAGGACAATCTGCAAAACAAAGGTGACATTAGCCTGACTGATATCTTGACCAATAAAAATGAGCGGGCCGACGAACTCGCCGACGATCAATTTTGCATGGGATGATTTATGAAGCTAAGAAAAAAAAGGCATAAACCACTACAGATTAATGACATCACGATTATTGATGACAGCAAGTTAAAGAAAGCCATTACCGCCGCCGCATTAGGCAACGCCATGGAATGGTTTGACTTCGGTGTTTACGGCTTTGTCGCCTACGCACTTGGCCAGGTGTTCTTCCCTGGCGCCACGCCCGGCGTGCAGATGATTGCCGCTCTGGCCACCTTCTCGGTTCCTTTCCTGGTACGTCCTTTGGGCGGCGTCTTCTTCGGTGCCATGGGCGATAAATTCGGCCGCCAGAAAGTGTTATCCATCACCATCATTATTATGGCGATCAGTACCTTCTGTATCGGCCTGATCCCGTCCCACGCCTCAATTGGCATCTGGGCCCCTATCCTGCTGTTGCTGGCCAAACTGGCACAGGGCTTCTCCGTCGGTGGGGAGTATTCTGGCGCAGCCATCTTTGTGGCCGAGTATTCACCAGACCGTAAACGCGGATTTATGGGCAGTTGGCTCGACTTTGGCTCCATCGCCGGCTTCGTATTAGGGGCTGGTGTGGTGGTACTTATCTCCAGCATCGTGGGTGAGGCCAACTTCCTTGACTGGGGCTGGCGTATTCCGTTCTTCTTGGCAGCACCGCTGGGTGTGATTGGCCTGTATCTGCGCCACGCCTTGGAAGAAACGCCAGCGTTCCAGCAGCATATGGACAAAATGGAACAGAACGATCGTGCGGCCATTGAGAACCCGCCGAAGACCTCGTTCAAAGAGATCGCCACCAAGCACTGGAGAAGCCTGCTGGTGTGCGTAGGTATCGTGATCTCGACCAACGTGACCTACTACATGCTGTTGACCTACATGCCAAGCTACCTGTCGCATAACCTGCACTATTCCGAAGACCACGGCGTGCTGATTATCATTGCCATCATGCTAGGTATGTTGTTCGTCCAGCCACTGGTTGGCATGACCAGCGACCGCATTGGCCGTAGACCCTTCATCATTGGCGGTAGCGTCGGCCTGCTGTTGCTGGCCATCCCTAGCTTTATCTTGATCAACAGTAACGTTATTGGCCTGATTTTTGTTGGTCTGTTGATACTAGCCGTGTTGCTCAACTCCTTTATCGGAGTGATGGCCTCCATTCTGCCTGCGATGTTCCCAACGCACATCCGTTACAGCGCGCTGGCGATTTCATTCAATATCTCGGTACTGATTGCAGGTGTCACACCAACGCTGGCCGCCTGGCTGGTCGAAACCACCGGCAACCTGTATATGCCAGCCTATTATCTGATGGTAGTGGCAGCGATTGGTCTGGTTACCGGCCTGTATATGAAAGAAACGGCTAACAAGCCGCTGCGCGGTGCTGCTCCTGCCGCCTCTGACCGCTCAGAAGCCAAAGAGCTGCTGCAGGAAACTTACGATAATATCGAGCAGAAAGTGGAAGATATCAGCCAGCAAATCGCCGATTTGGAGAAGAAAAAGCAAACGCTGATCGACCAGCATCCAAAACTGGATTAATTCTCTACGCTGAACAAACAGGCCAGAGCTCGTTAGCGTAACGACTCTGGCCTTTTTATTTCTCTCAACGGGCACAGCATGAAGCCGATCAAGATTTTGTCAGCGGCCTCGTTCAACTTAGCCAGATTATGAGCCCGTAGCAGATTCGCTACTGAGTCTTAATGCCTCTTGCCGATGGCTTTACCGTCACAATAAAAATACCCGACATAATGACCAGCAGGCCAATACCCAGCGTGAGAGTCAATTGCTCCCCCAGGAAGACAACGGACATCAGTAAGCCTATCACCGGCACCCCGAGCATCGCCGTCGACATGCTGGTGCTCGACAACCACATGCTGGCGGCATTCACCGCAACAAAGCAGAACGCGGTCGCCAGCGGCCCCATAAACAGCAGTATTTCGATTAACGATGTAGAACCATCGCCTGTATATGGCCCTTCGAAAACCCGAGCCATCAGTGCTAACGGTACGCTTGCCAACAGCATCTGCCAGGGAGCAAGCTCATAGGCGCTGCACACCCCTTTATGATAACGCAGGTGCAAAATGCACATCGCCCAGGCAAAAGAGGCCGTAAGAAGCATCAGGTTCGCCACGATGAGCACCTTATCGCCCCAGTTAAACGTAAAGGGATTAAACAGCACAATCACCCCTACGCCACCAAGTAGCGATCCCATCAATTGCCGGCGTGAAAGTGACTGCCGGAAAAACAACACCGCAATAGGCGTGACCCAGAGCGGCGTAGTGTAAGCCAGGATTGCGGATCGGCCAGCAGGCACTTCGGTCATGGCAAAGGCACCGAGCACGGTAAATATCAGCATTTGCAGCAGCCCCACGCTCGCCACCAACGGCCAATCCTTGCGTGGCGGGAATCGCAGCTTTTTGGTCAATATCTGCAGAGCAAACAGGCACAGCGCGCCACTGACAAATCGGGTGGTAGAAAGCCAAATCGGCGTCATATGAGAAAGCCCAGCCTTCATCACCGGCCAGTTCGCCCCCCAAATCACAATGGCCCCAACCAACAGTAGGACGCCTTTGATTTTCACGCTATCGGGCGCGTAGCTCGACACGCTTGGCGAGCCGGTTAAGTATTTACCCTCAGTATCCACAGCGGTTTCTCATCCATTTATTCAACATGCCAATTTTATCTGGATAACCGGGGAAACTTTCTCTTATTATGTTCATAAAATCGGTTTTTATGAGTCATTTTAACCTCATAAATCACATTTTAAGGGTAAATTTCCTCATATGAAGAAGCTTGATCGCACAGACGTGGCCATTCTCAACTCGATGCAGACGAACTCGCGGATCACCAATGCGGAGCTTGCCCGCTCGGTCAATCTGTCCCCAACCCCCTGCTTCAACCGTGTAAAAGCCATGGAGGAGTTGGGCATCATCAGGGGGCAAGTCACCTTGCTGGAACCGGCGGTGCTTGGGCTCCATGTGAACGTATTTATTCAGGTGAGTTTGGAAAAGCAGGTGGAAGGTGCGCTCAGCAATTTTGAGCAAGCCATTGATCAGCGCCCAGAAGTGATGGAGTGTTATCTGATGACGGGAGATGCCGATTACCTGCTGCGGGTATTGGTGCCTGATATTCGCGCACTTGAGCGTTTTATTCTGGATCATCTGACCAAGATCCCGGGCGTAGCCAACATCCGCTCCAGCTTTGCCCTCAAGCAGGTGCGTTATAAAACGGCGCTGCCGCTACCGGCAGAAGGCATCAGCATAGTCTCGACGAAATAGTCGTTTGATAACGAGTCACGCAAGAGCTGGCAAACTTCAACCGACTCAAGGCGTAGGGGCGCTGCACGCTGCGCCCAATTTTGAATAAGCTGCGCGAAAGTTGGAACTTCCGCGCAGAGAAGGATTATTTTTTCTTGGCAGTAGTCGGATTTGGTTTGGCTTTCTTTGGCTTGGCAACGACTTCTGCAGCAACGGTTGACTCTTTAACCGCTGGAGCCGATGTCCTGGCCCTCGATTTTGCCGCTACGGGGGCCTTGTCGACATTGTTTTTTGCTTTGGCCGCAACGACTGCAGGTTTACTCGGCGTTGTAACCACCTTGGCCTCCGAGGCAGGAGGCTCTATAGCGTTGTCCTTAGCTGGAACAGCACCGGGCTCTGCAACTAATGCCTTATACTTTTCCACCAGGTTTTGGTAAGTATTTAACGCTTTGGCGCCATTAAAGGAGTTGTCAATTTTCCCAGCGCGGATCAGTTCGATAACCACCTGCTGGGCCGCTAGCTCTGGATGTTTCGCCGGATTAATAATCTCAATTTCAAATTCCATCGTCATCTCCTGATTGAATAGCCGAGTCTTGTAGCATACCAGTTGCCGCTGGCAACGAAATCGGGCTGAATCCATTCAATTGATAAATCGACGATAGAAAAGCCATAGCCCTCCGTGATTGAATTCGACCACCGACTGAGAAAATGCGTCATTGCTTGTCGAATCGCGTTAAGGGCTATTGAGTGCTAGATTTAGATATGCCCCTCTGCCACTGAGATATCCAGTCCGTATCCGTGGCAACAGAGCGGCTCATTTTGGGAGGAACTACAATGTCAAAAAATGCAGCCGTTATGCTGATACTTACGCTACTTGGCATCGCCCCGGCCCACGCCATCAACGCAAAATTTGCCCAGCAGCTTGAACGTTCTGGCTGCACCCAAGTGACCGAGGCCCAAGGCTGTGACATTCACAAAACCAAGGCCGAGAATGCCAAGGCCGGTTTTGGAGCCGCCCCCGCCGCTGACACTAGTGCCAGCCCATATGCCGGTGAGTGGGTTGCCACCTTTCCAGAGACGGGTGCCACGGTAGCGACAATCAGTATCGATGCCAAGGATCATGTCTTGGTCAACGGTAAGCAGGTCAAAGCAAAGAAATCTGATGGCGCGCAGGTGTTCAGAAGTGGCACCATCACTTATACCATTCAAGGAGATCGTCGCCTCAAGGGGGAGGATGTCTGGGTGGATAATGATGCAGGCAGCAAAGGAGTGATTAATGCCAAATAGAGGGTATTAGTTGTGCTATTTTTAGCCGACAAGCGGATTTCAGGCACAAAGAAGCCCCGGCGGCTAAGCATGAGCTTTTCTATAAGGTTGTGGTGGCCAGTGCTGATCTCCGGCATGTGACAGGTTGAAATATTCACATTATTGCCCCTGCGCATTCACCACATATTCAGTTAACCTATCAGTTTACGATATGTCTGGGTTGTTAATGGCTTTAGCAGCCTCGCAAAGTTGCTCTGTAATGGTCAATCAAAAACCGCCCGGAGGCGGCCAAAATCAATATAATTAGGTAAATATTATTCTCCATATTATGACACTATCTTCCACGTCGAGTCCGGAACCTCAAAAGGAAACACCTTGAACGTTGCAGTAGCCGTCGCGATAATATCCCCAACCTCGTTAAATAATTCACCAGATGTAAATATAATCGAATTCTTTGCATGAGCAATGCGTCCTCTGCCATAAATTTTCCCTGGGTAAGCTGCATTTACAAAGTTAGTCTTGGACTCAATGGTTATAGCAACTTTCCCTTGAGGCATTGTGATATAGATGGCTGGCCCCATTGAATCATCCAACATTGCCGAGAGCACCCCTCCTTGAATACATCCTATAGGGTTTGCTAGTGAATCGCTTGCTTCAAACTCAACATGTACCTCTTTCTCTTCACTATTGTATTTAATGAATTTCCAACCAAGCGTTTTTGCAACAGGAGACATTTCAGCAAGGCCATTAACAACATTCATGAAAAGTGGTTCACTAGACATAAGTTCCTCTGCATCAGATAAGACAGGAACTATTAATGTAGTAGAAATCCTATACAGTTCAAATTGAGAACAACATTTTATAAATTCAACCTGGTTGCAAAACACTGTGCCCTTCAGATCCCGAATAGGCGATCAGCAAAGTCAACTTTCGTGGGGTAATTCTGCACGCCAAATATTCAGCGAGCCTATCTGTCCGGCGCAGATTTGTAGTGAGGCTTGAAGCGCCAGTGTGTAGCTAAGCGTGTTCGTTCTTCACCACCCGTCGGGATCCAGGTATAACCCGGGACAGCTTTAACGCACATTGGATGAAGGCTAAAAAGGCAGCATCGGAGAAACATCCAGACCTGAGTTTCGATTGCACGTTCCACGATTTGAAAGCAAAAGGCATTGCTGATCTGGACGAAAGCCTGTACGACAAGCAATATCTGGCCACAAGAACGTGACGCAAACGGCGCGGTATGATAGAGAAATTGCGGTTGTGCCAGTGGTCGGCGGCCAGGATATGGCGAAATGATATGGCGAAAGGGGATTTTTGGCACAAAAAAACCGCCTCTCGGCGGTACGACATTACTACATATTGCTTTGATTATTCTTAGTTTATTTTCCTGGTACCCGGGGCGGGACTTGAACCCGCACAGCCATAAGCCGAGGGATTTTAAATCCCTTGTGTCTACCGATTTCACCACCCGGGCTCGGGAAAATTGGAGGCGCGTTCCGGAGTCGAACCGGACTAGACGGATTTGCAATCCGCTACATAACCGCTTTGTTAACGCGCCTTAATTCTGTTTGCCTTTGCAGGCTAAAGCTCGCAATCACCAGCTTTACTAAATTTGGAGCGGGAAACGAGACTCGAACTCGCGACCCCGACCTTGGCAAGGTCGTGCTCTACCAACTGAGCTATTCCCGCATTAATCAGAACTTGCTGATTTTTTTAAATCTTTTGGCAACTCACCGCTGCCGTCTGATGCGATGCATTCTACTTATCTGGCGTGGTGAGTCAATAAAATTGTTGTCTCACCGGGTTCGTTTGCCGATTTTTACATCGCTTCGATCAAGGTTCCAGCAAATCGCGGCGTGCCGCGTTCAAATATTGGAACATTGACCAGAAGGTCAGCACGGCGGCGATGTACAGCAAGCCGAACGACAGATACTCCACCGTAGGCTCTGGCCGCCACAACAGGCCAACCAATGACATCATCTGCGCCATGGTTTTCACCTTGCCAATCCACGAAACCGCCACGCTGCTGCGCTTGCCGATTTCCGCCATCCATTCGCGCAACGACGAGATAATGATCTCGCGGGCGATCATGGTTGCCGCAGGCAGAGTGATCCACCAGGTGTGATAATGTTCCGCTACCAGCACCAGGGCCACCGCCACCATCACCTTATCGGCAACCGGATCGAGGAACGCGCCAAAGCGGGTTGTCTGCTTCCAGCGACGGGCTAAAAAGCCGTCAAACCAATCGGTTACAGCAGCAAACACGAAAATGACCGCACAGAGCATCGGAGCCCAGACGAACGGCAGATAAAACGCCAGGACGAAGAACGGGATCAAAACTACGCGGAACAGGGTAAGCCAAGTCGGTATATTCAATTGCATAATGCTGGTAACTATCTGGCTGGAGTGGAAATTAAGAGTATGTTGCTACATTGCCCTCAGTGTTTCAATGCATTGTAGATCTTTTCTGCCAATGCTTGTGAAATACCCGGCACTTTTGCAATTTCCTCAACGCTGGCGTTCAATAATGGTTGAAGTCCACCCATATACTTCAACAGCACCTGACGCCGTTTTGGCCCAACGCCGTCGATCAATTCCAAGGCGCTGGTGTTTTTGACTTTCGCCCGTTTCTGGCGATGGCCGGTGATCGCATGGTTGTGTGAGTCATCACGAATATGCTGGATCACGTGCAGTGCCGGCGAGTCCGAAGGTAGCGAAATCCCCTCCCCCTCAGGGACGAAGAACAACGTCTCCAGCCCGGCCTTGCGATCGCTGCCTTTGGCAATACCGATCAGCAACGGTTTGTGCTTGTCCCAGGTCACGTTCAGCGAATTGAACACGTCAATCGCCATACCCAGTTGCCCTTTGCCGCCATCAATAAAGATGACGTCCGGGATCTTGCTCTCTTCCAGAGCTTTACCATAGCGCCGTTTCAGCACTTGCGCCATCGCGGCATAGTCATCGCCCGGCGTGATACCGGTAATATTGTAGCGCCGATACTCCGAGCGCAATGGACCGTTGCTGTCGAACACCACGCAGGAAGCCACGGTCTGCTCTCCCATGGTGTGGCTGATATCGAAACACTCCATCCGGTTTATTTCGGTCAGGTTCAGCGTTTTCGCCAGTTCCGCCAGACGCTGATGGATGGTCGATTGCTGAGAAAGCTTGGTGACGAGCGCCGTCGAAGCATTGGTACGCGCCAGCTTCAAGTAGCGGGCACGGTCGCCACGCGGCTTGCTCTGGATCTGGATCTTGCGGCCAGCCAGTTCGCTTAGCGAGCTAGCCAGCAGATCTTTTTCCGGTAACGTAAAGTCCAGCAGGATCTCGGACGGCAAGGTGCGCGCCTGGCTGCCTTGTAAATAGAACTGGCCCACAAAGGTTTGCACCACTTCACTCAGTTCTGTTCCACCCGGTACTTTCGGGAAGTAGCTGCGGCTGCCTAACACCTTGCCCTGGCGAATAAACAGCACGTGTACGCAGGCCATACCTGCATCGAAAGCCACGCCGATCACGTCCAGATCGTCGCTGTCTCCTGAGACAAACTGCTTTTCTGTCACTCGCCGTACCGCCTGGATCTGGTCGCGGATGCGCGCAGCTTCTTCAAAATTGAGCAGTTTGCTGGCGCTTTCCATCCGCGCAATCAACTGGTGCAATACCTGCTGATCCTTACCGGACAAAAACAGGCGCACATAGTCTACTTGCTGGCGGTAATCTTCCTCACTCACCAAACCGGCAACGCATGGCCCCAGACAACGGCCAATCTGATACTGCAGGCAAGGACGGGAGCGATTGCGGTAGACGCTGTTATCGCATTGACGCACGGGGAACAGTTTTTGCAGCAGCGCCAGCGTTTCACGCACGGCGTAAGAATTGGGGAACGGGCCAAAGTATTCACCTTTGGCATGCTTGGCACCACGGTGTACCGTCAGCCGTGGGTGGCTATCGGCACTCAAAAAAATCAGCGGATAGGATTTATCGTCGCGCAACAGAACATTATATCGGGGCTGATACAGCTTGATATAATTATGTTCCAGCAGTAGCGCCTCGGTTTCCGTATGGGTAACGGTAACGTCGATTTGTGCGATATTTTTGACCAGCGTCTCTGTCTTACGGCTACTGACCTGAGTGCGGAAATAGCTCGCGAGACGTTTTTTCAGGTCCTTGGCTTTACCCACATAGATCACCGTCCCCGTCAGATCATACATGCGATAAACGCCAGGCTGACTGGTTACGGTTTTAAGAAATGCCGGTGCATCAAAACGATCATTCACTGCTTAACAATGTCTCCGCGTTGAACAGCCCGTGTCTGATCGCCAGGTGGGTCAATTCAACATCCCCGCTGATATTCAGCTTGGTGAACATACGATAACGATAACTATTCACTGTTTTAGGGCTGAGATTCAGCTGTTCTGAGATCTCATTCACTTTCTTCCCTTTAGTGATCATCAACATAATTTGTAATTCACGCTCAGACAAGGTGCTGAACGGGTTTTCCGCCTGCGGCTCCAACTGGCTTAATGCCATTTGCTGGGCGATGTCCGAAGCGATGTAGCGCTGGCCGGCATGTACCGAACGGATCGCATTAATCACCTCTTGCGGTGCTGCGCCTTTGCTCAGATAGCCAGCCGCGCCCGCCTGCATCACCTTGGCAGGCAACGGATTCTCAGTATGAATAGTCAACATGATGACCTTGATATCGGGCGTGTAACGCACAATCTTACGGGTGGCTTCCAGCCCCCCAATACCCGGCATATTCATATCCATCAAAACGATATCGACAGAGTTGCCGCGGCACCATTTTACGGCATCTTCACCGCATTGTGCTTCGCCAACAACTTTAATGCCTTTGATATCTTCAAGAATGCGTCGTATCCCTGCGCGCACCAGTTCGTGGTCATCAACAAGAAGAACGCTAATCAAGGAAAATTCTCCAAAATAAGGGAGTAACGCAATCAATCAGCCTCTGTCATCTAAACAGATATTACTTGGTTTTCAGCAAAGAATGAATACAGATTAATACTTACTCTCGGTTAACTATGGCCGGGTTTGTCGACCCCTGCGCCACCTTTGTTACGATTAAACCACTGGTTAGCGGATAAAAAACCATCAAGCCTATTAGGCTTAATACATTACCACCATGATACGCCATTTTACGCCTTCTGGCGGGAAAAATAATCGCTGTTTTCACAAAACCAGATAATAACCGCCCTACCAACTATCACCCGTAACTATATGAATTACAAAAAAATAACAAAATTACGCCATTTTTAATCACGTACAAACCGCTATAGGGAAACCCTTATTCAGAATACATAACCGTTGTAGACGGCGAAAAAGGTGACATTTCAAGAGAAAATAACCGACTTAAATGTCAATAGCTTGCAGATGAAATAGTTATTCATCACGTCGAATTAAGCCAGTATTACTTTATAAAATCCACTCGTTCTGAAAGCCCGCACCCCGTCGCTAACTATAAATGAGTACGCAAAGGAATTACACCACTAGCGCAAAAAAATGCCCTGCCAACCTGCCCTCACGGGCATCATGCCCTCCCCACGCGGCCTCAGCGATACGAACCGCCGATGCTGTGATATACTCCGCGCCCTAAATGAGGCACGGGGTCTGCCTGGGTGAGTCGGCAGCGGGTTGTTGTGCATCAAACCACATTTCACATTTCACTTCAGGCTTATGCCTTAAAATTCAGGAGATAAAATGAGCAACGTTGACTTCACTACGTCTGCAAACCCGCAAGCGCTGGCCACCGAAGTTGCCTGCCTCAAAGCGACTTTGACGTTGATATTAAAGGCAATTGGCCAGGCTGATGCCGGTAAAGTGATCATCAATCTGGAACGTTTTGCTGCTCAGGTAGATGACCCGGATCAGGCTGAAATCTTCAAGAACAGTATTCAGCAGATCAAGCACGCCTACCGCCAATAATCCGTGCGTTATCAGGCCCCCGTTTGGGGTCTGATAACGGCTTGGCGATGTAATTACCCCCCCTCCTTAGCGGTTGAATGATAAGTTTCGTAACAGAATATTTTCTATCATTAACTTAACCAACATCCACTCTAGCGCATTAATCATTAGTTGAAAAAACAACAATAGGATTAGTCCCATTTAATCATTAATAATGTTGTGGGATTTTTATTACCCCATTATTGTTCGTACCGCGAATAAATAGCCCTATAGTTTAGGAATTAACTCACCTTTCGCGCAGTATCTGCACGGGCATGCTGGCAAGCACCGTTTTCTTTGGGGTAATTGGCCCGCAAGGCACGGGCCGGGTTTGATGGCGACTAACTACTGATTATCGGACTACCATCACCGAGATCTTGGCGTGGCGGACAATGGCGGCCGCATTTGAGCCAAGCAGGTAGGTTTTGACACTAGGACGGCGAGAGCCAATCACGATCAGATCGGCTGAGATTTCCTCGGCAAGTTGTAACACCTCGTCACGTGGCGAACCGAAGCTGATGGTATAAGAAAGACGCTCCAACGGCAGATCGATCCCCGCAATGAGCTTCTTCAACCCCTCCACCGCCTTCACTTCAGCCTGATTTTCAAACTCTTTGATGCCAAACGAATAGGCGGTCACAAACGCCGAAGCATCCGGCAAGGCATGGAAGAAATGCACCTTGGCCCCAGACATCTTGGCCAGATACTCCACGTGTTCGAGCGCATGTTCAGTCAATACGTCTTCAGCAAGATCTACCGGTACTAAAATGGTCTTGTACATATTCAATCCCCTCTCTGTATTACCGTGATGAACACAGCTTACCGCTGGCCAATGGGAGCTTGTACCTATTTATGATGCTTTTGTGATCAGCAGGTGTAGCTGGTGGCTTCTCGACCTTTTGGCCACCATTACTCAACCAATGATTTATACTTTTGTGATTTGAACCGCAAAACCAACCAAATGTACGCTGCACGCCCGGCGATCCTCTGCCAAGCCGCGCCAGCTGCAGCAATAAACTGATTAGAACTCAACTGCTCCCCGCGCAAAACCCACTATTAACGCCCCTCAAGCACAAGCAGGTATCAGGATTAGTTTTACCGTCTTTTAGCATTAGTTTTTCTCATGCGAATTTTATAACCCCCTGTTTAATCAATGAGATAACCACTGCTGGCACTGTTCATTTGCCGCGGTAAAGAGTAATCTTCCGCCCCCTAGACGTCCGATTTGCCTCCCCTGAGTAAAGAATAATCGGCTTTTATCCCACCTTATTATGTTGTAAATATGTTGCACAAAGGTGGTGATATTGAGTTACCTTAACTTTTGTCGGAAAAACCGGCTAATACAGATAAAAAAGAGCCACTTCAGAGCTCGCCATTCCACTCATGACAGGTAAAAACAGGACAGCATACGATGGTAGATCATTCTAAAATAGCAGTGGACGCCACGCCCGGATCAGAAGATCACCTGAGGCGAAACCTCTCAAACCGACATATCCAGCTGATCGCTATTGGCGGTGCCATTGGTACAGGTTTGTTTATGGGTTCCGGTAAGACCATCAGCCTGGCCGGGCCTTCCATCATCTTCGTGTACATGATCATCGGCTTTATGCTGTTCTTCGTGATGCGCGCGATGGGTGAGTTACTGCTCTCCAATCTGCAGTACAAATCTTTCAGTGACTTTGCTGCCGATCTGCTCGGCCCCTGGGCAGGGTTCTTCACCGGTTGGACTTACTGGTTCTGTTGGGTGGTGACCGGCATTGCCGACGTGGTGGCCATTACCGCCTACGCGCAGTTCTGGTTCCCCGATCTCTCCCAATGGATCGCCTCTTTACTGTGCGTGTTGCTGCTGCTCAGCCTGAATCTGGCAACGGTGAAAATGTTCGGTGAGATGGAGTTCTGGTTTGCGATGATCAAAATCGTCGCGATAGTGGGCCTGATCATCGCCGGCCTGGTCATGGTGGCCATGCACTTCGAATCCCCAACCGGCAGCGTAGCCTCCTTCTCCCACTTATGGAATGATGGCGGCATGTTCCCTAAAGGCATTAGCGGCTTCTTTGCCGGCTTCCAGATTGCGGTGTTTGCCTTTGTGGGTATCGAGCTGGTGGGAACCACCGCGGCCGAAACCAAAGATCCGGAAAAAGTGCTGCCACGGGCCATCAACTCCATCCCGATCCGCATCATCATGTTCTACGTCTTCGCGCTGATCGTGATCATGTCGGTAACGCCTTGGAATTCGGTGGTGGCCGATAAGAGCCCGTTCGTCGAGCTGTTCGTACTGATTGGTCTGCCAGCCGCAGCCAGCGTCATCAACTTCGTGGTATTGACCTCTGCCGCCTCTTCCGCCAACAGCGGCGTGTTCTCCACCAGCCGTATGTTGTTCGGCCTGGCACAGGAAGGCGATGCGCCTAAATCCTTTGCCAACCTGTCCAAACGTGCGGTACCGGCAAACGGCCTGACCTTCTCTTGTATCTGCCTGCTGGGCGGCGTGGTGCTGATCTATCTGATCCCGAACGTCATGACCGTATTCACGCTGGTTACCACCGTGTCGGCCATTCTGTTCATGTTCGTCTGGACCATCATTCTGTGCTCGTATCTGGTCTACCGTAAGCAACGCCCGGCACTGCACCAGAAATCGATCTACAAGATGCCTGCCGGTAAGTTGATGTGCTGGGTATGCATGGCGTTCTTCGCATTCGTGCTGGTGCTGCTGACGCTGCGCGAGGACACACGCCAGGCGCTGGTCGTCACGCCACTGTGGTTTATCATTCTGGGGATCGGTTATCAGTTTGTACGCCGTAAGAAGGCGGCCTAACCTTAGTTATTGCAACGCCGCGTTCTCACGCGGCGTTTTTACAGGTGCAGCATGCAGCACCCGCCCCTATGTCAACTCTACCGGCTTTGGTTTACGCCGAATACGCAACTCACTGACTATCACCCCCAGCACAATCAACCCTGCGCCAATCAGCGCCAACCCAGGCAAACGCTCACCGGCGATACGGCCGACTATCCCTGCCCATACCGGTTCACCGGCATAAATCACCGTGGCACGGGTAGGTGAAACGCTGCGTTGTGCCCAGTTCATCGTCAGTTGGATCACCGCACTGGCGATCCCCAGCCCTACCGCGCTGTAAAGCAGATAGTTGGAAAACGCCGGAACCGACTCTCCGGTGGGAGCCATCATCAAAAACGATAACAACGACGCAGTAGCCAACTGCACAATGGTCACCCGCCGCACATTGACCTTGCCCGCAAAAGCACCGATTAAAATCACCTCGATGGCGATCGCCAACGCACTGACCAACGTCAGGAATTCACCGCCGCTGAATGCCAGGCTGGAACTGCTTGGCCCGCTCAACAGCATCAGCCCGACGAAGGCCAGCAGAATGCCAATCCAGGACATGATCCCCGGCATACGCCCAAGGACCAGCCACTGCAATAACGGCACAATCGGCACGTACATGGCAGTAATAAAGGCCGACTGGCTGCTGGTGATGGTTTGCAGCCCCATGGTTTGCAGGCCATAGCCGAACATGATCGAGGTGCCGATAAACACTCCGGCCTTGATTTCGTACCAGGTCATCCCGCGTAGCGAACGCAGAGAGAACAGCACCAGCGCCAACGTCGCGGTGCCAAAACGTAGCCCGACAAAAAAGAATGGCCCACTGACCAGCATCGCCTGATGCACGGCCAAAAAAGTGCCGCCCCAGAGCATGGTGATAAAGACCAGTACGGCTTCCTGGGGTTTGATCTTCAGAAACAGCGTGGGAGTAGAGTTTTTCTTGACCGTTGACACTGACTTGCCCTTCCTGCTGGGTGCACTAAAATACACAATTTCTGCCAGTATGGGGAAAAGGCTAGCAATCGGCAATATCGTGCCGGATTGGCAGCAGCAATCGCCGCCCGGTGCCGAGGGTTGACAACCAATCCTCCTGGACCTTTTTACTCTTCCTGGGCCGGGACTTCCGGCAGCGTTTCCAACGGCGGCTGTATCCCCTCAGAGATGTAATCTACGGCAGCCAGGGAGCGCTCGTTGCCCATAGCGTCTTCCACCACCACATGTTTGATAGCGCCATCAGAAAGTATCACTCGCTTAATGCCACGTTCGGGTTCCATATCTCCTCCCGGTGTAAATGTCTGCCCCTCAAGTTTAGCCTGTGCAGCGCTTGTCGGGTTGCGGTCTAAGCGTTTATCTGAATACCCTTCGCAATTTTTATCATATCCCCCCGGTTATCCGAGCTCCGTGCGGCAATGCACTTTGTATGGTCAGCGAAAAATCATCACTGGCAGTTATACATATAAGGCTAGCCATCAATCATCCCTATCTTGTTTGCGGAACCCGAGCAGGGTTAAAATGCCGACCAGCCTACCGCTCACCCGTTGAACGTCCGGTCGATTCAAGCTGTGTCCGCCTGTCCGCCAACCAAAGCCAGGCGTTCTATTTTTTGCGTACTGCAAAGGGAAATAAGTCAGTGTCTAAAGATTTTGATGAACTAATAAGAGACATGGATCTTATTATTGAAAATGTAGACAGTTTCAAGGCTATGGCCCCACGCATGCCGCCACCGGCGGTAGAAGCGCCGCCAACAGCCCACTCCTACGATTCATTCTGCGAAAACATTGCGCTGAAAGTGGTATTGAAGGTTCTGCTGTCATCGGTAGACAAGATCGTCAAGGTGCAAATCGCCAACCGGGTTGAGCAAGAGATCACTCAGATCGAGCAACAGGTCGTCATGGCTGGCGGTGGCCCGGTTGCGCCCGAAGACCTGGCACAGATGACCCACTACGTGCGCCGTACCGTTCACGATTTACTCAATTGAGTTCCGCCAGAAAAGCGATTGTGCGTTGTGGATGGATTGTTTCAGCCCGGATAGCATGGCTTGGCGAATATCAGCATTCAGGGAAAGGTTGAATAATCATCGGGTTTCCCCGAATCAAGCGTACTCCAGGCGTTTCGGCTGCAAGCCGGGCGTTTGGGGTTTCGTCACCTTGACGGCTTTCGCCGGATCGCCTGCCACAAACTCCAGGGTGGGCGAATAGTAAAAAGGCAACCATGCCTCGAAATTCTCTTCCCACTCCCATTTGACCGGGCATGGCCACAGAATATCTTCGTGCAGAATGTAATAGATCCACCTCCCATGAGGGCGGCGTGGCTTAAGTGTTTTCATAATGCCATCAATACTTTCTCACCTGTTGCAAGCTGGCCGCGAAATGGGCCGCTCGGCCATAATACCTCAGTGGAGCCACTTGAAGCGAGGAGCACCACGAAACGCGGTGCTTAACAGGTAATTATACGATAACGGCACGGGTTTTGCGGCAAAGTAGCGGTGTTTAATCCGCTACTTTGCGCAATACATTACTACGAAGTGATGGTAAATCTTACTACATGTTCAGTGAGGAATAGTGCGGTTGGCAAGTTATCTTGCTCTTGTCACTACCCTCGGCCCTAAAGGGCGTATCCCTGGTGAAGCACAATATTTTCTATTCGGTATACTCTTGAGAAAGGTCAATTATTCCCTTCTCTTGCCAACAACATACCCATTTTTTGCCACCAGGAAAACAGGTGAAAAACACCCTTGTAATCATTGTCAATAAATGTTAACAAAAGCTAATCAATACAGACACCTTAATGAACATTTGAATTATTAGCATGAAAAGGAAAGATTGGCCATGAAGATTAACGTAACGGACACTCCAAATCCGCAGGACGAAGAGTTCGTGATTGACAGCCTCTGGGCGCACAACCATCAGTATGATGCGGTAGATATTCATCCGTTATTCCTGACCGTCACCGACGATCGCGGGCAGATTGTGGCAGGGTTGGTTGCCAGAACCTGGTGGGGTGGATTAGAAGTCCAGTACCTTTGGGTAAGCGACGAGTATCGCAAAAAAGGCTACGGCCGTGACCTGATGCTGCGGGCAGAACAGGAAGCCGTCAAGCGCGGTTGCCATATGGCCTATGTCGATACCTTCAGTTTTCAGGCGCAGGCATTTTACGAAAAACTGGGGTACCAACCGTATGGCAACTTAGCGGGCTATGCGCACCGCCATACTCGCATTTATTTAGCGAAAAACATCTGATAGCGCTGAAGTATGAGGGGTTCAAATGGATTCATTTTGGCAGAGCAATGAATTATATTTAAAAGGTCTCATCACCATGATGGAACATTTAAATGAGCCTTGGGGCATTAAAGATTTATCTTCACGCCATATTTATATGAATAAGGCGGCCTATCTTTATACCAATACACCTCTCAATTTCGATATTGCGGGCAAGCTTGATGCCGAATTCCCTGCCGATTGGGCAGAGTTCGCCCCCGACTTGCAAGAACACGACAGGAAAACCGAAGGAACGCGGGATCGCGTAGCCGTCATCGAGACGCACTTCTGGTACGGTAGCGACAGCCTGGTCCCCTTTATCAGCGAAAAACTGCCTATTTATAATGACAAGGAAGAGCTGGTTGGCACCATGTGGAACGCCCGTCCGCTGGACAGTTTTTCACCGCTAAAATATATCAACCAGCAAAAACCCAGCATATTAACCACTGAAGTCAGCATCCAGATTTTTACCCAGTCGGAACTGGATATCATATTTTTGATGCTGCAACGCTACACCAACAAAGAGATTGCCAGGTTATATGACGTCAGCAATAAAACCATAGAAAATAGAATCTACAACATCTACCAAAAAGCCGATGTGCATACGCTCCAGCAGTTCGAGGAGTATTGCAAACTGGTGAATTTGGACAGCTACATTCCAGTACGCCTGATTGAAAAAGGCATCCAATTTATTTAAACGTTAACGAGAGATTATCGTGATTAAAATTGAAGACTACCCACTGAGCCGGGTACCGCAGGATAAGAGGGTCTCCTTCCTCAGCGTCGCCATCGTGCATATGGGTATGCTAACGGCCTTGGACCAGTTTATGTTGGGTGCCGTGCTGGGTAACTCAATGACCCTGACCGATGCCTTTATCGCCATCTCGATTGGCAGCCTGATCTTTGGGGTCGTGACGTTCGGGCTGGGTTTGGCCGGGATGAGAGAAGGTATCTCCGGCAGCCTGCTGGCTCGCTGGTGTGGCTTTGGCCGCATAGGCTCGGTGCTTATCGGCCTGGTAGTGGCCGTCAGCCTGTTGGGATGGTTTGGCATTCAGAACGCCATCTTTGCCAAATCGCTTAACTTCGCCTTGGGCGATCGCCTGGGCTTCCCGCTGTCAGCCTCCCTCTCCGGCCTGTTTTTGACGGTGCTGGTCGCTTTTGGTTTTAAAGCGCTGCGCATCACTGCACGTATCGCAGTGCCGCTGTTTATCCTGCTGGTGTTCTTTATTTCCTATAACGTCCTCTCTGGGCAGAAACTGCATGAGGCCATTCTGCTGGCACCGATGGGGGACGCGTTAACCATCAGCGCGGGCATCACCATCGTGGTCGGCGGCGCCATTGTCGCCAGCCTGATGACTCCTGACCTGACCCGTTACTCCAAAAACAAACGCCACGTGTTTGGCATTACGTTGCTGACCATTATTGCCGGTGAATTCGTGGTTAACGGCCTGGCGATTTTTATTGCCAAAACGCTCGGCACCGCAGACGTGGTAACGATCATGGCCCAGAGTGCGGGCGGTATCGGTTTGCTGGTGGTCGTGTTCTCCACCCTGCGCGTTAACGATCTGAACCTCTATTCGTCGTCCTTGGGCGTAGTGAATGCGGTTGAAGGGATCACTGGTAAGAAGCTGAAATACACCGCGACCACGGTGATTATCGGTCTTTTGGGCACGCTGCTTTCGGTTCTTGGGATCCTGGATCGGTTTGTGGATTTCCTGACCGTGCTTGGCGTGGTATTCCCACCGATCCTCGGCGTCATGCTGGTGGACTATTTCCTGCTGCGCAGCCACCGCGATGCTCTGGACGCCAGCCGCCAGCTTGGCCAACTGCCGCAACAAACGCCGCTCATCGGCTGGGCAGCGATTATCGCCAGCATCGTCGGTAGCGTAATCGGCCTGGTGACGGAATGGGGTGTGCCAACCATTAACTCACTGCTGGCAGCCAGCGTGATTTACTGGCTGTTTAAACGCCTGTTTGGCCGGGCAACCAACCTGCAAACCGCTTAATTTGTCGAATTAACAGGGTCGAGCATATGTTCGACCCTAGCTAAGCGGGCGGCGCCCCTACAAGGTGAAACCTTGGTGGTGGTATCAGCCGTTCAGGTCGCGCTACCGGGAATAACGATATTACTGTCCGCCAACGATCCCATCTGATTAAACATCACGCAGGCGGCATCCACGATATGCATGGCGATGGCGGCACCGCTGCCCTCCCCCAGCCGCATGTCCAGCTGCAGATAAGGTGCCAATTGCAGGTGCTCAAGAGCCGCAGCCGCGCCCTTCTCCGCAGAGAAATGGGACGGCAACAGGTAATCCCGAGCCTGAGGCGCAATGCCGCAGACCGCCAGTGCAGAGGCATAAGAGAGAAAACCATCGAGGATCACCGGCAGACCGGCCGCAGCAGCCCCCAGCATCACGCCAGCCATTCCCACCAGATCGTATCCACCCAGCTTCGCCAACACGCCCAACGCGTCTTGGGTATCCGGCTGATTTACCTCAATCGCCCGACGCACCACGTCCACCTTGTGGTGCAAACGATCGCTGGGGAAATTGGCCCCAATGCCGACCACGTCCTGCGGATCGCGGCCGGTAAAGACGCTAACTAACGCCGCGGCTGGCGTAGTATTAGCCATCCCCAACTCACCAACGCCAAACAACTTCACCCCAAGCGCCGCCTGTTCCAACGTCAATTGAGCAGTGGCCAACAGCAACTCCTCCGCCTGCTGGCGCGTCATTGCCGCACCACGCGCAATGTTGCCGCTGCCGCGCCCAACTTTCATGTCGATCAGGCCCGGCAAGGGTTCGCTGTCGATGCCAACATCCACCAGCTTCACCTCGGCACCGGCATTGGCCGCCAATACGCAAACGCCGGTATTGCCTTTCACCATATTCAGCGCCTGGATCACCGTCACTTCACGCGGTGACACCGCCACCCCTTCAGCATAAACGCCGTGATCGGCCATCATGACGATGATTTGCTTGCGGCTGGCGTCCATCTCGCTAAAACCGCGCATCCCGGCTAACTGGGTCGCCAACTGTTCCAGGCGGCCAAGGCTACCCGGTGGCTTAAGCAGGCCATCAATCTTTGCCGCTGCCTGTTGCATGGCGGCCGCGTCCAACGGCTTAATCAGGTCGATTAACGATGACAATGTTTGCATAACTTTATTCTCTGCTTGCAGGCTGCCAATGAGCCTGGCTGTTAAATACTTTTAGCGTGACAAACCCCTGGTTGAGTTCCACCACGCTGTAGGCTCCCTGGGTAAACGGGAAATGCCACATCCCGGCGGGGGGCAACTTTAGTAACCCAGCCAGCAGCAGGCTCAGAGAACCCTGGTGCGCCACCAGCAGACGATCGCCATCGCCCTGTTCGTTCAGCAGACGCTGGGCCTGCTGGCTAATCCTCTGTGAAAACAGTGGAAAGGACTCCCCCGCTGGCGGGCAGGCTAGCTGCCAATCCGCCACCCAGTCGGCCCAGGCAGCACTATCCTGCTGCTGTAAATCCTGGTGATGGCACATTTCCCAGTCGCCAAAATTCATTTCGTTAAAGCCGCCGTCGGGTTGGATCACCAGTTCCCTTTGCCCGAGCACGATCTCGGCGGTATGTTGGGCGCGTCTTAACTCACTGCTGATCGCCTGGGTAAAAGGCACCTCGGCCAGCCATTGTGCGATCTGCCTGGCCTGCTGCTCACCTTGGTCGGTCAACGGCAAGTCGGTCATGCCGCAAAATACGCCCTGCCGATTCGCCGCCGTTTGCCCGTGTCGTACCAAAAATAGCCGCATAACGCTCACTCACAGCAGTGCCAGTAAGAAGATCAGCTCGGCAATTTCTATCGCCGCTCCCAGGGTGTCACCGGTTTGCCCGCCCAGACGGCGGTGCAGATAGGTACGCAGTAACATCACAGCGATCAGCGCACAGCCAAGCGCAAACAGCCCCTGCCCATGCCCTAACAAGGCGACCAAAGCGGCCCCCAGCGCCAGCGTGAACAGCGTTTGTCCACCGCTAATCTTGCCAATGTAAAGGTTCCCCAGCCCGTTACCCTCACGGGCATAGGGCTGGCGATACATCATCAATACCACCAGGCTCCGGCAGGCCACTCCTGCTGCCGCCAACGTGGCCAACATCGATACACCGCGCAGTGCCAGTTCACTGATCACCAATACTTTGGCCACAACGATAAAGATCAGCGCCAACCCACCATTGGTACCTAGGCGACTGTCGCGCATGATCTCCAGCATTTTTTCCCGAGTACGAGCCGAAAATACGCCGTCACAGGTATCGGCCAATCCGTCGAGGTGGAAGGCACCGGTAACCAGAGCCAACGCCAGCACGTATCCCAAAGCCGCCAGCGGTACCCCACACCAGGGAGCCAACAGGGTAAAGACGGCGCCACCGATTGCACCGACGATCAGGCCAATCAAGGGGAAACCGACGATGCCACGCTGGTAATTATCCATCGCTAACCCCTGTGTCCAACTGGCGGGCAACGGGATACGCGTCATCAATTGCAGGGTGGCCCAAAACAGTCGCAAACTCATTTGATCTTGACCTCAATACCAGAAATTACCAATAGCACCGACTCAGCGGCGGCGGCCAAACGCTGGTTAACACGCCCGGCAATATCACGGAAGTGCCTTGCCAGACGGTTTTCCGGCACGATGCCCATCCCCAGTTCATTGGTGACCAGATAAATCGCCGCTGAGCTGCGGGCGCAGGCGGCCAGCAGATCATCGATCTGCCGTTGGATTGCCGTTTCAACCACGGCAAAGTCGATGCTTTCCACCGGCGTCTCCCCGGTCAGGTCAAACATCAGGTTGGCGATCAGCGTGGTAATACACTCCAGGATCACCGCATCTCCTGCCCCCGCCTGTTGGTCGATCACGCTGGCCAGTTGCTGGCTGCCCTCCCAGGTACGCCAATGCGCAGGCCGGGCCTGGCGATGCAGCTTGACCCGTTCAGCCATTTCCTCATCGGTGACCACCGACGTGGCGATATACAGCACCCGGTCACTGACACCGCTCGCTAACCTTTCGGCCAGCGAACTTTTGCCGCTGCGTGCTCCACCGGTGATCAGGATCATTGGGCCCCCGTTTGCTGGTGCTCGGTCATCAAGCGGTAAATTTTATCCATATCAATATGTTCCCTCATCTTATCGGCCAAGAGATCAAACTGTTGCTGCTTATAATCGGCATAATCGAAAGCTGGGCCGTCGTAAACCGGCAGCCCTTTACGCTGGCGCAATTGGTTTAGCAGCGCGCGGCAAAAAGGTGCGCTGTCGAATAAGCCATGAATATAGCTGCCCAGTACGTTACCGGCGGGGTTAACTGCCCCGTCAAAGGCGCTGTCCGGTTGGCCGTTACGTAGGGAAAGACGGGAGAAGGGCGTAGCCTCTGATCCAAGCTGGGTGGTGCCCATATGAATTTCATAACCAACGACGTCCTGCTCGCCACAGCCAGACCAGAGGCCGGGCAACCCAGGCTCACATTGCGCTGTCACCTGCGTTGTGACTTTTTGCGGTGCGAAGCGGGTGGTGACATCCAGCAATCCCAAACCCGCCATCTGTTCCACACCGGATTCCACGCCATCAATAATGTGCTTGCCGAGCATCTGGTAGCCGCCGCAAATACCCACGATCAGCACTCCGGCCCGGTGCTGATCCTGTAACGCCGCCGCCAACCCGCTTTGCTTTAACCACTGCAAATCCCCTAAGGTATTTTTGCTACCCGGCAGGATAATCAGATCGGCACCGGCCAGCGCCGCCGGGTGCGAAACATAGCGCAGCCCTACGTCGGGCTGGGCCGCCAAGGCATTAAAATCGGTAAAGTTGGACATATAGGGCAGCTGTACCACCGCGATGTCCAGCTCATGGCTGCTGCCTGTCGGGGCATATTTGCCATTTTGCAACGCCACGCCATCCTCATCTTCCAGATCGATATTCAACCAGGGCATCACGCCCAGCACCGGCACGCCGGTCAGCGCCTCAATCTGCTCCAACCCCGAGTAGAGTAAGGCAATATCACCACGGAATTTATTGATGATCACCCCTTTCACCCGAGCTTTTTCTTCCGGTTCCAGCAGGGCCAGTGTGCCGTAAATAGCGGCAAACACGCCGCCACGATCGATATCGGCCACCAACAGCACTGGCGCATCTGCGATCGCCGCCATACCCATATTGACGATGTCGCGGTCGCGCAGGTTGATTTCCGCCGGACTACCTGCCCCCTCCAGCACCATGATGTCGTAGCCGCTGGCCAGGCTGTGATACACCTCGCTGATTTGTTGCTGCAACTGCGGCTTGTACTCGTGATAGCTGACCGCGTCCATATTGCAAGCCACTTTGCCCATCAGCACCACCTGCGCCTGGCAATCGCTGGTCGGTTTCAGCAGTACCGGGTTCATCCGCACATCGGGTGCGATACCGGCGGCTTCGGCCTGAAAGATCTGCGCCCGGCCCATCTCTTCGCCACGGGCGGTAATGCCAGAGTTGAGCGCCATATTCTGCGATTTGAACGGCGCACAGCGATAGCCATCCTGCATGAATATCCGGCACAGCCCGGCCACCAGCACGCTTTTACCCACATCGGATGCAGTTCCCTGCACCATCACACACCGTTTCATCACTTATTCTCCACGTCGCGCTGGCTGAGCCGCGCAAACCATTATTATTTCAAGCGCCAAGCCATAGCAGGCGCAACGCTGCAAACAGCAGCAGAGCCAACAGCGAGGCCGTCATCATCAGACGAGTGCTGCGTGGAATATCCGCCAGCTCGATCTCCCGCCGAGCCTCGCCGATCCACGGCTTTACGACCCGTTGACCAAAGTAATTGTTAGGACCGCCAAGCCGCACTCCCAGCGCTCCAGCCACGGTGGCTTCCGACCAGGCGCAGTTAGGGCTGGTGTGCTGATAGCGATCGCGCCAGCCAATGCGTAACGCCTGGCGATAGTCCAACCCGTGCAGCCGGGCCGCACAGCTCAGCAGTAGCCAGCTAAGCCGCGCCGGTAACCAGTTGGCGAAGTCATCCATCCGCGCCGACACATAGCCGATAGCGCGGTATTTCGGCGTTTTATAGCCCACCATTGAATCAAGAGTGTTAACCGCTTTATACGCCATCGCCAACGGTGCTCCACCTATCAGCAAAAAGAACAGCGGCGCAATTACGCCATCCACGCTGTTTTCTGCCACCGTCTCCACCACCGCCCGGGTGATTTGCGGCTCTTCCAGTTGTGAGGTATCCCGCCCGACAATCCACGACAGCTTGTGGCGGCTCTCCTCAAGATCGGCACTTTGCAGTGCCCGGTGAACCTCCATGGCCGCCTGCTCCAGGCAGCGCCCGGCGAGCAGGGTATAAATCAGCCAGACTTCCGCCAGCCAGCCTAACCACGGGTGGATATACTGCATCAGCGTCAAAAATCCCCAACTGACCAGCCAGACCGACCCAACGACGCCCAGCCACAGCAGCCCGCCGCCAAGTTCTAGCGCTCTCTCGCTATGGCAAGTCCGGCGGATCGCGCGTTGCAGCACCGTGATCAGGTTACCGATCCAGCGCACCGGATGCGGCCAGTGCGGCGGGTCGCCTAGCAGACTGTCGAGCAGAAAGGCCGCGAACCAGGCTAGCAGCGTCATGACACGCACCTTGTAGCCGCGATTGAGAAAGCCTGATGGTGGGTTAATGGCATAAAAAAATCCCGACCTCTCGGGCGGGATTTGGGTGTCAACAGGATACGACCAGGCGGTGCAACATAGCTGCACGTATCTTATGACAACCCCCTTCCCACCGAAGGTGTTGAATGTGTGACCAACTGGCCGGTCTTCTGGCTTAGCGTCATCCTCATCCACTCCCTTCCCAATCCTCAGATCAGTGGCGCAGTGGATTCGTCGGCATCACAGCAGCGGGGGCTGCGGGGGAGTTAAACCCCCTTCCCAACCACAACCTGTCATCGTTCAGGGTGTGGGTTATCCAGTTGGCAATAATACGGTTAATCACAACGTATGGGTTCAATGAACTCCACGCTTCAATTTATCACTTAGTTTTCATCTCGATAGCCTCGACAATGGCCATGCCATAATAACCTGTTGATATGGCGAATACACGCCAAGATCTGGCATTCACCTGGGCGACAGGTTTAGTTTGCAACGGATCATCGGCAATTACGCTGTGTTATCCTGCACGCAAATTTGACAGGGGAATAGCAAAACCGTGAGCGAACATGGTGGTAACGTACTGGAAATGGCGTTGAAAACCGGTCTGGATCCGGCCGAGATTATTGATTTCAGCGCCAATATCAATCCGTTGGGCATGCCCGCCAGCCTGAAGGCGGCGATTATCGAGCATCTGACCAGCGCCGAATGCTATCCCGACGTTGAATACCGGCGTCTGCATGCGGCATTAGCACGGGTTCATCACTGCCCGCCAGAGAATATCATGGCAGGCAACGGGGCCACCGAGCTGATTTACGCCATCGTGAACCGGCTACGCCCCCGCACGGCACTGCTCCTTACGCCGGGGTTTGCCGAATACCGCCGGGCATTGCAGCGGATTGACTGTCAGATCGAGGACTTCCTGTTGGATGAAGCCGGGGGTTTTCAACCCGATGAGCGGCTGCTGCAGGTGCTGGCCGAGCGCCAACCGGACTGTCTATTCCTGGCCACCCCCAACAATCCGACCGGGCTGATGCCAGACCCCGCGCTGTTGCAGGCCATCCTAGCCTGCTGTCGCCAGCACAATATTGCGTTGATCGTTGATGAAGCCTTTATCGATTTTCTGCCGGATGCGCCGGGGCTGATCCCGCAAATGGCGGAGTATTCCCGCCTTTATATCCTGCGCTCATTGACCAAATTCTTTGCCATTCCCGGCCTGCGGCTCGGCTATCTGGTCAGCAGCGATCGCGCGGCTTTACAACAGATGAAACAACTGCGCGAACCCTGGACCATCAATGCCTATGCAGCACTGGCAGGCGAGGTGATCCTCGACGATCGCGATTACATCCAGCAAACCCACCAATGGCTGGCAGAGCAGCGTGCTTGGTTGTTTAACGCGCTGGCTACTTTGCCGCACTTGCGCATTTGGCCAGGGGCAGCGAACTATATTTTCCTCCGCTGCCTGCGTCCCGGATACGATCTGCAACAGGCGTTGTTGCAGCACCGCATCCTGATCCGCCACTGTGCCAACTACCCTGGCCTGTCCGCCGACTATTATCGGGTGGCGATCAAGAGCGAAGCGGCCAACCGCAAACTGATAGCCGCGCTGCAACAGGTGCTGGCAGAGGACTGAGGCATTTATAGGCGTCAAACATTAACCTATTGAATATCTTAATGGGCGCAGCATGCAGCGCCCCTACAAGGTGAGCCGGAGGTAATTTGTCTGGGGATCGCACATGTTCGACCGTAGGGGCGCAGCATGGCACGACGACTCTGTTCGTAGAGGCAGATTTTTTTCATGGTTGCTAACGACCAGGCACGGATTAAAAACGATGATCGAGCAGCTTATCCTGTGCAACCGGATACGCTTTACCATCGAACTTGAGTTCGACGCGGGTCTTGGCAACGACTTTGCTGCTTTCCACGCAGTCCTCCCCTTTTTTGCTGGCTCCCTTGTGCGTCGCCATGGTCTGTAGTTGCAGATCCTGTAAGCCGTTATGTGCGCTCTTGCCAAGCGCCAATGCGCGATGGGTCGTGGCAAAATCCCCGGCACACTGGCCATCCCACTCACCGCTATATTCATTCATGGTGAGATTGTTGAGCACCAGACTGACTTGCTGATCTTGCAGGGTATAGAGGTTAAGCCGTTCGATGCTGATGGGATTGACCGAGGAGGAGCCACGGTGGATAAAACGCACCCCGAAGGCGCGTATCGCCGGAGATAATTGGTAGCGCGCAGTGTCGATGGTCACGCTGCTGGTGTAGATGGCATCATCCATAATCGCTTTGGGATGATATTTGCTGGCCAGCACCTTGCTGGTCAGGCTATCAACCACCAAAACGGCGACGTCATAGTCGGTAAAATCGGGTTGGGCCTCTTCCTTGGGTTCCAGCATCAGCACCGCTATGGTTTTTTCCGGAGCATAGGGCCACACCTTGCAGGTGGACAGCTCGGTATTCATGGTCGTTTTGGCGGCGAAGGGCTTAGCCAATTCGTTAAGCAGCGGCTGGCAATCAGCCAGCGAGGAGAAAGAAATCACCCCTAACGCCAGTCCACCTATCACTTTAATCATCACTCGATTTCCTGTCTGCAATTGCATTAATTCAAACCTATTTTCTGGTGACGACTTCTCAGGCCACGTCCTGCAGGTAGACAGGCTTGCCAGCGCTGCGCTTGAACAGCGCTAGCTTTTGGCGAGCCAAGACAAAACCCGCCGCGTTCACTGAGTCTTTGCGAGCTAACCACCCCGCCACTTCCAACAGCAGCATCAGGCCACAGCAGAACATTACGCTCAGCAGGCCAACAGTAGCGAAGATGTCGGCAGCGTCCAGCCAATCCCATTTATCCGGCACCCCGCCCTGGTGCCACCAGTCATTCAACGTGAAACAGACCAGCAGCAGCATCAAAAACAGACAACAAATGGGCAAAGTTTTATACAGCCACTTAAGCCGTTGCAGTGACACCGCCAAACCGCTTGGCCGGTTGAGATAAGCGCTGCCGTCCCGCTCATTGTAAACGCCGATCACGGCGTTGCTCGGCCGGGCGATCAGCAGCGTCACTGGATCGTTGGCCGCCAGGAAGAAAGGATGTTCACGCAGCAGCAGCGGGTTAAGGTTCTCAATCATCGGATCCACGCCGGTGCGAAACGTTAATCGCCCAGCGCTACAGCTAAATTGGTAATCGATCACTTCCCGCTGGTATTCACCACTGCCAATAATCTCACGCCTGGCGCTCACACGGGTGGCAATGCTTTGTACGCAAGAGAGTATGGCCTGATCGGACATCAGTTTATCGTTACTCGGAACAGGAGGCTGCACGCCGGAAGTTTGGCAAAGGGCAACATCGCCATGCATGACCTGTTCCAGACCTTGCAGCGACTGGCACGCCCTACGGCTGGCGTTCATCGTCCACTGGGTGAACGAGCTAAAACAGCCCCATACGCCGCAGCTTAAGACCAACATCAGAATAACCGCCACCCAAAGGTTGGGTAACCAGGTAAACCCATAGACCGCCAGCCCAATCAGTCCTGCTGAGCCCACCATCTGCAAGATGAGCCTGGAAGGATTTGGTTCATCAACCGCTTGGGCTTGCAGGATGCCTTTTTCCGCGCTCACCAGCCAGTGCAACCAGTAGCTACCATCGGCCAGTTGATGCGCCCCGATATAAACCCCCTCTCCCGCAACCAATTTATCCAGCACGCTGATATCGGCAAACTGGTCGCTATAGGTGTAGAAAACCTTATCCCCAGCCAAAATACGCCGCAGCAGGTGTTCACCCGTGGCATTTTTATCATGGCGAATAAAGGACAGATGGTGGAAGCCGATTTTTTTCATGGCTGATAACCGGCGAGATCGGGGGACTGCGGGGAGGAACCGACAAAACCAGACGTCAATAGTGCCCAAAACCTTCTCATTGCCACAATCCCTGTTAGCGCCTGCATTAACTTCCCTTGGAATTTAACCAAAAAGTGAGCGTCAATCCAGCCGTTAGCAGGGATTATTCAGCTATTGCAAACATCCCTGTCAGCAATTTGCCGTTGTTGGCACCAGGCTATCAAAGAATACCGCTGAGCAGGCCGATCCCCAGCAGAGATGAACCGCCGCCAATCACCCGCGCCCAGCCGCTATGCGTAGACGAAGACGCCAGCAGATAACCGATACCCAACCCCGCCACGTGCAGCAACGCCGTTGCAATCACCATACCGGAAAGCGCCGCCACCGAATGAGAAAGCTCAGCACCGTGGGCCAGGCCGTGGAAAATGGCAAAAGCGCCGATAATCAATGCGCCCGTTATCGCCGACAGTTTCAGCTGTAAGGCAACCATCACGCCAATGCCCAGCAGCGAGGCGGCAACGATAAACTCAGTGCCAGGTACGGTCACACCTGCCATGCCAACCAGCGCACCGGTCAGCAGCAAACCGGCAAACGCCAGCGGCGCCAGCCACCACTGCTTGGTATTCATAGCACTCCAGATGCCTACCAATACCATGGCAACCAGATGATCCATCCCGGTCAGCGGATGGATAAAGCCTTCGGTAAAGCTTAATACGTGATGCGCGCCACCGTCATGGCCCACATGGGCAAAGGCCAGCATGGGGAACAGCGCCAGTAGGGATACAGCCACAGCTTTGACATTAATACGCATAATGAATACCTAAATTTTCCAGTGAATGAAGGTGGTGGTTTTACTCGTAAAAACAGTTGATTACGTTATAAATTCATCCTTATGCCTGCCTTGAATAAGTCGGTTGGCGGCAATCAGCGCCTGCCCCAAGGCCAACCCGCCATCGCCTGCTGGTAAACGGGATGGCAGCAAGACCTGTAATCCGCCCAACTGCTGGAGCAACAGTTGCCGCAACAGCGCGTTATGCATCACTCCACCGGACAGCACGACGGTATTGATGCCGTATTGCTTTGTCGCGTGGCGAGCCAATGCGGCAAATCCCTGGGCCAGGGCGAAATGGAACGCATAAGCACGCTGCGCCGGGGGGGCCTGATAGGCCAGCCATTGCCGCCAGAAGGTGGCCAGATCCAGCTGATTGCCGAGCAGCGGCAGTGAAACCGGGGGCTGATGAGGCAGGCTTTGCCACGCCAAGGCTTCCAACTGGCAGGCTGCCTCCCCCTCCCAGGAAATTTGTGGCGGCACGATCTGTAATGCTGCGGCCACTGCATCAAACAAGCGCCCGGCGGAAGAGGCCAACGGTGAGTTGATTTGCCGTTCTACCGCCCGCAGTAAGATCGTCGCCTGCGGTTGAGGGATAGAGTCGGCCTCTGGCAACGTCTGCCAATCGGGGACAAAACGCTGTAACTGGGCCAACAGGTTGCGCCACGGCTGGCGAGCGGCCACATCGCCCCCTGGCAATGCCACTGCGGGCAACCCGCCCAAATGCTCACAATGCTGATAATCTACCAGCAGGCATTCACCGCCCCACAGTTGCCCGCCAAGGCCATATCCCAGCCCATCCAACGCCAGCCCGATTACCTTACCGCCGTCGCGCGGCCAGCCATGTTCCGCCAGGCAGGCTACCAGATGGGCATGATGATGCAGCGTGGTGACACAAGGGATCGTCCGCTCGTTGGCCAACGCCAGGCCCTGCTGGTGGCTGAGATAGCCGGGATGGGCATCGATGGCGATCGCCTGTGGCACCACACCGTAGATTTCCCCAAACAGCGCCAACAATCGTTGTTGCTGTTGCCGGGTGGTTTCATCTTCCAGCGAGCCTAGATGCTGGCTGACCACCGCCCGGTCATCCCACAGCAGGCAGAAGGTATTCTTGCTATCGGCTCCCAGTGCCAGAATGGCCGCTTGGGAGGTAAAGCCAGGGGGCAAGGGCATCGCATCCGGGACATAGCCACGTGCCCGGCGCAGCATCTCACTACCCTGCTCGGTCAAGCGTACTAAAGAGTCATCGGCTCGCTGGACGATCTCGCGGTTATGCAGCAGCCAGACGTCAGCCACCCCAGCGAGTTCATCCAGTGCCTGTTGGTTGCTCAGTGCGGGAGGTTTGCCTGCCGGATTGCCGGAGGTCATCACCAGTGGCCGCGCGACCTGTTGCAACAGCAGATGTTGCAGCGGATTTGCCGGTAACATCACCCCTACCTCATTGAGCCCCGGCGCAATCTCCCCGCACAAGGGACTTTGCGGGTGAGCCATTACCAGCACTATCGGGGCTGGTGGGCTACGCAACAGCTTTAACAGTGCCGTCGGTTCCGCGACCTGAACACATTGTTGCAACCAGTGAGTATCCGGCATCATCACCGCCAAGGGCTTGGCAGGGCGATGTTTACGTGCGCGCAGGCGCTGTACCGCAGCCGGGTTGGTGGCGTCACAGGCAAGATGAAAACCGCCGATCCCCTTCACCGCCACGATCTGCCCGGCAATCAGCGCCTGTGCGGCCAGTTTCAGCGCATCGTCGGCGCTGGCGGTGGTTTGGCCTGCGGCATCGCTGAGCCACAGGTGCGGGCCACACTCCGGGCAGGCGGTAGGCTGTGCATGAAAACGACGGTCGGCAGGATCCTGATACTCCGCCAGGCACTGCGGGCACAGCGGAAAAGGCTGCATTGAGGTATTGGGCCGATCGTAGGGCATCCGGCGAATGATGGTAAATCGCGGGCCGCAGTGGGTGCAGTTGATAAACGGATAGTGATAGCGCCGGTTATGCGGCGAGTTCAGCTCTGCCAGGCAGGCATCGCAGGTGGCCGCATCCGCCACGATATGGGTATCCACTTGCCCCGCTCCGCTGCTGGCAATGGTGAAACTCGCTGGCTGTTGCGGCCAGTTAAACGGTGTAGAGGTGACGCTATCGATCCGCGCCAGGGGTGGACACTCTTGCGGCAGTACCCGCAAAAAATCCGTTATGGCAGACGATTGCCATAGCTGGACGATCACCCCGGCGCCGTCATTGCTGACCTCGCCGCACAGGTTAAAGCGCCGGGCCAGCAGCCAAACGTAGGGACGAAATCCGACCCCTTGCACCTTGCCCTTGATCCGCAGGCGAAGGCCGTTGCTGCTGGCGATATTCTCCGGCTCAAAATCTGCCATGTTGTCCTGATCCTTCTGTTGGTCCTGCGCCCCTCACCCCAACCCTCTCCCACAGGGAGAGGGAGCTAATTCGGTGCCTTGGTCAGCTATCGCGATCAATCTGTATCTCCCTCACCCCAACCCTCTCCCCAAGGAGAGGGAGCTGATTCGGTGCCGTGGTTGAGTACCGCGACCGACCTGTTGTCCTCAGCCATGATCAGGTGACTCTCTCTGCAACTGAAGCGAACTCGGTCGGTCCCCTCTCCCTGTGGGAGAGGGTTAGGGTGAGGGGCAAAACCACACTCAACACCACAACCAAACCACTAGCAGATCCGCGGCAAAGGCTCATCCAGCGGCAGATCCAGCCGCCGGGAAACCCCGAACAGCCCGGTGAGGCTCACCTGCTGACGCTCGGTGGTATGGCCAATCACCGCCGCATCGCGGCCCAGCGGATGACTATGCAACGCAGCTAACACTTCAGCTTCAGCCTCGGCTGCCACCACCAACACCAGCTTGCCTTCGTTGGCAAAGTTGAGCGCATCCAGCCCCAGCAGTTCGCAAATCCCCCGCACCGCCGGTTTCAACGGTAACGCCGCCTCGGAAATCGCCATGCCACAGCCGCTAGCAGCGGCAAACTCATGCAGCACCGCCGTCACGCCGCCACGAGTCGCATCGCGTAAAGCTCGCACTCCGGCAATCGGTAATAGTGGAGCAATCAGCGGAGCCAACAGTGCGCAATCGCTGCTTAATTCACTCTCCAACCCCAGCCCTTCACGCAGGTTCAGAATGGTTGCGCCATGATCGCCCAAGGTGCCGCTGACGATAATGCTGTCCCCCAGGCGGATGTTAGCGGCCCCCCAATTGACGCCAGCCGGGATGGTTCCTAACCCGGTGGTATTGATAAAGATTTTGTCTGCCGCACCACGGGGCACCACTTTGGTATCGCCGGTCACAATCAGGATCCCGGCCTGCTGCGCCGTGCTGGCCATCGACTGGACGATGCGTTCCAGCGTGGCATACGGCAACCCTTCCTCCAGGATCATGGCGCAGCTCAGATAACGCGGCTGGGCACCACTGACGGCCACGTCGTTAGCGGTGCCGCAGACCGCCAGTTTGCCGATATCACCACCGGGGAAGAAAATGGGATCGATAACGTAACTGTCGGTCGATACCGCCAAGCGGTCGCCCGAGGTAGCAAGCTCATCCAGTGAAATTCGTGCCTGATCTTCCCGGGCATTTAATGCCGGATTGGCAAAGGCGGGTAGCATGAGTTCTTCAATCAGGGATTGCATGGCGCGGCCACCGCTGCCATGGGCCAGGGTGATTTCCCGCCCGTTGTTCTCTTCACGCATTATGCGTTCTCCCTGCGATACTGATAGTAAGCCGAGCAGGCCCCTTCCGAGGACACCATCAGGGCACCAAAGGCGTTCTCCGGCGTACATTGCTTGCCAAACAGCGGGCAGGCATCCGGTTTGCAGCGCCCGGTCAACACTTCGCCACAGCGTGAGCGCGGATCGTCCGCAACCCGCTGCGCCTGCGGTTTAAACCGCAGCTCTGCATCAAAATCCGCATACTCAGGTTTGATCTGCACGCCAGAGTGGGCAATTTCGCCCAGCCCGCGCCATTCGCTGCTCTCTTTCAGGCCAAACACCTCTGCCATCGCCCGCTGGGCCAGAAGATTGCCCTGTTCAGGCACGATGCGCCGGTATTGGTTTTCTACCGCACGGCGGCCATCACGCAGTTGCTCCAGCAGCATCACCAAACCTTGCAGAATGTCCAACGGTTCAAAGCCGGTCACCACCAGCGGCTTATGATAATCCGCAGCGATAAACTGATAGGGCGCGTTGCCGATCACCATGCTGACGTGCCCCGGCGCCAGGAAGCCGTCGATGCGCACATCGGGCTGCTGCAACAGGCTGCGTAAGGTGGGGATCAGAGTGATATGTTGGCAAAACAGAGTGAAATTGCTCAGCTGCCGCTGGCGGGCTTGCTGCAACGTCAAGGCGCTGGCGGGCATGGTGGTTTCAAAACCCAGGCCAAAAAACACCACTTCACGCTGAGGGTTATCCGCCGCCAGCTGTAGCGCATCCAGCGGCGAATAAACTACCCGGATATCGGCACCACGGCGGCGGGCATCCAACAGTGACCCATTGCGGCCAGGAACCCGCATCGCATCACCGTAGGTGCAGAAAATCACCTCCGGATGGGCGGCAATCTCCAGGCAACTATCAATGCGCCCCATCGGCAATACGCAAACCGGGCAGCCGGGGCCGTGGACAAATTCCAGGCTGTCCGGCAACAGTTGGTCAAGACCAAACTTGAAGATCGCGTGAGTGTGGCCACCGCAGACTTCCATCACCTGTAGCGGCAGGCGCTGCGACTGGGGGATGGCTAACATCAGCGTTTCGATGCGCCGTAACAGCGCCTGACATAGCGCCGGATCGCGGAATTCATCAACGTAGCGCATTGGCATCCTCGTCATCCCGTGCCAACCCGACGGCGCGCATATGCTGCAATGCCGCCAGCGTCTCCAGCGCTTCCTGTTCATCGAGCAGGCTCATGGCAAAGCCGACGTGCACCAACACCCACTGGCCGATCAGCTCCTGCGGTGAACCTTCACAGACCAGCGCAATATTGATCCTGACCGCCACGCCGCACACGTCGGCCCAGGCCAGTTGGTGGATATCCTCCCCCACTGCGGTCACCTTACCGGGCACACCGAGGCACATTATTGTTCCCCCAGCCAGTTCAGCCAGAGATCCATTCCCTCACCGCTGGTGGCCGACAATGCGATCACCTGGATGGACGGATTAACCTGGCGGGCAAACTCGATGCATTTCTCTACAGAGAAATTAACGTAAGGCAGCAAATCGATCTTGTTGATAATCATCAGCGTTGCGGCAGCAAACATATGAGGATACTTCAGCGGCTTGTCTTCCCCTTCCGTCACCGACAGCACTGCGACCTTATGTCGTTCGCCCAGATCGAAGCTGGCCGGGCAGACCAGGTTGCCGACGTTCTCGATAAACAGCAGGCTGTGATCCTGCAAATCCAGGCGGTGTGCCGCGTCGTGTACCATCTGCGCGTCCAGATGACAGCCCTTGCCGGTATTAACCTGAATAGCCGGTACGCCAGTGGCGCGAATACGCTCGGCATCGTTAGTGGTTTGCTGGTCGCCCTCAATCACCGCGCAGGATAATTTGCCCGCCAATCGTTCCAGCGTGGCCGTTAGCAAGGTCGTTTTGCCCGAACCGGGGCTGGAAACCAGGTTCAGCACCAGAATATGTTGCGCGGAAAAGTGTTCGCGGTTGTGGGCCGCCAGATGGTTGTTCTTGCTCAGGACGTCCTGTTCAATCTGCACCAGACGGCGCTGCCCGATACCCGGTGCATGGCTCCCCGCCTCGCCGTGCCCATAGTGCAGGTCTTGCGAATGCGGTTGCACCTCTGGCGTAAAGCGTTCCGCCGCAGCGACACCCGCGTAATGGTGATGCACATCGCCCTGGTGGTAATAGTGATGATGGTGATGGATCACCACGCCTGCCGGTGCTTGATGTTCTCCGTCGTGGTGGTGGTGATGATCAGGATGATGGTGGTGAGCATCATGATGGTCGTGATGATGGTGGTCGTCATGGTGATGATGTTCGTCACCCTCGATGGTTTTTTCGCCACTGGCGCAACCGCAAGTCGTACACATCGTTATTCACTCCTCAAAATTATTCCACTTCCAGCTGCTTTAACCGCAGGCTGTCACCGCTCTCGACGCGCAGCTGGTGGCTGCCGCACTGTGGGCAACCTTCATCATGTTTTTCAATCAACACGCTCATGCTGCAACTCCAGCACCAAGCGCGGGCCGGTTGGTAGTCCAGCAATAGCTGGCACCCCTCTGCCAGCGTATTGCGGGATGCGGAGGCAAAGCTGAAACGCAGCGCGTGCTCTTCAATACAGGAAAGCGCCCCAATCTCCAGCCACACCGCCGTCACCCGTTTAGCTCCGTGCTGCCGAGCCTGCTGTTCAATCAATTCCATCGTGCTCAGGCACAGGCTGATTTCATGCATCTACGCCGTTCTCTGTGACAGACCAAATAGCGCCCTGCGCCCCGGATTACTCGGGATGTTGCCATCCGCCACCGGTAGCGAAAGCGCCATCCGCGCGCTCTGTTGTGCCAACGCCAGCGCCTGCTCGGCCCCCAGATGGCGATCCAACGGAGACATCAGCGAACAGGCCAGGTATTGCCCGCAACCCGCAATCTCACCGACGATGAACCGCACGCTGCCGCAAGGCAGGCTCAACGCCAGCTTGTCTCCCACCGCATAGGGTTGCCAAACCTGTTCAGGACCGGGCAACACCAGCAGGCTGAGCATCCACGGCGTGAGAATGGTGCCGACCCACTGCCGTTCAAACAGCTGAAAGCCACAGGCACGCACCGGGATTTGCGGTTGGAAAAACGGCAAATCCTGCATCTCACCATCGGCGATCGCCTGAAAGGCGGTTTCCAACAGCGCGCTGGGGTTAAGCTGAAAACCGTTAGTCACAGTCTGCATTGGCTACCTCTTTTGGCTCCGCCACCACGCCGCTCTCTTGCAGCGCCAGCAACACCTGGGCTAACGCTGGTTCAATCGCCTGGCTGACCACGGCGCTCAGACCTATTCCAGGCTCCAGCGACTCTGGCACCACGCCCACCAGGGTGAGCCGACGGGGAAACTCATCCGTCAGCCGCAGCGCCATCAGCACGTCGGAAAGCCCCAGTTGATGGGGCGAAACCTTACGGGTAAACAGCGCCGGGATCTCTTCGTCATACAGCACGGCGACGCTGCCCGGTGCAGCACCGGTCAACACCGCATCCGCCACAATCAGATGATCGCGATCGGCCATCATTTCCATCAGTTCCATCCCCGAGGTGCCACCGTCCAGCACCTCAACATGGGCCGGTAAGCGATAGCGCTGCTCAAGCGCTTCGACGATGCGCACGCCCACCGCTTCATCGCCCAACAACAGATTACCTATGCCTAATACCAAGATTCTCATTACAGCACCTTGACCCTGGTCACTTCATTGCCAGTGGTGTCTACAATATGTACCGCACAGGACATGCACGGGTCGAACGAGTGAATAGTTCGCACTACCTCCAGCGGTTTGCTCGGATCGGCCACCGGCGTGCCAACCAACGAGCGCTCGTAAGGACCTGGCTCATCGTTAAAGTTGCGTGGCCCGGCGTTCCAGGTTGAGGGCACTACCGCCTGATAGTTGGCGATCTTGCCGTCCTTGATCACCACCCAGTGGGACAATGCACCGCGCGGAGCTTCGATAAAGCCCACGCCCCGGATCTCACCGGTCAGCGGAATATTCGGTGGGATAAAGGTTTCATGGTCGCCGCTGCCAATATTGCTCACCAACGCCTGCCACTGCTGGCCCAGGGTTTCATGCAGCACACAGGCATGTACCGTGCGCCCGACAATGCGGCCCAGGGTCGACGGCAACTGATCGGCGGTTAACGCTTTGCCGGTCAGGGCCTGGTAATTGCTGTTGACCTTGGCAAAATATTTCTGGGTTGGCGGGTGCTCGGCTTGCAGGGTACACATCAGCCAGGCCAACGGCCCCATCTCTACCGCTTTGCCGTAGAAGGTTGGCGCTTTTACCCAGGAGTATTTGCCATCTTCCTGCCAGCCGGTGTATTTAGGCCGGGTCAGCCCTTCCCACGGTGCCAGCGGTTCATCGTCCTGATACCAGGCGTGTTTACCGCTCTCCTGAATACCCTTGATCAGATACTCATCGCGCTGGTTGGCGATTGGCCGGAACTTGCCGTTCTCCAGATAGCCACCCGGCATCAGGAACTGGTCGCCTTTACGATCGATCGGCAGCTCCGGCACGCAGAGATAGCAGTCTGAGCCTTTGCCGAGGGTTAGCCACTCAGGGTAATGCGCCGCGATCACCGCGCTGTCCACCAGATAAACCTGCTCGATAAAGTCGCCCAGGCGATCGATAAAGGTTTTCAGGTACATCAGGCGCTCGAGGTTCAGCACGCTAGGGGCATCGAGGTTGATCGGGTTAGCCACCCCGCCCACCGCCAGGTTCTGGATATGCGGCGTTTTGCCGCCCAGTATTGCCACCACGCGGTTGGCATCACGCTGGCATTCCAGCGCCTGCAGATAGTGGGCAACGGCGATCAGGTTAATCTCCGGCGGTAACGCCATGGCCGGGTGTCCCCAGTAGCCATTGGCGAAGATGCCCAGTTGGCCGCTGGCGACCAGATCCTTGATCTTCTGCTGCACCCGGGTGAACTCGGCAGCGCTGTTCAACGGCCAGCTAGACAGGCCACTGAGCAAATCGGCAGCCTTCTGTGGATCGGCCTTCAGCGCCGAGGTGACGTCCACCCAGTCCAGTGCCGAGAGCTGGTAGAAATGCACAATATGGTCGTGAATGCTGTGGGCGGCGGCAATGATATTGCGGATATACTGGGCATTGACCGGGATCTCCATGCCCAGCGCATTTTCCACCGTCCGCACCGAGGCTAACGCGTGAATGGTGGTGCACACGCCGCAGATCCGCTGGACGATCATCCACGCGTCACGCGGGTCATTACCTTGCAGGATCTCTTCCATTCCGCGCCACATGGTGCCGGAGGACCAGGCTTTAACCACCTTGCCGTCTTCGATTTCACAGTCGATGCGCAGGTGGCCCTCAATGCGGGTGACGGGATCAATGGTGATGCGTTGGCTCATGCTCTACCTCTAACTGGTTGTTTTCATTCTTATGTTGATGCGCAGGCAGCACCGGTAACAACCGGATCAACAGGATGTACGCACAAACTTCAATTGCCACAAAGCCGATGGAGATCAGCAGTTCGCTGGCCGTCGGGAAATAGTGGTAGCCATTGCCAGGGTCGTAGGCCAGCAACGCGTAATTCAGCCGCCAGAACGACGCTCCGCAAACCATGCTCAGCGCACCGAGAAACAGCAGGCGTGAGTTGCGGCGGTTGCGTTTCCAGCGGAACATCACCAGCGGCACCAACATCAACAGCGTTTCCACCCAGAACGAGATGGCAAACCGATCGAGATGCCACAGATAGTCCGTTTTGCCGCGCCAGATCAGTTCCCCAAAGCGCAGCACAATAAACAGCAGTAAGAACCCATCGATGATGTAGGTCATGCGGGCAAACAGCGGCGTTTCCTCTGGCCCTTTCCCCCGCAGCCCGGCCTGCACCAGCGAGCCTTCAAATATCACTATCGAGAAGCCCAGAATGCCCGCCGTCAACAAAGAGAACAGCGGTAGCATTTCGTAGCTTTGCCACAGCGGGTGGATTTTGATCCCCGCCGCAATCATCAGCGAACCCATCGAGGATTGGTGCATGGTTGGCAGCAATGCGCCCAGGGCGATCACCAGGAACATCACCTTGTTGAGCCGTTTGAGCGATACCTTCCAGCCCAGCCGTTCCAGCAGCGCCGGGGCAAACTCCAGCGCCACGATGCCAACATAGATCGTCATACAGACCGCGGTTTCAAACAGCACCGACGAGGTGTTGAAATGGCCGGGGATATAGAAGTAAGGCAGGTTCCAGTAACGGCCGACGTCGATGGTGATCGACAGCCCGCCCAGCGAATAGCCGAACAGGCTGGCTAACAGCGCAGGCCGCACCAGCGGGTGATATTCCCCTCGGTTGAACACATACACCGCCCAGGCCAACGCCCAGCCGCCGCAGGCTAAACCGGTGCCTACCAACAGATCGAACGCGATCCAGATCCCCCAGGGATAGCCGCCGTTCAAATCGGAAACATCGCCCAACCCCAACACCAGACGTTTGAGGATCAGCAACAGGCACAGCACCACAAACGGTGCCAGCATCATCACCGGCCAGCTCACCAGCCGCCCGCCGAGTGGCTGCGTTTTATGCGTCGTCATGTTTATCTTCCTTCTTGTCCTGACGCTCATTACGCTGGTTGCGCTGCACCAGGAAAGTGATCCCGGCCAGAGCGGCAAACGGCAGCACCATACCTTTGTACAGCGTGTGCTGGATATGCTCGGAACGCGCACCGGTTGACAACTCCTCCAGTGCTGGCAAGCCGAGATCCTCGAAAGGCACACCGGTCAGCACCAGCACCTGCGTTCCGCCGCCCTCATGCTCGCCATACAGGTGCGGTTGGTAATGCGGCACCGGGTGTTCGTAATGGTCGTTGCCTTGCAGGGTTTGGCGCGGGTAACGGTAATTTTCACCGGGCTTACTGGCCAGACGCTGTTTGGCTTCGGCCATTAATTGCTCGCGAGTGCCAAAGATCACCGCCCCGGTTGGGCAGACTTCGACACAGCCTGGCAACCCGCCCTGATCCAGCCGGGCAACGCCTTTCTGGTTACAGAGCTCGCATTTGTGGATCTTGCCGAACGGGTTGTCGTAGTCGTATTTCGGCACGTTGAACGGGCAGCCCACCATGCAGTAGCGGCAGCCGGTACAGACATCCGGGTTGTAATGCACGATGCCGGTTTTGGCATCTTTGTGCAGCGCCTGAACCGGGCAGACGGATACGCAGTTGGGATCGACACAGTGCATGCACTGCTTTTTGATATAGGCGTAGCCGTTGTCCACCTGGTCTTTGTGCTTGCCGTCTCCGCTGGTCCACACTTGAATAATGTTGTTGGTGTAAGGGCTGAGCTTGTCGTTGTTCGACCAGGTCGCTTCGGTACCCGCGTAAGCATAGGTTTCGCCATGCGGTTCATCGGTATGGTTGATACGTTGGCATTTGCTGACACAGGCCTGGCAACCCACGCACAGGGTCGAGTCATACAGCATGCCCAGCGAGTTGGGGATGGGCTGCTTGTTCTCCGGCCCGGCCTGCGCCGCAGGGGCAACCCCTGCCAACATCGCGCCACCGCAGGTCAGTTTTAGAAAGTTACGTCGATTCACGGCTTACTCCTTGCTTGGCGGCTGCTCATCGTCTTTACGCTGCGTTTTTTGCTGCCGCCCCAGCTCTTTCACCGCCATCAGGCTGACCCCGGCAACCAGGCCGACGACACCGCCAAGCAATCCCATCGCCGTTGGGCTGACATGCCCGCCTTCGACGATACCCACTTCGGGTTTGGCGTTTCGTGGGGTAGGATTTTCGACGCTAGCCAACTGGGCGATCCCTTTGGTAAAGCCGATGCCCTCCTCGTTACAGCCGTAGCATGGGTGGCCGATCCCGACCGGCCAGATGCCACCGCCCACGTCGCAGAACTCCAGCGTTGAGCAGTTGCCGTAGGTTTCTGGCCCCTTGCAGCCAAGGTGATACAGGCACCAGCCTTGCCGATGGCCGTCATCACCAAACTGTTTGGCAAAACGCCCGGCGTCAAAGTGCGGACGGCGCTCGCAGTTTTCATGGATCAGACGGGCATAGGCGAATTCGGGGCGATTTTTCGCATCCAGCGCCGGTGGCCGTTGGTAGGTGATGATATGGGCCACCGTCGCCAGGAAGTTGTGCGGGTTGGGCGGGCAACCGGGGATATTGATGACGGTTTTGCCGGGTAAAATATCCTGCAGGCTGACCGCGCCGGTCGGGTTAGGTCCGCTGGCCGCGACGCCGCCCCAGGCAGCACAGGAGCCGATGGCAATCACCGCAGCGGCGTGCTCTGCCGCATTACGGATATGCTCAACGATCGGCTTACCGGCCACCATGCAGTAGACGCCGCCATCCTTCATCGGAATGGAGCCGTCGACCACCAGCACGTATTTCCCTTTGTATTGCTCAATCGCGCGGTGCTTGTTTTCTTCCGCCTGTTCACCGAACGCAGCAGAGAGGACTTCGTGGTATTCCATGGAAACCACGTCAAGCAACAGGTTCTCGATCGTTGGGTGAGTGGCCCGTAGCAAGGACTCCGTACAGCCGGTACATTCCTGAGCCCCGATCCAGATGACCGGTGGCCGCTGTGGTGAACCTACCGAGTGGGCTATTTCGGCTGCGGCTTTAGTGCTGAGCCCCATGGTGGCGGCCAATGCCGCACATAACTTCATAAAATCGCGGCGATTCACGCCATCCCGGAAAAATGTTTGATTTTCCCTTATCATTATTATCTATCCCCTGTTGATGACCGACATGCAAGCCCGTAAACACAGTATGCGGGTGGTTAATATATTGTTATTTTCTGGCTACCCTGAGTTGATCTTTATCAACCTTTGCTGAGGTAACGGTTAATATTTGCGTAACATGAGAAAAATCGCTTCAGCAAAAAATATTTTTCTTGCATATTTTTCTGGCTAGATTTATTCGCGCACGCATTTAAATAACAATAACTCTCATTACCTTTTAAATAAAAATCCTAACCCCGTTAAATAAGCCACCAAGCAAACAACAAGAATAATAATGTATTCACCTGCATCGTTTTGTAACAATTAATACCCCCCCTGCCTCAGCATAAGCTTTACGACACAATCAAGCGTGATGAGTATAGAAAAGGCCGGGGCAGGAAAACACGTAATATGCCGTTTTAGTTTATAATTTTATTGCAGAGTCATCAGCGGGGCCGTGCTTGGTAATGGTGTTGCAAGATGTCGAACTTTTACCCGATTTTCCTACCACTGTGACGGCTGGCGGGGATTGGTCATCATGCGATACATCGGAGATTAACCAATGAATGACTTTACTAATCCCTCTGACACGCGTGTGATGGGGGCCTATGTTGCACGAGGCCATAACAATATTGTATCGATGCTGGATTTAATTCACCAACATCCCTTAATCCTGCCAACCAAATATGCTATAGATTGAGATACCGGCCTCAACACAACGCTTGCCGCTGTGAAAAGAAACAACCAGCCCGCTTTATTCGCTTGCTAAAAGCTAAAACTTGACCTCAAGCAAACTTCATCTGCCCCGTGCACGAGTATACTTATTAAGAGGTAATCCAATTATTAAGCTCAGAGATAACTTTGCATGGCGAATATTACCAATGCAAATTCATTAATGCAGACGGTTCTATTCGCTACAGGTTAGCACTTTTAATAGTTCACGCCACCGTTGCCTGACTTAAAACGTCTTGCCAAGAGACATCATAGGTTAATAGCAAACCAGACATCAGGCGTTATCGGCACCGAAATAGGCCAGCACAGGGAGCACTATCATGAACGATAACAACAACCCGGATCTGCTTCATCACCCGTTCAGCCGTCGTAAGCTAATCAAAACCGGCTCGGCTACCGGCTGTTTACTGGCCGCCACTTCGGGGCTGGTGTTACCCTTCCGTAAAATCGCTGCCGCCGAGCCGCTGCCAAATGCCCAACTGCCGGAAGACAAGGTGGTCTGGAGTTCTTGCACCGTAAACTGCGGCAGCCGCTGTGCGCTGCGCCTGCACGTGCGGGATGACGAAGTCTACTGGGTGGAAACCGACAACACCGGCAACGATCAATATGGCAACCATCAGGTGCGAGCCTGCCTGCGCGGGCGCTCTATCCGCCGCCGTATGAACCACCCGGACCGGCTGAAATACCCGATGAAACGCGTCGGCAAACGCGGCGAAGGCAAATTCAAACGCATCAGTTGGGAAGAGGCGCTAGATACCATCAGCGGCCAGTTGAAGCACACCCTGGCACAATACGGTAATGAAGCGGTGCACGTGCTGTACGGTACCGGGGTCGACGGCGGCAATATCACCAACTCCAACGTGCCTTATCGCCTGATGAACTCTTGTGGCGGCTTCCTCAGCCGCTATGGCAGCTACAGCACCGCGCAGATCACCGCCGCCATGCCCTATCTGTACGGCGCACAGCAGGGCAACAGCCCGGATGATATCGCCAACAGCAAGCTGGTGGTGCTGTTTGGCAACAATCCGGCGGAAACCCGCATGAGCGGTGGTGGCGTGACCTACTATCTGGAACAAGCCAGGGCTATCTCTAACGCCAAGATGATTGTCATCGATCCGCGTTATACCGATACCGCTGGTGGCCGTGAAGATCAGTGGGTACCGATCCGCCCGGGTACCGATGCGGCATTGGTTGCAGGCATTGCCCATGTATTGATCAGCGAAAACCTGGTGGACCAGCCGTTCCTGGATAAATACTGCGTAGGCTATGATGAAACCACCCTACCCAGCAGCGCGCCAAAAAACGGCCATTACAAAGCCTATATCCTCGGCCAGGGTGACGATGGCATCGCCAAAACGCCAGAGTGGGCGGCTCGTATCACCGGGATACCGGTCAACACCATTATCCAACTGGCCCGCGAAATCGGCATGACCAAACCGGCCTATATCTGCCAGGGCTGGGGGCCACAGCGTCACGCCAACGGTGAACAAACCGCCAGGGCCATAGCCATGTTACCGATCCTGACCGGTAACGTCGGTATCAACGGCGGTAATACCGGCTGCCGCGAAGGTAGCTTCGATCTGGGCGTGGAATGGTTCGATATGCTGACTAACCCGGTACAGACCAAGATTTCGGTGTTTACCTGGACCGACGCCATCATGCGCGGCCCGGAAATGACCGCCAAACGTGACGGCATCCGTGGCAAAGACAAGCTGGACGTACCGATCAAATTTATCTGGTGCTACGCCAGTAATACGTTGATCAACCAGCATGGCGATATCAGCCGTACCCACCAGATCCTGCAAGACGACAGCAAGTGTGAAATGATCGTCGGCATCGAGCACTTTATGACCTCGTCGGCCAAATACTGCGACATCCTGCTGCCCGATCTGATGCCAACCGAGCAGGAAGAGCTAATCTCTCATGAGTCCGCAGGCAATATGGGCTATGTGATCCTGGGCCAGCCCGCCACCACGCGCAAGTTTGAACGCCGCCCGATTTACGAGATCCTTTCCGAGGTGGCCAAACGGGTTGGGCCACAGGCCGAAGCAACCTTCACCGAGGGGCGCAACCAGCAACAGTGGATCGAATACCTGTGTGAGAAAACCCGCGAACGCAATCCGGAGATGCCAAGCTATCAAGAGATGAAAAGCGCCGGTATTTATAAGCGCAAATGCCCGGAAGAGCACGTGGTGGCCTTCAAGGAGTTCAGAGAAGATCCGCAGGCCAACCCACTGAAAACGCCATCGGGCAAGATTGAAATTTATTCCGAACGGCTGGCGGAAATCGCTGCTACCTGGGAGTTGGCGCCAGAAGATGTGATCCACCCGTTACCTGTCTATGCCGCCGGGTTTGAAGGTTGGGAAGATCCGCTGAGCAGCCAATATCCGCTGCAATTGTTTGGTTACCACTACAAGGCCAGAACCCATTCCAGCTATGGTAATATCGACGTATTGCAGCAGGCTTGCCCGCAGGAGGTGTGGATCAACACGCTGGATGCGCAGGCGCGCGGCATCAAGAACGGCGATCGGGTGAAGGTCTTTAACGGCCGAGGCGAGACGCAGATCCAGGCGAAGGTAACGCCACGCATTATGCCCGGCGTCACCGCGATGGGCCAAGGCGCCTGGCTAGCGGCAGATATGTTTGGTGATAAGGTCGATCACGGCGGCAGCGTGAATATTCTGACCCACCATCGCCCTTCCCCGCTGGCCAAGGGCAACCCGCAACACACCAATCTGGTGCAGATTGTGAAGCTGTAGGTGGGTTTGGGGCTGGTTGCAGGAGCCTGTTCGGCCTAGTGAGGGGAACAGCGACTCCCGACTTAAAAAATCGGCTAGCAACACCACATCAGCCGTTCGCGTAAGCCGAGCGTTTCTTCTGGGAGATCCTCCAGCACGGCTTTATAACGCGGAGCATCCTGCGGATAGCCACGGATCGATTGTAGCAACAGCCGCAGCGCGCTATCCCAGACAATTCCCTGCAAATCGCTATACGGCCAAAGTTCGGGATCGGCGATAAATGGCACCAGATAGTCGATCCCCAGCTTAACGCTCCTGCCGTCACGCACCTCGTTCCAGCGATCGAACTCCACATGCTCGGCATAACGGTTCAGCAACAGATGGGCTTCCAGGTTAAAAAGCGAATAGTGGAACGGCACCGGCCGCTCCAGCTCCATGGTCTGCTTGCCATCCTGGTCGATCTGCGCCGCCATCCGCTGGGTGATGCCCTGCTGGATAATCCGCGCCACCAGCCCTTTGTCACCATAAAACAACGCGTTCACCGTGCGCTGTGCGTCATACCAGGTACCGTGATTGTTGTGCCAGACATACTCGGAATGCCCGACCTCGCTGTGATACATCCAGTGGTTAAAATCCCGGAACCACTGATGCAGGCCGATAATATCGTCGGTATCCAGCACGCCCGCCGGGCTGATCAGGCCAATGGTGTCGATCACCATCCACATCAGCCGCGTGTCGATAAGCCCCGTGCCACGCCCAGAAACAATTCCCGGTATCGCCTGGCCGTAGTTCAGGTGCGGGTTCATCAGCGTTTCGCCATTGAGAAACCAACAGCGGATCTGTTCGGCGGCGGCCAGCGCATAATTGCGCTGGCCAGTGAAGTACCAAGCCAATCCCAACGTCAAACAGCGCTCACACATGCGGATGATCCGCGTGGTGTCGGTATCATTATTCTGACACTGCGGATTGGTATGCCCATCGCGCCGAATATAGGGCAACCCGTTGGGCCGCCGCGGGTTCGGCCACCAGTAGGTGCCCAGGCTGTAATAATCATGGGGATCGCCACTGACCGGGCGCAGCTTTTTGTTGATCACCGTTTCCAGCGGCTGCCTGCGCAGCTTGTCGGCATCGCTCACCAGTTGGCTCAGCGCAGCCTGTAGCGGAGAAAAAGGCTGCTGCAACCGACGTTGAGCACTCTCCAGGCAGGCAATGTCCAGGGTATACAGCTTCATCCATCCCTCCTGTTAACTGACACGGTAAGGCACACGCAGCCCGCTTGCGGCGTCAAAAATATGGATCCCGGCGAGCTTCGGCTGTAGCCAGACCGTCTCCCCTTCCTGCACAGCAAGACGCTGCTTGAATACCGAAGTGAAGGCTCCGCCGCCAGTGTTGCAGAACAGCTGCATATCAGAGCCGGTATTTTCGATGGCGGTAATGGTCGCCTGTAACGCCCCGTGCTGCTCGTTCTCGCCCACCACGTTAACCTGCTCTGGGCGAATGGCGTACACCACCTTTTGCCCCACCTGTACCTGCAAGCCCGCAGGCAGGCGCAGATGCGAATCATCCGCCAGACGTAGCAGAGTTTCATCGCCCGCTATCACAATTTCACCCTTTAACTGATTGATTTCCGGCGAGCCAATAAACCCGGCCACAAACAGGTTAGCCGGACGATCGTACAGCTCCAACGGTGTGCCGACCTGCTCAATGCGCCCGTCGCGCAGCACCACAATCATCTGCCCCATCGTCATCGCTTCAATCTGATCGTGGGTGACGTAAACCGAGGTAGTTTTCAACCGGCGGTGCAGCTCACGGATCTCGCCACGCACCTGAGTGCGCAGTTTGGCATCCAGGTTAGAGAGCGGCTCGTCGAACAGGAATACCTGCGGGTTACGCACAATGGCCCGCCCCATCGCCACCCGCTGGCGCTGACCACCGGAGAGATCCTTCGGTAACCGATCCAGCAACACGCCAAGCCCAAGCAACTCCGCTGCATCCTCGACCTTGCGGTTAATCTCCGCTTTCGGCAGCTTGGCCATTTTCAGCGCGAAGCCCATATTTTCCCGCACCGACATCTGCGGATACAGCGCGTAGCTCTGGAACACCATCGCGATATCCCGCAGTTTGGGCTCTACGTCGGTGACGTCTTTTTCATTTATCGCGACCGTACCGCCGGTGATCTCCTCCAGCCCGGCAATCATCCGCAGCAGCGTCGATTTGCCGCAGCCACTGGGGCCGACCAACACACAAAACTCGCCTTCCGGGATAGTCAGAGAGACGTCTTTGATGACGTGCACATCGCCATAAGATTTACAGACATTATTCAGTACCACGGAACCCATAGGTCGCTCCTTATCCTTTGACCGCGCCGGACATAATCCCGCGGTTGAAATGTTTTTGCAGGCCGAGATAAACGATGATGCTAGGCAGCATCGCCAGTAAGGTGATGGCAATAAAGATGTTCGGGGTGATGCTCTCGTCGGTACGCAACGTGCCAAGGATCACCGGAATGGTGTTCAGACTGTCGCGGTTGATGACGATCAGTGGCAGCAGATACTGATCCCAGATCATGATGAAGCCGAAGGTCACCACCGTCCCCAGCGCCGGCTTCACTAGCGGTAAAATCACGTGGAAGAAAATCTGCCATTCATTGGCCCCGTCGATGCGCGCCGCCTCTTCCAGCTCTTTGGGGATAGCGGCCATAAACTCGCTAAGCACAAAGATGGAGAACGCCCAGCCCACTACAGGCATGATCATGCCGAGATAGGTGTTGTAGAGCGATGCGTCGATCACCGGCAACTTCCAGTTGATGATCATATACAGCGGAATGGCGATCACCTCTTCCGGCAGCATCATGGTGGAAAGGATCACCAGGCTGACCAACGACACGCCAACAAACTTCTTACGTGCCAGCGCATAGGCTGCCAACGCGCTGACCGACACTTGCAGAATGGTGCCAAAGAACACCACCACCATAGAGTTCAACAGGTATTGCCAAACGCCAATGTCGTTCCAGGCGAAGATAAAGTTTTCCAGCGAAAACTGATTCGGCCATGCCAGCAATTCCCCCGGTTTAACCGGTGCGCCGCTGAACGCGGTGGCCACAATGCCCCAGAACGGGCCGACAAATACCACCAGCAGCAGAGCGTAAATCATCCAGCGGCCAAAGGTATCCCAACGTTTACCTAACATGAGGGCTCCTTAATAACGTGCGATGCGTTTTTTCAGCGTGAGATGACAAATGGTCAACAGCACGGTGAAGGCGAACAACAGGAACGACACCGCCGAGGCATAGCCGTAGTCAAACTGCTCAAAACCGAGCTTGTAGATGTGCGTCATGATCATTTCGGTGGAGTTGGAAGGCCCGCCGCCGGTGGTGGCATACACTTCGGCAAACACGCGGAACCCACGGATAAAGGAGAGCATCAGCACCACAGAAAGCGCCGGGATCATGCCAGGCAAGGTCACGTAGCGCAGACGGTTCCACCAGTTGGCACCATCAACATTGGAAGCGTCATACAGATCGCGGCTGATACCGGCCAACCCGGCGATAAAGATCACCATGTTGTAGGGGATCGCCTTCCAGATATGCAGCAGCATGATCACCCATAGCGCCTGATCGGAGCTCGCCAGGAACCCCTGATCGGCCACACCAAACCAGCTCAACACCTGGTTCATCACGCCGTTGGGGGTCGGGTTGAACAGGATGCGCCACATTTCGGCGACGATCGCCGCACTGGTGACCGCTGGCAAAAAGATAGCGGTACGGATAAAACGCAAGTGGCGTGCCGGGCCTTCAAGCAGCATGGCCAGGAAGAAAGCCAGCACTGCCGCCACCACCATCGTTACGATGACATAGAGGAAGGTATTGAACACCGCCGCATGCAGTTCAGCATCCGCAAAGGCGCGGGAGAAGTTGGCAAACCCTACCCACTCATTTTGTTGATTGAAATTCACCTTGTAGAAACTCATCACCAGGCCTTGCAGCATTGGGATGAACTTGAACCAGGTAAAAATGATCAGGGCCGGGGCCAGGAAGATCCACGGCACCAGGTTCCGTTTCTGGCGGGAAGTTAACATCGTTATCATCGCTCTATAGGATTAACAAGGCACCGCACAACCGCGGCACCCAGGAGGATCACTCGGCCAGCACTTGTTGTTTGGCCAGTTCGGCGTTGACCTTGTCGTTGCTGGATTTCAGCTCTGCGGCGATATCGCTGTTGCAGTCCGCCAGGATGCGGTTAAAGCCCTCTGCGGTGATCTGGCGGATTGGCGTCCAGTTCGGCACCTGCGGTACATAGCGGCCCTGTTCGGTATACAGCTTGGCGAAGGTGGCCCAGCGAGCATCGTCGTAAACGGATTGGATATCGACCTGCTGGTTCACCGGTAAGCGCACCACCGGCATATTTTTGCTGCCCTTGCCCATGCCGATCTCTTGCCCTTCTTTTGAGATCATAAATTCGATGAACTGGCGGGCGGCCTCTTTCTTCTGGCTGCTCTTCATCAGGAACACCGTGGTGCCTTCCGCCAGCGTGGCCCCACTTTGCGGCCCCTGCAGGGCGACCACTTCGAAGCTATCCTTGCCCGGATCCTTATCAAACAGCGCGATATGGTAAGGGCCGCTAAAGAACATGCCGGTCTGGCCGGAACGGAACGAAGGGATCACATCGGCGGTGGTGGCATTGATGGCACCCGGCTGCACTACCTTTTCGCACAACATGTTGCGCATAAACTGCAGGGTTTCTGCCGCCGCAGGTTCATCGAGTGAGGCTTTAAATTTGCCCTGCCCCGACTCACGAATAAAGTCACCACCGGCCTGCCACAGAAACGCGCTCATAAACCAACTGGCATAACCACGGGTGGTGGATGCTGGCAGCAGGAAACCGTAGGTATCGCTTTTGCCATTGCCATCCGGATCTTGCGTGGTGAAGGCTTTGGCCAGCGTGGCCACGTCCTGCCAGGTTTTCGGCTGCGGCAGCCCCAGTTTTTCGCGCCAGTCTTTACGCACAAACAGGGCGAAGGTCTGCGCAGAAGTAGGCACGCCGTAATATTTGCCATCGGTATAGCGGGTACTTTCCCAGGCGATGGGGTAGAGGTTGTCATGCCCGGCAATGCTTTTCGGCTCAATTTCCTCAACGATACCGAGCTGGATAAACTGCCCGATGGCGACCGCATCGTTGAAGATCAGATCCGGTAAGGCGTTCCCCGCAGCGGCACGGGCCAGGCGTTGTTCGAAATCGGTGGTGGCGTTGAAATACTCAATCTTGATGCCGGTTTTCTTCTCGAAGGTTTCGGCCTCTTTGGTATAAATATTTTTGGAATCGTTACTGGCACGGATCCAAATATTAAGCGTTTCTGCTGCATAAGCCTGTGTGACGCCCAGGCCAAGCGCAGATAACAACAATAAGGATTTAATTTTGCTAACGGACATTTTATTCACATCCTTTTTTTTAAGAGGTTTGATAATCACGAAAATGGAGTGAACCAGGGTATGGATATTTTAAATGAGTGCCTAGCCATTAAATCGAATGCTCTTTTTAAATACAACGCCATAAAATAGAAATCGCGTTTCAAAATTAAAAACTTTGCTGTTGATCACAGAGGAAAGTGACGAAAAAGGTGACATAACGCGATAGTCATTTAAAAACATGTGGTTATAAAAAACCAAGTATTGCTTAAAAAATCAAAAAACGTTGATAAAGGCGGTTTTTCGTGACCGCCAGCGGGTTTTTAACCTCAATTTACGCTTAGGAGGCTAAATTTGATGTGTATCACAAAAAAACATCCTTCTTCTCTTACACTGCGTCATCACTAGCTTGAAACAATATTTCAATTTACAAAATCATTTTAAAATCCTAATCGCATTAACCAGCCATTTAGCTGGGAATTATTAAACACCTACTATTAATAACACTATCCTCAGATGGACGGAGAAAATCATGCTGCCGATTAAAATGGCTTTATTACCCCGTTTACCCTTGCTGGCATTAACTCTTGCGGCATTATTCCATGCGGGCGGGTCGTCTGCCGCCGAGGGGCACCCGCTGATCGTCAAACTGGATGACTTGCAGTACAGCCAACAGCAGTTGACAGCAAAAACCCCGGCGTTTGTCGGCGCCTATAACAAGTTGCTTTCCTCTGCCGATCGCGCCCTCAAGCAGCCGCTCTACTCCGTCATGGATAAAAGCCTGACCGCCGCCAGCGGCGACAAACACGACTATTACAGCTTCCCGCCTTACTGGTGGCCAGACCCAAGTAAAAAGGACGGGCTGCCCTATATCCGTAAAGATGGCGAAACCAACCCCGATGCCAACAGCGATGCCACCGATAAAAAGCGCCTGGTCGCCATGAGCAACGATGTCTCTAATCTGGCGTTGGCCTGGTACTTCAGCCAAAACCCGGCCTATGCGCAGAAGGCGCGCGAACAACTGGTGAACTGGTTTATCAATCCGCAAACCCGCATGAATCCGAACCTGCAATATGCACAGGCTATTCCAGGGATTAACGATGGGCGTGGCATCGGCCTGATTGACAGCCGCGCGCTGGTGGACGTTATTGACGCCATCGAGCTGCTGCGCCCGGCCAACGTCATCAGCGACAAAGAGTATCAGCAACTCAAACAGTGGTACGGCGATTTCTACCATTGGATGACGACCAGCCAGAACGGCTTTGAAGAGGATAACTGGCATAACAACCACGGCACCTACTTTGACTTACAGGCCGCCTCTTTTGCCCTGTTCAGCGGCCAGATCGCCGAAGCCAAACAACGGCTGCAAATCACCCAACTGCGACGCATTGCCAACCAGTTTGATAATCAAGGCCGCCAGATGGCCGAACTGGAACGCACCCGCCCGTGGCATTACAGCAACTTCAACCTTGAAGCCTATAACAAGCTTGGCCGCCTGGGAGAAATCACCGGCGTTGATGTATGGAACTTCAGCCTGGACGATCACAGCCTGCGCAAAGGCTACGGCTATGTTGCCGAGTTCGTGAATAGCGACACGCCATGGCCGTGGAAAGATATCGACAAAATGGATAACAAAAAAGCCTTGGTCAATATCGTCAGCGCCGCCCGCGCCTGGCCGGAAGACCCGGTATTTCGTGAAAAGGCACAGTGGCTGATGGCCAACTACCCCGACGATATCACCACGCTGATTACCCCATTAAAACCTTAAGCTCCGGGAAGAAGGATCCACAGCTAATGAAGCAGTTCACCACGCAACAACTTATTGCGTTGCGAGATCGTGCGGCCAGACAACCTTTGGTCATTGAGCATCTGCTGGCGGAAAACGCCGTGGTGCTCGATACGCCATTACAGGTGCCAGCTACCGCCGTCGCTACCTGGAATCTGTATTACTTTTGCCCGGATCACGGCGTACGGCTAGCCTGGCGGCACGACTCACCCAAGGTCCATTGCTGCCTGGTAGACGGGCGGCGCTTTAGCGGTGAACCTTATGATGGTGCGTGGTGGCGCGAGATGAACGGCCTGAATGCCAAAGCCTGCCGCCAACTGGGGCTGTTGTGGCAGTTGACCGGTGAACGACGCTTTCTGACTAAGGTGCGCGATATTTTGCTGCGCTACGCCCAATTTTATCCAGACTATCAGGAGCATGGCGGCATCCCCTACAATGGGCCAGGCAAGATGAACGCCCAAACCCTGTGTGAAGCCAACTGCCTGCTCGACTTCACCCTAGGCTATGACTTTATCTGCGAGGCGTTAACTGAGGAACAACGTCATTTTATAGAAGAAAGATTGCTGCGCTGCGGTGCAGAGTTTCTGATGGCGCACCGCACGCCGCAGTTGCATAACCATGAGGTTAAGATCAGTAGCGCCATCGGCGTGCTGGGATTTATTCTACAAGACGAGGCGCTGCTGGAGTTTGCCGTCAATCAGCCTTATGGGTTGCGCTATCAGCTTGAGCACGGGTTGTTCGCGGAAGGGTTATGGTTCGAGGGTTCGATTCATTATCACTTTTATGCGCTGCAAGGGTTTCTGGCGTTTGAAAAACTGGCGCTAGGCAGCCGCTGGAGCCTGCTAGCCGCGCCCTACTACCGCAAAATGCTCAGTTTCCCACTGCAACTGTTGATGCCGGACGGCAGTTTTCCACGCATTAACGACTGCATTTATGGCCAGGAACGCCTCGATCACCACGATGTCTACGAATTTGCCTGGTCCTGCTATCAACAACCGGAGTATGCCGCCGCGCTACAGGCCATCTACCGCGACACGCCACGAGCCAATATTGATGCACTGCTCTACGGGGCCGCTTTGCCAGCACAAGCGCTGAACGTGATCCCCCAACAACATCTGCACGCGCCAGATTGCGGCATCACCATCTGGCGCGATCCGGCACAACGGCGGGCATTACTGGTGAAACATACGCCTTATGGCGGCGAACACGATCACTACGATCGCCTTAACCTGATTTTGTTCGACCACGGTAAGGAGATCTTGCCCGATCTCGGCACCACCGGTTATGGCGCGCGGATGCACTATGCCTACTACAAAAACAGCGCCACCCATAATACGCTGACCGTCAATCAGGCTAATCAGCCACCAGCGATCCCGCAGATACTGCAATATCATCAGAGCGAGTCTTTTTGCTGGCTGGATGTGGAGGTCGATTGGCAGCAAAGCCCGCCGGAGTTGGATAGCCATACCCGGGTGGAATGGGATAGCCAGGCCTATCGCGATATTCGGTTCCGTCGTCGTTTGCTGTGGTTGCCCGGTGCGCTGATTGATATCAGCACTATCGCTAATCCGCATCGCCAGCAGCTCGATTGGACGCTGCATCTGCAAGGCAAAGCGCTGGATGCGGTGGGTGACACTTCACCATTTAGCCAACAAGGGCCGCTGACGGTAATGCACGACGCCTTGGTAACCAAGCTCACCAACAGCCAACCACGCCACTTTGCCACTTCCCGTAAAGGGCAAGCGCTGTGGCTGCATGGCGATGCGCTGCTGTGGCAAGGCTATGCTCCGGCCAACCCGGCAGTGACAGATCTGAGTTATCTGACATTACGCAGCCATCAGCCGCAGGCGGAGTTTATTGGCGTATGGGATTTTGACGATCGGCAGCCAATAACCGATATGCATGTCAACCGGGATAGCGGAGGTCTGCGCATTCAGCTGCGGCGCGGAGAATTAATGCTGACGGTGGAGGTGAACGACGGTAGCGACTCGCTACCGCAATGGCATACGACGCAAGGTGCGGTATGACTGCCATTTAACCATCAAAAAAACGGCAATATTGGCCCCAAACTGATTAACCGTTATGGGGCCAATATTTTTCCTTGATTAGGCTGGCTATCATTTTTCTTTCGACATTCTGGTCACTATCTTACACACCGCGTTGTAAACCAGATCGATCAAACGGTAGCAACCTAAAGGTATAACGAATACAAGAATTGTCTTGGTAAGCCATGAAGGGAGTTCGATGACAGAAACAGCTAAAATGCCAACACAATAAAACAGAGGGTTAATAATGAATAATACAAGAACAAAAATCCATATGCTATATAAAAAATTTGATTTAATCATCATTGTATAACCCTCTGTGTAGGTGATGCGATAGGTAACATGCTGGTATTAGTTTTTAGCCATGAATCACATTACCTGCTACAGCTGTTACCTGAACTTCCACCACAGCTGCTATTGCTACCCGTTCCGCCACCACCGCCATTGCCCGTATTGACACAACCATTAATCCCGCCCAAAGCACCGATAGCAGCTCCTGCGGCTGCACCGCCAAGGCCACCTCGCGAACCGCCAATCGCCCCAGCGAAAGCGCCAGAGGCAAGGCTACCGACACAATTGGCATCCATACCGGGAGATGAATTGCCGACAAAGCCATTGGCCTGCCCGCCATAGTTAGTGGACGCGCCTCTTCCCTTGTTGTTATTGCGACCGCCGTTATCCGACCGATCACCACCATTATTCCCTCGACCGCCAGAAATTTGATCAAGCATAGCATTATCAATAACTCTCATAAACAGCTCCTTTATTAATTAATATAAAACAACCTGGTTCAAAATCATTATTAACTCAGCACAATTTAACATGCAACACATTATTTATTAGCGAATCAAGTAACACGTATAAATATAAACTTATTTATCCGCGACACATCTCTCTGATTTACCTGACTTTCAGGCTCATTACTCAACACTGGAGAAAGCGTTTTACCTTGAAAATAAATTAAGGCATCCAACGGATATTATGTGGACCTCTTATTTATTCATTTAAACTTAAAAATAATGTTTTCAGCATCGGGTTGTTCCTCCCCGATAGTTGCACTGCTCACTTCTAAACCCTGCCGCCGCCCAAGTTGGGTGGTGTACGCTGCAGAGGCTGTTTTACCTCCCCTCACGTCAAGACCGATTTGGAGCTCTCGTCAATTATTGGTCTATACTGGGTAGCAGGGACTTTACAATTGAAGCCTTTCACCTGAAAAGTACCTTATGCAGTTGCTTTAGCCTGATCATAACCACTTTTAATCCCTCGCATTAATGCGGTTTTATTTGAAATCATGCACTCAACTAGTCACAAGGAAACAAACTATGAAGAAACTGATACTGGCTCTTTTCGCAAGCACACTCGCCTTCAGTTCAGTCGCCGCAGAATTGATGGCAAAAGTAGATTTCGAAAAGGTGAAAGATCAATATGTTAACGTCGGCAGTATTTCCACCTCTGGCGAAACCTCTCAATCTGATGCAAAAGAGGAGCTTTCAAAAAAAGCGGATGAAAAAGGTGGGGATATCTATGTGTTGACCTCGGCTAACACGGATAACAAAGTTCATGGTACGGCGGAAGTCTACAAGAAAAAGTAGCCTTGCCATTGAGTTAGCGTTAGCCATCTCGCAACGAAAATTGCCCTGCTCTCTCCAAGGGCAATTTTTTTGCGCTCATTCTGATGCCCCCCTCTTTGAGAGTGAACTGGTTTCGGTATAGCTAGTATCAACCTGATAATCTTATCCTTATCAATATGATAAATTATCGTCGCACATCGTCTTTGCTATGCCGTCATTGGTGCGTCCTCCCCCCTCTTTGACCACCAAAAAACTATCACGCCCCCGCCATAAACCAGATTCAACTCACAAAACCCACATCCAGATGATTTTTCAACCCATTATGGCCTGTAAGTTGCTGCTGTTGGCTATCGCGACTTTTTCTCTCACCGAGGAGAGCAAGATGCCTGTAGGAACTTCGCCCGAACGCGTCGATGCACAAGCCAAAGTCACCGGCCGGGCGCGTTATACCGACGATATGACCATGCCCGGTATGCGTCATGCCAAATATGTCCGTAGCCCGATTGCCCATGGCCTGGTTACGCGTATCGACACCAGCAAAGCCCTGCAACTACCAGGGGTGGAAGCCATATTCACTTATCAGGATGTGCCGCAGCATGGTTTTCCGACTGCCGGCCACGCCTGGTCGCTGGATGCCAATAAGCGTGACGTAGCGGATAAACAGTTGCTGACCCAGCATGTACGCCATCACGGCGATGGCGTGGCGATCGTGGTCGCCCGCGACGTGTTAACGGCAGAGAAAGCCGCCATGTTGGTTGAAGTGGAATATCAGGAACTGCCAGTGATGACCACCGCTAAAACCGCGCTGGCAGCCGATGCGCCGCTGTTACACGGCGGTAAAAGCAATCTACTGAAACAGCACCAGCTCAACGGCGGCGATCCCGTGGCAGCATTGGCTGCGTCAGAGGTCGTGATCGAAGGCAACTACAGCACGCAGGTAGTGCAACATTGTCATCTGGAAGGGGTGATTTCTTACGCTTACATGGACGAGATGGATCGCATCGTGATCGTCTCAAGCACCCAAATTCCCCATCTGGTACGCCGTGTGGTAGGCCAGGCGCTGGATCGGCCATGGTCATCCATCAGGGTGATCAAACCCTATATCGGCGGCGGGTTCGGCAATAAGCAGGACGTATTGGAAGAGCCGATGGCCGCATTCCTGACCTGGAAACTCGGCGGCGTGCCGGTCAAGGTTGAACTGAGCCGCGAAGAGTGCTTTTTGGCGTCACGCACACGCCACTCGTTCGCCATCAGCGGTAAGATGGGCATTAACCGCGACGGCATCCTGCAAACCTATAGCCTGGAGGTGCTCTCCAATACCGGAGGATATGCTTCTCACGGCCATTCCATCGCCTCCGCCGGGGCCAATAAAATCGCCTATTTGTATCCGCGTATCGCCTTCGGCTACAAAGCCACCACCTTTTACTCCAACCTGCCGAACGCCGGAGCCATGCGCGGCTACGGTGCACCACAGGTGACCTTTGCCCTGGAATGCATGATTGACGAAGCCGCCGCCCAACTGGGGATGGATCCGCTGGAACTGCGGCTCAAAAACGTCGCCCGCCAAGGAGATCTCAACCCACTCAATCATAAAGAAATCAAGAGCGCCGGGATTATCGAATGCCTGCAAAAAGGCCGGGAATTGTTTGACTGGGATGCCCGTCGTGCCGCCTGCCTGAACCAAAGTGGCCCCATCCGTCGCGGCGTTGGCGTGGCCTGCCTGAGCTATGCGTCCAATACCTATCCAGTTGGCGTCGAGATTGCCAGCGCCCGGTTGTTACTCAACCAGGACGGCACCATCCATCTGCAAGTCGGCGCGACGGAAATTGGCCAGGGATCGGATACCGTGTTTGCACAAATGGCAGCGCAAACCATCGGCGTGCCCTTCTCTTCCCTCTACGTTATCTCCACCCAAGACACCGATATTACCGCCTACGATCCCGGTGCCTTCGCCTCGCGGCAAAGCTATGTCGCAGCCCCAGCCATCCGCCAGGCCGCTACCGAACTACGCGCCAAAATCCTGACCCATGCGGCCTATATGTGCAATCAGCCCGAATGGGCGCTAGATGTGATCAACGGCGAGGTGGTGCTGAAGGAGATGCCGGAAAAAGTGTTGTGCTCGGTGCAAGAGGTCTCCATGAGCGCCCATTACGATCAGGAGGTCGGCGGGCAGATTATGGCCGAGGTTTCCTGCAAAACCCGCAGCAATCCACCCGCCTTTGGCTGCACCTTTGTTGACCTCACCGTCGATATTGAGCTGTGTAAGGTCACCATCAACAAGATCATTAATCTGCACGATTCCGGCCAGATCCTTAACCCACTGCTGGCCGAGGGACAGGTGCATGGCGGCATGGGGATGGGCATCGGCTGGACGCTGTTCGAAGAGATGATCATCGACGAGCAAAGCGGCATCGTGCGCAATAACAATCTGCTGGATTACAAGTTCCCTACCATTCTCGATCTGCCAGAGTTGGACTGTGCGTTTGTCGAAACCTATGAGCCGCAATCCGCCTATGGGCACAAGGCGCTGGGTGAACCGCCGCTGATCTCTCCCGCCCCGGCGATCCGTAACGCCATCTGGATGGCAACCGGCGTGAAGATAGATGAGTTACCGCTGACGCCCAAAACGCTGTATCGCTACTTTTCGCAGGCGGGCCTGATCGAGTAACTGGAGAACACTATGTACGATATTGCACACTATTATCGGGCGACCAGCATAGACGATGCCGTGCGGCAATTAGCCGCCGATCCGCAGGCCCGGCTGATTGCTGGAGGTACCGACGTGCTGATCCAGCTCCATCATATAAACGGCAAATACCGCCATCTGGTGGATATTCACGGCCTGAACGATCTGAACGGCATCATGCTGCTGCCGGATGACACGCTGCGTATCGGCAGTGGCACCACCTTTAGCCAGATTATCGACTCCCCGTTGGTGCAACGCCATATCCCGATCCTGGCAGAGGCAGCCGCGACGATCGCCGGGCCACAGGTGCGGAATATGGCCACGCTGGGCGGGAATATCTGCAACGGTGCCACCAGTGCCGATTCCGCCTCACCCTGTGTGGTGATGGAAGCCGAGCTGGAAATCGCTACCCCCACAGGGTTACGCCGCACGCCGATCCAGGGATTCCACACCGGCCCAGGCAAAGTCGCGCTGGGGCAAAATGAGGTCGCCGTAGCGTTGCTGTTCAGGCCCCAGCACTATCAGCACTTTGGTGCCAGCTATTACAAATACGCCATGCGTGGTGCGATGGATATTGCCACCATCGGCTGCGCGGCGGCCTGCAAAATTGAAAATGGCCACTTTAGCGCGGTGAAAATCGCCTTTGGCGTAGCGGCCCCAACGCCGATCCGTGCCCCAAATGCCGAGGCCGCAGCTCTGGGTCAGCCATTCAATGCGCAAACGCTCGCCGCCGTGCGTGAGGCGGTCATACGTGACGTGCTGCCACGTTCATCCTGGCGCGCCAGCAAAGAGTTCCGTATGCAAATCATCCGTACGCTGGCAGAGCGCGTGCTGGCCCAGGCGGCCCAACGTGCTGGAGGAGAGTTATCATGTTGATCAATTGCACCATCAATGGCCGCCCCTATCAGTTCGAGGTCGATCCCCGCCTGTCGCTGATGGAGTTATTGCGCCAGCAAGGGCTTAACAGCGTCAAACAAGGGTGTAGCGTGGGCGAGTGTGGTGCCTGTACCGTACTGATCGACGATGTGGCTACCGATACCTGCATTTATCTGGCGCTCTGGGCCGATGGCAAAACCATCCGCACCACCGAGGGCGAGGTGAAACAGGGCAAACTGTCTGCCGTACAGCAGGCTTATGTGAATGTGGGGGCGGTGCAGTGTGGTTTTTGTACGCCGGGGTTGGTGATGACCAGTACCTCAATGGTGGAACGCTTTCGCGGCCACCGCCTCACCGAGCAGGAGATCCGCCGCGGCCTGGCCGGGAATTTATGCCGCTGCACCGGCTATACCTCGATCGTCAAGGCGGTGGAACAGGCGCAGCAGCTGGATGAGGAGATGCCGAGTTGAGAAACGCGAGTAAACGCTAGTGGTGGATTTGCGCCAGCTCTTCTTCTGAAAGGCCGGTCAGCTGTATGACTATGGCGTGATCGAAGCCCTTAGCCAGCATGGAGAGCGCTATCTTCAAGATGGCCTCTCGCCCTTCCTTTCGCCCTTCCTCAATACCTTTCTCTATACCTTTCTCTATACCTTTATCGAAACCTTTCTGCTCGAGATATTCTGCAATAGTCATCAATTCCTCCTCATGCTGCGGCGCGCGTCTGGCCAATTCACGGAGCAGTCTCTCCGGTTTGGTCGTACTCCCCATCTGCAGCATATAGTTAATCAACGATATCAGTTGTTCTTTAGTAGTGTATCCGGCCAACAATAATGTGACCAGTCGTTCCTGTAGTTCGAACAGGTCGCGATGGCGCACATGTTTTTGTAACAGCTCCAGAATGGCCATACGGCGGTGTTGCATGATCTCATCGTCGGGAATGACGGTAACGTCAACTAAAGGAAAGTGTCCCGCATAAAGTTGCCTGGCCAATTCTGGGTCACTGAACTCCTGTAGCCAACTCATCGAATACGGGTAAGGTGTGATCTGTCCGTGGTAAAAGAGCATCGGAATAACTAATGGTAGCCGATCGTGACCCGCCTGAAGATGGCGCTGCATTGCGGCAATGGCATAACGTACCAAACGGAATGCCATATGCTTGTCGGGCGAACTTTGGTGCTCAATCAGAGCATAGACATAGCCGTCATCCTTACCGGTTTTCAGCGAGTAAAGCACATCGGAGTAATAAGCACGCAGGTCGCGCTCGATAAAACTACCTGGCTCTAGTTTTAACGTATTCAGATCGCAACTTTGCAGCAAATCTGGCGGCAAATGCATTTCCAGAAAGTCGCGGGCGGTTTCGGGATCGGTGAGGAACTGCTTAAAAATCGCATCATGCGTAGTAGGGGTAGGTTTTTTCATGTCGGTCATCCTGGACAAAACATGAGCAAAACCTACTACAAGCTGAACGTGGTTAAAATTACCTGCGTGCAACCTCTGGAGTCAACTCGCAAAACGAGGTTGAACGCTGATAGTGGGCGCAGCATGCAGCGCCCCTACCTTTAGCATCGAGTGCAAGTTGGTCAGCAATCTGCTCGGTTACCCCATCAAATCGCCCAGCCGCCAGCATAGAATGCCACCAGCGCCACTGCGATTATCACCGTACCAATATTCAGCTTACGCCACTCGTTAGAGAACACGCGGCCAATCACCAACGTGCTGAAACCCAGCATAATGCCGGTGACAATGTTACAGGTCAGCACGATAAATACCGCGCACACCAAGCCGGACATGGCATCGACAAAGTCGTCAAAGTCCAGCTTGGCCACGTTGCTCAGCATCAGCAGGCCCACATACATCAGCGCCGGTGCCGTCGCATAGCCGGGGACCAGATAAGACAGCGGTGACAAGAACAGGATCAGCAAGAACAGTACTCCCACAACCGCCGCCGTCATGCCGGTTTTACCGCCAGCAGCCGTTCCCGCGGCGGACTCGATATACACCGCAGCCGGTGAGGCCCCAACCAGCGCAGAGAACATGCTGCTCATGGAGTCGGCGGTTAATGCCCGGCCACCGTTGATAATCTGCCCATCCTTATCCAGCAGGTTAGCCTGCCCGGCTACCGCCCGGATGGTGCCCGTGGCGTCAAACACAGCCGTCATGACCAACGCCAATACGCTGGGCAGTACCGCCGGGTTCAACGCCCCTTTGATATCCAGGCTAAAAATCAGCGAGCTACCGTCCGGCCCAGACAAGCTCGGCAGCGCAAACAGCCCCTGATATCTTACGTTCGGGTCAAAGATCAGGCCGACCAGGGAAATACCGATGATCACCAATAAGATCCCGCCTGGTACGCGCAATTTCTCCAGCCCAAGGATCATCGCCAGACCGAGCAAAGACATCATCACCGGGAAAGACACAAACGACCCCAGCGCCACTGGCAAGCCGTCCAGCGGGTTCTTGATCACCATGCCGACGCCGTTGGCAGCGATCAGCAGCAGGAACAGACCGATACCAATCCCGGTGCCATGCGCTATGCCCATCGGCAGGTTTCGCAGGATCCATGAACGCACTCCAGTTACCGAAATGGCAGTGAATATCAGCCCCATCAGGAAAATAGCCCCCAGGGCGACGGGTATGCTGATGTGCTGGCCAAGCACCAGGCTGAAAGCGGTAAACGCCGTCAAGGAAATGGCGCAGCCAATAGCCATTGGTAAATTAGCCCACAGGCCCATCACCAGTGACCCCACACCGGCAACCAGACAAGTAGCGACAAACACCGCCGCAGGAGGGAAACCCGCCTTGCCCAACATGCCAGGCACCACGATCACCGAATAGACCATTGCCAAAAAGGTGGTCAACCCTGCCAACACTTCCTGCCGTACGCTGCTGCCCCGCTCGCTAATCTTAAAATAGCTGTCTAGCGAGCTGGCCGCTTTTGCTGACGTCGCCTGCGATAAATTATTAGACATATCAATGCCCTCTGAAGGTTTACACTCACCTACCCCGCTGGCTTGCCGCTACGGCATTATCCTCTGGCCGCAGCGCCACTCGCTTGGGGTAACGCCAATCCTGGCAAATTGCAGTGCGGTTGGTTAAGTACGTTCATACACCAGCCGGCCATCGACATAGGTGCGATAGATCGACCGGTCATCCCCTAGCGTCATCATGACAAACAGCTTATCCATCAAGGTTTTTGAATTGTCGTAGCGCAGCTGTTGCAGCGGCGTGGCCGTCGGCTCCAGCACCACAAAGTCCGCCTCTTTCCCCAAGTTGAAGTTACCAATGGTGTCCGCCAGCCCCAAAGCATCGGCTCCGCCCAACGTCGCCAGATAGAACGCCTCATATGCCGAGAGCCGGTAGCCCTGCAACTGCATGATTTTGTAGGCCTCATTCAGCGTTTGCAGCATGTTGAAGGTGGTACCCGCGCCGATGTCGGTGCCCATCCCCACCCGCACCTTTTTCCGCCAGGCGTTGGGCAAATTAAACAGGCCGCTGCCGAGATACAGGTTGGAGGTCGGGCAAAAGGCGATGGAGGATTGGGTCTGGTGCAGGCAATCCCATTCGGCGTCCTCCAGATGTACACAGTGGGCAAATACGCTTTTTCTGCCGGTCATACCGTAGTGATGGTAAACATCGAGATAATTTTTGTGCTCTGGATACAGGGCTTTCACCCAAGCCACTTCATCCTTGTTTTCCGACAGGTGGGTGTGCAGGTAAACATCCGGATATTCCTGGCGCAGGCGTTGCACCATCTCCAGTTGTTCCGGCGAGGAAGTCGGCGCAAAACGCGGGGTGATGGCATACAACAGGCGGCCATTGTTATGCCAGCGCTCAATCAGCGCCTTGGTTTGGCTATAGCTGCTTTCTGCGGTATCCAGCAGGTAATCGGGCGCGTTGCGATCCATCATCACCTTACCGGCGATCATCCGCATATTGATATGACGCGCCGACTCAAACAGCGCCTCTACCGATTCGGGGTGTACGGTGCCGAACACCAGCGCGGTGGTGGTGCCATTACGCAGCAACTGCTTGATGAAAAACGCCGACATCTCGCGGGCGTACTCCAGATCGTTATAGCGCTTCTCCGCCGGGAAGGTGTGCTTGTTCAGCCAGTCCAGCAGCTGTTCGCCATAGGCTCCCACCATTTCACATTGTGGATAATGAATATGGGTGTCGACAAACCCTGGCACGATCATTTTACCGCTGTAATCACGCACCCGGATGCTGTCGGGGATCTGGTGGTGTCCCTCTTCCCAGTTGCCAAACCACTCCACCCGGCCATCACGAATGATCAGTAGCCCGTCTTTAATAAAGCGCAGATGACCCTCGATTTCTTCCGGGTGCTGTACGGTGCGGGTGATATCGAGAAAACTGCCCCGCACGGCCTTGATTGATTGTTCACGCTCCATACTCAAATTCCTTATCACCATAAAACGGATGTTGCCAGGCGGGCGCAGCATGCAGCGCCCCTGCGTAACCTTTATCAGTAATCTCAATCGGTGTTTTTTTCCGCTGGAACTCCTTCGAACTCGTCCTCCTGGACGCCAGGTTTCTCACGCTGGTTCTGCGGTATCAGCAAATTGAGGAAAATGGCCGTGAGCCCACCGGCGCAGATCGGGTTTTCCACCAGCACATAAATCGACTCGGGCAAAATACGAAACACTTCCGGATCGTAAGAGACGCCAAGGCCCAGCCCCAGCGAGGTGGCGACGATGATGGTTTCGCGACGGTTTAAGCCGTCGGAGATAATGATGCGTATCCCGGCGATGGCGATCATGGAGAACATCAGCGTCATCGCGCCCCCCAGCACTGGCGCCGGGATAGTGGTAAAGAAGCGGCCAATGACGGGGAACAGCCCCAGCACCACCAGGATCACGGCGATATATTTGCCGATATGACGCGAGGCGACACCGGTCATCTGGATCACGCCGTTATTCTGGGAAAATGTCGTCAGTGGCAACGAGCCCAGCATGGCGGCAATCACCGATACCAGCCCATCGGCCAGCACTCCACCGCTCAGGCGTGCGGTATATTCATCCCCTTTGATGGGCTGCTCGGACACTATTGCGGTAGCGGTGATACTGCCGACCGCCTCCAACACGCTGAGCAGATAGATGACGCCAGCCACCAGAAAGGCATGCAGATCAAAAGAGAAACCGTATTTAAAGGGAACGGGAACGGTCATTACCGGCAGGTTTTGCATCCCCGAGAAATCCACCATGCCCAGGCACAAGGCCACGACATAACCGACAATCAAGCCGATGGCGATGCCCCCCATGCGCAATAATGCGTTCTGGCAACAGTTAAACCCGATCACCACCAACAGCACCAACAGGCCGATACCGATATTTTCGTAGTTGCCAAAGGTGCCGCTGCTTTTCGCTGAATAACCGCCGCCAAAATCGATAATGCCCACTTTGATCAGGCTCAGGCCAATCATCAGCACCACGATGCCGCTCACGGTGGGCGTGATCACCCGTTTCAGATAGGGCAGAATAAACGAGGAGCCCACCACCAGGAATGCCCCAACAAAAGAGATGCCCAGCAGAGTGGACATGATCGCTTCCACATGCATGCCATCGGCTTTCATCGTGCTGCCCAAGGCGATCATCACCGTCACAAAGGAAAAATTGACCGATTGAATGGACAATAAGCCGGAGCCTACGCGGCCATAGCGATTCACCTGCAGCCAAGTGCCAATTCCTGAGGCAATCATTGCCATCGAAACCAGATAGGCCGTGACGTCCGGCGGCAACCCCAGCGCGGTGCCGACAATTAATGCCGGGGCCACCATCGGCACAAAAATAGCCAGTAAATGGGTAATCGCCCCCACGATGCATTGGTCAAAGGGTGGTTTATCTTCCACCCGATAAATAAGGTCGTTATTTGAAGTAGGCATATCAGACATCTCTTTACTCCATTCCAGTAAATTTGATCATCTGATTCAATAAGCTCCACGCCCTGCACTTTCGCCATGTTAAATCCACGGGCTAGCCTGAGCGATTAGCTCATATATGGCGGCAATAACAGATTAGCCTTTGGCTAATATATTGAATCGTTTATACCCGCCGCCGGTTTAACTCGGCAGGTATAGCGGGATAATGACCGTCATCAGCCATTATCCCGGTACGACTTATTAGAGAATCTACGCTGACAACTTATTTAACCCCCTCAAGATTTTCTCTGGGGTGAAATGCCATTCGCGCAGCCAAACGCCACAGGCATCGTGGATCGCCATGGCGATGGCCGGAGCCGCCCCGTTGACGCCAATCTCGGAGATCGACTTGGCCCCATATGGCCCTACCCGATCGTCGCTCGGCACCAGGAACGCCTGGAAGTCCAGCGGGATGTCGCCAATCTTCGGCGCGCCGTAGCTTTGCAAATCACGAGTGATCGGCGAGCCTTGGCTGTCATAGATAATCTCTTCCGTCATGCTGTGGCCGATGGCACGCATTGAAGCCCCATAGATCTGCCCCAGCGCCAACTCCGGGTTAACTGGGGTGCCGCAATCGAGCAAGGCATAGAACTTATCCAACCGGATCTCACCGCTGCGCACGTTGACCGCCACTTCGGCAAAGTTGGCGCCAAACGGGAAGGCAAAGTCAGAGGAGATATAGCTGGCGGTGGCCACCAGGGTACCAAAGCCGGTGCCCGTCTCTGCCTTATGGGCAATCTGCGCGAACGTCACTTCGCCCTGTTTACCGCGCACCACGCCTGGAACTACCAGCGTGACGTCGCTTTCTGGCTCACCCAGCATCTGCGCGCCGTGGAACAGGATTTTCTTCCTGAGATTTTCCGCCGCATTCTTCGCCGCATTGCCGGAGAAGCAGGTGCCGGAAGAGGCGTAGGCCCCTTTATCAAACAGGGCATGATCGGTATCACCTGAGATCACATGCACCTCGGAGAAAGGGCAGCACAGCACTTCTGCCGCGAGTTTACCCACTACCGTATCCAGCCCGGTACCGATATCCGCCCCGCCGGAATGAACGATAAAGGTACCGTCCGACTCCAGCTTGATCATGCAGTTGGCCTGATCGATATCCGGAATACCGGATTTTTGCATGATAATGGCCACGCCACGGCCAATCTGCCAGTCTCCCTGGCTGACTTTCGGTGAGCTCCACTGGATCAGTTCACGCCCTTTACGCAAAATCGGCTCCAGCGCACAGCTGGCGGCACTTGGCACCGAGGTCGGCATTTTGCCTTCGCCAATCGCCCCGAGGATTTTCAACTCCTGCCCTTCAACTACCCGGTTGCGCTCGATGATATCCAGCGGATCCATCTGCAGTTGTTCCGCCATCTCTGCCAGGATCATGGTCAGGGCGAAGTTGCCTTTTGGCGCACCGTACCCCTGATAAGCGCCATTCGGGCAGATGTTGCTGTAATAGGTGGTCACCTGGAAATTGACGTTATCGCAGGGATAGAGCGGCAGCGACAGCGCCGGACCATTGCTGGGCACCGTCAGCGCATGGTTGCCATAAGGGCCGGTATTGGCCAGGAAGTTCATGTCGATCGCCGTCAGGCGGCCGTCTTTTTTCGCCCCAATCTTCACCCGTACCTTGGCCACGTGGCGCGAGGTGTTGCTGATAAACTCTTCTTCGCGGGTATAGTGGAAATAGACCGCACGGCCGGTCACGCAGGTTGCCCAAGCACACACTTCTTCCAACAGGATATCCTGCTTGGAGCCAAAGCCGCCGCCGACCCGCTCTTTGATCACGTGCACCTTATGCTGCTTGAGCCCGACGATCCTGGCAACTTGGCGACGCAGGTGCCAAGGCACCTGGGTTGATGCATGGATCACCAGCCGATCGCCGTCCATGTAGGTGTAGCAGACGTGCATTTCCGCCGGGCACTGCTGCACCTGCTTGGATTCGTAGGTGCGCTCCAGCACCACGTCTGCCTCGGCAAAGCCTTGATCCACGTTGCCAATGCGTCCATGTACCGCGGCGGCAATATTACTGTGGGGTTTGGCGCCAATCGGGAAGTTGATCGTCACATGCTCGGTGCCACGCTGCGCACTGCCCTGGTTCTGCTCGGCCAGGTCGTCAGGTGCGCCGTGGACGTAGACTATCGGCTCGTCGTGCACCAGCGGTGCTCCTTCCGCCATCGCCTCATCAATCGACATCACCGGTTTAAGTACCTGGTATTCGACATCGATCAATGCCAGCGCAGCCAACGCAATCTCTTCGCTCTCGGCTACTACCGCCGCCACCCGGTCACCTACGTGACGCAGTTTTTGACCAAACATCCGGCGATCAAGCGGTGAGGGTTCTGGCGCGCTCTGCCCACCTGGGGTGTAATAGATATCTGGGCAGTTGCGATGGGTGATCACATGCACCACCCCTGGCAACGCCTCGGCTTTGCTGACATCCAGGTGCGTGATCAAGGCATGGGGATGCGGGCTACGCAGCATCTTGATGATGCAGGCATTGCGGGCTACGCGGTCTTCCACATAGCAAGGCTTGGCCTGTACCATTTTCGCCGCGTCCACCTTAGGGCACAGCTTACCAACCACGTTCAGATCGCTGCGGAATTCAGGGGCGGCAAGCGACTGAAATTCAGGATCGTTACGGCGAGCCACCGCCAGCGCTACGACCTGATAGAACTGCTGATAACCGGCGTCACGGCTGAACAAGCCCGACAACGCATCGTCGATCTGCGCACGCGTTGGTTCCTCGATGCGGGCCAACAGATCCGTCAGGATCAGCGCCGCCGCCGCGTCGTTATAGCCGGACTGGACGATCCCCACGTCCACCATCGCCTGTTGCACCAGGCTGAGCTGGTTCCAGCTCCCCAGCGCTTCGGCCGTGGTCACCACGCCATTATCCAACTGGGCGGCGATCAGCAACGAGGCGTTGACCACCACGCCGTTAAACAGGATCGCATCCGAACCGGCAAACCCGAAGCCGTCATCACTATTGCGGACCGAATGCATTCCCAACGTAAACAGCAGTTGCTGGACGTTTTCACCGGGCTGGCACTGCATCTCCTGCGGAGCGTCGTTAAGCGTAAAGCGAATATTCATCATGATTTCTCCCCTGATGCCAGGCAATCCGCCAGCAGGTCTGCCACCACCACACCGGTGATATAGCGCTTGTAAACGCTGCTGCCACAGATGTCATCTGGCGGAGACACCATCTGCGCCACCACCTGCTCCAACGCCAAGCCGCTCAGTCCACTGTTCTCTGCATCACGCAGGCGGCCAGGTGCCATCACGCCGCTCAGGGCGATACGAATTTTCGCCTGCGCATCGCGGGATACCGCCGCAGTCACCACCGGCAATCCCGCCGCTGAACGGGCAATTTTACGGGTAGCGCAGGTACGGTAAGGATCCGGCAGCACCACCGCCAGCAGTAGTTCACTGCCGCCGCACAGCGGATAGTCTTCCAGCGCCATCGTCTTACCGCTGCCCACCACCACTTGGGCACTCAATGCCAGCAGCACCGGCAGCAGCACCGAGTCTTTCGCCGCCGAAACAACTTCACCCCCCAGCGTGGCCTGATTGCGAATATGGCGGGAATAGACAAAACCCAGCGCCTCACGCAGGGCCTGCGGGATAAGCTGGGTATCCATTAAACGCTGTAAGGTAATGGTGGCACCGATATGCAATGCCCCCTGCTGCCAGCTCACCTGATCCAGGCCTAGCTGCGACAGCGCGATGGCAATCTTTTGCCGTGTTTTAGTGGGTGTGGCGTTTAGTTTGCTGCCGCCGGCGAAATAGACGGCATCCTGCTGGAACTGGCGTTTTAGCTCTAGCGCCTGCTGTACCGATCCTGGCCGATATAATTGCTCAATCATGTTGCACCCTCATCAATGTCAGCCGCCCCCGGTGTTCGCAGAGCGGCGACCGGTTTAATTCAAGGCATCCATACGCTGCCACAGCTTGGCCGCTACCTTGCGAGCCTCTGCGTAGATCGGTTCCACATCGAACGGGAACTGGCGATCCTGATAGACCATGCGGCCCTCCACCATCACGCTGTTGACGCTGCCAGCCCCCATGCCGAAGGCCAGGTGTCCGCCAATATTTTGCGCCGCCAGCGGCGTGGGTGACGGGTAGTCGCAGATGGTCAGATCCGCTTTGTAACCGGCGGCCAGGCACCCGAAGTTGGCTCCAAAGTTGCGCGCCAGCAGTTGATTACCGTTAGCCAGGAAGCGAGCAAAGCTATCCGGCCACAGCGGCCCGCCCGCATCACGGTGTTTGAAGAAGGCAAACTTCAGCTCTTCAAACATGTCTGAGCCGATGCCATCGGTGCCGAGCGCCAGGTTGCGGTACTGCGCCAACTGATGGTTATAGCCCACGTGGTTGTTCATATTGGAACGAGCGTTGTGCACCAGGAAGGCATCCTGCTGGTTGATCAGCTCGATGTCCGCCGCAGACAGATACAGACCGTGGGCGACCAACGTTTTTGACCCGATCAGGTCGTATTGCGCCAGACGCGCGATCAGATCCTTGCCATACTTGTCGTGGCTGTGGGATACGTCGTAGCTGTCCTCGGCGGCGTGGATATGCAGACCACGGCCAGTAGTTTTAACCGCCGCTTGCAGCATCTCCAACCCGGCATCAGATACCGTGAACGGTGCGTGAGCGCCAATATGCGCCTCCACCAGGTAAGGCTCCTTACCGGCTTTTTTGGCAACGTCGATCAACTGGGCAAAGGCAATATTCTCCTCCACGCCAGCACGCAGTTCGCGCTCCCCGCCGTTGCGATCGGTGGTTTCAAAACAGGTCATGCCGCGTAGACCGGTCTCGATAAAGCCTGCGCGCAGGGTCTTCAGCGAACCGGCGATAAAGTTGGGTGAGGCGTGGTGATCGATCACCGCCGTACAGCCGCTCTTGATAGCCTCCAGCGAGCAGATCAGGCCGCTGTAATACAGCGATTCCTCATCCAGCGCCCGATCCAGCCGCCACCACAGGTTCTTCAGGGTGGAGATAAAGTCCGGGCTTGGCGCTATGTTGGCCATAATCCCGCGCGATAACCCGGAGTAGAAATGGTTGTGGGCACACACAATCCCTGGCATCACCCATTTGCCGTGCATATTGCGCACTTCCGCCTGGGGATATTTGGCCGCCAACCCTTGGCCCACCTCTTTGATCAACGCCCCTTCAATGACGATATCGATACCGGGCTGTACGCTGGCGGGGTCGAGCTGCACGCCGGTTGCATTGGTTAATATCAGCATGATTACACCTCCACCTGGCCAAGGAGATAATGATGATGAGTGTGCACATGGCTGATAATGCGGCACATCTCCTCCAGTTCCGACGGCACTTGCTCAAGCTGGCCGTCGCTATCGATCTGCAGTTGGTAAAGCTTGCCGCCCTGCCGTACGCTGACCTGCGCGCCATCCACCAGGAACCCTGGATTGGTGCTGTTGGCAAAGTCCTGCGGCAAGCTGTAGATCGTCACCTTGTCTTTGTATGGCTTACCCTGCCACGGGCAGAACTGGGCACAGTTACCGCATTCGTTGCAGTAGGCGTCCAGGTGCAGGGTCTGGAAACGATCCTGGAAGCCCGGTATGGCAATCGACACGTTGGCGCGGTTCGGGCAAACGTCGACGCATTTGCTGCACACGTAGTTACATTCCAGGCAGCGCTGGGCTTCTTGGGCAACAAAGGCTTCGCGCTCGGTTTTATCCACCATCGCGACTGAAATAGTGCCTTTGCGGCGATAGATTTCCGCCGGATCGACGTTGGACCAGTATTTGTCGGCGTGATGGGTTTTGACGTTTTCCCGCGCCAGCACGGTTTCGGCGGCGTTGCGGGCGCTACCGATGGCAGCAACAATGGATGACGGGCCACGCTGCACGTCGCCGATCAGGAAAACGTTAGGCCGGGTGGTTTCGCCGGTGGCGGTGTTGACCTGCGGATAGCCCGCATCATCCAACGGTACGCCCAGCTTATGCAGCACTTCCTCATCAGCCTGCTCGCCAATGGCGGTGATCAAGGTATCCATCTGCAGCGTCAAGGTCTGTTCTGTGGCGACCGGGCGACGGCGCCCCTTCTCATCCGGCTCTCCCAGCGCCATCACTCTGGCCGTCAAGGTACCGTTGGCATCAAAGTGTTCCGGGTTGGTGAGGAACATAAACTGCACGTTGTCCTCTACCGCCTCCTGATACTCTTCGCGGTAGGCTGGCATCTCTTTGAGCGTGCGACGGTACAGCACGGTGACGTCCTGCACACCAGGCACTTTCAACGCGGCCCTAGCACAGTCCATTGCCGTGTTACCGGCACCGACCACGGCTACGTGTTTGCCCAGGTTCATCGGCTTACCGAGGTTGAAATCGCGCAGGAACGGCAAGGATTTGTGGACGTTGCGGTTATTGCCCGCCAGCTTCACGCCGCTGTTTTTATCGGTGCCGATACCGATAAACACGTAGTCAAAGCCCTGTTGTTGCAGCTTGTCGACGGTCAGTTCGGGATCGCAGCCATAGACCATCTTCACGCCGTGTGCAGCCACGAAGTCGATATCGTGCTCGATAAGCTCCGCCGGGATGCGGAACTGTGGAATGATGTTTTTCACCACCCCGCCCGCATTGGCCTCGCGCTCAAACAACGTAACCTGATACCCGGCCCGTGCCAGGAAGTACCCAGCGGACAGACCCGCCGGGCCAGCGCCCAAAATGGCGACCGGACGTTTGCTGCCAGAGCCTGCCGGTTTATGCCAGCGGCGCTGATACTCATCCCAGCCCTTCTCCAACGCCACTTTTTTCAGTTCGCGGATGTTCAGCGCGCTGTCGTAATCAAGACGGGTGCAGTTGTACTGACACTGGTGATCGCAGATATGCCCGGTAATGGCTGGCAAGGCGTTACGCTGATAAATCAGCTCCAACGCATCGGCATAGCGCTGTTCGCCCAGCAGCCGGATATATTCCGGGATATCCTGTTTAATGGCGCAGGCGGTGACGCAAGGAGCCACGTAACAGTCAATCATCGGCAGTGGGCCACCGGCGTCGATGCGATCCGTTGATTTCCAGTGTTTCTGGGTGTATTCCATGCTGACGGCTTTGTCTGCCAGCGCTTGCAGCTTATCGACATCGATGCGCGTCATCTGCCAGCTATCGGAAGCGTCCAGCTCTTGCATACATTCCGTCAGACGTAAATAGCCGCCGGGCTTGAGCAGATCGGTGGCCATGGTGATTGGCCGGATGCCGGTGTCAAAAATCTCGCGAACGTTAAACTTGCTTGCCCCGCCGGAATAGGAAATCGGCAGTTCCCCGTTGAATTCACGGGAGAGAACCGCCGCCACGTTGATGGAAAGCGGGAACAACGCGCGCCCGGACATATACATCTCTTCGCCCGGCAAGGCGCCTTTATGGTTGATTGCCCCCAGGGTATTGGTCAGTTTGACCCCAAAGCCCAAATTCTGCTGTTTCCCCAGGGCGGTCAGGCGGTGCAACATCGCGATCGCCTGCTCCAGTTTGAGATCGTGCTCGAAAGACTCTTCTTTCAGCCCGACATAATCAAACCCGCAGCTATCCAGAATGGAACGTACGCGCGGATAACCCAGTAGCGTCGGGTTTAATTTCACAAAGGTATTGAGCCGTTTTTCCTCCAGCATATAGCGGCAGATGGCTTCAATTTCATCTGGCGGGCAACCGTGCATGGTCGAAAGGGTAATGCCGCTGACCAGTTGCGCTGGAATATGCTCTGGCAGCTGTGCCAATGCCCCACGTTGGGTGGATAAGGCGAATTGGCTAATAAAGCCCTCGTCCTTAACCCATGCGGTAAGAATATGTTGATACTCGGCATATTTCGGGTGCTGTGCAGAATCCATCATGTTATGGATAAAGTCCTGCATCGGCGGCTGTTTAATCCCATCGAGGTTATAGCCCACGCTCATATTGAAGATGAAGGACTTACTTTCCCCTTTGGCCCGTGGATCAAACATCTCCTCCAGCAGGTGCAGGGCAAACCAGGCTTTTAAATATTCATCATAGGCTTTGAGCAGCGTGAACTCGGTCGACCATTCGGTGTTGAAGCATTCGTCTTCGGCATCGATACAGGGTTTTTCCAGCTCCAGCCGATCGAGGATCTGCACGGTTTTCAATTCGATAAAGCGCCCGCCGGTCAACCAGGAGACGATGATATTCTGCGCTAACTGCGTATGCGGGCCTGCGGCCGGGCCAAGCGGCGTTTCACAACTTTCATTGAAGACGTTAATCCGCCGATCGTCATGTTTACGATAAAACTGCTTTTCTGGAATACCAAAAATAGACCGGCTCTCATGATATTCATCGAAAATCCGGGTTAACAGCGCCTTGAACGGAACGGGACGCATTAAATCTCCCATAGCTTTATCTCCTTGCGACGAAATGCCTGAATGATGAGTGAGCAAAAACCTGAGGACGGTTTTTCACATCGGTTATGCATAACGCAGCAACAATCAGGCCAAATCTCCCCACGGGGTTGGGCAGCGGTTAAATTCGTGAGGTAGTTCTAATTGTTAATTTTATTTGTGAACGGGCTCACAATCGCAAGTGAGAATAAAAATCAGTGCAGGCAGTCACTTAATCATCACGGCTACGCTAATGGAATCAATTATCAAAAAAACATCGCCAGCTATCACTTTGATACGGCCAAATAGCACTTTGGTTAAAAACGAGACCGCAATCGATAAAGTATGAATGTTTGCCAAATAGCGATTACATCAAGGTTGTTTGCGATTAAATCGGCAATCTATCCTGAAAAAACCGCATATTGGTTATCGGTTAAGTCACGGTTATATCTCCCGCTTTCTGACTCACAAAACAGGCTATTTATGACGCCCAGCTTCAGAGAATTATTCAGTGAGGAATATCACCGCCTTGAGCAAGGGCAACCGCTGCTGATCGCCCTGATTGGGGCCGGGGGGAAAACCAGCACCCTACACTGGTTGGCGCAAGCCTTTTATCACCAAGGCAAGCGTGTGCTGTTCACCACCACCACCAAGATGTACTTGCCCACCGCTGCCAACTACCACCACCTGTTGATAGGCCAACCACCCACCACCAGCAGCACCCCGGCCATTACCGCCTGCTTCAGTCATTATCAGCCGCAAGATAACAAGGTTATCGGGTTACCCCCCGAGCAAATCGACGAAATCAAACAGCGTGGTGCCTTCGATGTGATCCTGGTCGAAGCGGACGGCTCCCGAGGGTTCCCCCTGAAAGCCCCGGCAAGGCATGAACCTTGCATCCCCTCCCACAGTGATTGTGTTATCGCGCTAACCGGAGGCCAGGCGATCGATCGTCCCGCAGACCCACAGCAAATTCACCGTTGGGCGATTTTCTCAGCGCTGACGGGGGTCGCGGCCGGTGAAATACTGGATCACCGGGTATTCGACACCCTGATCGCGCACTCTGACGGGATGTTCAAAGGCACACCACCTCAGGCGCGGCGGGTATGGCTGATCAATCAGGCTTCTCATTGTGATAATCAACCGGCTGCCCGCTGGCAACCCCTGCTGCGGCCAGAGCTGGCGCTCAGTGCCATCTGGTTTGGCACAGTGCAAGAGACCCCGGCGATCCACCACGTGATACGGCGCTTAACACGATAATATTTCTGAGGTTATTGACGAGGTCATAATGAATATCTTCGCCGAAGCTGCACGTTTAGAAGAAGAAAACCGGCCCTTTGGGCTCGCCCAGATTATCGAAAGCCGTGGCTCTACACCGCGCCATTCGGGGCAAATGCTGGTAATGGCCGATGGTGGCTGTATTGGCACTATCGGTGGTGGCATGATCGAACGCCTGGTGATCGAACAGGCAATTGCCGCCATTGCGGAGCGCAAGGCCAGGGTGTTTCACGGTCGCATGGCGCGCACCGGGCAGGATGCGGTAGGCTCGGACTGTGGAGGCGCAATGTCGGTGTATATCGACGTGCATGGCCTGCGCCCGCGCCTGATATTGATCGGTGCCGGGCACGTCAACCGCGCCATCGCCAACGCCGCCAAGCCGCTCGGCTTTGATATTCACGTTGCCGATATCTACCCGGCCAGCCTCGACCCGGCGCTATTTCCAGTGGGCACCACTCTGGTTCATGGCGAGACCTTCCCGGCGGCCATCGACAAGATGAATATTGATCCGGCCAACTTTGTGATTATCGCCACCAACAATCAGGATTGCGAGGCACTCAACGTGCTGATCGAGCAACCGCTGCGCTATCTTGGTTTGCTCGCCAGCCGCCGCAAGGTACAGACCTTTACCCAACAGTTGCGCCAGCGCGGTGTGGAAGATGAGAAGCTTGCCAGGCTGCATGCCCCGGTCGGCTATAACATCGGCGCAGAAACGCCGGAAGAAATCGCCATCAGCGTGCTGGCAGAGCTACTGCAGGTGCGCAACCAATCCGCTGGCGGGCTGATGAAAAATGACATCCGCTTAACGCGCGACAAACTGGTGGTGATCCGTGGTGCAGGCGATATCGCCACCGGCGTGGCGCTGCGGCTGTTTCATGCCGGTTTTCAGGTCATCATGCTCGACATTGCCCAGCCGACCGCCATCCGCCGGACGGTGGCATTTGCCCAGGCGATGTTTGACGGCAAAACCTGCGTGGAGGGCGTCACCGCCTGCCTGGCCAACGACGTCAACGAAGCCTTCGACATCATCAACCGCGGCGAGATCCCGCTGTTGGTTGACCCAGAGACCCGCAGCCTGGAGCAGCTCAAACCTCGCTTTCTGGTGGATGCCATTCTGGCCAAACAAAACCTGGGGACCCACCGCAATATGGCCCCGATTACCGTGGCCCTTGGTCCTGGTTTCAACGCCGGGCAGGATTGCGATGCGGTGATCGAAACCAATCGCGGCCACGCACTGGGACGAGTGATTTATCAAGGTTACACCCATCCCAATACCGGTATTCCCGGCAATATCGCTGGCCACACCACCCGCAGGGTGATCCGTGCACCAGCCGATGGCGTTATGCAATGTCGCGTCGCTTTGGGGGATTTGGTACAGGAGGGGGATGTAGTGGCCCACTGCGGCGAGGTGCCGGTGATTGCGCCGCTTTCCGGTATGGTGCGCGGTTTGTTGCATGATGGGCTGGAGGTTAAGACCGGTACTAAAATCGGTGATATCGACCCACGCGGTACGTTGGCGGATTACACCACGGTGTCAGATAAGGCGCGGGCCATCGCCGGGGCGGTGCTTGAAGCCATTATGAAACTTGGGCGCAGATAGCGATTGTTGACTCACAAGGGGTGCTGTATGCAGCGCCCCTATGAGTGAGCCTGGTATCTGTGATTAATGGCTAATCACCGTGCCGGTTTTGCCTTCAATGCCCTGCTGAGCCTTGCTCAATACCGTGATTAACGCCTGACGCCCTGGCTTGGATTCGGCAAACGCCACCGCCGCCTCTACTTTAGGCAGCATTGAGCCTTTGGCAAAGTGCCCTTCTTCGATAAAGCGCTGGGCATCGGCAATGCTCAACTGCTCCAGCCATTGCTCATTCGGTTTGCCAAAATTGATCGCCACCTTTTCCACCGCGGTGAGGATGATCAGCATATCGGCATCGATCATCTCTGCCAGTTTGGCACTGGCCCAGTCTTTGTCGATCACCGCGCTGGCCCCCCTCAGGTGGTTACCTTCGCGGATCACCGGAATACCGCCGCCCCCCACGGTGATCACCACCTGCCCGGCCTCCATCATGGCGCGTACCGTTTCTTTCTCCACGATGTCGATCGGCTTGGGCGAAGCCACAACCCGACGGTAACCACGGCCCGCATCCTCTACCATGTTGTAACCGTTCTTGGTCAGTTGGCTGGCTTCGGCCTTGGTAAAGAACGAGCCAATCGGCTTGGTGGGATTGAGGAACGCCGGATCGCTGCCGTTGACGATCACCTGAGTGATCAGAGTGGCTACCGGCTTGACGATATTGCGATCAAGCAACTCTTCACGCAGGGCGTTTTGCAGGTCGTAACCTATATATCCCTGGCTTAACGCGACACACACCGACATTGGCAACATCGGCGTATGGGCTTCACTTTTTGCCGCCGCCTCAAACGCCAGATTGATCATACCCACCTGAGGGCCATTGCCGTGGGTGACCACCACCTGATGGCCGTGCTCGATTAAATCGACAATTGCCCGCGCTGTGGTTTTGACCGCCTGCATCTGTTCCTCCAGGCCCTCACCCAATGCGTTACCGCCCAATGCCAGAACTATTTTCTTGTTCATTTTGATCCTTATTGATTAGTGCAACGTATGACTCCCCTCACCCTAACCCTCTCCCCAAGGAGAGGGGACCGTCCGTGCCACGTTGTTATTGCGGTGTCTTACTTCAACATTTTACGGGCCACAACGCCGTCCTACTCCCTCGCCCTATGGGAGAGGGTTGGGGTGAGGGGCAACACAAGACTCTGTTACCCCATTTTTGCCGCGATCTGGGCATTGAAAGGTCGACGACGCAAGAACTGCCCGTATCCCTGCCGCCCGGTAAATTCGCCATTGCGAGCTACGATTTCACCTCGGCACATCGTCAGCACCGGCGCGCCCTGGCACTGAAAACCTTCATAAGGCGAATAGTCCGCATTGTCATGAAGCCGCGCGTGGTTGATAACCGTGGATTGGCGCGGATCAAAGATCACCACGTCGGCATCAGCGCCGGGGTTTAGATTGCCTTTACGCGGCCACAAGCCGAACAACCGCGCCGGGTTGCTGCTGGTGAGCGCCACAAAGCGTGAAGGGGAAATCCGCCCGCTCATCACCCCATGAGAGAACAGCAGCATCATGCGATTCTCGACCCCAGGTAGGCCGTTCGGGCAGCGGGTAAAATCCCCCGCCGCCATTGCCTGCCGTTGGTGATAAGGGAAAGTGCAGTGGTCGGTGGCGACGGTATCGATAGAACCGTCGGCAATGCCTACCCACAGACGATCCAACTCCTGCTGGTCACGCAGCGGTGGGCTGAGGATGTATTTCGCCCCATCTTCACGCAGGTAACATTGTTCATTGAGCAGCAGATACTGCGGGCAGGTTTCTACCCACACCGGTTGGCGCTGTTGGCGTGCCAGACGTAAATAATCCAGCCCCAGACCATTAGATAAATGGACGATGTACAGCGGCGCGTTGTCTGCCAGATGGGCCAGATTGATCATCCGGCCAATCGCTTCCGCCTCACATTCCAACGGGCGGCTTAATGCATGGTGGATCGGTGCTGTTTTACCTGCAGCCACCAGCGCAGCACGGCGCAGAGCAATCGCTGCATCGTTTTCTGGGTGAACGGTAGTCAATGCCCCAACCTGCCGCAGTTGCCCCAAGGCCCGCAGCACATCGGTATCATTAATCTTGTAGAGGTAGGTCAGATACAGCTTAAAACTGCTGATCCCTTCGTCATGCACCATGCTGGCCATCTCTTCGAGAATGCCGTCGTCGATATGCTGGATCACGCCGTGAAAGCCGTAATCGATCGCCGCATTGCCGGCCGCATACTGGTGGTAGACGTTGAGCTGGTGATGGAGGTTGCAGCTCGCCGGACCAAATCCCATATGATCGATAATGGTGGTGGTACCGCCGCAGGCCGCCGCGCGCGTGCCACTGAAAAAATCGTCGCAGCTGCGGGCGATGCCGACATCGATATTGAAATGGGTATGGACATCGATGCCACCGGGCATGACGTAACAGCCGGACGCATCGATAACTTCACACTGGCTATCGGCTTCGATCGCCGTGTCGCGCTGGCAGATCACCCCGTTTTCAATCAACAAATCCTGAGCGTACTGCCCGTCGCTATCAACCAGAATGCCGTTCTTAATTAGCTGCTTCATTGCTGGCACTCCATAAAAAAATCCGGCGGAGGGTGCCGGGTATATTGCTGTGTGATGCTTGCTGGGTGCTGGATAGGCCCCTCACCCTAACCCTCTCCCACAGGGAGAGGGAACCGATCGAATTCGCGGATGTTTTAGCGTTCTTCCTGGAGAAGCAGAGGTTCGCCTACTACATCACCCTCGTTACAGATGAAATTTGCACATTTGAAAACCACTCGACACCAGCTCCCTCTCCCTGTGGAGACCGATCGAGTTCGCTGATTTCTATGTGTAATATCTTTCCTCTTGCACCCCACTTTCCGAAGCTGCACGGACCAACCACAGACTCCGGACAGCTCCCTCTCCCTGTGGGAGAGGGTTGGGGTGAGGGGTCGCTTATTTATCCAACTCTTCCAGATAAGCCAAAGGCACGGCGGCATACATAGCCGCACAGGTCACCAGATGGTCTTTCCAGGTCTTCTCGTTCGGCGCGTGGGCTTCAGGCTCTTTGCCCGGGCCAAAACCGATCACCGGAATACCGTGACGCCCCATGATAGAGACCCCGTTGGTAGAGAAGGTCCACTTATCCACCACCGGCTGCTTCTTGAACAGACCTTGATAGGCCTTGCTCAGGGTTTTCACCGTGATGTGATCTTCTTCGACCTTCCAGGTTGGGAAGTAGCATTCGGTTGGATACACCAGACCGGTGTAGGACGGACGGCTATAGTCATACATCGACACAACCGCCTTGGAGGCCTGTACCGCTGGCAACGCACGGATCTCGTCCAACGCCCCTTCCCAGGTTTCGCCCCAGGTCAGGCGGCGGTCGATGGATACCGCACAGCTGTCTGCTACCGCGCAGCGGCTAGGTGAAGTGAAGAAAATCTCTGAAACGGTGAGCGTGCCTTTGCCCAGGAAATCATCGTTACCCAAGTTGCCGGACAGCTGTTGCAGTTCGTTGAGGATTGGGCCCATTTTGAAAATGGCGTTATCACCGCGCTCCGGTGCCGAGCCGTGGCAGCTGATGCCTTGCACATCCACGCGGATTTCCATACGGCCACGCTGGCCGCGGTAGATCTGGCAGTCGGTCGGTTCGGTGCTGATCACGAACTCTGGGCGGATGTTGGATTGCTCAATAATGTACTGCCAGCACAGGCCGTCGCAGTCTTCCTCCTGCACGGTGCCGGTCACCAGCAGCGTATACTGATCTTCCAGCCCCAGATCCTTGATGATTTTGCCCGCGTAAACCATGGAAGCCATGCCGCCTTCCTGATCCGATGCGCCACGGCCACCGATGATCTCGTCGTTTTCCATGCCCTGATAAGGGTCAAAGGTCCAGTTCTTGATGTTGCCGATGCCGACGGTATCGATATGCGCATCCATCGCAATCAGGTGTGGGCCGTGGCCGATATAGCCCAGGATGTTGCCCATCGGGTCAATCTCAACCTTGTCGAACCCGACCTTCTCCATCTCTTTCTTGATACACAGCATCACCAGCTTTTCGTCACAGCTTTCACTCGGGATGGCGATCATGTCCCGCAGGAAGCGCGTCATCTCATCTTTGTATTGGTAGGCTTTCTCTAACACCAATTCGAAAGGAATTTGCTTTGCCATTGTATTTTTTTCTCCAATTTTTTATTACCCCTCGCTACTGCGAGAGGTTGAGTAAACTCAGAATTCGGCCTTGATGCCCTATGGATTTCGAGTTGCAGCTAGGCGCCAAGCTATCTCATCCCCAGGAGCTTACTTTTGTAAGTGACTGGGGTGAGATAGTGCAGGTAACAACGCTGCAGCTTGAAAGACGACGGGTATGCTCAGACGGGATGCTTCCCTTCCCACACCACTTCGCGATAGTGCTTCACGTCGGTATCGCCTTCGGAGCTGATCAACAGCACTACCGACTGGCTATTCAGCCCGAGTTTTTGCATCAGCTGCGCACGTTGCGGGCTGTGATGTACCGCAGCCAGTACGCCCAACCCCACGGCACCGGACTCGCCGGAGATAATGCGCGGGTCGTTACCCAGCGGATTACCCAACACCCGCATCCCTAACGCCGCCACGCTGTCCTGGCAGGAAATAAACTGCGTGGCGCAGTTACGTAGCAGCGGCCAGCCCAAGGGGTTAGGCTCACCACAGGCCAGACCGGCCATGATGGTGGCCATATCGCCGCCCACGTTGACGATTTCCCCTTTTACCCCGGAGCGATAAACGCAATCGGCCAGCTCGGGTTCGACGATCACCGAATGCAGCTTATCCGCACCAAACACGTCGACCAGATATCCCAGCACGCCCGCTGCCATCGCCCCGACACCGGCCTGTAACAGCACATGGGTTGGCCGTTCGATCTGCATCTGCCGTATCTGTTCGGCCGCTTCATCTGCCAGCGTGGCGTAACCCTGCATGATCCAGGTTGGGATCTTGGTGTAACCTTCCCAGGCGGTGTCCTGCACCACCTGCCAGCCGCGTTCCTGGGCTGTTTTCATGGTCAGGCGCACGGTATCGTCGTAGTTCATATCGGTGACGATACACTCGGCACCCAGGTTGAGAATGTGATCCACCCTCTCCTGTGCCGAACCTTTAGGCATATACACCACCGCATGCTGGCCCAGCTGTTGCGCCGCCCACGCGATCCCCCTGCCATGGTTGCCGTCGGTGGTGGTGGCGAAGGTCATCTTCTCGGTCGCCGTGGCTTTAAACTTTTCAAAAGAAAACGCATTAATATCAATCTGGTACTTTTCACACAGCAGCTGGGCAATGGCGTAAGCACCGCCGAGCATCTTGAAGGCATTTAAACCAAAGCGTTTGGACTCGTCTTTGACCAGGATTTTCCGCACGCCAAACAGCTGAGCGAGATCGTCCAACGCGCATAACGGCGTTGGCTGATAACCCGCGATCTTTTTATGAAACTCGCGCGCTTTCTGCGCTTGCGCCTTAGAGAACAGAGGGGAGGTTTCGCCGTTAAAATAACGGTTATCCTCTATCGCCACTTTCAATGAAAAAACCGACATAACCGCTACCTCTTCTGGTCGCATTAACTTTCACCGTGCAGGGACACCGCCCGGTATCCCTGACCAGGTAAATTTATTTAATGCGTTTTTCTGCTTCTTTCAGTAATTGATCCAACACCAGGCCCGGGTTGGAGAATTTGCGCGCCATGATCATCGCCGCGATGATATAAGGCTTCCAGCTGGCTTCCTTATAGGTGGCAATACGGTACTTCTCGAATACGCTGGCACAGACTTCCCCTTCACTGCAGGATACGTCGGTGATGTCCGCTGGCAGGCAGTGCATATAGAGCGCTTCGCCGCCTTTGGTCAGCTTCATCATCTCTTCGGTGCAGTGCCAGTTTTTGTAGTAGGCGTTTTGCGCCAGGCACTGTTGCTCCAGCGCCTTGAGGCCCGCGTGATCGTCGGCACGCAGTAGATCGGTACGCTGCTCCATAACCTTGTACGGCGCCCAGGATTTCGGATAAACGATATCCGCACCCTGGAAGGCTTCGGCCATCGAGGTCACCTGCTGGAAGCTGCCACCGGAAGCGGCGGCGTTGTTCTTCGCCACTTCGATCACGTCCGGGATCAGGTCGTAACCTTCCGGATGGGCCAGCGTCACCTTCATGCCAAAGCGGGTCATCAGGCCAATGATGCCCTGCGGCACCGACAGCGGTTTGCCATAGCTGGGTGAATAAGCCCAGGTCATGGCGATCTTCTTGCCTTTCAGATTTTCCAGGCTGCCAAAGTGCTCCTGTAACCACGCCAAATCAGCCATCGCCTGCGTTGGGTGATCGATATCGCACTGCAAGTTGACCAATGCCGGGCGCTGTGGCAGCACGCCCTTCTCGAACCCTTCATCCAGCGCGGCACCCACCTCACGCATATAGGCGTTGCCGGCTCCCAGATACATGTCGTCACGGATACCGATGGCATCCGCGCAGAAGGAGATCATGTTGGCCGTTTCACGCACCGTTTCCCCGTGGGCGATCTGCGATTTACCTTCATCCAGATCTTGCTGCGCCAACCCCAGCAGGTTGAGCGCCGAGGCATAAGAAAAACGGGTACGCGTGGAGTTATCACGGAAGATGGAGATGCCTAAGCCACTGTTGAAAATCTTGGTGGCAATGTTTTCTGAGCGCATGGTTTTCAGCGATTCCGCCAGCTTGAGCACCAGTTCCAGCTCGTCACGGCTCTGTTCCCACGTCAGTAAAAAGTCCTTTTGATGTAAATTGGACTTTAACGCGCTTATTTCCTTAATTAACTGGTTAACTGTTCTCATCTTTGCCCCTAAATAGAGAGTGTGGTGGTGATCCGTTAAAACAAGTGCCTAACCTCGGAATAACAAATACGCTTTTTTCAGCGTCTGGCTACAGGACAATCAATAAGCGTGCCAACAAGGGGAAAGTTAAGCTACGTCACATAAAACTGCGGATTATTATGATGGCGATCACATAAAACGGGAGTTTTGGGGCGGTTAAGGTGAATTTCCCAGCCAGGATATTGCTGGCAAGGGATAATTCCCTGTGGCGTGAATCTGCCATTTATAATTATCAGCCTTTCTCGCGACCCAAAATGATAGGAATTAGCGTGCAGTATCATTTTGATAATAAAATGTGATGCTAACAGCAGAATCTCTATTCTCTGTGGGATTAGCTTGATGACTATCAAATTATATCTGGCCGTAGTGTATTATCGTTTCTTTTTCAATGACGATAACGGGAGACGCTTGATGATAGCACCGGCCACTGCCCAGTCGGCTCTTATGCAGATCCAACCGACAATTTTGCGCTTTACCAAGATGCTCTCCAGCGTGTTGCTGCTGGAGGTAGAGATTGTCGATGCCAACCTGGTACGCGTGGCAGGCACTGGCCCGTATGGCAAACAATTTGGCATCAAGCTCGGCAGCAACTCCTGGTTGTTGAAATATGTGCTTGATACCAAAAACGAAAAAATAGTCACCCACTCCCGTTACGACCCGGTATGCGAAGGCTGCACCAGCAAAGATGAGTGCCAGGAAAAGGCCTTCCTCGGCATTCCTATCCTGTTCCAGGATGCCTGCATCGGTGTGATCAGCTTGGTGGCCTTCACCCTGGAACAGCAGCAAAGGTTGCGGGATAACCTGCAAGAGTTCTCGGGTTACGTGCGCAATATCTCTAACGTTTTCGTCTCTAACTTATTGGAGACGCAAGGCGGCAGCGGTGGCTTAAATAAAGTGCTTTTCAGCCTGATTGAAAATATGGACCAGGGGGTGTTAATACTCAATGAAAAGAGCCAGGTTAAGTTTGCCAATATGATGGCCTTAAAACAGCTCAATATGCCGCAGGAAAATATTATCGGCAAAACCTTTACTATTCGCGCCCTCACCTTCCAGCAAAATTACACCAGCGGACATCTGCAACATATTCTCTCCTTCGACGATAACCAAGAGATTATGATTGGCCAGTTGCATCAGGTTCAGGATCATCAATTATTTTTAATGGCCTTCCATCAGTCACACTCCACATTTAACGAAACTCTAGTCCTGCAAGACCCGCGTATTGAGCAACTGGCGGGGGAAAGCAAACCGATGCGCCTGCTGAAAAATTTAATTACCCGTATTGCCCCCAGCCCTTCCAGCGTATTGGTGGTTGGCGAAAGCGGCACCGGCAAAGAAGTGGTGGCGCGGGCGATCCACCGGTTGAGCAACCGCAGCGATAAACCCTTTATCGCCATTAACTGCGCCGCCATTCCGGATCAACTGCTGGAGAGTGAACTGTTTGGTTATCTGAAGGGCGCATTTACCGGCGCTTCGGCCAATGGCAAGGTGGGGTTGATCCAGGCGGCCAATCAGGGGACGCTATTCTTGGATGAGATCGGTGATATGCCGCTAATGTTGCAGGCCAAGCTGCTACGCACGGTGGAATCCCGTGAGGTGTTGCCGATCGGCTCCAGCAAGCCGATCCCGGTCGATATCCGCATTATCTCCGCTACCAACCAGAACCTGGAACAGTACATCGCCGAAGGCAAGTTCCGTGAAGACCTCTATTACCGCCTGAACGTTATCCCCATCACCCTGCCACCGCTGCGTGAGCGCGAAGGCGATATCGAACTGCTGGTGCACTACTTCCTCAGTTTGCACACCAAGCGGATCGGCATTATCTACCCCGGCATCTCGGCAGAGGTACTCGAGCTGCTACGCCGGCACCGCTGGCCAGGCAACGTGCGCGAACTGAGTAATTTGATGGAGTATCTGGTTAACGTGGTGCCGAGCGGTGAAATCATCGATACCTATTTGCTGCCACCCAATCTGACCCGTGGGCAACATCTGGAGGCTCGCGCCAGCGTGCCTACGTATAAGGCCACAGAGAGTTGCGAAAACCACGATATGGCAGGTTTGGAGAGTATGGAGAAGCTAATGATTGAGGAGGCGCTGAGCCAACATGCGAACAAGAAGGTGGTGGCGGAGAAGCTGGGGATTGGCATCGCGACGCTGTATCGCAAGATAAAGAAGTATGAGCTGTCTTCTCATTGAGGGGGGGAGATAGCTTGCGCAGGTTTACGGGGATAAACTACCTACACTTAGGAAAACCAAGGGAATATCATGGAAAAATTGTCGCCATTGTGGCTGGTCAGCCTGATGAGCGTGGCACCGCTGTATGCCGCTCAAGTCCCGACCGGCACTTCACTAGCCACCCAGCAAGTATTTCGCTACAACAATCACAGTGAACCCAGCACGCTAGACCCACAAAAAATAGAAGAAAATACCGCAGCCCAGGTGGCGCTGGATTTGTTTGAAGGGCTGGTATGGCTTGATGGTAACGGCAACGTGCAGCCCGCCCAGGCCGAAAGCTGGAAAATCAGTGCGGATGGCAAACGTGTGGTATTCACCCTGCGCGACAATTTACGTTGGTCCGATGGTTCGCCGTTAACGGCGGAGGATTTTGTTTTTGCCTGGCAGCGTGCCGTTGATCCTGCGACTGCCAGCCCATTTGCTGACTACTTAGCCTCTGCACACGTGGTGAATGCAGCGCAGATTGTGAGTGGAAAGATACCGCCGAATGAGTTGGGCGTTCGGGCGATAGATGCGCGCACCTCGCAGGTTGATTTAGAACAACCTACCCCGTGGTTTATCTCTATGTTGGCATGGCCAACCACCTTCCCCGTACCCCATAAGCTGGTGCAGCAATACGCTGAGAAATGGAGCAACCCGGAACATATCGTCTCTAACGGTGCATTTGTGCTAGGCAACCGCGTGGTGAATGAGAAAATTGTCGCCAAGCCTAACCCACACTATTGGAACCGGGCCGCAACCGTGCTGACGCAGGTTGAATACTTGGTGGTCGATAATGCGGTTGCTGGCTACAACCGCTATCGCGCGGGGGATTTGGATCTCACCTGGGTACCGGCAGATCAAATCAAGGATATTCAAAAGAATCTGCCCGGCGAACTGCGGATCATTCCGCGCTTAAACACCGAATATTATAATTTTAATACCACCAAACCGCCGTTTAACGATGTGAGAGTTCGCCGCGCCTTGTACCTTACGGTTGACCGCGATCTCATTGCACGTAAAGTGCTCGGGCTGCGTGAGCCAGCAAGCACCTTAACCCCACCGCAAGTTGCTGGCTTTAAACCACCGGTATTGGATGAGTTGAATCAACCGCTGGTCCAGCGCGCAGCAGCGGCGCAGGAACTATTGCGCCAGGCGGGATATGATAAACAGCACCCGCTTAAGTTTGAGCTGTTCTACAACAAATACGATTTGCACGAGAAAACCGCCATTGCAATCTCTTCGGAGTGGAAGAAAATGCTCGGAGCTCAAGTGACATTGCGTAATATGGAGTGGAAAACCTACCTGGATGCACGACGGGCCGGGGACTTTATGCTCTCCCGACAGTCTTGGGATGCCACCTATGATGAACCTTCGACGTTTTTGAATACCTTGCAATCCACCAATGTGGAAAACGTCGGGCACTGGCAGGATAGCGAGTACGACCGGTTATTGAAGCAGGCAGAAAACAGCCTAGATCCTGTGACACGCGATGGATTATATTCGCAGGCCGAAGCAAGGATTAACCAGCAAGCACCAATTATTCCTATCTATTATCAGCCACTGATTAAGCTATTAAAGCCTTATGTGGGCGGGTTCCCCATGCATAACCCTCAGGATTATGTTTATAGCAAGGAGTTGTATATTGTTGCTCATTGAGGGGGCTGGCTGGGAGTACTGTGTTGGCGTAATAACAAATAAAAATAGCAGGGAAATTCCAGAACGGTTCCTTTAGCACCCAGAGAAAGGGTTAGCCAACGCTCTTTCTCTTTACTAATTTTCCATCATCAAGAGTCAGATAGTCTCTTTTGTCACCATTGTAATTCCCACGTATTCATTAACCTCAACCGAATCAATAACTCCACAAAGATAATGCCAAAAAGTCTTATTGGCATTATCATAACGAATCACTCCCCACTCAGATGGAATTAAATAAAAATCATCAGAGATGATGAATAACATCATGCACAGCACCGCCAGGCGGGATATTTCGGATCGAGCTTCTTCTGTAAAAACCATTATCCCATCATCCTTTTCACCTTGAGATGCATTGCAATCCGGACATCTTTGCAAATCTAACTCAAAGTTAGAATAACAGTTTTGACAATTAGTATATTTCATCACCTACCACCTTTGAACCTCTGTGAATTCACATCAAAACACCTTAGCTTACATTGGAGTTAAATACCTTTCAGATTATAGTCAAAACTATACCTTGATCCTTCTGCCTTTAACTCAAACTACACTAAGGGTGAAAGGAACGATCTTTATGCCAAATTCAGCATGATTCTCTCTACCGTCCAATCTGACTTAGATTTTCAGGATGAATACCATAAGAGACTATGTTAGCAACACCATCATTACTATATACTTGTTCAATCACATCCATCTTAGCGTTATCAGGGGTCAAAATATAGTAATCAACCATCTGCAAACTCTTCCGCACATCATCATTAAAGAAGAAAGTGATCTTACTCTTTGTCGCTTTGGTATCCAAGGCGGGGAATAACTCGGTGTAATGCATTATTTTACCTTCATGGATAAAGATGATCTTTATACCAATATCTTTATATAATGTATATGGTAACTTGATTTTTTCTTGAATATACCCTTTACTCACGTCACTAAAAATACAAGCTTCGTCCCACTTGGATATTGGCAGATCATTTAGATCTATTGAGCCCTTACTACTGGCAGCACACTTCGACTCAATAAGATTGAAAATTTCCTGCTCGATATTAACTTCATCCTTCTTTTCACATCCGATAAGCATATAAAGAGATAGGACTAAAATATTTTGTGTAAATATAATTTTTATTTTCCAGTAGTTATTCTGGCACCATAAGGTAATACGTTAACATAACACCGCTTAAAAACAATCTAAATATATGGAGTGAACTTTACGGTTTAATTTATAATTATAAGGTATTACTACCTAATTTATACGGTATACTATTTAACTCTGCTATTTTTCCTCCGACTTTTTCGCTATATTCCCTAAGAGTTGAGTGATTAACAGAACTATAGCTATCTAACTCACTGCTAGGCTTTCCATCATCTTCCCAGTAACATACAGAGCAAACATCATAATCCCCCCGACTAGGTAAGGTTAGATAACCACAACAAGGACATTCCTCTAAATCATCTTCCTTGCCTACAACAGAAAACGGCTCCTTATATAAACCCTCGAGATATCCTTGTAAATATTCATTAATAAAACCTTTTAGTTTTACATCAATGAAATAATTCAATAAAAATTCTTGAATAGAGTCATCAAAAATATCCGAATACTCTATAGACTCACCATCTTCATTAAGATATTCAGCAGAAATAATATTATCAACATCCTCTTCAGAGCATTGTGTTATTTTAATTATAGCCAAGTGAGTTAACGCTAATTTTCTGCTTATTTTTTTCATTTGTAAGTTACATCCGATTGTGAAAGTCCTGTTTTACGCAATGCCTCATTAATAGTATCTGTAAAAGGACTATCCTTAACAAGGTCAGGTTGTAACTTGTAGAATGAAAGGATCTCTCTATCTTTCGCATACCCAACAAGCACTCTATTATAACCCGGATCAAACTTTATTACTTGATTACCAATTTGCGCCTGTTTGAAATCAGGAGACAACTCTAATAAAAACCCCTCCATCTGTTGATGGTATTGCTTCATACTAATATCTCCAAACTCGCCTTGCTTCACAATATGCATATTATAGCACTCGCTTAGCTTGCCTTTTTTTCCAAATATTTTACCATTTCTTCCATTTAATACTACTGAAACATAAACCCAACGGTCTATCCATGTGAGGGGGTAAACGCATATGCATAAAGGTTCATACCCCCCGCCAGCCCTATCGGGTCTGGACACTGGCAACATCCCTCCCGCGAGTCATACTACCGGTTCAGGTGGTACACCTCCGCCAGAAATGCATCATACTCAAGGATCTTAATCACGCTACCGCCCTACCTTGATAGTTTTTATCTGCATAAAGTTATTTTAAATAAAATAGTAATGTAAATACAGAATAATTGAGGCAAGAGAACGTCACCGGATGAGGTTACGGAGCGGACATGAGAAAATGGCAATCTGTATTTAGCGATGGCTTAGCTGCACCAAAGTGATCTGACCGAGAAATCACTGATAACTATATTTATGCTCAACAAAATAACTGTAAATTAATGTACTGATATTGTGACAGATAAAATTAACTGGGAAGTCCTAGATAAGATCTTCCCAGACTTATGTTTACTCTGAGTAAGGAAGCACTTCACACTCAATTAGTTCTGAAGCAAAATACACATCAGACATTCTGAAGTCATTTTCATTTTCCATAGAGTCGGAGTAAGGCGAAAAGTCAATGAAGTGAATGTTATTTATAATCATGTGGGAAATACCACCAGACAAAACAACATTAGAATGATTTGGCTTTTGCTTAACAGAAAACTCTTTTAGCCCTTTCAAATGGAATTTAACATTAACCCATTCCCCATTCGTTTTTTTCATTACAGATATAACAACAAATGCACTATCAAAAGATAGAAACTCTATCTTCCTGATTAACCCATCATACCCAATGGTTATTTCTTTTAAAAAGTTGTTAATCATAATTTATCTCATTGACCTATTGGTGTATGCGGTTCTATTCCTGGTGAAAGTATAATTTGGATGATGCGGCTTACCTGGGCCATGCCCAGACGCTGGGTTTTCTGGTATAGGGAACTCGTGATAATAACCTGATTCAATGCCATGACTCTTGAAATCCACATACCAAATTACGCTCCCATTAGAATCATATATAGTATTATGAGCTAATTTTCCTGTCTTAGGGTCAATATGCGTATATATAGAGTTAGGTGTCGCTCCCGTAGTTAGTGGTTTGTCCATACCACTATAATGTAGATTTCCTTGAGCAGTCAGTCCATGAAATATAACCAATTACCAGTTCAGGTAATACAACCACGTCAGAAATACATCATACTCAAGGATATTAACCACGCAATCACCTACCTTGATTGCTTTTATCCGAACAAAATTATTATAAATCAAGAGGTAATGTAAACACAAACTAATTGAGATACTGGAATATAATCCAATGATACTGCGGACTGGGTGCAGGATAATGGCGAGTATATGTGTTGGGGAAATGGCGACGTAAAGCAGCTTAACTAAATTCGGGATAAGAGCAAACTGTGCCTAACGGTAGAATAGCTAATGTACACCAACTTGGCTTACCGATAGTGATTCGCGTACAGGAAAGCCAACATGATTATAGATAAAAACCCCGGAAAGGAACCTTCCGGGGTTTTATTAATTCATAAGTCAACAGGATATAAATAAACTTTATCCGGTGATGTTAAAAACTCAACATATCCATTTATTACAGAAGGCAATGAAACTTCTAAAAAAATTATATCTCCTCCAAGAGATACGGTTAAAACCCCATCATCTTCATAAGATATTACTTCCGCCACAAATGTAATTTTTTTATTAACAACACTGACACTCGATACATTTCCACCTGAAGAAAAGAGATTTTCTCCGAACTCCAAATGTTCATCTATATCTATCTCAACATTATAATTACAACCAACAACGGGCATATCTCCAGACCACGAAGCCATTCCATGACCTAGAGGTGATGTGAATTTTACATATGAGTCAATTAACTCAGTTATAACTATATTGGTCATTTTTTTAAAGGTACCCTTACGACAAGATTATCTACATTCATAACATTATTAACAGGATCATAAGTCCATGTTTCCTCATGATAATGATGTTTCGTTGGTTTACTATTCATCTCATGATTACCATAACGAATACTTCGCTTGCCATCAGCAGATACTATTCTATCTGCATCGGGTAATCCAGTACGAGGATGAGTATTCGAATGAGGCCCTGGCCCAAGGAAATCATTCCATCTATTTAGGGCATCCTCTGGTTTAACAGGCCTTGCTGCATATGTCTCGTTATGATATCCCTGACCTGGAGGAGTCGGTTGCTTAGGGAAGTTAGACGACTCTCTTGCCGCTTTACTCGCAGCAATGTTCTCCAGAACCCGCTGTTTAATCACAGGGCATGTAGCCAACCCAAGCGGATCAATATAAGCCAACGGGTTTTTGACGTAAGAGTATGGATTCCCGCCCCCCGCCAGCCCTATCGGGTCTGGGCACAAGTACTGCCCTGTATCCACATCATAATAGCGATGACGGTTATAATGCAACCCAGACTCGGCATCCGCATACTGACCCGCAAACCGAAGATTGCAGGTAACCTTATCTTCGTCGTTGGCCGCTTGTTGCCACAACTCGGTTTTACCCCAAGTGCTCAAACGGTCTGCCCAGACCATTTTCCCTTGCTCGTTGAGCAATTCACGTGGAGTACCCAAGTGGTCGGCAACGACATAATGGAGTTTGCCCTGTTCATAACGGGCCACCGGTGTTAACGAACCTGGAGTATACAACCAGTGGATACTCTGCTCATAGGCAACAGTGCCATCGGCATAGATAGGAGCTTCCTCTATCAGCTGATCACCACTCCACAGGTACTCATAGCCCTGCACCACAGTGCTAGCTGGTTGGGTCGCTGGTTCAGGCAAATCAAACAACGTTGAAATAAATGGCTTGCTGTCTATCAACCGTAGTTTTCGGATGCGCCGCCCAAAAGCATCGTAACCATAGCGCCAACGCTCACCTTTCGGCGTCATCAATTCCGATAATTGATCCTGTTCATTCCAACGATAGCGCCACACCTGTGGCCGGAATCCTTCTTTAAGAACACGTTTTTCAACCAACCTTCCACCCATATCGTAATGATATTGGCAGTTACCACGGGATACGACACGACCTGCGCGCTGATGCTGCTCGTCTTGCTGTAAGGCAGCTTCAGCCCCGCGTGGCATACGTGCATGCAATGTGAGGTTTTGGTTAGCGTCGTAGGTAAACTGTTCAATTAGCGGCAGAATACCACCAAAGTTCGCACGAACTATCTGGTCATTGAGATCATATTGGTACTGTGTCTTACCCCAACGCCCATCATCAATACCCACCACGTTATAGGCCTGGTCATATTGCCAACTGCGGTTGACTGCACTCCCATGCAACACAGGTGTCATTGAGTCTGGTGTCATTAATTGCTGCTGGAACAAGGACGAGTTACGCCCTGCTGCCTGATTGGCCAACAATCCTACGGAAGTATAATTACAGGACTGGATAAATCCTGCGGCACTTTCGCGCACGGTTTCTCGACCAAGCTTATCGTGCTGCAAGCGTAAGGGCTGATGGCCCGCAAGCGTTAACTGGGTCAGTTCACCCTGAAGACCGTAGTCAAAATCAAGCCCAAGCTCACCAACCAACCGAGCACTTGGCGTGCCGTTTAGCGTATCCCACTGATGCTTAATCTCTCGTCCATTCAAGCGCTCTGCAATCAGTTGACCAGCATCATCATAGTCAAACTCAACAACGGCTTCTGCATTTTCAGCTTTTAGCAAGCGCCCCTGTTCGTCGTAGCTATAACTCACCGTTGCGACCAGCGTAGAGCTCAATTTATCACAGCGCCATGTCTGTTGAGCCAAGACCTGATCACGCGGTGAGTATTGCCAACTGATCACACGACGATCTGGGTAACGCGCCCAAATGCGACGTCCCACAGCATCGTATTGATATTGGATGGTACGCCCGGTAAAGTCCGTTTCCGTAATGACCTGTCCGGCCAAATCACGCGTGTAACGGTAAGTTTCACCTAACGCATTGGTGACACCATCAAGACGAGTTAGCTTGTCATAGCTAAATGTCAATTTCTGCCCATCTGGACGAATAAGGCCCGTCAACAAATCAAAACCGCCGTATTCGTAACGGGTTGTTTTTCCCGCACCATCAGTCATTGCCGCAATGCGTTTTTCACTGTCATAGGTAATCGCCTGCTTAATGCCATCAGGCAGATAAACCTGGCTGACGCTGCCCATCGGGCTGGCATGCTGAGGGCTATAAGCATAACGGGTGATGTGCCCCAATGGGTCTTGGCTGTCTTTCAAGCGGCCAAAGATATCCTGATTTAATAGCGTAACACCGCCATCAGGCGCGATAATCTCACTGACTTGATGCTGCGTGTTGTAACTGTAACGCCACTCTGCCCCGTTAGGCAGAATCTGACGTACTAATGCCCCCAACTCGCCATAACGATATTCTTGCCGTAAGCCCTGCGGATCAACAACATTGCAAAGTTGTCCTTCATCACCATAGATAAATTGCCAACCTTTACCATCCGGTAAGGTGCTATTCGTGACCTGCCCAAAACCATTGTACTCATAGCGATATATTTCACCCGTAGGGGTCGTAATCTGCTCTGTTTCGCCATACTGATTAAGCTGGAACTCTACCTTGCGTCCCAGGGCATCCGTTTCAGAAAGTTTGTTGCCGAACGCCCATTCAGTCAAATGTTCCCGCCCTAGCGGGTCAATTTCACGGGTCACCTGACCATCACTGTTATACCAAAAACGTGTACATCCTCCTTCCGCATCCAGATAGGTTGTGCATTGGGTGGCATCATCGTAGATAAAACGATCCTGGTAATGCCCGCTAGCGGTACGTGTAGACAGTACTCTGCCCTGCGGGTCATAGAGAATATGAGCGTCAGTTTTGTCAGTGTCATGCCAGCGGGTCATGTAACCAGCATCATTATACTCATGATAAAGATGGGTAAACTGGAAAGTATTGCATTCTGCTAACAGGCCGTTGGCGGCATAATGGCATTTAACCAGCCATTGACGCTGAACTGGTGTGATCAAGTCGATCACAGATAATTTCTGTTGATGATAACTTAGTTCAAGTGAATAACCGTCGCTATGATCAATGCGTGAAAGCTGCCGTTCATCAGAATAGCGAAAACGAATTTGATTACCGAAACGATCGCTGATGGCAGACAAGCAGCGAACATTCCCCTGCGGTTCGGCAAAACTCAGGATTTGTTGTGTTTGTCGGTTAAAAATATGCAATACGCCACTACGTTGGCCATAAAGCAAATAATGACCTTCGTGTAGATTGATGGCCTGAACGTCATCGTCGTCTTGTGGTGCATCGTATGTCAGCAGTACACCTTCATGATTGCGAAAACGAATGACTGCGTCTTCAAGGATCAAATGCTGAGACCAATCATCTGCCCATTTATCGCCAAAACTGCCAGTCAAATTACCACTGGAACGATAGAGCCGGGTGAGCGTCAGCGGCAAAATTCCCGGAATATCGATAATAGGCCATATTTGCAGAAAATCCCCTGTAGCTACGTCGACAGGATCACTAGCACACCCCGTAGATGCAGTGCTTTTGCCATCAGATTCAGCGGAAACTTTGGGCTTGCTTCCCTTTTTCTTCCCTCTGGGTATCGGTAGATAACTGGCGACAATAGTCACCCAGCGCAGGGCCGAGTTACGGCTGTCTTTGACTTTGAAAATCTGCGCCGTTTCTGTGGTTTCAGCAATGGTAGCCGCAGCACTATTGATGTTAGCATCACAAGTAGTACGGTGCCCTAAACGGGCAATTTGTTTGCCATTAGCGTAGACCGTTTTCGCCCCTTCCGCGATAACCGGAGGGGGACCAGGATGATCGCTACACACGATAGGATCGCCTACCCGTGCCACCTTTTTCCCTTCAAAATAAACGTTGGGGGAACCGTCGATAATTGTGCCTTTATTGTCACCGTATTGCCCCATCACTGCGCCAGCTGCGGCTACACCAGCACCAACGAATCCACCTGCTGCCGCTGCCGCTGCAACAACAACAAGAGCCGCGCCACCAGTAGCAACCACCAAGGCTCCCACGGCAACGGCAGCAACCGCTCCAAGCAATATTCCGCCTAATGCCCCCCAGGTACCGAGGTCTTTCTTTTGGTGCGCAATAAAGTCACCCATGCGCGCCGGAGCATCCCCCTCCGTTGCCACCTTTTTCCATCCAAGGTACTCGGCAATGGCTGTACCTGATTTTTCGCCGACATAACTACCCGCTTGTGTGCCAACGTAACCAGCAGCTAGCCCGACGGCGAAAGGTGCCCCTGCACCACTCGCGACGGCATAGGCCCCCATGCCGACAGTCACCGCACTGTTTACTTCTTCGCTCTCCATAAAGTTCAGAGCTTGTTCGTTAAAAGACTCAGCACCGCCCTCACTGGTATCCGGTGGTGATGCCCCACGCTGTTGTTCCATCACCTCTTGACGAACGGCAGAGCGCCCGCCAGCAGCACCTGCGCCTGACCATACTCCTTGTGCAACACTCATCGTCCGCTCCTGTTACTTTGTAGCCGTTTTTTCTGCTGTGGCCGGTTCCCGCAATTGGAATGTACTCATCAACGTGGTTATTTGTTGCCGCTGTTCATCCGTCATATATCCAGGGATCGTGGCAGTGAAAACCAACACTTTAGGATTGACATCAAGCAACATCATTAATTGATGGATCGGCCCTTGTGGTGATGACCAACTAAATTCAGAGGTTGCCGTATCTCGGGAATCTAACACCCCATTCTCTTGATTAATCTGCTGGTAATTTTTCAACTGTTTTGACAGGCTGGATATCTCACGTTCAGCAAACTGACTGAATGACATTCCCCATGGGATAACATCTCTGGAAATGGTAAAGCTGATACCGCTCTGATCATTATCAGCCGCACTGAGCACCAGTACACTAAGATCTTTCCAGGCAGTAGGTAGCTCAATAGCACCTTCGTTAAATTGAAAAAGGGATAAATTATCTGATGCAATCATTTATACATATCCTTATGTTGTAATTAAAAAACTTTCTCACAAACCACATAACCTATAGATAACAAAATAAATTTACGATTTATGATGTAAAGCACTGCTCTTAAACATGAGCAGTGTTTTATTAAAGCTCAACGCTACTTCACCAAGCTAAAAGCACCATCAGTACTATCTGCATCAGTACTCATTTGCCAATTTCGTTTATCTATATGAAACCTGAATAAAACAGCGGAAATATCAGGATCACTTCCACAAATACCGTGGCGATTTGTTTCTCTAACCACCACGGAAAAATAACTCTCTGCACTATCGTCAAAATCATAGGATAGACATCTATCATCTAGCGTCGTCATTCTTTTTGCCTTCACATAATTATAAACATCCATTATAGCTTTGTTTTTCACTTCACTTTGTGCAGTTACTGAACCCTCGCTCTCAGCTGGGGCCGGAACACGAGCTGTACAGTAGTGAATAGAAAACACCATGGAAATAAATACCAACGCAAAACCAGCGATTTTTGATTTACTTATCATAGTCAGTTAACCCTTGGGATTTTATAATGCTAGCAATTTTATCTGCATATTTTGGATCCGTAGCATAACCTGCCTTTGCTACTTCTTTTGAAAACATGAATGGATCATCTTTATGTTTAAGCGCCTCAGCATATCGAGGGTTTTTATTCAAAAAACGGCCATAATCATCCGCAGATTCAGCAAAGTCATTGTAGGCGCGAAACTTATCGCTTATAGATATAACTTTTCCATCAATAACTTCGGTTGTATTAAACACACCTGATTTTCCAGTAGGTGAAACGCCTTTGATGCCGAAGTAAGCATTATTTTTAACACTTTTACCCCAGCCTGTTTCCTGGGCGGACTGAGCTAAAGTTACAGATACAGGGATCCCCCAATCCTGTTGTGCTTTCTGAGCGGCAGGAAGGGCTTGGTCAATAAATTTTTGCACATGCTTCGGCCTCTGCTTTGTAGGAGTTTGAACAGCAGCCTTTTGCGTAGGAAGTTTAGGGGGCGATGCAGGAGCCTGAACAGTAGCCTTTTGCGTAGGAAGTTTAGAGGGCGATGCAGGACCGGCCCCCGCAGCTGTTGCAGCTGTTGTCGCACTGGCAGCAGCCTCCTCGGTTTCAGACACAGCCGCCGCAGCACCACCAGAATTGCCTTTGTTCAAATGAACAACTGCCCCATCAACGTATACCCCGCCCGCATCCAGCTGTATGCACGAACCACCAAATGTAATCTTTATGCTGCTGGTCGTCATCTTTATTTCCCCAGCCCCCACTTTCAGCGTGATGTCGTCAGAAGATTCATAAAGCTGTGTTCCAGGGCCACTCTTACCTGCTTTAGCTTTGACCTGAACCTGATTAGCACTGGTGCTACGCATGGTACAAATGGTTTCCGTCAGGCCTCCCTGCTTTACGGTTTTGGTTTCGTTACCAGCAAGAATATTTAGCGTCCGGTTACCTGATTCGACGGTAAGAGACTGATCGTTTTTAACCGTCGTACTCATATCCTTCTGGGCATGCATAAACAGCCCCTCTCCCCCCTTGGCATCCTCGAACCTCAACTCGTTGAAGCCCTCGCCCTTATGGGTCTTGGAGCGGAACGCCATCTGGGTCTTGCTGGCAGGCAGCGATCCCGGCGGGATATTGTTGGCGTGATAGGTACGCCCGGTGACGATCGGTTGGTCCGGATCGCCATGCAGGAAATCCACCACCACTTCCTGGCCGATACGTGGGATGGCCAACATCCCCCAGCCCTGCCCGGCCCACGGTTGGGTCACGCGGATCCAACACGAGCTGTTGTCGTTGCTTTTACCGTAGCGGTCCCACAGGAATTGCAGGCGGATGCGGCCGAACTCATCACAGTAGATTTCTTCCCCGGCTGGACCCACCACCATCGCGATCTGTGGGCCGTCCATGCTCGGTTTGGGCATCGGCGTCGGTCGCCAGGTTTGGGTGTGCGGCAGGAAAACGAATTGGTTGCTCAGCGTGGTGCCTTGCCCACCGGACTCCTGCTCCAGCGCTTGAGGCTGGCTGCCGCTGTGCTGAATGCTCAGCAGTTGCCACTGGTGGTTCAAATCACCACGCGGGTGGCTGGTCAACGTAAACAGCAGGCCCGGTTGCAGGGTAAAGTCATTGCTCTGCCCCTGCCCCAGGTTGGCATCGTTGCGCAGGGCTTCCAGGCGGTAATGGGTAAAGGCCTTGCCGTGCTGTTCGTCTTTGAAACGCCCAGGGAAGTCGAAGTGTTCGTAGTCTGGCCGCTGGTTTTGCAGTTCGCTGGCCTGTTCATTAAAGGCCGCCGACCACTGCGGGTTTTTAAAGGTGTAATCCTTCAGTTCCACCACGGCGGTGCGCACCTGTGCGCTGCGGGTGAAAGTGGTGACGCACAGCTCCAGTGCCTGTGAGGCTACGCCCGGGTTATAAGGCAGCACCGCGCCCTGCGGCAAGGTGCCTACGTCATCGGTATACACCACGATGTTTTTGCCTTCGGGGTATTCGAAGTAGTAGAACATCCCCTCTTCGGCAGCCAGACGCTGGATGAAGTCAAAATCCGATTCCTGATACTGCACGCAGAACTCACGGGCCGGATGGGGGTTGCGCAAGCCAAAGGCAAAGTCGGTGATGCCGTTCTCTTTCAGCAAGGTGGTAATGATGTTTTCGATGCTCTGCTGCTGGAAGATACGCGAGTTGCGCCGCAGCGTGGTGCGCCACAGTGCCGGGCGGATCACCATGCTGTAACGGGTCTGGTGCAGGCCGGTGTCGCCCTGTTCAAAGCTCGCCACCATGCCGGTGATGCTGCGTTGCAACACCCCTTCACGCTTGATCTCCAGCGTCGCATCCTCATCCAGCACCGCGGCAAAGTCGATGGCCGGATCGGCACTGGCCAGGCCCACGTTCAGCACGAACGGTGAGGAGAGCATCTCGGTCAGGCTGAAATCCACCACCACAAAGGTCTGCGGCGGCAGGTTCGCCGTGAAGAGAGTAAACTGTAACCCACTCGGTTCCGCACCGCCCAGCAGGGCACTGATAGCCGAAGATGCCATTGCCGTGGCGCTGCCGCCGCTGGCAAAGTTCATCGGCTTCACGCCCGCAGATGAGGCCATGCCCGCGGCACTACCACTGCTGACAATGTTCATCGGTTTCACGCCTGCGGATGAGGCTATGCCCGCTGCGCTCCCACCACTGACAATGTTCTTCGGATTGATGCCTACGGATGAGGCTATCGAACCGGCCTTTTTAGCAATATCCGCCGCCTGCGATACCACCTTGCCCGCCTTGCCGCCTACAGCGCCAGCCGCGGCTCCCACCATATCCGCCACCTGATCGCCACTGACTGTCGGCATCTCCGTGGCCACAATGTTCTTCGGCTGCACACCCCCCTTGGGGGCGTTTTTCTTATCATCAGCAAACATATCTTTTCCTTCCTGGAGGTTAGCGGGCAGGTGCTGCCTGCTGCGTTAGTTGGTGATAGCGACTGAGCAGTGCATTCCAACGCTCGTCTATCTGCTTGAGCAGCACCGGTGAAGCCGGTTGTTGTTGTTCCACCGAAACCGCCAACTGCCGCAGCAACTCTTCCAGCGGCGTTTCACGGTTCAGTTCACTTTGCATCTGATAAACCTGCGTTTTCAGATAGGAAAGCGTCAGGCTGCCGCGCGTTTGTTCCTGTTCAAGCAACTTGTCTGACAGCGCCTGCAAGCGCTGCTGCACCTGGAAATAGCTGCTGTCGGCCCGCTCGCTGCCGAGCCGCGCCTGTAGCAGCCGTTGCCAACGTTGGCTTTGGGCAATCTGCTCCGGATCGGTCGGCCACAGCTGGTTGGCCAGCGCCACCGAGGCATCGGCGGTACGCAACCCGGCCAACGGAGAAAGGTTTTCCAGGGTGTTCAATTGCTGGCCGTAGCCGTCCAGGGTGGGTTGGGCTAGCCACAGCTGCGCCGAACCGTCCGGGGTGGCGGCCAGCCCCGCCAGTCGCTCCTGCATCGGTTTCACCTGCATCAGGTAAACCACACCGGCAACCACCAGGCTGCACAGCACACCGCCGCCAAAGCCCCAAGCCGTCGCAGCGCGTTTGGCCGCTTTGGGAACGGCCGGTGGTGGCGGTACAAAACGCACTTCCACATTGGGTAGTGGTTGTTCTTTTGGCTGCGGCGCGGGTTCTTCGTACGCCGGAGGAGGTTCATTCGCGGCCGGTTTTGCCCCCGAGAACAGGGTGCGGACCGGCTCCGCGTCGGGCACCGAGAGATACACCATCGAGGGTATCTTCAGCGGTTGCGCTGGCGGCTGTTTGGCCGCTTCATGGGCGGCTTCCAGCCGTTTGGCGGTGTTCTGCATCAGATACAGCAGGTTTTCAATGCGTGGCACACGCTTGAGCTCGACCTGCTGCAGTTTGTCGCACAGCAGTTGCAACGCCCGCTCGGCGCGGTATACCAGGCGTAGGTCGTCAATGCCGAACTCGTGCTGGCGCAGTTGGCTACCGACGCGGGCGTTGAACCACTCCAATATTTCCGAGCGGGCCTGCGGCTGCTCTGGCCACAGCCGCTCCCATTGGCTGACTACCATGCCCGCCAACAGCTCGCAGCTTTCGGTAAACCCGGCCAGCCCGTGCCTTTGGGTACGCGCCAGGGCGTAGTACGCCGTGGTTTGCAGATCGACCCCGTTGGTACGGAACAGCGTCAACGCCAGGGACTCAATCAGGCGCCAGTTGACCTCTGGCCGTGCCGGATGGTTGATCTTGTTGATCTCTTCACGAATGGCGCTGAATTCCGGCCAATGGCGCGGATCGCCGCCGGTTTGAATGATGATATTTTCTGAGGCTTCGCTCATGCGGACTCATCCTTAAAGCGTCTCTCTGCCAAGCGCGGCAGAGAGACGGGATAACAACGATTAATACAGCGTGTCTGGCAGGGTGAACTTGCTGAACAGACCGCCAGCGAACGGGTTGTCGGACTCATCCACATGGATGCGGTAGGTCATCTCGCCGCCGTCCACCTTGAAGCGGACGTCGAACGAGTTGGTGCCGACGTTGGTCAACTCACCGGCGTTGATCAGCCGCAGCTGTGCCCAAGGGCCGCTGAAGGTGATGCTGCGCGGGGATTTGCCGTTTTCATCTGGAACCAGCGTTACCTTGCTTTCTACCCCGGCCCGCATGGAGTTAGGCCAAACCAGATGCACCATGTTGCTGCGGCCATGGGCGTAATCCAGCAGTTGCCCATCCAGGTTCAGCACGCTGCGGCGTTTGTTGCCGCTCAGCACCACCGGTTCGATGGCGAACTGGGTGCCCAGGCCGTTTTGTGCCGAGAAGAAGGTTTCGCGGATCTTCTGCGCCTGTGCCAGCTGTTGCAGCACATCTGGGCGGATTAACAGTTGCCCGTCGCTGCCGCTGCTCAGGTTGTTATCCACGAACGGCTTCAGGTTCTGCTGGTAGAAGCTGTCCAGGGTGCCTTTCGGGCCGAAGAAGCGTTCAAACTCGCTCAACGGCACGTCCTGCTGCGATTTAGGATCGAACGGATAACGGCCAGCCAGGTACGTGTGATACTGCTTCACTACCGTCTCGTTCCACTCGACTTCCAACGATTGGATGGCTTCCATCATCACTACGCGCCAGGCTTGTTCGGCCAAATCCCCTACCCAGCGGTTCAGCGGTTCCGGCAGGTTTTTCGCCAACTGCTGAACCTCGAAGATCGGGTCGCTGCTGTTTTGATCCAGGCGCAGCTGTACCGCCTTCATGGCCGCTTTACCCGGGGCCGGTGAGTTTTGGATCGCCAGCAGGTAACGGTGCAGTTCGGTCAGTTTTTGGTAGACGCTTTGCAGCACGCTGCCTTTGTCACCGTTCTCCACCAGCACGCCGGTCTCTGGCGCGAACTCGCGGTTGACGCGGCCCAGCAGTTGATAATCGGATTTTTGCATCAGCTCCTGGCGTTCTTTACCCTGCAACGCGTCAGGCACCGCAGGCAGCCGGGTGTTATCACTCAGCGTCTGCAAGGCACGGCGGAAAGGCTGCTCGCCGCTGATCACCTGCTCGATGGCGCTGATCGCCTGCGGCAGATCTTCAAACTCACCGACCGACAGGTTATTCATCGCCGCACGCCAGGTGGCGGTATAGTCACCGATATACTGCTCGGTCACCTGCCGCTGGATCTCTTTGCGATCCGCCTCGCTATACTCGACGTTTTTGCTGAGATTCAGCACCCAGCTATCCATCACCGTCAGATCGACCAGTTGGTCATTCTGCTTGGTGAAGTAGTTCTGCAAACCGTTGCGCGTCAGGAACTGTGGCACCACCAGCAGGCGATCGTTGTTGGAGATAAAGATGTCGTCAAAGCTGGCACCGATCTGATCGCGCAGGTTCAGGGCCGGAGGCAGCGCTTCCTGTGCCTTGATGCGCAGGTTCTGGTACACCCGCTGATAAATCGACAGCTTGCTCAACTCGCGCTGTGCCAGCTGGATCGGCTGGCGATAAGGGATAAAGTTCTTGACGGCAATCTGATCGCCACTTTCCCGCGCGGCACGCCAATCGGTGTGCTTGAGCGCATAGTCCAGATGGCCCATCAACTGCTGTTGCAACTCGCGCTGGCCGTTAAACTGCTGGCTCCAGCGGTCACCCATAAACTGTTCCACCAGCGCCACGTTGCGGCCACTGCCGTCTTCCAGCATGCGCATCACGCGCAGGATCTCGAGTTTCTCTTCGCTACCTGGAGGCGCGGCATTCAACTGCTCCAACAGGCCACTCATCAACGCCGGAACAAAGCGCTGCTGCAACAGTTGCAGATAGGTGCTTTCCACATACGGGCCGATGTTGTTGCCTTGATACAGGCCCATGTCCGCCAACAGGCTGTTGCGCTCATGGTAGTTGCCATAAGCCAGCGTGGCGTCACGGATCGGGTTCAGCAACGGCAGTTGCAGGTTGCCATAGCGATCGTCACCCTTCGGCGTCGGGATGGAGAGGAAGGTTTTGGCCTGGGCAAGGACCTCTTGTCCGGCACGGTAGTTGCTCTGATAGTAATATTGCCAACAACCCCACAGCGTCAACGCCACCGCGGCGCCCACGCAGGAGAACACCATCAGCCGTTTTCTGGAGTTACGCAGCCACAGGCCGTTTTCGCCCGCCAGATTCGGTTCCGCCAGCAACACCTGATTAAACAGCTCTTTGGTGAAGTACGGGGTCGTTTCGGCGACCGGCCAGGTTGGGAAGGCCTGCGGCGACAGGTGATACTGCACGGCGGCAGACTGGGTAAACACGTCATCCATCTGTCCGCGCTGTTGGGCAGAAGTCAGGTAGATACCGCGCAGCAGCGGCTGTTGATGATCGCCGCTGTAGAGGATCCCCTCCAGCAGTTGCACCACATACTCTTGCAGGCCCTGCATCTGGCGGGTAAAGCTGAACAGTTGGCTACGCTGCCCGGCATCAACGCCGTTGAGCATCATGTCTGGCATCGCGCCGTTCAACTGGGCGATCCATTGTTGCCAGAACTGCTGCAACTCTTTGCGCCATACCTCCGGCTCGGCGGCGTTCAGGCTGAATGTCACCCCCAGCACTGCTTCGCGTTGTGCCTTATCCAGCGTCTGGTACATCGCTTCAAACCCGTACAGCAGGTCCAGTTTGGTAAACACCACGTACAGCGGCAGTTGGCTATGCAGCGCCTGGCGCACATCCTGCAAACGCTGATGGAGGCTGGCAATCATGTTTTCGCGCTGAGCCTTGTTCGCCGTCAGCAGTTGATGCAGATCGACGGTGAGGATCAGGCCGTTCAGCGGCTGGCGTTTACGGTGTTCAACCAGCCAGTTCAGCAGGCTTTGCCATAGGCGGCTATTGAGCTCCGCTTTGCCCACTATGGACAGCGTTGGCTGCTCGATCAGCTCACCCGCTGGATCGATCAGCACCGCCTGTTCACCCAGCCAGCAGCGCACGCGCAGCTCACCGGCGTCTTCCACGCTGGTCAGTTCCGGGCTGGCGATTTCGGTCAGCTTGTAGCCTTCTTTGATCAGGGTGCTTTTGCCGCTGTTGCGGGTGCCAATCACCATATACCAAGGCAGACGATAGAGATAAGCCGGGGTATTCAGCCGCCGTTGCAACTGCTGCTTCCAGACGCCCAGATACTGGTCCTGCTGTTCGATATCGGCCAGGATCGGATCGTCAACCTGCGTTTTGGCCTGCAGCTGCAGCTTTTCCAACTGCTGTAAACGCCGCACCATTTTGAAGGTGAGCCAGCACACCGCCAGCAGCACCACCAATGCAGTCACCAGCCAGCGGCTCAGCAAAGGCTCGAACGGTTGGTAATCCTTCAGCTTCCATTCCGGCCCGTAAATCCAGAGCCAAATCAAGCCGATACAGGCCAACAGCGCCAACACCACCGGCACCGAGGCTTTGATGCGCGGAATCGCCGGTCTGGCAAAATGAATAAATGAGGGCAATTTCATGCGTTAACGCTCCTGTTCCCTTCCCTGGCCATCACGGCTTGAGCTGCCGCTGCTTGTCTGTCAGCAAGGCGATCAACGCCGGTTCCCATTCGCTTAGCTGCACTTGCTGCCCCACCTGCAACAGGTTGTGGTAGTGCTGCTGTGCCAGCGCCGTCATTCCCGCTTTTTCCAGTAACTGGGCGCTGAGCAATTGCAGGTAAAAACGGTCCCTGGGTTCGGATTGCTGCGATTGCCGATCGATCATCTGTAACGCGGCTTCCAGTCCTTGCTGTTGATAGCATTGCCAAATTTCATCCTGTTCAATAGTGTTACCTCCCCCTTTGGCACCCGTATCCTGCTGTAACCAGCTGGCAGATTCAGGGGAGAGGAATGGCGTCATATCGGTAAAATAAAGGGTGGTTAACGCCGGCATCCGCTCGATAAAGGCGCTCAGTTCGTCACGTATGGCCTGCGCAACCCCTGCGTATCCCAGCCGAATAGCGATCTGCGCCGAAAGCGCGTGGCCATCCAGCCAGTAAGGTGCCAGCGCCAGGCTCTGTTCTACCTGTTGCCACAGGGCCAGATCCGCAGTCGCAATGCGCCCCAGATAATCGGCCATGCGATCGACAGAAACGGCTGCCAGCGGCGTGCGCCCATCGGCCTGCGCTATCGGTGGCGCGGTCAAGCTGCCCCACAGGGCATGGCGACGCAGGCGAAAACCAATGGCGGCCTCGGGGTGCAGTTCACACAGTAAATCCGCCATTTTCAGCAGCGTTTGCCGCCAGGCTTTATCGCTGGAGTTATCAATGCTCAGGCTGGGGCTGATCGTTCTGCTGGCAGTGGTTGATGTCGATGCCGAACCTGACTGAGGGCGTTCTTCCTCCTCAACTACCGGTTCAACGGTGCGAGTAGGCAACCGCGCATAGCTGGTTCGCAGGCTATCCACCTCTTTCGCCAGGGCCGGTTCCTCGCTGTGCCAGACCTGGGCCAGATGAGCCAGCAAACCTTGCACATCCTGGCGTTGGGCATCCGTCGCCCGTTGGCTAAAGCTGCCGCTGGCGCTGTCAAAACGCTTGAGGATCTGCTGGGCAAAGCGGCGCTTATGCAACGGATTCAACGGCCAGGCGCTGGTCCAGAAGTTCTGCACGTAAGCGGTCAGCAAGGAGATCGCCAGCATCAGATCGCTCGGTTCACCGCCGTGTTGCAAGGTGCGCAGCAGGTGCACCACCAAACGGAAGTCTTTGCTTTTTTGCGACAGCAGAGCCATCGCCTGCTGCTGAAGGTCATCAATATTCAGCGAGCTGTGGGTCAGCGAACCCACTTTGACCATCTGGCTGTCGATATGCTCCCATTGCGGATCGTCATCGGCCAACGCCTTGGCGGTCTGCTCGGGCGTCAGCGGTGTCAGCAATAATGCATGCCAGGGATGTTGTGACGTGCTATCCATAGTCCTCACCAGTGGCAGGCGTTACGCAGCGGTTTCAGCGCTGGCGTTAACTGCGAAATATTAAATGTCAGACGGGGTAACCCGCCGTTGGTACCGTCGATCGTCAGCGTCTGCGCCGACATCAACCGCTTGATCTCATCAATACCGGCCAGGCCCCGGCTGGATTCCAGCAGATAGCCGTTTTCACGCAGGAACCACTGCACGTTAAACCGGTCGCTATCCGCCGTTAGCGTCACCGCACCGTCTTTTTGCGGGCCGACCAAGGCGATCTGCAAACGGGTAATGTTGTCGATGCAGCTCAGCATCAGCACCGGCCGCGGTGGCGGCACACCAATCGCTGGCGTGGTCAACACCACCTGCGGGTTGTTGCCCTGCCCTTCGCTTATCAGGAATGCCGTCGAGTGATCGCGGCGGCCTTTTTCCTGTGCCATGGCTCGCTGCCAGGCTGGCCCGGCCTGTACCTGACCAGGATTGTCGCCGCTGGCCGCTGACAACGCGTTGTCGTAGCAGTCCAGACGCACCAGCGGCGAGTTCTCACTGCGGCAGTTCATCAGCAGCGCCAACTGATGCGCATCCCCTTCGACCTGAGGCAGCGCCAGGCCACTTAGCCACTCGGTGGCTGAATTGCTGCCGGAAAGCAGTAACGAACCGATCAATAACCACGTATTCATAGCTAACACCTGTATTTCGCCAACTTGTAACCCAGGGTGCGCGGCGTGATCCCCAGGCTGTCGGCGATGCGGTTTTTGTCATTGCCGTACAAACGCTGGCGCTGCGTCAGTACCGCGGCTTCAAACGCCTCCACCGCGCTAGACAGGTCATCTATCTTGCTGTAATCGCGTGATAGCTCTGGCGAGGTGGAAACGTCGGAGGTGCTCAGCGAGATCATCAGCTCATCCAGCTGTTTTTCGCGCACCTTGAACATCGACCGCAGCTGGACCAACTGCGATCGCAGATGCTCCACCTCTTGCAGCTTGTTGAGGCGGTGCTGAAAAATCTGGCAATAGATAGAGAACATGCCGCGGCTGTCCACAAATCGATCGATATCCTCAGCAAACACCGCAATCACCCCGCAGGCCCGCCCCTGAAAATCAAACAGCGGTACGCCATACATGCTGCAACCGTTGGGCAACGCCTCAATAAAGCCGCGAAAGCCGTCATCTTCGATGCGCACCCCGCGATTGAGCGCGTACCAGACTTCGGGCGCGCCATTACGCAGCACCCGCACCAACGGGTGGTTGGTGTCTTCGATATCGGCTTCCAGCTTCACCGTAGCGCGCCGGTTGGCATCAGACAGGCGGAGACATTCCAACTGCCCCTCGCTGGCGTTGAACATCGCCACCATCAAGCCGTCGAACCCGTGACGGTGGTGATCCAGCGTCAAGAAGCCATGGACCAAATGCTCGACCGAATCGTTTTCCAGCAGCGCCAGTAAGCATTTCAGCCGTTGCCTCATAGCGCCTCCTCGACCTGTGCGGTAAACGCATTTCCCTCCGTGGCGATGCGGATATGGCTAATCGCCGTACCTGCCGCCATTTTTTGCAACAGCAGTAGGGAAACCGGTGGCAACAACGCCCCGTCGATAATCGACTCCAGCATGCGCGCCCCGTTCTCGGCACGGGTGGCGCGCAGCAGGATTTCTTCGATCACCTCAGGCTCAATCACCACTTCGGCGTTGAAGCGCTGGCGCAGCAGGTTATCCAGGCGTTTGAGCTTGCCGTGGATGATGGTTTGCAGCGTATCCTTGCCCAGCGGCAGGTAAGGCACTACTTCCATACGCGCCAACAGGGCCGGTTTGAAGAAGGCCGCCAGCTCGGGGTACAGCAGTTCGCCCAGCAGTTCCGGCTGTTCGGCGTGATCGACAATGGTCTGATAGCCCAGGTTGGAGGTCAGGAAGAACACCACGTTCTTGCAGTCGATGATGCGGCCTTCGCCGTCGGCCAGTTCACCCTTGTCGAACGCCTGATAGAACAGGTTGAGCACGTCGGGGTGAGCTTTTTCGACTTCGTCGAGCAGCACCACCGAATAGGGTTTCTGGCGAATGGCTTCAGTCAACACGCCGCCTTCGCCATAGCCCACATAGCCCGGCGGTGAGCCGATCAGGCGCGAAACGGTGTGTTTCTCCTGGAACTCGGACATGTTGATGGTGGTGAGATAGTGGCGCCCGCCGTACAACAGCTCGGAGATCTGCAATACGGTCTCGGTTTTACCGACGCCGCTTGGCCCCACCAGCAGGAAAGCACCCATTGGGCGGCCCGGGCGGCGCAAATCGGCCCTGGCGGTCAGCAGATGCTGGTGCAGGCAGTGGATCGCGGTTTCCTGGCCTTTGATCTGTTCGCCAAGATACGTGGGCAGCTCGGTAACCACCGACAGTTCGCTCTGCGACAGGCGGTTTAACGGCACGCCGGTCCACTCGGCGATCACCGCCGCGATCTGATGTTTATCCACGTGTGGAGAAACCAGGGTTTGATGCTGTTGCAGCTGTTCCAACTCGGCACCCAGCGCCGCCAGATTGATGGCCTGCTCTTCCGTGGCATTCTCTTCCTGCGTCAGCAGCTCTGCCCGCAGGGCGATGATCTGCTGCACCAACTGCTGCTGGGTCTGCCAACTGGCATTCAGGTCCGCCAGTTGCTGTTCGATCTCAGCGCGCTGTTGTTGCAATACGGATAAACGCTCATCCGGCTGGCTCAGGTTGAGGCGCTGCTCACGCTCCAACATCTGGATTTCCATCGCCTGCTGATGCAGTTGCGTTTTCAGTGCCGATACCTGACGCGGCGCCGAAGTCAGGTTGATCGCCACTCTCGCGGCAGCGGTATCGAGCACGTCGATGGCCTTGTCCGGCAGTTGGCGGCCAGAGAGATAGCGATCGCTTAGCACCGCCGATGCCTGTAGCGCCTCGTCGTCGATCAGCACGCCATGCGCCTTTTCATAGATGGTGCGCAAGCCGCGCATGATCACCGTAGCCTCTTCAGCACTCGGCTCAGAGACTTTCACCAGTTGGAAACGGCGCGACAGCGCGGCGTCTTTCTCAAAATACTTTTTGTATTCGCTCCAGGTGGTGGCGGCGATGGTTTTCAGCTCACCGCGAGCCAATGCTGGCTTCAGCAGGTTAGAGATATCCAGCCCACCCTGCTGATTGCCCGCGCCGATCAGCGTATGGGCTTCATCAATAAACAGGATGATCGGCGTGGCCGACTGGGCAACTTCCGCCATGATCCCCTTGAAGCGCTTTTCAAACTCGCCTTTGACCGCTGCACCGGCCTGTAACGCGCCGAGATCCAGCGTCATCAGTTCGCTGTTGCACAGTTTTTCCGGCACCTGACCGTCAACGATACGCAGCGCCAGGCCTTCGATCAGGGCGCTTTTACCCACGCCAGCCTCACCCACCACGATCGGGTTGTTCTTGCGGCGGCGGCACAGGATATCGATCATCAGGTCGATTTCTTCATCGCGGCACAGCACCGGATCCAACGTCCCTTTACGGGCCTGTTCGGTCATGTTGCTGGCATAGCGCGCCAGCAGGCTTTCGCCGTTGGCGACAGCTGCGGTTTTATCGCCCGCTTTTGCTACCCGAGGGGCTTCTGCGGAATCGGCAGTCCAGTCAGCAAAGTTCTGGCGCAATAGCTCGCGATTCACCGGGGATAACAACCGGCTGGCCGCCGGTGTTAAATAACGCATAGGGCTCAGCAGTAAGGTCAGTAACATCACCCCACCGCGCAGCTGGCTGTGATCCATTTCGGCCGACGCCAATAACCAACTGTCCTGCAGCCACTCCACCAACAAAGGCGAGAAGCTGGGATAAGCCTGAGTGACCGACTGATAGCCGGAAATACGTTGATCGAGCGACTCACGCAATGCGTCAGTGTCCACGCCAGCATGATTAAGGATCACCCGGACGTCGCTTAAGGGGCTGGCGACCATCTGCATTAATACCTGCGAGACCGTCACTTCCGCTTCCTGCAGGCTGACGCAATGTGCCGCCGCGGCCTCCAGGGCATGGCGGGCGATGGGATTAAGGCGGTTTACCAGCGTGGGCAAGTCAATTTGAATCATCTGTGCTTCCTAGCTCAATAAATTGTTTAGCTGCTGCAAAATATCCTGAGTCTGTCCATGCAACTGGATGGCATAAAACAGATAAATCACCGTCAACAGGCCTAAGCCACCCCATAGCAGATGCTTGATGGTCAACCGTTTACTCAGGTAATAACGCCCGCCGGTGCGGCTTTGTTTCTGGTGCAAGACGGTCGCAGGCGCTTCACCGCGCAGCTGTTGCAGTTGGTGATGCAGCCGACGGAACAGCCGTTCAAAGTCATCGCTGTTTTGCAATGTCACCTTGTAGCGGCCGCGATAACCCAGGCAGAAACACAGGTAAATGAACTCCAGCAGATCCTGATAACGTTTGGGTTCGCCCATCAGGCGTTCCAGCAGGACGTACACCTTCTCGCCGCCCCAGGTTTCGTTATGGAAATGCACCAGCAAGGACTGCTGCAACCAGCCGTTTTGCGTGTTCCAACCGTGCCCCAACGCCGTCTCATCGATAAAGGTACAAAGCACGTAGCGGAACGAAACGATCGCCCCTGGCTCGTAGCCTTTGGTTTGCAGGAACTGTTCAATGGCGCGGATATCCGTCACCACCTGCTGATAAAGCTGGTCTGGCAGCGGCTGGTTTTCCATGTCTTTCAAGCGCAGCACCATGCCGAGTAACGGCGTGGCGGCGTCCACCATCGCATTCAGGCTCTCGCCGCGCAGCGGGAGCTGATATTGCCGATACGAAGTGACGGTTTCCGTTTCGGGCAGCGCTGGGTTATCCGTGACGGCATGCATTTTCATTAGCTGCTCCTAATCGCCCAGAACTGCATATCCAGTTCTGGGAAGTCACCCGAAACGTGGAAGGCAATCGCGTTGCTTTGCAGGACCTCTTTCCAGGTCGGGCTTTGTCGATCCAACATGAAGTAGGTATAACCGGAATGGTAAGGCAGCTGACGCGGGGCGGCAGAGAGCGCCACCAGCGGTACACCAGGCAGTTGCAGGCTAACCAGCTCACGGATTTTCTCCAGCGAGGTGATCTTGGTTTGCTGCACGAATTGCCGGCGCAGCTGTTCCTGTGGGATCTGCGCCCGGACGGCCAGCACAAAGTCGGCGCTGCGCAACAGATCGCTATCGTTGATCGTCCCCACACGAATGCCGTTAGGCTGTGGATGCAGCTGTACCGAGATGGCACGCGGTGTCAGCACGGTGCTGAGCGTTTGGCGCATCGCCAGGAACAGCGGCTGGAAGCAGTCGGTCAGGTTGTCATGGTTATAAACGATGAAGCTGCCTGCCAGACGCGATTCGTCGGTAAAGGTGCGCAACTCGCCGCAGGTTTGCACCAGGTGGCTATAAAAATCCTGTGGGTGCAGCACCGCCTGATGAGACAGGTGGGTGAATAGAGGCTGCATGCGGTTAAACACCTGCAGCATCATGAATTCGGCCACGTCGGCAATCCCCTGCTGGCCCGGCGAACCGATACGTTTGGCCAACAGCCGGGCGCGCTCCACCAAGGTACCCTCCACTTCATCCATAAAGTCTTTCAACTGTACGGAGGCGTGCAGAGTGGTGCAGGTAGGAATAAATTCTTCATCCAGGATCAGCGAGCCATCTGGGTGCTTCTCTTTGATACGGCAAACAGGCAGCACGGAATAGGCGCTGAGATCTTCGGAGCCCTGCATCAAACGCGGTGCCAACTGGGCCAGCAGCAATTGGCTGACATCGCCGCCGTCGGTGTGCAAATCGCGCACGTCATCGGTATGTTCGGCGTAGCGGATCGCCCCAGGCAGTTGGCTGTGCGGGCTGGCAACTTCATTGATGGTGTCGTTGAGCATCGGCAACGCCAGATAGATATCGCGGCTGGCGGCATCGTTGCAGTTCAGTACGTCCAGCGGCTTGGGCGAGCAATCCTGGTAAGGAATATCAAACACCGTGCCATCGGCCATGCTACCGCTGGCGTTGGTCAAACCGATACGCCCCAGTTTGAGCAGTTCCTGATTGATCTGCAGCGAGTGGAAGCCATAGGTGTAATTGGTCAGCGCGGTGATGCGGCGCTGCAGCTGATAATCGTTATGTCTTTGTTGCTGTTGAAAGTGTTGTGGCTTAATGAACAGGCCTTCGCGCCAAATCACCCGATTCTTGGTCGGCATGGTTATTCTTCCTCTTTCCTTAAGTCGATTTCATCCGCTTTAACGTGGATCAGCACGCCATAGTTATGACCAACATCTTTGATCTTGATGATTTTTTTCCATTCAGCGCGATCAACGTCGGCATAGTAGGCAATCACCCCCAGATAGTGGGTCTTCTCTTCCAGCTCAATAGCAGGTAACGGTTTATATTGGCTCGGCAGCAGGGTGTATTCCTGGTGGTCGATGTAGTTCTTACTGAGCGTTTTCTTCAGTATTTCCGTGTCGAGCTGGTCGTAGTCGGCCGCCAGCAGTTTGGAATCGTCGCTCAGGTACACCACCGCAATCTCGGTCGGTGCGGCCTCGCCTTTCTCATTGGGGTTGATATTCGCGTCCGCCAGCAGCGTTAACCGCAGCGTAGAAGGCTGCTCGGTAACGCGCTCCGGCTTCTTGTTTTTCCATATCGTGCATCCTGACAGCATCAGCACCAGGCATAGCGCAGTCGTCAGAAAGTAACCTCTGCCACCTTTCATCGTTCGCTGTCCTTCATCCCCTGGCGCAGCGCCTGGTCGTAAGCCTGTTCATACACTTCGCCAAACAGCTTTTCGAAGCCCTGCTGGCGGCTGGAGGCCAATTCCTGGTAGTAGTTTTTGTACATTTCCCAGGCCCAGGCGGAGTCTTGTTCCTGGCGTTCGTTGCTGCGCATGTAATGGCTAAAGCGCGTCAGCAGTCGCTCTGGGGAGAAGGCTTCCAGCATGGTGTTCAACGCCTGGGCAATCGCCTGTTGGTTGGCCTGATGGTGCAGGCGCAGGTTATGCAGGCTCTCGGCCACCGCCGCCGGTGCGGAAAGGTGAACCGGGCTTTTTTGATCGGCAAACAGCAGGCTGAGCGTGGTGTCGTAATCCATATTCAGGCGCAGCGGGTTATCTTCGATTGGCCGCAGATGTTTGTCCCGCAGGCCGTGTTGGCTGCGCTGCAAGGCCAATAACCCTTCAATAGCGGCCCTGAGCGTTTTGCCGGCTTCTTCGAGGAAGTCATTGGCCTCCTGGCTGTTGCGGATTGGCAGTTGCGCGCCAAAACCCCGCATCAGTGGCGTGATCGCTACGTGCTGCTGTTCCATCTTGCTGTCTGACGGTGCCTGCTGGCCGGAAAGAAAACTGCTGATTTGCGGCAGATCGATAAACTCCTGATCCATGGCACTGTCCTTGGTGATATCAGAAAGTGGAGAAGAGAACAGCGGATCGCGGTAACGATCCTGTTGTAATGATTGATCGGCACCGGTGAGGGCGCTCAAAGGTTCGTGCATCGTCAGGCTTTCGGTTTCCAATACCCGCAGCGGGTCGTGGCTGAAACCGTTAGCGACCGTGGCGGCCAGGCGGTTGTCCTGCTCATGGTGGGAAGGCTGCGCATTGCCCCCTTCCATCATCGCTTCCAGCGGGTTGCTGTAGCTGGAGACCAGCGATTCCGGCGAAACCATCAGCGGATCGATCATATCGGCGTTCGAGCGGCTGATATGGCTCTTGATGGCCAGATTGCCCACGCTAATCTCGTCACCTTGCTGGATGCGCACCAAACCGGAGTTTGCCGTCAGCATCGACTGGTTAATACTCACCGCACCGTTGAGCACCCGCAGGCAAAAGGACCCATCGCGCCATTCAATGGCAAACTGTGAAGGGCTGATATTGCCGCCCTGATCTTGAATAGACCAATGATGGCTGCCGTCACTGCCAACCACCCCACCCTGTGCATTAAACAGGCTGCTGGCCGGTTTGCCACTTTCCAATCTGTCGCTATTGACGACTCGCAATGATAGCGTCGGTTGCTGTTTATCCATGATCTCTCTTCCTGAATCCTGATTGTCATTCCATAACGCTGATGGTTACGTGGGGCTGTTGCTCGGGTTCCCCGAGGAAGCTGGTCCAGCCCAGCAGGTTGTTTTGTTCTGTCCCCAGGATCATGCCGCCCACCTGCTGCTCTGCCAGACCCAGGCGTAAATCCCACGAAAACTGGTCACGCATAATGAAAGCCACAAACATCTCTAACGGCTCGTAATTCTCCCCGTTAGGTAAAAATGACAAGAACTGTTCTCGCGTCAGTTGGTTGAGGCACAACTGATATTTGCCGCTGCGATCCGCCACCTGCGATCCCAGCGAGAAATTGACGCCCAGCACCGATTTCCCCTGGTATTTCTGGCCGCTGACCTTCACCCTGCCGCCCAGGCGATTCTGCTGCTCCGGGGCGATTTTGACCTTGCGCAACTGCCAACTTTGCAGCGTCACATCCGCCAGGTTGAAACAGTGCGCCACCAGGCTGCAAATCACTTCCGGGGCACGCCCAGGGCTGGCCAGCAAGCCGGCATAGGCCAGCATTTTGCCGTGGTGGATGCGCAGTTTTTTGCGGATCGCCTCGTTACTTAATCCCACTAACGCAAACATGCGCTGCGAGACATCATCGTTACCGCCCTCGTCAAAGCAGATGTAGTAGCGGTATTTGCGCCAAATCTGATGCAGCAGCGTTAACAGCCGGTGGTTGAACACGTTGAGAAAATCCGTCAGGCGGTTTTCATTCTGGGCATCTTCCCAAGCCAACGAGTCCAGGTAATAACCGGGCAATGGCGACTGGCTGCCATGCAACCCAAGGAAAGAAACTTCCAGCTCAAACTGGCCGCGAGCGGAAGTCTCCAACGCGATCACGTCACGGGTTGGAAAAGCCAGGCTGGCGGTCGATTTAAAGCGGATTGCCTCATCGGCTGGCCTGGCTGAACCCGGGGATTTTTGCCACGCTACCGCCATTTGGTTGAGCAGCTCGACCAATTGGTAAAAGTTATAACGTGACACATCCAGCACTGGCTCAGGCGGTACGCCTTCACCCGCGCTTACATCAATGCATGTTGACCCGTCTGTACCGGCCATTGGTAACATTCCTGATTATCAAGATTGATGACTTTCAAAAGGTGGAACGAGTTGACGCTGGCATACAGGGAGAAGAAGCGTGCCAACACCGTACCAAACAGGTAGAGCTCACCTTCAGAACCAAAAGCGCTTTGCTCCAGCCAGAGGGTGGTTTGCAGACCTCTGACCGGTAAACCACGGAACAACCTGTCGATCGGCTGGGTTTCGATACGCGAAATCGCGTCCAGTTTTTTTTGCGACGACCGAGCGGATTGCCGGTTGTGTACGCTGGGAAAATCATAGGTCTGCAGGATCTGTTTTAACGAATCCTTGTCCAATAATGACATGTAGTTCAATGACATATTGGACAATAAAGACCATTGCAGGCTGCCATCCAACACCGGATACAGCGGTACCGAAGGCCGGGTTATATTACGGAAGGTGGCAAATGACGGGCCTGCTTGCGTCCGTTGGCAGATATCACCCACGCGTAGCGCCAGCGGTAATTCGCGGTTGGTACAGGTCATGCTGACCGACACGTTTTCTTGAGACAGCGCCACCTGCGTCTCATCACTGCGCACAAAGGAGATGTAATGCTCAAAACCCTTGCGGAACAGCGAGTTTTTCACCCGCAGGCGGTAATAGAGCATGCTGCGCTCCTGCGCAGGTTCCACCTGATGATGGAAACTTTCGAACGCCGGATAGCTTCTGGCCTGCCCCCGCCCGCTGCCTTTGGGATCTTTGCTTAACCAGCTCTCCACGCGATCGATCGAGAAAATCTCGTAGCGCTCAGGATGATGGTAACTGGCGCACAGCGGATATTCGGTTTGTGTGCCATCCAGGGCTATCGCCTCGCTGTCGCGTTTGAACAGGTTCACCGCGGGGGTGCAGTTCAGGCGCAGCGTGGTTGGCCGTATCTTGACCTCAGGAGGCAATGGCTGGGAGAAATGCAGATTGAGGGTGAACTCGCTGGCTTTCAGATGCGCAGGGAAATCCACCACGCCAGCCACGTCAAAGAACAGGAAGCCTTCCGGGAAACAGAAATACTCCTGCAGGATACGGTAGCCGACATAGGCGTTTTTCGGATAAGGCAACAGCGCATCTTCACGCTCAAAGCCCACCGGGTTGAAATCGAAGTCCGGCATCGGAATGGTGATGCCGTTGACCACCAGCTCGGCCCGTTCGAAATAGTGGCTGATCCAGAAATAGAGCTGGGTGCTGGTGTAACCGTCCTCACCCAGATAGAAACGCAGTTTATCGAGCCGCATTTCCTGCACGTTCAACTCCGCCTTGGCGCCGAAGTGAATGCTCAATATCCCCTGTTCGTTGCTATTGTTGACGGCGATATCCTGAATACCCATCGGGAACAGCCAGACATCCCGGCACAGCGTAAAGCTGCACTGAGGTCCGTGTGTTTCGCTGTCGTTTTGCAACGCGCTGCGCTCCGCCCTTTGCGCAATCGGGACGCTCTCGATCTGGCTACCGCGCTCGATCAACGTCGCTTCAGTGAGTGCACTACTGTTCGGAGTGTATTCGACGATGGTCATGCTGGGCACTGGCCGCAAATAGTTCGGCCACAGCATATTCAGCAGGCCGTGAGTCAACTCCGGGAACTGGTCGTCGATCTTTTCGCGCAGGTTGCCGGTCAGAAAGGCGAAGCCTTCCAACAGGCGCTCAACGTCCGGATCGGAACCCTGTTCGGATAAAAAGGCAGCAAGATGCGGCCGTTCGATTGCGGCATCCCGCCCTAATTGCCGGAGGTAATCCAGCTCATCCCTGAAGTACTTTTCGAACGACATTATGCTTCCTGGTTTAGGCAGTAACGGCGGTTGCTGTCCAATTGGATATTGAACTCAACCACATCGCCGATATTGTCGAAATCAACTTGAGCACTGATATGGAAACTCAATAACAGTGGGTCCCCCTGATCCACCAGGGATTGAACGGCAACCTCGGAAATTCTTGGCTCGTAGCGCTCAATACACTCCTTGATGGCCTGCTCAATACTCTTACGAAAATCAGACGTGGTTGCCGTGGCATCATTGAGATCAATAACCCCCAGGCCTGCAGCACTTTGGCAGGCTCCGGGGCGCGAATTGAGGACTTCGTTCAAATGCTGCTTGATTGAGATTAATAGCTCTTGAACACGGCTATGTGAGGAAGGGCCTAAGCCCTTCCCCTGGATACGCTCAAACAAGCTGGCAGAACTTCCTCGCTCCCAATTAAGAAGCGCAGCCATTGCCTGTTATTCCTTATCCAAACGACCAACCAGCGAGAGCTCGAAGCTGGCGCCCATGTATTTGAAGTGTGGACGCACCTGCATCGCCACCTGGTACCAGCCCGGATCCCCTTCGACATCCAGCACCTGGATCTGAGCAGAGCGCAGAGGGCGGCGGCTGCGGACATCGGTCGGTGGGTTTTCCTGATCGGCAATGTATTGCTTGAGCCAGATGTTCAGCTCACGCTCCAGATCCTGACGCTCTTTCCACGAACCAATCTGCTCACGCTGCAGCACTTTGATGTAGTGAGCCAGACGGTTGATGATGAACATGTACGGCAGTTGGGTACCCAACTTGTAGTTGGTTTCCGCCATCCGTCCTTCATGGGTATTCGGGAATACCTTCGGCTTTTGCACTGAGTTGGCAGAGAAGAAGGCCGCGTTGTCGGTTCCTTTGCGCATGGTCAGGGTAATAAAGCCCTCTTCCGCCAGCTCAAATTCACGACGGTCGGTGATCAGCACTTCGGTCGGGATCTTCGCCTGTACCTGGCCCATCGCCTCATAGAGGTGAACCGGCAGGTTGTGCACCGCACCACCGCTTTGTGGCCCGATGATGTTCGGACACCAGCGATACTTGGCGAAGCTGTCTGTCAGGCAGGCTGCCAGCAGGAATGCGGTGTTGCCCCACAGGAAGTGTTCGTGATCCTTGCTGACGTCTTCGTAGTAGTTGAAATTCTTGATCGGGTTTTCAACGGTGGAATACGGCAAACGCAGCAGGAAACGTGGCGTGGTCAGACCCAGATAGCGGGAGTCTTCCGACTCGCGCAGCGCACGCCATTTGGTGTGTGCTGGCCCTTCGAACACCGACTTCATGTCTTTGATGGCTGGCAGCTCGGTAAAGCTGTTGATACCAAAGAAGTCCGGCGCAACGCTGGAAAGGAACGGCGCATGTGCCATGGCCCCAACGGCGCTGACGTATTGCAGCAGTTTCATATCCGGGGTGCTGTTGCTGAACGCATAGTTACCGATGATGGCTGCGGTAGGTTCGCCGCCAAACTGGCCGTAACCGGATGAGTACACGTGCTTGTAGAAACCAGACTGGATAATTTCCGGCGAGAACTCAAAATCTTCCAGCAGCTCTTCTTTGGTCGCGTGCATGATGTTGATTTTGATGTTTTCACGGAAATCGGTGCGATCCACCAGCAGCTTCAGTGAACGCCAGGAGGATTCGATTTCGCGGAATTCTTTGGCGTGCAGAATTTCGTCCATCTGGGCACTGAGCTTTTTATCCAGCTCAATGATCATTCTGTCGACCAACAGCTTGTTGATCGGCTCTTCGTTGGTACCAGTGTCCAGAATGCTGCTGATAAATGCAGCAACGCCCTGTTTGGCGACGTCATAGCCATCATTACCCGGCATCATGCGGGTCTGAGACATGATCTCGTCTAGCAGGAAAGTGGTACTGGTAGGCTCGGCAGCTAAAACCGCATTTTCTTCATGTAAAGACATACGTAAAATTCCCTCTTTCCGTCTCAATTATTTCTGATTAAGAATGTCCAGTTCCTTTAGCAACTGCTCACGCATTTCTTCATTGCCCAGGAGATCTTGCAGACGAGAACGGAAGGCAGGAATGTTGCCCAGAGGCCCTTTCAGAGCGACCAGTGCTTCCCGCAGTTCCAGAATTTTTTTCAGCTCGGGGACGTTTTTCGCCACGTTGTCCGGTGAGAAATCGTCGAGAGAATTGATCGCCAATGTTACCGGCATCTCTTCTTTCCCCTCACCTTCCAGGTGATTGGGTACAGTGAACGAAAGGTTGATATTGGCTTCGTTCATCACCGCGTTGAAATTGTTCTTGCTGACGGAAACGACCTGACGTTCCTCAATCGGAGTATCTTCACGCACCCCCTTGAGATCGCCAACGACCATCAGGTTCAGAGGCAATTCAATTTCAGCGGTTTGGTCGCCCGTGTTGGGAACGTACTTGATGTTGATCCTTTCCTTGGGGGCAACACTGCTTTGATTATTCTTACTCATCACTCGTCCTTTTAGTCACAATAAGGAATACCAGCTAATGTTTGTTGAATGTGCACTGGAAAATGACATTCAGATATCATCCATGCTAATAGAGTTGGCGCCATCTATTCAGATAGAAAATCTATCACCGTAAACCTAAACACCTTCCTTCTATGCCGCACCGAAGTTCGAGAATAATCCGGTTTTACACGTAAAGTTGGGAATCTTCCTATATTTCACAGAACGCTGCGAATTATCCTAAACAATAACAAAATCCCCGGGAAATGGGTTTACGGCCCACGACAAAACTGGACATTTCCTGCATTAGCATAGCTTCACTGAATGTATCGTCCCCGATCTGACTGGTAAAAGTCCATAAATTTTTCTTTACTAAGCGTCCTAATAATTTATCGCCTGGCGAGAACAACTTTCGGTTTATGATCATAAAAAATAATTTCATTTAAATTAACTAATCCATAAAAAACAGATAGTTAAAAAACAATATAATTATCTAAGTTATACCTAAGACTCGAACCATAATCCACATCAATATTTAATCCAGCATAAAACACCAATAATGCAAATATTATAATCATTTATACCATTAACAAGACCAATAAACCTTGCAAATTTGTGAGTGACTTGGCACTGGGGAAAGACCCGATTATAGTAATGGCCGAAGTGAGAAGTGGGGCAAGTTACATTCGGGGCCGACTATTATCGGCGAGGGGTGTGACTAACATTGAGAGTTATTACTAAGCTTACTAACAAGGATCTTTAAGATGCCAACTCCAGCTTATATCTCTATCACAGGGAAAACCCAAGGTAATATTACCGCCAGCGCATTTACCGCTGAATCCGTCGGTAACATCTTTGTTCAAGGCCACGAAGACCAGATGCTGGTTCAGGAATTTGAACATATTGTTACCGTACCAACCGATCCGCAGTCAGGCCAGCCATCAGGGCAGCGTGCGCATAAGCCATTCCGCTTTACCGTGGCTTATAACAAAGCTGTTCCATTGCTGTATAACGCATTGGCCTCTGGCGAAATGCTGCCAACGGTTGAATTGAAATGGTACCGCACCTCGATCGAAGGTAAACAAGAGCACTTCTTTACCACCAAACTGGAAGATGCCACCATCATCGATATCGACTGCAAAATGCCACACTGCCAGGATCCAACCAAGGCTGAGTTCACTCAGTTGGTTCGCGTTTCATTGGCATACCGTAAAATCACTTGGGAACACACCACTGCCGGGACTTCTGGTTCTGACGACTGGCGTGCCCCAATCGAAGCCTAAGGCTAGCCTTAGCTTCGCCCAAGCAGCCAATCGAGAGATTGGCTGTTTTTATTTCCACGTACCAAGCTCCCTACCTCATCTCAGCTTGATGGCCAACGGCTAACCGCCAATCAGCTTGCCTCTGACAATGACTTTACCCGGTTTAATATCGTGATCGACGGCCCGGCGGATAGCCAAACCTAACGCCTGCCAGGCGATTTCATGCAGATCGTGGGAAATGCAGGGGAAATTAAAACCGTAAATCGCCGCATTGGAAACTTCATCAATACCAAACAACGAGACGTCTTTCATCAACGCCAAACGATGATCGACACAAGATTTGATGATGCCTAGCGAGATCTGGTTATTGCAGCCGACAAAATAGTCTGGCGGCGGCTGGCGATCGAGATACTCGTTGGTCACGCGCAGGGCCGCATCCATATAGAAATCCGCATGGATAATCTCCAGGCTCGCCACCTTGCCTTGCAGCGCGGCAATCAGCCCTGTAACCCGCTCTTTGGCCACGTTGGAATCCTCTGGCCCGGAAACCACCACCACCTTTTGGCTGTTCTGTTCCAGCAGATAACGCCCAGCCTGTAAACCGCAGTCCAGATTGTCGATATACACGCCGCTGCAAAACGCTCCATCCAGTTCCCGATCGACCAGCACCACCGGGATGCCGAGCCTTTCCAGGTTTTTCAGGTAGCCGGGCGTGTAGTTTCGGTCCGATGAGATCACCGATAAAATGATGGCGTCCACGTTGTAGCCAATCAGCTTATCGATAATGCGGTTTTCATTCTCCTGCGACTCATAAGAGTCAAACACCAGCGTATCGTAGCCCGCTTTCTGCGCCTCCAGCGTCATCAGCCGGGTGAGCGCGCCAAAAAACGGGTTGGCCATATCTGGGTTGACGATGCCGATCGTTTTGCTTGCTTTAGCCCGCAGATTGCGTGCGGCCGTGTTCATCACATACCCCAGACTCTCCGCCGTCTTGAGGATGCGATCGAGCGTATCGGGGTGGACTTTATCCGGCTGGGAGAACGCGCGGGATACGGTAATTTTGCTGACATTTGCAAGCGCTGCTACGCTCTCTAGCGTCGCTTTCAGTGGTCGATCGGCCGCCAAGTGTAACTCCTGGTTGGAACATATCATTTTGTACCATGGCAAGGTGATCAAGGATTATCACCTCTTATGTAAATACTCTTACCACCGCAGCATCAACCGACGCGCCGGACGTTGGGATCGGTAAAAACATCCAGATCATCACGGCTTTGCGATGAGAACTCAGAAACCACCGCGCCAAGCTTACCTGCCTGGAACCAGTGTCTGGTATTAGGCTTGATTGTATATTGTTCTCCCGCGCGCAACAAAATATAACGCTGGCAGGTATACCACTGTTCGAACCCTGCTGGAGGTTGACAGGCTGGGCTCCCCCGCTCGGTGTTCAAGGTCAGGGCATCATCATCCACAAACAGATAGACCTCTCCCCAGCGGCAGCGGAACGTTTCCTGTTTGCCCGGCGTATCGTTAAACGGCGGATGGATATGCTCTGGACAGGTCTGGTGTGGGAACAGCACCAACTCCTTGGCGCAATAGCGCGGGGTGTTAATGTAAGTGAGTAGCTGTAAGCCCGAGCGTGGGTAATCGGCCAGGCCGAAATCCGTCAGCTCGATCTCCTGTTTTTCCACGTCGGTCAACCGTATGCCACAGCCTGCAAGCAAGGTTTGAGTTCTTTCTAGCGCATCGATAGGTCGCTGCATGATGTCCTCGTTAACGTTAATGATATCGATACCATCATAATTAACATCACCAGCCAATAAATGTGATCATCACGACTTTTTCACATCATTAAACCAACAACTTTTAACACAAAAGCAAAAAACACAACCAGCATCACACATTTTTAGCCCATCCCCGCTTACTATCCTGCTCATTGAAATGATATCGATACCATAAAAATGATACAAAAGGATGATAACCATGCAAGCATTAGTGCTAGAAAAACCCGGTAAAATCAGCATCCAGGATTGTCAGTTTGATGAAGTCCTTGGCGAAAACGATGTACAGGTCAAGATCCATTCCGTCGGTATTTGCGGCAGCGATGTGCATTACTATCAGCATGGCCGCATCGGGCCATTCGTGGTTAACGCCCCGATGGTACTCGGCCATGAGGCTGCCGGTGTCGTCATGGCCATTGGCAAAAACGTTCGCCATCTGCAGGTTGGCGATCGGGTTTGCATGGAGCCAGGCATTCCCGATTTGCAATCACAGCAATCCCGTGCAGGGATCTACAACCTGGATCCCGCTGTCCGTTTCTGGGCCACGCCACCGATCCACGGCTGCCTGAGAGAGAGCGTCATCCACCCTGCCGCTTTCACCTTCAAACTGCCGGACAACGTCAGCTTTGCCGAAGGTGCCATGGTGGAACCGCTGGCCATCGGTATGCACGCCGCCACCAAGGCCGCGATCAAGCCGGGTGATATCGCGCTGGTGATTGGCGCTGGCCCAATAGGCGTGGTGACCGCCCTGGCTGCGTTGGCCGGTGGCTGCTCGGATGTGATCATCTGCGATCTGTTTGCAGAGAAATTGCAGGTGGCCGCCAATTATGAGGGGCTGCACGCGGTCAATATCAAAACCGGCAACCTGGCGCAAAAGGTCGCCGAGTTGACCAGCGGCAACGGCGTCGACATCGTGTTCGAATGCAGCGGAGCCAAACCGGCCATCGGCGGCGTCAGCGAGCATATTGCACCCGGTGGCACCGCAGTGCTGGTCGGCATGCCGATCGATGCTGCCCCCATGGACATCGTGGCCGCCCAGGCCAAAGAGGTCACCTTCAAGACCATTTTCCGTTACGCCAACATGTATCCGCGCACCCTGCGCCTGCTCAGCTCCGGCAAGTTGCGGGTACAGCCGCTGATCTCGCAAAGCTTCAAGTTCAAAGACAGCGTGGCGGCCTTTGAACGCGCGGCGGCGGGTCATCCAACCGACATCAAAATCATGTTGGAAATGGAGTAACTCATGGCGCTCTATGCAGGCATCGACTGTGGCACACAAGGCACCAAGGTGGTGATTGTCGATGGCACATCCGGCACCATCGTGGGCGAAGGCAGCGCACCGCATGAGATGATCAGCGACTCCTCCGGGCGCCGTGAGCAGTTGGCCGAGTGGTGGATTGAGGCATTGTTGCTGGCGTTTCGTCAGGCGATCGACAGCGCCAACATTGACCCATCGGCAATTGTCGCCCTGTCGGTTTCCGGGCAGCAGCACGGCTTTGTTGCTCTGGATAAGCAAGGCGAAGTGCTGCATGCGGTGAAACTATGGTGCGACACCTCCACCAAGCGGGAAAACGACGTTCTGCTGGCGGGCCTGGGTGGCATCAAAGGTTCCTTGCAGAAGCTGGGGCTGATGGTGGCGGCGGGCTATACCGCGTCCAAGATCCTGTGGTTCAAGCAGCAACATCCACAGCTGTGGGCGCAGTTGAAAACGGTGCTGTTACCACATGACTATCTCAACTTCTGGCTGACCGGGGAACGGGTAGCGGAATTTGGCGATGCCTCCGGCAGCGGGCTGTTTGACATTCGTCAGCGCTGTTGGGATCGCGATGCCGTGGCGCTGATCGACGATAGCGGCCTGCTGTGGAACGCCCTGCCTCGCCTGATCAACGCCGAGGAAAACGTTGGCTATCTGCGCCCTGAAGTGGCGGCCCTGCTGGGTCTGCAACCCAATGTCCGGGTAGCCAGCGGTGGCGGCGACAACATGATGGCGGCAATCGGCACCGGTAATATTCGCCCCGGCATCGTGACCATGAGCCTCGGCACCTCGGGGACGCTGTTTGCCTATGCCGATCGGCCGGTGGTCAGCCATTCTGAAGCGATTGCCGGTTTCTGCTCCAGCAGCAACGGCTGGCTGCCGCTGATTTGCACCATGAACGTCACCTCTGCCAGCACCTCGGTACAGCGCCTGTTGCAGCAGGACGTGGCTGGATTCAATCAAGCCCTTGCCGCTACCGAACCCGGCGCCGCGGGCGTGATGATGCTGCCATTCTTCAACGGCGAGCGCGTACCACAACTGCCCGCAGCCAAGGCCAGCCTGCATAACCTGGACAGTGACAACTTTACCGGGGCCAACCTGTGCCGGGCCGTGGTGGAAAGCGCTACCTATGGCCTGCGCTACGGCCTCGACCTGTTCCAGCAGCAGGGTATTTCCACCAGCGAAATTCGCCTCACCGGCGGTGGCGCTCGCAGCGCCTGCTGGCGGCAGATCGTCGCCGACGTGATGAACTGCCCGGTGGTGTGCCTGGCAGAAAAGGAAACCGCTGCGCTGGGTGCCGCCATTCAGGCCATGTGGTGTGACAGTCTGGCGACCCAACCCGAGCTGTTGGCCTCAGAAGAGTTAACCAGGCTATGCCAGCGCTTTGTCCGGCTGGATGAAGAGACCCGCGTGATGCCGGATCCGCAGCGCCAGCGGCAATATGCCGATCTGTATGCCGGTTACCTGAACCTACTGCAAAAAGAGTATCCCGAGGTGAAGCTATGACACGCGATCCCCAGACCCAAGCCCCGGCCTACTTGCTGGAAGTCACCGGCGTGAGGAAGTCGTTTGGCTCCGTCGTCGCGCTGAAAAACGCCGAATTCTGCCTGCGCAAAGGGTCGATCCACGCGCTGTGCGGCGGCAACGGTGCCGGGAAATCCACCTTTCTCAGCATCCTGATGGGCTTTATCCAGCCCGACACCGGCGATATTTTCGTCAATGGCCAACGCTGTGAGTTTGCTCATCCGAAAGAGGCGCTGGCGGCTGGTATCGCTATCGTGCAACAAGAGCTGAGCGCCATCCCCGATCTGACGGTAGCCGAAAACATCTGGCTGGGGCGCGAACCCCGCCGCCTGGGCTTTGTGGATTTCAAAACCATGAACCAGCAGACCGCTGCGCTGTTGCAGGACCTGCATTTTGCCCTGTCGCCGACGGAAAAAATGCGCAACCTCAGCGTGGCGGAACAGCAGTTGGTGGAGATCGCCAAGGCCCTCTCTCACTCCGATGCCGACATCATCATTATGGATGAACCCACGTCGGCCATCGGCGAGGAGGACGTGCAGAAAATCTTCCAGGCGATCACCCGGCTGGCCGCCAAGGGCAAAGGCATCATTTATGTCTCGCACCGTCTGTCCGAGATCTTCCAGATTGCCGACAGCTACACCATCTTCCGCGACGGCAGCTATATCCATGAGGGCTTGTTGCAAGATATCACCCGCGAGCAGTTGATCGAGCACATCATTGGCGGCGAGTTCGAAAACGAGTTTGCCAAATTCAATCAGCCCGGCGATGAAGTGATAATGGAGGTGCAGCACCTGTGCTGGGGCAACAAGATCCGCGACATCAGCCTGACGTTAAAACGCGGCGAGATCCTGGGGATTTACGGGCTGGTAGGGTCCGGGCGCAGTGAGTTCCTCGATCTGATCTTTGGCATTCATCACGCGGACAGCGGCACTATCCAGATCGGCGATCGTCAGCTCGCCAAACATTCACCACAAGAATCAATCAACAGCGGCCTGGCCTACGTGACGGAAGACCGCAAGGATACCGGCCTGGTGCTGTGCCGCTCGGTTAAAGAAAATATCAACGTGGCTTCGCTGGGTGCCATCAGCCAACTGGGCATGATTAACCCGGGCCAGGAACAGCAGCGCGCCAACGACATGATCCAGCGCTTCAACATCAAAACCCCCGATGCCGACCATATCGTCGGCAACCTGAGCGGTGGCAACCAGCAGAAGGTGGTATTGGGGCGTTGGGCCTTGCTCGATCCGCAAATCATGCTGCTCGATGAGCCGACGCGCGGCATTGACGTAGGGGCCAAAAAAGAGATCTACCGCTTTATGTCCGAATTCGCCCTGAAGGATAAAGCGATCATCATGGTGTCTTCCGAGCTGTCAGAAATTATCGGTATGAGCGACCGCATTCTGGTGTTTCGTAACGGCATGCTCGCCGGTGAACTATCGACTAAAAACGCCACGCAGGCGGAACTAATGAAACTGGCCGTATAGCCAGGCAATCAACTCATTATTTTAAAGAGAACTTACTATGAATGGCACCCACTCATTAACGCCCGGGTTAGCTTTTTTTACGCAAAATAAACGGCATCTGCACAAGTACGGCATTATTATCGCCTTCTTCGTGTTGTGCCTGATCGTCGCGGTGATTGGTGAAGTTCAGGTGGCGCAAGGTGCCTGGAGCAGCAATTACTTCTTAAGCGATGAGAACATGCTGATCGTTCTGCGCCAGATCTCGATTAACGGCATTCTGGCCATCGGCATGACCTTTGTGATTATTACCGCCGGAGTCGATCTTTCCGTGGGCTCGGTATTGGCGCTGAGCGGCATCGTCGCCGCCCGCTTTGCCACCACCAACAGCGGGCTGTCTATCGGCGATACCGCGCACGCCGTGATGGTACCGCTGATTGTCGCCCTGGGTATCGGCATTGTCTGCGGGCTGATCAACGGTACCATTCTGGCCCGCTACCGCTTGCAGCCCTTCATCGTCACCATGGGGATGCTTTCCGCCGCCCGTGGCCTGGCGCTGCTGACCACCGACGGTAACCCGGTTTCCCAACTCAACAACGATTTCCGCTGGTTAGGCAATGGCTATGTGCTGGGCATCCCGGTGCCGGTGATTATTTTCACCGCCCTGTTTGTACTCGCCTGGATCCTGCTCAATAAGACCATCTTCGGCCGCCATGTGTATGCCGTGGGGGGCAACCAGAAGAGCGCCCGCACCTCCGGCATCAGCGTGATCCAAATCAAGGTGTTGGTCTACACCCTGTGTGCTGCCCTGGCGGGGATCGCCGGTTTGATCCTGACGGCCCGAACCGGCTCCGCGCAAACCAACGCCGGTAGCGCCTATGAGCTGGACGCCATTGCCGCCGTGGTCATTGGCGGCACCAGCATGGCCGGCGGCGTCGGCACCTTGGTTGGCACCCTGTTCGGCGTATTGATTATCGGCGTGATGAATAACGGCCTCGATTTGCTCGGTGTGCAGTCCTATTACCAGCAGATCATCAAGGGCGCATTGATTGTTGTCGCCGTGTTGCTCGACCCGTCACGCAAACAACAGCGTGACTAACTTACCTCATAACAACAAAACCCTATAACCAGGAGTCACCATGAACAAGATGACCAAAATTGCGTTGCTCACCTCCGGCCTGCTGCTGGGGACCTCAACGCTGTCCCAGGCCGCCCCGGTGAAAATCGCCGTACTGATGTACGGCATGAAGGCCGAGTTTGTCCAACTGATGGAGAAGGCGGCGAAAGAGCATCCTGAGGTTAAAAATGGCAACGTACAGCTCACCGTTTACGATGGCCGCTACGACCCGATGGTGCAGAACAATCAGGCAGAAACCGCCATTCAGACCAAGACCGACGCCATCATCATTAACCCGATGGATTACGAGGCCAACATCGACGTGGTGACTATGGCCAACAAGGCCAAGATCCCGGTGGTGGTCACCAACGCCCGTTTGAATACCGATCAGATGACCTCTGAAGTGGTCTCTGACGACTTGCTGGGCGGCTATCTGGAAGCCAAAGCGGTGCTGCAGAAAATGAACTGCCAGGGCAACGTGGTGATTATCGAAGGGCCAAAAGGTGGCAGCGGCGAGATCCAGCGCGGAGAAGGCAACGACAAGGCTATTGCCGAATGTGGTCCAGGCAAAATCAAGGTGCTGGAGCGCAAGACGGCCAACTGGTCACGCGCCGAGGCGCTGCCGCTGATGGAAAACTGGTTGCAGAAGCACCGGGGCCAGATTAACGGCGTTATCGCGCAAAACGACGAAATGGCCTTGGGGGCGATTGAAGCCATCAAGGGTGCCAATCTGAACGTGAAAGACTTTGCGATCGCCGGGGTCGACGGCGTCTCCGATGCTATTCGTGCCGTGCAGGCCGGTGAGATGGTATCGATTCTGCAAGATGCCCATGCCCAGATGCAGGGTTCTATCGATGTAGCGCTGCGCGCGGTAAAAGACGACAGCTATCAGCCACAGTCGGATATCTGGAAGCAGTATGCAGGCCAGATGCAGTGGGATAACGGCACGGCTAAACGCTACTCGGTGCCATGGACCGTGGTTACCACCGAGAACGCCGCCCAACTGCTGGATGCGCGTAAGTAATCGTTCGTCAACTAACCCCAGGGTTTTGAGCCTGGGGTTAGTAGGGTTAAACGGGCGCAGCACGCGGCGCCGCCTACACCATCAATTCACCGAAATTCCCCACTTTTTCATTCGCGATAGCAGCGTTGTACGTTTTAGTCCAAGGCGCTGTGCGGCCCCGCGTGGCCCGGCAACCACGCCGTTGGTTTCTCTCAGCACGCGGAGCACCCGTTGGCGCTCATCTTCCTCCGGCGATACCGTTTCCGTGGCTGGTGCGGAGAGCACCATTGAGGGTTGCGAATACTGCAATTCAGGTAGCGGTAACTCAAGCACCGAGCCGCGCGTCAGCAATACCGCCCGCTCAATCACGTTCTCCAGTTCACGCACGTTGCCCGGCCAGGGCATCTGGCTTAATAACCGCAGCGTTTGCGCCGGGATACTGTCGATGGTGCGTTTCATGCGGCGAGCAATTTTATGGGTCAGAAACTTCACCAACTGGGGGATATCCTCGGGCCGTTCACGCAGCGGTGGAATGACGATCGGAAACACGTTCAGGCGATAAAACAAATCGCTGCGAAACTCACGATCGCTCACCATCTGCTGCAAATCCCGGTTGGTGGCGGCGATCAGGCGGATATCGACGGAGATCGGTTTGTTGCCACCGACTCGCTCAAACTCCCGCTCCTGTAACACCCGCAGCAGCTTGGGTTGCAGCTCAATGGGGATTTCTCCCACTTCATCGAGGAATAGCGTCCCCTTCTCCGCCAGCTCAAAGCGGCCCATGCGTTGGGTGGAAGCTCCGGTAAACGAGCCTTTTTCATGGCCAAACAGATCGCTTTCCAACAGGCCCGCAGGCATCACCGCACAGTTCATTTTCACCATGCGCTGGTCACGCCGTTCGCTCAGGTTATGGATTGCTCGCGCTATCAGCTCCTTGCCAGTGCCCGTTTCCCCGAGGATCAGCACCGAACAGTCGCTTTTAGCCACGATTTCGACCTGTTTGAGCACCGCAGACATCCCCGCGCTACGCCCGACAATCTCGCTCAGGTCGGGATGATTGACGTTGATCTGCTCGGTCAGATACAGGTTTTCATGCACCAGGCTCTCTTTAAGCCGGTTGATCTCCTGGCAGGCCAGCGCGTTATCCACCGCGATGGCAATACGCTCGGCAATTTGTTGCAGCACCCGTAAGCTGGCCGCGTTAAAGCCATCTGCCTGGCATTGCGCCAGCTTCAGCACGCCCAGCTTCTTTTGGCCGAATATCAGTGGCAATACGCACAATGCCTCGATCCTGCCCTGTGAAAGTTCAAACAGCCGACGTTCATAGCCGGAAAGCTGCTCGGCATTTTTCAGGTTCAACAGCAGCATTTCACCGCTGCGCATCACCCGTTCGGTTAAGGTGCCTGCCAACGCCACGTTGTACTGCTGGCGTTCGGCAGTATTGTTGTTCAGGTAGTGGGTGGAGTAGATGGTGAGCTGCTCGGCGTGGTTACTGCGTAATACGATGCTGATGGCATCACTGTTGAAAAAGTGGTGAATTTTCTCCGAGATCTCCCCCATCACGTCATCCAGATCCAGCTTTGACAGCACCGCATTGGTGACATCCACCAAAATGCGATAGTCATCCAGCTCATGACGTAGCTGGTGCTGTTGCCGTTGCGCGTTGTCCAACAAAACGATCTGCTGCGTAGCCAGCGCCACTAGCTCCATCAGCGTTTGCAACTGCACCAGGCTGGCATCGCTGAACGGCTCGTTTCCGCTACGTAGTAATTCACAACCACCGAGCGGCCGACCACCCGCATGTAGCGGCATCAAACAGTATTGGTTGAAGGGAGGATGCAACTTCAGGGCGCGGATTTGCGGATAGCGATCGTGCAGCTCATCGGCCTGCCAGCGTTGGGGTAACGAGCTGTGTTGAAAGCGGCTGACCGGGCCATTCGCCAGCAGCGTTTCGTCCTGATAGTTTACCGGCTGCAGCGCGTGATCCAGCCCGTGAAAACTCACCCGTTCGCTATGAGGATCAAATAGCACCAACGCGACGCTGTCGGCCAGTTGCAGACGCCGCAACACCTGACGCAATTGCAGTAACAGATCGATGAAAGTATGCTGCCCGAGCAGCATGCGGGTAATTTCGAGCAGGTCTTGTTGTTCTAAGCGTACAGTCGACATGGTTTATCACTTGTCTGAGTCACGAAGATTATTGCCAGCGAACATCCTCACAAAGAGTAAGGTTTGTTAATGGTAATTTCTCCCGACCGGATCAACAAAACACCGCAACAGGAATGTCATTTGCCGGGGATAGCACAATTTATCGCCGTTCCTGGTTTCCTTCGCCTGCAAGGAACAGCGCCACGTCCTGCTCCACTTCCCCCATTGCTTGCAGTGCCGACAAGGTTTCCTGTGCTTCATGCTCATCCAGGCGGCTCATGGCAAAGCCTACATGGATCAACACCCAGCTACCGATTAGCGCTTCTGGCGGTTCATCGTCCTGGCACACCAGGGCAATATTCACTTCTCGTTGCACACCGCAGACGTCGACCCAGGCGTGCTGGGGTTGGTTTTCGTCCAGCGCCACAACCTTACCGGGAATGCCTATACACATGCTTTTTCCTCTTGGTTATTCAATTTCCAGGCGCTTGAGTTGCAAGCCGTCATCCGCCTGCACTCGCAGGTTGCGCCCGCCGCATTGCGGGCAGACCAGGACCTGGGGAACCAGCAGTTGCACATCCGCCCGGCAGTCGTGACACCAGCACTGTGCCTGTTGTTCGATCAGATGCAGCTCGCAGCCTTCGGCCAAGGTGCCGCGACAAACCATGTCAAAGCAGAACCGCAGCGACTCCGCCTCCACGCAGGAAAATGCGCCGATCTCAAACCAGACGGCGGTAATGCGCCGGGCATGATTTTGCCGGGCGTGTTGCTGCATGATTTCCATCGCATGATGGCACAGGGTTATTTCATGCATCTGGGCTCCGTTGTTCGGCGATTAATAACCGATGCTTCAGCTAGTGCAATTAGGGTGCCAAGGTGATCCCATCACCCTCATCCGCTTGCCATCAGGGAGAAGGCAAGCGGATGAGGGCCAAACCGTCATTTTTGCTACCGATTTCGACAAAAATGACGAAGTGACGACGCCAACCCGGGCTGAATGTGACAAATCCCCCTCCAGCTTCGTCGTTTATGCCATTCAGCCGTTCATACGCGGTCAATAAAATTACAACAACCTGTTTTATATCCATTTATTACGTTTGGCACGTTTTATGTATAGCTAACGGCAGCACAGACTCAAAGGCTCGCCGCCTGGGGTTTAACGATGGAAGGTAATCAGGAGTGACTGATGAACAGGTTTATCATGGCCGATCCGCAAAAATGCATTGGCTGCCGTACTTGTGAGATCGCCTGCGTAGTGGCCCATAGCCAAAACCAGGATGTCTCGGCGCTGGATGCCGCCAACTTCACGCCTCGCCTGCATCTGCTGAAAGGCGGCAATGTCAGCACCGTGGTGCTGTGTCGTCAGTGTGATGATGCCCCCTGCGCCAGCGTTTGCCCCAACGGGGCCATCAGCCAGAGCGACGGCATGGTCAAGGTTGCGCAGGAACGCTGCATCGGCTGTAAAGCCTGCGTCATGGCTTGCCCCTACGGGGTGATGGAAGTGATCACCCGCCCGGTAGCCCATCAGGGTAATGCCTTGATGTTCCCCGCCGCCGAGAAAGCGGAAGCACACAAGTGCGATCTCTGCACCGGACGAGCCAATGGCCCTGCCTGTATGGAGTTTTGCCCCACCGACGCGTTGCACTGCATAGACCAACAACTGCTGCAAAAAATGAATGCGGAAAAACGCCGCCGCGCCGCACTCAGCACACTGTCGTTGGCGATGTAAGCATGAACCGCTTTCTGTTGGAGGAACGGCCATGAACCGCTTTGTTATTGCGGAGCCTCAGCACTGTATCGGCTGCAACACCTGCATGGCCGCCTGCACTGAGGTGCATAAGGCTCAAGGGTTACAATCGCATCCCAGGCTGACGGTGACGCGCGTCGGAGAGCAAACGGCACCGATGCTTTGCCGCCAATGTGAAGACGCCCCTTGCGCACGCGTTTGCCCGGTCAATGCCATCACGCACGGCGAACACGCCATCGAGCTGAACGAGACCCTGTGTATTGGCTGCAAGCTGTGTGGCCTGGCCTGCCCGTTCGGTGCAATCACGCCTACGGGCAGCGGGCCAGTCAATATCCCGTCGATGTTTGAACAGTACGTCCCGGCAGAACTGCTGCCCGACGTGCCAACCAGCCCCGCAAGCCAATCGCCCTATCTGTCCTGGAATGCCGGGATCAAAACGGTGGCGGTGAAGTGCGATCTCTGCGCGTTCCTCGCCGATGGGCCGGAATGCGTACGCATATGCCCAACCAATGCCTTGCATATCGTCGATGAGCAGCAGCTTGAGCAGGAAGCGCAGGCCCGGCGTTTGGCGCGAGCCGGCCAGGTCGCGATCGGCTGGCCATCCTCTCCTTCTCTCGTCAGGGGGCAGAAATAAACATGGACTCTCTCACTCTACTGCTTTGGGCCTTGGTGATTTATGTCGCCGGTGGCGTGCTGTCGCTGCTGCTGTTTCGCCGGGAGCGCCTCGCCATTTTGCTAGCGGGGATCAGCGCGATGATCGGTGGCCTGTTAGGGCTATGCAGCGCCGTCCCCGTCCTGTTAAGCGGGCAAACCCTCACCTTCTCCACGCCTGGCCTGTTCTCGTTTGCCGCTTTCGTGGTGCGCATGGATTCGCTGGCGGCCTTTATGCTGGTGGTGATTTCGCTGCTGGTCACCGTTTGCGCATTGTATTCCATCGCCTATGTGCAGGAATATCGCGGTAAAGGCGCCGCGAGCATGGGGTTCTTTATGAACCTGTTTATCGCCTCGATGGCCGGGCTGGTGGTGATGGATAACGCCTTCTACTTCATCATTCTGTTCGAAATGATGTCGCTGGCCTCCTGGTTCCTGGTGATCGCCGATCAGGATGACGAATCCATCAGCGCCGGTTTGCTGTACTTCTTTATCGCCCATGCCGGTTCGGTGCTGATCATGATCGCCTTCTTCCTGATGTGGCGGCAGAGCGGCAGCCTGGACTTTGACTCCTTCCGCACTCTATCGCTCTCCCCTTGGATGGCATCGGTCGTTTTCCTGCTGGCTTTCTTTGGTTTTGGGGCCAAAGCGGGGATGCTGCCGCTGCACAGTTGGTTACCACGCGCCCACCCGGCTGCCCCTTCCCATGCTTCTGCGCTGATGTCCGGCGTGATGGTGAAGATCGGCATCTTCGGCATCATCAAGGTCGGGATCGACCTGCTGGGTGCCACCGAAATGTGGTGGGGCATCGTAGTGCTGGCCTTCGGCGCAGTGTCTGCAGTGTTGGGAGTGCTGTATGCGTTGGCCGAGCACGATATCAAACGCCTGCTGGCCTGGCACACGGTGGAGAACATCGGCATCATTTTAATGGGCGTGGGCGTGGCGATGGTCGGCATGGCTAGCGGACATCCGGTGATGGCGGCGCTGGGCCTGCTCGGCGCGCTATATCATCTGCTAAACCATGCGGTGTTTAAAGGTTTGCTGTTCCTGGGTGCTGGTGCCGTGATTTGGCGCGTACATACCCGCGATATGGAACAAATGGGCGGCCTGGCGAAGCTGATGCCGCTCACCGGGCTAGCGTTCCTGATCGGCTGTATGTCGATCTCCGCCCTGCCGCCGCTGAACGGTTTTATCAGCGAGTGGTACACCTACCAATCGCTGTTCTCCATGAGCCACGACGGCAACTTTGTGATGCGCCTCAGCGGCCCGATTGCCATGGTGATGCTGGCGATCACCGGGGCGCTGGCGGCGATGTGCTTCGTCAAGGTCTACGGCGTCAGCTTCTGCGGCGGGCCGCGCAGTGAAAAAGCGGCGCAGGCTCGCGAAGTGCCATGGCAGATGACAGTCTCCATGCTGTTGCTGGCCCTGCTGTGCGTATTGCTCGGCGTAGGGGCCAGCGTGGTCGCTCCCGTTCTGGCCCAGGTTGCCATGACGCTGGTCGGCACTCATGACGTCACCGTGGTGCAAGGCTCAATGCTGGTGCCGCAACTGGCCAGCCAGGCCATGTTGTCACCGGCGCTGACCTTTATCCTGTTGCTCGCCCTGCCGCTGATCCCATTGGCGGTGTATCTGCTGCTGAAAAGCAATCAGTCCAGCTTCCGTCGCCGTGGCGACCCTTGGGCTTGCGGCTACAACTGGGAGCAAGCGATGGCGGTATCCGCCGGGGGCTTTACCCAGCCACTACGCGCCATGTTTGCCTCGCTATACCGTCTGCGCAAGCAGCTCGATCCAACGCCTGTATTGTCGCGAGCACTGGAACAGACCACCGCAGGGGCAACACGCGCCGAGCCGTTCTGGGATGACTGGATCATCAATCCGCTGGTCAAGGCCTCTCAACGCCTGGGTGTACGGTTGCAGGGCATGCAGAGCGGCGACTTCCGCTTCTATTGCCTGTATGTGGTGATCGCCTTGGTGATCCTGCTGTTGCTTGTCGCGGTTTAAGGGGAAATAGCATGTCGATGCAGGAAACACCGTCGTTAATGATGGGACTCTTCGCGCTGATGCAGGCGCTGATAATGCTGGCGATCGCGCCGCTGTTCACCGGGATCTCCCGCCAAATCCGCGCCCGGATGCACTCTCGCCGTGGCCCCGGCATTTGGCAGGACTACCGCGATATGGGCAAGCTGTTCAAACGTCAGGAGGTAGCTCCGGCACAGTCGGGCGCCATCTTCCGCGTGATGCCTTATGTGTTGCTGAGCAGCATGTTGCTAGTGGCGATGACGCTGCCCATCTTCACGCGGACGTCGCCGTTTGCCGGTGCGGGGGACTTGATCACCCTGCTCTATCTGTTCGCACTGTTCCGCTTCTTCTTCTCGCTGTCTGGTCTGGATACCGGTAGTCCGTTTGCCGGGATCGGGGCCAGCCGCGAACTGACGCTGGGCGTATTGGTAGAACCTACGCTGATCCTGGCGCTGCTGGTGGTAGCGCTGATTGCTGGTTCCACCAATATCGGCACCATCAGCGCCACCCTGACCGAGGGGTGGAGTTCCCCAACGGCCACCCTGCTGGCCATGCTGGCCTGCGGTTTCGCCGCGTTTATCGAAATGGGCAAAATCCCCTTCGACGTGGCGGAGGCGGAACAGGAACTCCAGGAAGGGCCGCTGACCGAATACTCCGGCTCTGGCCTGGCGTTGGTGAAATGGGGGATCGGTCTCAAGCAGGTGGTGGTGGCCGAGCTGTTCCTGGCGGTATTCATTCCCTTTGGCAAGGCAGTGGAGCTGACGGTGCCTGCGCTGGCGCTGGCGGCAGTCATCATGCTGGCCAAGCTACTGGCGGTGTTTGTCATCGCCTCCATTTTTGAAAATACCTTGGCGCGTGGGCGGTTCTTGTTGACGCACCACGTTACCTGGCTCGGTTTTGGCGTAGCGGCGCTGGCCTTTGTCTTTTACCTAACCGGTCTGTAGCCGCCAGGAAACCCATTATGGAAAATACGCTCTGTTTGCAATATACCGCCCTCGCCACGCTGCTGCTGCCGTTTATCGGCGCGCTGCTGACGGCCTGCGTGCCGCAACGGATGGCCAAGTGGATCTGTACCCTGTTCGCGCTGTTGGCCACGCTGGGTACGGTGGTCATCGGCTGGCTATTCCTGGCCCATGGCAAGGCGGATACGACCATCACGCTGCTGCAATACGGCAACGTGGCGCTGTTCGGTTTTATCATCGACCGCATCAGCACGCTGATTGTCTTTGCGGTGGTATTTCTTGGCCTGCTGGTCAGCCTGTATTCCACCGGTTACCTCACCACCGCCAACCGCGAACATCCCCACGAGGGCAGCAACCGCTATTACGCTTTCCTGCTGATCTTTATCGGGGCGATGGCCGGGCTGGTGATGTCCTCCACCATTCTGGGGCAGTTGCTGTTCTTCGAGATCACCGGCGGCTGTTCCTGGGGGCTGATTAGCTACTACCAGACACCGAAGGCACAGCGCTCGGCCATGAAGGCCCTGCTGATCACCCATATTGCCTCGATCGGCTTATACCTGGCGGCGGCGACGCTGTTCCTCAATACCGGCACCTTCGCCCTGAGCGCGATTGCACAGCTCAACGGTACGGCCAGCCTGGTCGTGTTTGGCGGCATCCTGTTTGCAGCCTGGGGGAAATCGGCCCAGCTTCCGTTGCAGGCCTGGCTACCCGATGCCATGGAAGCCCCTACCCCGGTGAGCGCCTATCTGCACGCCGCCTCGATGGTGAAAGTGGGCGTCTACATCTATGCCCGTGCCATCCTGTCTGCGGATGCGGTGCCGCATATTATCGGCTGGGTCGGCATCGTCATGGCGACTATCACCCTGATTTACGGCTTCCTGATGTATCTGCCGCAAAAGGATATGAAGCGCCTGCTGGCCTGGTCCACCATCACCCAGCTCTCCTATATCTTCCTGGCGCTGTCTATTTCCATCTTCGGTTCCAAAACCGCCTTTCTGGGCGGCGTGGCTTACATCTTTAACCACGCGTTTGCCAAGAGCCTGTTCTTCCTGGTGGCCGGGGCGCTGAGCTACAGCTGCGGCACCCGGATGCTGCCGCGCTTGCAGGGCGTGATGAACAAGATGCCGCTGCTGGGCGTGGGGTTCTGCGTGGCCGCGCTGGCGATCACCGGGGTGCCGCCGTTTAACGGTTTCTTCAGCAAGTTCCCGATTTTTGCCGCCGGTTTTGCACTGTCGCATGAGTTCTGGCTGATGACGCCGCTGATGGTGCTGGTGCTGATCGAGTCGGTCGCCAGCTTTGCCTGGTTCATCTATTGGTTTGGGCGCGTTATTCCCGGCAAACCCAGTGATGAGGTGGCACAGGCCGCTCCGCTGCCGCTGGTGATGAGCGTGGTGTTAGTGATTCTGATCGCGATGTCGGTAGGTTCCAGCGTGATTGCCGTCGCCTGGCTTGGATAAGGGAGTTGCTTATGACTGGTTCACTTATCGTCAATAACCTCGCGGGGCTGATGATGGTCACCTCGCTGCTGGTGATTGGCGCCAAACGGCCTGTGGCCTCGTGCTGGCTCTATGCCTTGCAGTCGCTGTTATTGGTGCTGATCTTCTTGACGCTGGGGCAAACCCTGGGCGCCCACCAGCTCACGCTGTGGGCGATCAGCGCCTTTATCACCAAGGTGGTGCTGGTGCCGGTGATCATGGCCTATGCCTTTCGCAAAATGGACGATCCCTCGGCGAACGGCAGCCTGATCGGTCCGGTGATGTTGATACTGGCTGCGGCGGTGATTGTGCTGCTGTGCTGGTTTGTGGTGGAGCCGGTGCAGGTGCCGCTGCTGGCCTCGCTGAAACCGGCGCTGGCGGTATCTCTGGGGCATTTTATGCTTGGCCTGCTGTGTATCGTCACCCAACGCAACATCCTCAAACAGGTGTTTGGCTACTGCCTGATGGAAAACGGATCGCACCTGACGCTGGCGCTGCTGGCGAATCGCGCGCCGGAGCTGGTGGAAATTGGTATCGCCACCGATGCCATTTTTGCGGTGATCGTGATGGCGGTGCTGGCGCGCAAAATCTATCGCACGCTCAACACGCTGAATGTTGAACAACTGACGGCGTTGAAGGGGTGAGATGATGAGTAATACCACCATGCTGTTTCTATTACTGATGACGCCGCTGGCCTTCTCGCTGTTGACCTTTGCCTGCCGGTTGCTGGGCAATGCGGCACGGGCCTGCGTCACGTTGTTGCACTTTGTCGGTATCATGCTGCTGCTGGCAGTTTCCCTGTGGGTGGTGATGCAGGTGTACCAGCAAGGCGATATTCTGGCTGCCGGACGCTGGCTGCATCTGGATAGCCTGAGCGCGCTGTTCCTGGCGATCCTCGGCATCATTGGCTGCCTAACCGGGCTTTACTCCATTGGCTATATGCGCCATGAGGTCGATGAAGGCGAGATTTCAGTAGCGACGCTGTGCCACTACTACGGTTTCTTCCACCTGTTCCTGTTCACCATGCTGTTAGTGATCACCAGCAATAACCTGATCCTGATGTGGGCGGCCATCGAAGCCACCACGCTCAGCTCGGCGTTTCTGGTGGGGTTGTACGGGCAGAGCTCTTCACTGGAGGCGGCCTGGAAGTACATCATTATCTGCACCGTCGGGGTGGCCTTCGGGCTGTTTGGCACCATTCTGGTTTACGCCAACGCAGCCAGCTTTATGCCCGATCCCAACGACGCCATCTTCTGGACGGAAGTGCTGAAGCACGCCACACAGTTGGATCCGATGCTGATGCATCTGGCGTTTGTGTTCATCCTGATTGGTTTTGGCACCAAAACCGGGCTGTTCCCGATGCACGCCTGGCTGCCGGACGCCCACAGTGAGGCACCAAGCCCCACCAGCGCCCTGCTCTCTGCCGTGCTGCTCAACTGCGCGCTGCTGATCATCATCCGTTACTACATCATTATCAGCACCACGCTGGACCATGACTTTACCGGCACGCTGCTGATGGTGTTTGGTTTCCTCTCCGTCGCGGTGGCGGCCTTCTTTATTCTGGTGCAGCGCGATATCAAACGGCTGCTGGCCTACTCCAGCGTAGAGAACATGGGGCTGATTGCCGTGGCGATCGGCATCGGTGGCCCGCTGGGCATCCTGGCAGCGCTGCTGCATACCTTGAACCACAGCCTGGCAAAAACTCTGCTGTTCTGCGGCTCCGGCAACGTGCTGCTGAAGTATGGCACCCGCGATATCACCGTGGTGAAAGGGATGCTGAAATGCATGCCGTTCAGTGCCGTGCTGCTGGCCGGGGGAGCCTTGGCGCTGGGTGGCATGCCGCCGTTCAATATCTTCCTCAGTGAATTTATGACGGTCACCGCCGGGTTGGCGGCTGGCCATATTACGTTGACCATCTTCTTGTTGTTGCTGCTGACGGTGGTATTAGCCGGGTTGGTCCGCATGGTGGCCAGCGTGCTGTTCGGCGCTAAACCCGAAGAGGTCAACAAAGGCGAACTGGGAATACTGACGACCTTACCGATGCTGATCCTGCTGGTATTGATGCTGGTGATGGGCACCAATATCCCTCAACCGGTCAGCCGACTGCTGGAAAACGCGGTCCACATCGTGATGAACAACAAGCCTGGCACTCATGTCCAGCCATTGAGCTGGCCATGGGCCGTTCAGAATCAATCCTCTGCGGCCGAACCTCAGGCAGGAGAAGTAAAGTGAGCTACGAAACCCACGTTTTGACCCTCAATAACGACGAAAAACTCGGCAAAGGCTATCTGGCCAAAGTACGCGAGAAGTTCCCCTCCGCCCTGCTGGATGCCGAGTGGCAAACCGCCAATCAGGTCACCATCACGGTCAAGCTGAACTCGTTACCCGAGATCGTGGAATATCTTTATTACCAGCTGGGCGGTTGGCTACCGGTGCTGTTTGGAAATGATGAACGTACTTTGACCGGCGATTTCGCCGTCTACTACGTGCTGTCGATGGAGGAAGGGGAAAAGTGTTTTATCACCGTCAAGGCTCAGGTTAGCGCCATCACGCTGGAGTTTCCGTCGGTTACCCCGCGCGTTCCCGCCGCCGTGTGGGGCGAGCGTGAAATCCGCGATATGTACGGTTTGATCCCGGTAGGGTTGCCGGACGAGCGCCGCCTGGTGCTGCCGGACGATTGGCCAGACGATCTTTACCCGCTGCGTAAAGACACTATGGATTACCGCCAGCGCCCTGAGCCAACCACCGATGTGGAAACCTACCCGTTTGAAAATGCGGCCACCGGCGAATCACGGGTGGTGCCAATCGGGCCGATGCACATCACCTCCGACGAGCCAGGGCATTTTCGCCTGTTTGTTGACGGCGAGCGCATTGTCGATGCCGACTACCGGCTGTTCTACGTGCACCGTGGCATGGAGAAACTGGCCGAAACCCGTATGGGCTATCAGGAAGTCACCTTCCTGTCCGACCGGGTCTGCGGGATCTGCGGCTTTACCCACAGCGTGGCCTACACCACCTCGGTGGAAAATGCGTTGGGGATCTATGTGCCGCCCCGCGCCCATGCCATCCGCAGCATTCTGCTGGAGGTCGAACGGCTGCACAGCCACCTGTTGAACATCGGGCTATCCAGCCACTTTGTCGGCTTCGATACCGGCTTTATGCAGTTCTTCCGCGTGCGTGAAAAATCGATGACCATGGCGGAGCTGCTGACCGGATCGCGTAAAACCTATGGGCTCAACCTGATCGGTGGCGTGCGCCGCGACATCCTGAAAGAGCAGCGGGTTAAAACCATCAAGCTGATCCATGAGATGCGCGCCGACGTGACGCAACTGGTAGAGATGCTGCTCGGCACGCCGAATATCGAGCAGCGCACCAAAGGCATTGGCCTGTTGGATCGGCAGATCGCCCGCGACTACAGCCCGGTGGGGCCGATGATCCGTGCTAGCGGTTTCAAACGCGATATGCGCTTTGACCATCCTTATGCCAACTACGGCTCGTTGCCGAAAACGCTGTTCACCTTCGACGGCTGCGACGTGTATTCACGAGTGATGGTGCGCGTACAGGAAGTGCTGGATTCGCTGGCGATGATCGAATACGGCCTGGATAACCTGCCGGGCGGCCCACTGCTCACCGAAGGTTTCCGCTACCAGCCGCACAAGTTTGCCTTGGGCTATGCCGAAGCCCCGCGCGGTGAAGATATCCACTGGAGCATGCTGGGAGATAACCAGAAGCTGTTCCGCTGGCGCTGCCGGGCGGCCACCTACGCCAACTGGCCAGTGCTGCGTTACATGCTGCGCGGCAATACGGTTTCCGATGCCCCGCTGATTATCGGCAGCCTGGATCCCTGCTACTCCTGTACCGACCGCGTCACGCTGATCGATATCAACAAGCGTAAAGCGAAGACCGTGCCGTACAAGGAGATTGAACGCTACGGGATCGAACGCACCAATTCACCGTGCAAGTGAGGGAGGCATCATGCTGAAACTGTTTAAAACCATCCTGAAGGCCGGTGAAGTCACGGTGAAATACCCGTTTAAGCCGCTGGAGGTGTGCCCGGGTTTTCGTGGCAAGCCAGAGTACGATCCTGAGCAATGTATCGCCTGCGGCGCCTGCACCGTGGCCTGCCCAGCCAATGCGTTAACCATGGAAACCCATGAGGCCAGCGGCGAGCGCGTCTGGCAGTTGTTCATTGGACGCTGCATCTTCTGCACACGCTGTGAAGAAGTTTGCCCGACGCGGGCGATCCGGCTGTCGGAAGATTTTGAAATGGCGGTGATGCACAAGCCCGATCTGTATATCCGCGCCACCTTTACCCTACTCAACTGCCGCAGTTGCCAGCAGCCCTTTACGCCAACCAAATCGGTGAATTACGCCTTGGCATTGCTTGCCCACGCGGGCATGGGGGCAGACAGCGTTGAGGCCTTACGGCCACAGTTCGAGACCTGCCCCGCCTGCAAGCGTAAACAGACTCTGAGCCAACATCGGCCAATGAAACTGAGCCAGCCGGCGGGAGCGAAATGATATGACGATGCCCGATATCAAGGTCAATCATCACCGCAGTACGCCGATCACCGTTGATGAGCAGACCGCCAAACTCAAAAGCAAGCTGCTGAAGGATATCAAACGCTCGGCCTACGTTTATCGCGTGGACTGCGGAGGCTGCAACGGCTGTGAGATCGAGATCTTCTCTGCCATCACGCCGGTATTTGATGCCGAGCGTTTTGGCATCAAGGTGGTCCCCTCACCGCGCCATGCCGATATTCTGCTATTTACCGGCGCGGTCACCCGGGCCATGCGCGTACCTGCACTCAGAGCTTACGAGTCGGCACCTGATCCGAAAATCTGTATCTCTTACGGTGCCTGCGGCTGCGGCGGCGGGATTTTCCACGATCTGTACTGCGTCTGGGGCGGCAGCGAGTCGATCGTGCCGATTGACGTGTGGATCCCAGGCTGCCCACCGACGCCTGCCGCCACCATCTACGGCTTTGCCGTAGCGCTGGGCTTGTTGGAACAAAAGCTGAAGGGTGAAAACCACCTTGAGCAGGCCGATGAAAAAGCGGCATTGCTGCTGCCAGGCATCCCACTGCATACCCGCGTACTGATTGAACGCGAGGCACGCCGTCTGGCGGGCTACTATCAAGGCCGCATCATCAGTGACCGTTTCCTCTCCCTGTTGGCCGGTGCCAGCATGGATGCGGCCACGTTGCGCCTGGAGGAATGGTTGCAACAGGAAAGCGATCCCCGCCTGCGCGAGATTGTCGCTTGCCTGGTTGACTGCCTGCAACAGGAGCTGCCCCATGCAAAATGAAGGTAAGGCGGTATTCTGGTCATTACGCCAGAAGTTTCTTGATAGCGATGACGATATGCCTGCCCAGGCGCAGCAGGTGATGTATTACTCGCTGGCGATTGGCCATCACGTGGGAGTGATTGACTGCCTGAATACCGAGTTAAGTTGCCCATTGCCGCAATATCAAACCTGGGTTGATCTGTTCCCGGAGGGGGAGGCCCAACGCAAGATGCGAGGCCTGCTGACCTTTGGCGAAATCACCATCGACTCCACCCACACCAGCCTGCTGGCCAATGCCCTGGCCCCGCTGATCTATAGCCAACCGGCTCCCTTTAGCGAATGGAGTGCCAAGCTGCTCGGCTTCCTCGCCGAGATTGAGCGCGAGCCTGCTATCTATCTGATTGTGAAAAAGGTGACCAACCCATGAATGTCGTCCTTACCGTAGGCAATAGCATGATGGGTGACGACGGTGCCGGGCCATTGCTGGCCGAAATGATGGCTGACGCGCCAATCGAGGGTTGGATCGCCGTCAACGGCGGTTCCACCCCCGAAAACGTCACGCATCAGATCCGCGATCTTAAGCCCAACCGGCTGGTGATTGTCGATGCCACCGATATGGAGCTGCCTCCTGGCGAGATCCGCATCGTCAATCCTGACGATATTGCCGAGATGTTCTTTATGAGCACCCACAATATGCCGCTCAATTTCCTGATCGACCAGCTACGTGAGGATATTGAGGAAGTGATATTTCTCGGCATTCAGCCGGACGTGGTGATGTTCTATTTCCCGATGACGGAGAAAGTGACGCAGGCGGTACGGGTGATTTATCAGCGGTTATCAATATGGGATACGGGGGAAGGTTTTGAGCGGCTCTGAATAGCAGCGCCTAATACCGCAACACGAAAGCTTGAGGCAGGTGGGGATCATTGCAGGTTAGCCGACCGTTGAGCGCAAGGATGCGCGATACGAGCCTCCAGGGACGGATTCACGGCGTGTCGGCGTTCTGCATGATCCCCGCCTGTAACACCATCAACCACAGCAACTTGAGTGTTTTGGATGATGACAATAAATGCGAGTCGTTAATCCACATCAAGTCAGCGTGGCACAATTTATGCTTCAAATAAGTGAGACACATTTTTCGTCACCGGGGAGATTTTCTGGTCCAGTGGCGTGTTGAGCAATGTCGAACAGGTTTAAAAAGGAGTGCTGAGATGAAAACAGTCATCACGGTCTGCCCTTATTGCGCTTCAGGTTGCAAAATCAACCTGATAGTCGACAACGGCAGGATCGTTAAGGCCGAAGGCGCTAACGGCGTGACCAATCAGGGCGAGCTATGCCTGAAAGGGTATTACGGCTGGGATTTCGTTCACGATACCAAGATCCTGACGCCACGGCTGAAAACGCCGATGATCCGCCGGGAACGGGGTGGCAAACTGGAATCGGTGTCTTGGGAAGAGGCCATCGAGTTCGCCAGTTCACGCCTGCTGGCCGTAAAAGAGAAATACGGCCCGAATGCGATTATGACGACCGGCTCCTCGCGCGGGCCCGGTAACGAAGCCAACTATGTGATGCAGAAATTTGCTCGCGCCACTATCGGTACCAACAATATCGACTGTTGCGCACGCGTCTGACACGGCCCCTCGGTTGCAGGTCTGCAGCGATCGGTCGGTAACGGCGCCATGAGTAACTCAATCTGCGAGATTGAGGATACCCAGTGTATTTTTGTCTTCGGCTATAACGCCGCGGACTCGCATCCTATTGTCGCCCGCCGCATTCTCAAGGCGAAGGAGAAAGGAGCCAAGGTCATTGTTTGCGATCCGCGCTATATCGAAACGGCGCGTATTGCGGATATCCATTTGCCGTTGAAAAACGGTTCCAACATCGCCCTGATCAACGCACTCGCTCATGTGATGATTGAGGAGAACCTGTACGATCAGGCGTTTGTTGAACAGCATACCGAGCAGTTCGATGAGTACCGCGCCATCGTGGCGGACTACCCACCGGAGTCGGTTGAAAAAACCACGGGCCTCACCGCCCAGCAGATCCGTGAAACGGCACGCATGTATGCTGGCGCGCCAACAGCCACCATCCTGTGGGGCATGGGCGTCACCCAGTTCTATCAGGGCGTGGAAACCGTGCGTGCGCTGACCAGCCTGGCGATGCTGACCGGTAACCTGGGCAAGCCGAACGTCGGGGTTAACCCGGTGCGCGGACAGAACAACGTTCAGGGTGCCTGTGATATGGGCGCGTTGCCTAACACCCTGCCCGGCTATTTCCAGGTAACGGATGCCGAGGCGCGGGAAAGGTTTGCCAACGCATGGGGGATCGACGCAATGCCAGCCGAGGTCGGCTATGCGTTGAGCGAAGTGCCGCACAATATCGACCATGGCAAACTCAAAGCGCACTACATCATGGGGGAAGATCCGCTACAAACGGAGCCGGATTTAGCCACCATCCGTAGAACCTTTGAGAAGCTGGATCTGCTGATCGTGCAGGATATCTTCATGACCAAAACCGCCGCGATTGCCGACGTTATTTTCCCGGCAACCTCATGGGGCGAGCATGAAGGGGTGTATACCGCGGCAGACCGCGGCTTCCAACGCTTCTATAAAGCAGTGGAACCGGTGGGCGATGTGAAGACGGACTGGCAAATCATCAGCCTGATGTCGACGGCTATGGGTTACCCGATGCACTACAACAACACGCAGGAAATCTGGGACGAACTGCGCGAGCTGTGCCCGATCTACTACGGCGCTACCTACGAGAAGATGGCGGACCTGGCTTACATTCAGTGGCCTTGCCCAACGTTGGATCACCCGGGTACCCCTTATCTGTACGAAGGCGGGGAATTCTCTCGGCCCGGTGGCAAAGCGGAGTTCTTTACCTGTGAATGGGCTCCGCCGATCGATCAGCTCAGCGATGAGTTCCCGTTCGTGCTGTCGACGGTACGCGAAGTGGGCCATTATTCCTGCCGTTCGATGACCGGCAACTGTAAGGCACTGGTCGCGTTGGCCGATGAACCGGGCTATGTACAGGTCAACTCGGAAGACGCCGCACGGCTAGGGATTGAGGATCAGGCCTTGGTGTGGGTACGCTCCCGTCAGGGCAAGGTCATTACCCGTGCCAACGTCAGCGAACGCCCTAACCGGGGTGCGATCTACATGACCTACCAATGGTGGATCGGTGCCTGTAACGAGCTGGTGGCGGAAAACCTCAGTCCGATTACCAAAACGCCGGAATACAAATACTGTGCCGTGCAGATTGAGCCGATTAAGGATCAAGGGCAGGCAGAACACTATGTTCAGCAGGAGTACAGCAAGATCAAACAGCGCCTCCGCGAGGCCGCTGCGGGCTAATCTGTAAAAGCCGAACCTCAGGGACGAGGTTCGGCTTTCCACGCATCTCTCACCACCCGCTATTCACCCTCACACTTCTGCCAGCGGCTACCATACTAAAATTCTTAATAGACGATTTATCCCGTGGCTCACAAACCCGCACAATACCCCCTTACTTTGTCCTGGATTGATCGTTTTCAACGATCGGTCTGATCTTATTGATCTGTACAACCAATTATCTTTGTCTTTCCGCCACCTATAAGATCGCCTTTTATCGTTCTCTGGGATATATCAGCAAAATATGACGTTCGCGATGAGTGCTGGCAAGGCCGTGTTACCTGACCGTCGCTTGCCCAACGGACTACTGCACCGCGATCGGGTACAGCGCATCCTGGTTATCAAGCTGCGTCACTTTGGTGACGTCCTGCTAACTACCCCGTTGCTCAGTACGCTGCGCGCCAATTACCCCAACGCCCTGATTGATGTGCTGGTGTATGACGGCACCGAGGCGATGCTGGCAGGTAATCGAGATGTCTATCTGACCTATACCGTCGATCGCAGCCTAAAACGCCAGGGCTATAAGGCACAGTACCGCGGTGAACAAGCCCTGTGGAACAGCCTCAACACCGGCCACTACGACCTGGTGATTAATCTGTCCGACCAGTGGCGGGCTGCGTTGTATTGCCGCTTTCTCAAACCGACGTTCAGCCTGGGGTTTGCTTACCCCAAGCGTAATAATCGGCTGTGGCGTGCTTGCCATTCGTTGTTGGTGCCGGTGGACGGGCATAACCAACGGCACACCGTGCTCAATAATCTCTCGATTCTGTCCCCGTTGGCCTTACCCACCTTGGTGACCAAGGTGACCCAGGCTTACCGGCAGCGCGATATCGATGAGATTAATCGCCTCAGCCAACATCATCACCTGACGGATTTCGTGCTGATCCAGCCTACCGCGCGTTGGGCATTCAAAACCTGGTCGGTGGCGGGATTCACACGGGTTATCGACCATCTCACCGCCAGCGGAGAAACCGTGTTGCTCACCGGGGGACGTTCTGCCGATGAGATCGCCATGATAGCCGCTATTCTGGCCCACTGCGCCATGCCACAACGGGTGGTCAATCTGGCCGGTCGCCTGGACCTGCCGGAGCTGGCCGTCTTGATCGATCGGGCGAAGCTGTTTATCGGGGTGGATTCGGTAGCGATGCATATGGCCGCCGCCTTGCAAACGCCTTCCGTCGTGCTGTTCGGCCCCAGCAATCTGCAACAGTGGTCACCCTGGCAGGCTCCGCACGTTCTGTTATGGGCAGGCAACTACCGCTCATTACCACACCCATATGAGGTGAACACCGCTACCTCTGAACGTTATCTGGACGCCATACCCGCCAATGAGGTTATCCGGGCCATAAACCGCCAGCTCACCTGCCTGGAAATCCCAACTTCCCGCACGGTGAATGACACCGTGTTTAATTAACCCTGATTTGAGCCACTCCATGCCATCCACCGCACCGTGTTCTGTATCGTTACTCTCCCCTGCCCGCCTTCGGCTGTTTGGCTTCACTGCGTTTTTGATCGGTGTGTCCCTGCCGACTTCCAATGCGCTGATGAACGCTTCGCTGGTGTTGGCGGCGATATGTCTGCTGTGGCAGCGTGACTTTCGCCACCTGATGCCTTTGCTCAAACAACCGCTGGTGTGGCTGCCCGCATTGATGTTTGCACTGCTGGCCGCCTCGTTATTGACCCAGCACCACGAGTACGGCCCAAAGATGGTCGGCAAGTATCAAAAGCTCCTGTTTGTACTTCCTCTGGCGCTGTTCTTTCTCACCGACACCAGGCTTATCACCCGGTTTATCAGCGGTTTTCTGCTCGCCAATGCCCTGATACTGGCGATCAGCCTGACTTCGGGGATCGGGCATGTGACGCTGGGTGGCCTCGATCCGCAGAATCCAACGGTGTTTAAACTGCAGATAACCCAGAACGTGTTTATGGCGTTTGCTGCGTTGATATGGCTAACCCGTGCTTTTGCACAATCAGGCGTGCTGCGTTGGTGTTATGGGGCATTGGTTCTGCTGGCAACGGCGAACGTGCTGCTGATGGTACAGGGGCGTACCGGCTATGTGGCGCTATTGGTCGGCGTAGGGCTTTGGTTGCTGCTGACGCTGCCCCGCTGGCAGCGGTTGGGCGTTCTAGCCTGCGGCTCGCTGCTGACTATTATGCTGATTTTAATCCCCAATAGAGCGACGGAGCGCCTGACGCTCGGCCTTGCTGAGGTGCGCAATTGCGTGTTGGCCCCGGCAGAGCAGGCCTATCAGGCTTGCGACAACTCGATGGGGCAACGCACCGCCTTTGCCCGCGAATCACTGCGCCTGATAAAACAGGCCCCGCTGCTGGGTAACGGGGCCGGGAGCTTCTGGTATGGCAACGCGCAGACCGGTTACGGCGTGCATAACCCGCACAATGAGTATCTGCTGGAAACGGTACAAAATGGCTTGCTGGGGCTGGCACTGTTTCTGGGGTGGATGTGGTGCTGCTTCAGAGCGGCCTGGCGGCAACCAACAGCCTGCCGCAACCTGCTGGTTGCCGTGCTCGGCAGTTATCTGGCCTGCCACCTGTTCAACTCGTTCCTATTGGACTCCGCCGAGGGGCATCTGTTTATGGTGTTGGCCGCCGTGCTGGCAGGCTACCGCGTTGCCCATCGGCCTGTATAGCCTAAAAAAAACGGGCGCAGCATGCTGCGCCCCTTCAATGGTAACCAGGTATATTGAGGTTAATTCAGTTTGGCTTTGGAAAAATCACTGCCCATCAAGCTGACGCTATAGCCACTAACGTTGCTGCGCGTAGCATAGAAGGTTTTGCCATTCGCCAGGGCAATCCACGGAGCCTGCTGGTAGAAGATTTCCTGCGCCTGGCCGTAAAGTTTCGCACGCTCGGCAGGGACGCTAGTCAATCTGGCCCGCTGTACCAGACCATCATAGGTTTTATCGCACCAACGCGCGGCATTCGATCCGGTTTTGATACTGTTGCACCCCAGCAGCACTTCGGCAAAGTTATCCGGATCGCAATTATCGGACATCCAGCCAAACAGCGCGGTGTCATGCTCGCCCTTACGCATACCGGCAAGATATTCCCCCCACTCGTAAGAGACGATTTTCGCCTTCACGCCGACCTTTTCCCAATCGCTTTGCAGCATTTCCGCAATACGCTTGGAGTTCGGGTTATACGGGCGCTGAACCGGCATTGACCACAGCGTGATCTCAAAGCCTTTTTCCAACCCGGCCTGTTTCAGCAACGCCTTGGCTTTTTGCGGATCGTAACCGTAATCCTGCAGGTCTTTATCAAAACCCAGCATATTTGGCGGCAGCGGCGATTTCGCCACCGTGGCTGAACCTAAAAACACCGCGTTAACTATCGCCTTTTTGTCAGTGGCATAGTTGAGGGCTTGGCGCACCAGCACGTTATCCAGCGGTTTTTTCTCGGTGTTAAACGCCAAGTAACCGACGTTCAGTGCATCTACCTTATGCAGGGTCAGATCTTTGTTTTTATTGATTTCATCAAACTGTACCGGAGCCGGTGCGGGGATAATCTGGCACTCGTTAGTCTGGAGTTTCGCCAGGCGCGTCTGTACGTTCGGCGTTATGGAGAAGATCAGATGCTTGGTCGGCACCTCTCCATCCCAGTAATTAGGGTTGGCAGCATAGCGGATCAGTGAGTCGACTTTATACTGCTGCAAGACGTAAGGGCCAGTGCCGATTGGCCAGGTATCCACGTATTCTGGCGTGCCTTTTTTCAGCATCGCATCGGCGTATTCGGCAGAAAGGATCGACGCAAAGTCCATCCCCCAGTCGGCCAGAAACGCGGCGTTCGGCTCGCTCAGAACAAACTGAACGTGATAATCGTCCAGCTTTTTCACTTCCTTAATCAGCGTATCCAGACCTACGTCGTGGAAATATTCGTAATTACCCTGCGATACCTTGTGGTATGGGTGATTTGGGTCTTTCTGGCGTAACACCGAGAACACTACGTCGTCAGCATTAAAATCGCGGGTCGGCTTGAAGTTTTTGTTGCTGTTGAATTTCACCCCTTGGCGCAGGGTAAAGGTGTAGGTTTTGCCGTCCGGGGAAATTTTCCATTCGGTTGCCAATGACGGCGTTGGCGTGTTCTTGATCGGATCGAAATTGATTAAACGGTTATACAGCACCTGCGAGCTGGCAACGAACGTTGGGCCAGAGCTGGCAATCTGCGGATTGAACGACTCCGGTGACGCCTCGGAGCAATAAATCAGTGTATCGTTAGCTGCCGCCATGGCAGCGCTTGCCGGTAAGAATGTGCTCAGCGCCAGCGCGAGCAGCGTTTTCCCTGTAGACATGGTCATCGCCTTGTTTGACTTTTTTTAGCAGGCGACAATCTCAGCACGGACGGGGAACCCAGGCAAATAACCAATTGCTCTCAGGTTATGCCAAAACCGTTGTTTTTGCTGTTTTATTCAGCTACGCGGGCGCAGCATGCCGCGCCCCAACAAAGTGAACAGCCTCAGCTCAGCAGTAGCCCATCATCATCCAGCTTTTCGCCACGTGTTTTCTCAAACATCGCCAGCAGATCGGTGACCTGCATGTTCGCCCGTTGCTCACCGACAACATCCAGCACCACCCGCCCCTGGTGCAACATCACGGTTCGATGGCCATGATCCAGAGCCTGGCGCATGGAGTGCGTCACCATCAGTACGGTCAATTGCTGCTCGGCGACAATACGGTCGGTCAATGCCAGCACAAAGGCCGCCGTTTTAGGATCGAGCGCGGCGGTATGTTCATCCAGCAAGAGCAGACGAGAAGGCTGCAGCGACGCCATCAGCAGGCTGACCGCCTGACGCTGCCCGCCTGACAGCAGCCCCATGTGATCCCCTAAACGATTCTCCAGCCCCAGTTCCAACGTGGCCAACTTATCGCGGAACAGTTGCCGCTGTTTGTTCTTGACGGCACGCTGAAATCCTCGGGTTTGACCGCGCTGCAGAGCCAGGGCGAGATTCTCCTCAATGCTCAGCCCCTCGCAGGTTCCCGCCAACGGATCCTGGAACACACGGGCGACCATACCGGCACGGCGCCAGGCGGGCATCAGGGTAACGTCCTGTTCGCCAATAAACACTTGGCCGCGATCGGGGGTAATATCACCGCTGACTGCATTGAGCAAAGTAGACTTCCCTGCCCCATTACTGCCGATGACCGTCACAAACTGCCCTGCCTCAATGTTCAAAGACAGGCCACGTAATACCGGGTTCTCCAGCGGGGTACCAGGGTTAAAGGTTTTAAACAGCTGCTCGGCACGCATCATGATGGCTGCCTCCCCCGCTTGCTTTTCAATTTTTGTTTCAACTTCGGCAGGACCAGCGCCAACGTAACCAGTAGCGCGGTGATCAGATTCAGATCCTGCGCCTGCAAGCCGATAAAGTCTGCATTCAGGGCCAGAGCGATCATCAGGCGGTACAGCAATGCCCCTAACAGGGTCGCCATAGTGATCAGGAACAGGCTACGGGCAGGCAACAGCGTCTCACCGATGATCACCGCCGCCAGCCCGACGACGATAGTGCCGATCCCCATAGAGATATCGGCGCCCCCCTGAGTCTGTACGTACAGCGCCCCCGCCAGCGCTATCAGCGCATTGGAGACCGCCATGCCGATCACCGTCAGCCGACTGGTCGCAATCCCCTGAGCACGTGCCATGCGCGGATTCGCTCCGGTTGCCCGCAGCGCAAGGCCGACTTCTGAGGTCAGAAATGCGTCGAGCGCCAGTTTGACGACCACGACCACCACCAGCAGCAATATTGGTTGGATCAGCCAGGCGTTGTCCTCAACCTGACTGATGAAAGGAGTGAAAACGCTGGGTAAGCCGATCAGGGCCAGGTTTGGTGCCCCCATAATGCGCAGGTTGATAGAATACAGGGCAATCATCACCAAAATGCTGGCTAGCAGTTGCAAAATACCGAGCCGCACATGCAGCCAAGCCGTCAAACAGCCAGCACCGGCACCCGCGATAGCCGCCAGCAAACATGCCAACCAAGGGTTATAACCGCTGACAATCATCACTGCGGCAACCGCGCCCCCTAAAGGGAAGCTGCCATCGGCCGTCAGATCGGGAAAATTGAGCAAGCGAAAGGAAATCAATACGCCCAACGCGACCAGCGCAAAGATCAGGCCGATCTCAAAAGCGCCCATCAGGGAAATTAACGACATGCGTACCTCATAAACATCTTGGCCCGCCACCTGCGGCAGGCCATTTACACCCGATGTAAACCATCATTCAACGCAGATCGTTATTTGATGACTTCTTGTGCTGATTGCACCAGCTCCGCTGGCAGAGTGACACCCTGCTTCTGGGCTGCGGCAGGGTTGACGCTCAGGCTGAGCTTATTGCCTACCTCAGGAGCTATTGCGCCTGGCTTCTCACCCTCTAACAGGCGGACGACGATTTTACCGGTCTGGCGGCCCAGATCGTAATAACTCATCCCCAACGCCGCAGCCGCGCCACGTTTGGCAACGCTATTGTCACCGGCGATCAACGGGATTTTAGCCTGATTGGCAATGCCGACCAGCGACTCGTAGGTGGAGATAACGTTGTTATCGGTATTGGTGTAAATCACGTCGACTTTGCCCACCAGACTTTTAGCCGCTGGGGCTACGTCGATAGTACGTGCGGCAGGAACCTCAACCAGCGTCATCCCGCGTTTGGTTAATTCATCTTTCAGCTCTTTGACCACCACCGTCGAGTTGACTTCCCCTGGGCTGTAGACCATGCCGACTCGCTTGGCATCGGGTTTAACCTGCAAGATCAGATCGACCTGCGGGCCAATGGCTACGCTGTCTGAAACGCCGGTAACGTTGGTGCCACTCGGCTGCCAGCTACTGACTAGCTTGGCCGCCACCGGGTCGGTTACCGTTGTAAACACCACCGGTATGGTTTTGGTAGCCGCCACCACGGACTGGGCCGCAGGCGTTGAAATCGCCACTATCGCATCGGGCTTGTCACCGATAAATTTACGCGCAATCTGCCCTGCGGTGGCCGTATTTCCCTGCGCACTTTGGAACTGGATCTTGACCTTATCCTTGTCATACCCCGCAGCCTTTAGCTCATCAATCACCCCATCACGGGTAGCATCCAATGCCGGATGGTCAACGATAGAGAGGATCGCCACGGATTTCGGCGCAGCCGCGTAACTGCTGACTGCAAATAGGGCAGCGGCGAGAGCTACAAAAATATTTTTATTATTCAAAGGCATGGTCATATCCTTTTCAAGTTGGCGTTGGTGCCAGAGGTGGTGATTAATCATCCTAGCACAGTGTTTTACCGCCATCTATCGGATAACGTTTTGTTATCATGTGGTTAACATACAGAATGAGAAGAAAACACTCGGTGCGCTTACATAGGGCAGTGATTCGGGTCACAAACCGCCACTTTTGGCCTCTGGTTGTTCAATGCATAGCCTTGGTGTCACGCCCTGCGGCTGGGCTATTGGGGCTTGATAATACGCAGGCCGTTTACAGCGTCCATAACCCGCACAGCTTGTGGGTTATGGAACTGAACAACATGGCCTGCTGGGGTTATTTGAGGATTGGATGATACGGTGGGTTATTGCGCTATGCTCAGGCTATTTCTTTTTCGCTGACAATGGCTTTTGATACCAGGCCATAGTCGATCGCTTCTGCCACTGGCATCCAAAAATCGCGGTCAATGTCGTTCAAGACCTTTTCCAGTTTCTGCCCGGTTTCTTTGGCGATCAAGGTAGCGATTCTTTCACGGATGCGGATAATTTCCCTGGCCTGAAGCGCCACATCGGTAGCCTGACCACCGATACCGCCGCTAGGTTGGTGGATCAGAAAACGAGTATTGGTCAGACAGAAGCGACGTTCCTTGGGCACCGATAAGAACACATTAACCGCGGCACTCCCGACCCAACCGCTGCCGATCATATTCACCGGAGCGCTGATAAAGCGGATGACATCGTGGATCACATCACCCGACTCTACATGGCCGCCAGGTGAACAAATCAGGAAATTAATCGGCGCGGAGGACTCGTCAGACAGCGCCACCAGTTGCTTGACGACATTGTAGGCCACCGTGTCGTTGATCTGCCCAAACAGCAGGATAGTTCGCGACTTGAAGGTTCTCTCATCCAAAAAGGCATCACGCTGGGGAGTACTTTTTTCCGTTTTCTCTTCCATCTTGTACCTCGACTGTTTTATCTATCATCCTGGCCGAACATGGCAAAGATAACCATAGCAGCAATCGCCGCAACTAGCCTGGCAACAATCACCAGCCAGCCGGCAAATAACCAAACAGTGACGCAATCGCATAGACCGCACTTCCCAGATACAACAGCACAATACTCACCTGCAACAGCGGATGCGTGATCCAGTTACATTGCCAGAGCGGCACCCGGTCGCCATGTTTGCGGGCACCTCGCAAAATCAGTATCGGCATGATCGACAAGATCACTCCACTGAATACACCGGCGAAATACAACGCATTGACGAATGAAACCAGACCACTGTAGGCCAGCGCGAACGGTGGCAAAACGACCACCATCAACACGCCGAAGCGGCGCAACGGTCGTTCGTCGTCCCCTAACCTGAACTTATCGAAAATATTGCTCACGAAGCTGCCACCTAGCCCCCAGTAGGATGTCAGCATGGCACATAGCGCAAAGATATTGGCAGAGAAGAAAGCCCATTGGCCAAGCGCCTGCCCCCACGAGATCGTCGCCACGTCAGAAATATTACCCAACCCACTGAGAGCGATCACCGACATCGGCACCACTGCCAACAGCACAAATGTCGTTACCATCCCGACAATAATGGCCTTGGGAAGTTGTTCTGGCTTATCCGCAAAACCGCGTGCCATCTCAGGCACAATATATTGGGCAGAGAAGCAGAAAACCACCACACTGAACACGGGCACCATAAAGAGCCAGTCACCGTCAAGCAGGTTGCGCATCTGAGTGGTCTCTTTCAATAGCGTCGCAATAACCAGAGCGCTCAGCATGACAACCATGCCGATACTGATAAATTTTTCGCCACGGCCAATGGCTTTTAAGCCGAGATACAGAACCAACGCCGCCGGGATAAAAAACAGCAGGCTGCCGAGCGCAGGTGAAATGCCGAGCAGGGATTGCAATAATTTGCCGCTACCAGACATGTAAGCGGTAAGCGCACCGATACTATTGACACAAACTGAAGCGAACATGACCCATGAAGCAAAACCACCGACATACCGCCGGGCCAAGCCGCTTAGTTGCAGATGTTCTCGGGTACGAAGGGTGGATTCAGCGACATACAGCATAGAAATGGTGGTTACACAGCCAACCAGTACCAACCAGAATAGCAAAGGTATATAACCTGCTTTACTGGAAGCGTACGCGATAGAAAGCACGCCTGCACCGATATTAGTGCCGACTATCATTGCTACCCCTTCAAGAAAAGTCAGTGATTTGACGGGTGCAAGAGTCCGTTCCCCTGCGGCTAATGCCGGGGAAATGCCGATGTTTTCACAAGACATAGATCATCCTTTGATACCCGGTAGCGTTAATGACCAGGAAAAGTTAGCGTCTAGAGGGTTAGTTGTTACTTTTCATTCACAAAAATGAAACAACATCACTTGGTTATACAGTGTACGGCCCTATAAACGAGTGCCAATCACGATTACTTGAGGGATCCAATTGCGCTCTTTAAGGGGGATTATTATTACAGCGATTCAGCGAACAGCCTGATGGCAAGCGGCATCTGCGGCTTTATGGCGCAAACCGCACCAGCAACCTTTGTGCTTCAGTCGATTATTGTCTGGCTGGTGTGTACGAGGATTTTTGCAGGACGTGATCAGAGGGTATAAAAAAGAGTGGGAAAGTCGTCAAACGGTTCGCCTGCTGAGGTCAGGATAACCAGCATCATTTCATAATAATCTCTATTATATCAGCCATATTCCGTCACTACCCGTCAGCCCTCTGATTATACAGGCTCATCGTTTTCGCCGTCAGTTTTTGGTACTCAATGGATAAAAACGCCATGAGTTTTTAAACAGCAAATTGCCATGAATTAGAATGACACTTTGTTCAAAAAATCTCAGGAATATGTTTCAAAGGATAGTCTGGTGACTGATATTTTCCGATTTTGCGTTTAGGCAATTTAATCTTATTTTTCGGCAACCGCTTGTAAGGAATATGCTGCAGAAAATGGTGGATAACATTTAGTCTAACCCGCTTTTTGTCTTCTGAATTAGCAACAAACCAAGGAGCCCAAAGGCTATCTGTGGCAGCAAACATGTCGTCTCTGGCTCGGGAATAGTCATCCCAGAGTTCGAAAGAACGGATATCTATCTCTGAAAGCTTCCATGTCTTTCGGCCATCATCAATACGTGCACGCAATCGACGTTCTTGTTCCTTTAGGCTTACATCCAGCCAGTATTTGATTAGAATTATGCCAGACTCCACGATTAACCGTTCCACCATCGGAACCGTCTCCAAAAATTGATGCGTCTGCTCTGGCGTACAAAAACCCATAACTCGCTCGACGCCAGCTCGGTTATACCAACTACGATCGAAGATAACGACCTCTCCTGCTGCAGGCATGTAAGACATGTAGCGTTGCAGGTACATTTGGGTTTTTTCACGTTCGGTTGGGGCAGGAAGGGCAACAACACGGAACACTCGTGGACTGACTCTTTCGGTCAGTGCTTTTATCGTACCGCCCTTGCCAGCCCCATCGCGCCCCTCAAACACGATGCAAACTTTCAGCCCCTTGGCAATCACCCAGCTTTGTAAATGGACAAGTTCTTCGTGTAACAACCTGAGCTCTTGCTGATATTTTTTTTCCGGTATTTTTGCCGTGCCTTTTCCTTGTGGCACACGGTTGCCTGCTATGCGCTTGGGGTTCTTTTCTTTTGAAAGACTGGCAGCGGGTACGATTTTGGTTTTCTTTCGGTTAGTCATGAGGTTACCCCACAATATCATCAATATGACGCTAGCCAGACGTTGAACGTCCCCTCACAGCGCTTGGAGGGCTGCATATGCAGGACAGATAAGGAGTCAGGAGCCGATGAGCAAGTACGTGGTCTCATCTCATACAATATCGTAGTTGTTATTTCTTCATGCTGCGAACGGAAGGCCGCTTCATTATGTCTACTGTTGTTGGAAAAGTTGCATTGGTCACGGAGAGAAACAAGCTGTTGATGGAGGAACAAATAGCTAAATAACTTGCATACCGTCCTATGCCTATCTTTGGCCGATCTGGAGCGGATGGTATATTTACTGGATAGCATAAAACGAAAAACCCCAAGCCTTTTGAGCTTGGGGTCATTCATAATATGGCGGAGGAGCAGAGATTCGAACTCTGGAACGGTTTCCCGTCGACGGTTTTCAAGACCGTTGCCTTCAGCCACTCGGCCACCCCTCCGTAATGCAGCGAACTATAAACACAGCCGATCACGTTGTAAAGCCTGAAACCGTTCAACCGAACGAAAAAACGGCATCTGCAAGCTGACCGATGAAGAAATCAACAATCGGGGTGCGGCAATACCCTAGTAGTCACGTAGGGTAAAGAATGGTAAACAATCTTTAATCAATGGCTTGCACTGCACTATCATCATGATTAATTTTGTGATGACCTGATAAGAGAGATCATATGGACCGCATTGTCGTCTCATCCTCCTCGCGCGACTCTTTGCTAAGTACGCATAAAGTCTTGCGTAACACCTATTTTCTGCTGTCGTTAACGCTGGCCTTTTCAGCACTGACCGCAACCGCCAGCACCATGCTGGGCTTACCGGCTCCTGGGCTGCTGTTAATGCTGGTCGGCTTTTATGGTTTGATGTTCCTGACCCATAAGCTGGCCAATAGCCCTGCCGGTATTCTGGCAGCCTTCGCCTTCACCGGCTTTATGGGCTACGCCCTTGGCCCGATCCTGAGTTCGTTCCTGAACGCTGGCGCGGGTGACCTGATCATGCTGGCGCTGGGCGGTACCGCAGTGGTGTTCTTCTGCTGTTCGGCCTATGTACTGACCACCCGTAAAGACATGTCGTTCCTGTCTGGCATGATGATGGCGGGCTTCGTGGTGCTGCTGGTGGCGGTTATCGCCAACCTGTTCCTGCAGATCCCTGCCCTGCACCTGGCCATTAGCGCACTGTTTATTCTGTTCTCTGCCGGTGCCATGCTGTGGGAAACCAGCAACATCATTCATGGCGGTGAAACCAACTATATCCGTGCCACCGTCAGCCTGTATGTTTCGCTGTACAACATGTTTATCAGCCTGCTGAGCATTCTGGGCTTCGCCCGCAGCAACTGATACAGCGCATTTGTTTTGACCTGAGCCCCGCAATGCGGGGCTTTATTTTTGCCGGAGCAAAAGTTTGCTAGACTGTGGCCCGCAATGAATTACCGATCACCGAGGCTGTATGTTGGAGTTTGAAGGTCAGACGATTGAAACTGACGCCCAGGGCTACCTGAAAAACAGCGCCGACTGGCACGAAGGGCTGGCCCCGCTGTTAGCGGCACAGGAAGAGATTGAACTGAGCGAAGCGCATTGGGAAGTCGTACGCTTTGTGCGTAGCTTCTATCAGGAATTTAATACCTCTCCGGCCATTCGCATGCTGGTAAAGGCGATGGCGCAAAAATACGGCGAAGAGAAAGGCAGCAGCCGCTACCTGTATCGCCTGTTCCCGAAAGGCCCGGCCAAACAGGCGACCAAGATCGCCGGGTTGCCAAAGCCGGTGAAGTGTATCTAGCCACGGGTTAATAGCGAATACTGAAGCCCTTATATTCGGCAACCCCACGCGGCTCCACCAGCACGCGGTCAACGCGGGCGCTGCGTGGGCCGCCGCTTTTCAGCCACGCCATCAGTTGGTCAACGGCCTGTTGTTCGCCACAGGCCAGCACTTCCACGCTGCCATCATCCAGATTACGCGCATAGCCGGTTAACCCCAAAGCCGTAGCCTGGTGTTGAGTGTTATAGCGAAATCCTACCCCCTGCACCACACCATAGACATACGCGGCAATACAAACTTGTGTCATAATCGGCTCCTGATCGATTTCATTACAGGCATTCTCTGCGCTGATGCCCAGAGTGTGTCACTCTTTTTTCTCTATCTGGCAGCATACTTAATTATGACCGCACGCTTGATCCTTGCCAAAGGACGTGAAAAGTCCTTACTCCGTCGCCATCCGTGGATTTTCTCTGGCGCTGTTCTCCGTGTCGAGGGTAAAGCCCAGTCCGGCGAAACCATCGATATCCATGACAGCCAGGGCAAATGGCTGGCACGCGGTGCCTATTCACCAGAATCGCAAATTCGCGCACGCGTCTGGACCTTCAAGCAGGACGAAGATATTGATATCGCATTCTTTATCAATCGCTTGCAACAGGCACAGAGCTGGCGTGATTGGGTCGCAAAGCGTGACGGGCTGGACGGTTATCGCCTGATCGCCGGTGAATCTGACGGTATGCCGGGGATCACCATCGATCGCTTCCAGAACTTCCTGGTTTTACAGTTACTGTCCGCCGGTGCCGAATATCAGCGCGCCCCGCTGCTTTCTGCTCTCCAGCACTGCTATCCAGACTGCGCGATCTACGATCGTTCAGACGTTGCCGTACGTAAAAAAGAGGGCTTGCCGCTCACCCAAGGCCCGGTGCTGGGCGATCTTCCTCCTGCCCTGCTACCGATCACCGAGCATGGTATGAAACTGCTGGTGGACATTCAACAAGGCCACAAGACCGGTTTTTATCTCGATCAGCGTGATAGCCGCCTGGCTGCGCGTAACTATTCCGCAGGCCGTCGCGTGCTCAACTGCTTCTCGTACACCGGCGCTTTCGCGGTGTCTGCCTTGATGGGCGGGTGTGAGCAGGTCATTAGCGTAGATACATCGCAGGCCGCGCTGGATATCGCCAAGCAGAACGTCGAACTGAACCAGTTGGATTTGAGCAAGGCCGAGTTTGTACGTGATGACGTATTCCAACTGCTGCGCAACTACCGCACGCAGGGTGAGAAATTCGACCTGATCATCATGGATCCACCGAAGTTTGTCGAAAACAAAAATCAGTTGGCCAGCGCCTGTCGCGGTTATAAAGACATCAATATGTTAGCCTTCCAGTTGCTGAACCCGGGCGGCATTCTGCTCAGCTTCTCCTGCTCTGGCCTGATGCCGACCGATCTGTTCCAGAAAATTTTGGCCGATGCTGCCGTAGATGCCGGGCGTGATGTACAATTTGTAGAGCAGTTCCGACAGGCTGCCGATCACCCGGTGATTGCGACTTATCCTGAAGGCTTGTATCTGAAAGGGTTTGCGTGCCGGGTGATGTAACTTGAAATGCGCTGTTTTTGTCCTCATATAGAGTTCAATGCACTGTTTCTCAGGAGGTCATATGATAGCCAGCAAATTCGGTATCGGTCAGCAGGTTCGTCACCGGCTGCTGGGGTATTTGGGGGTGGTGATTGATGTCGATCCAGAATACTCTCTGGAGCACCCAAAAGCAGACGAGATTGCAGCCAACGACGAGTTGCGCCTAGCCCCGTGGTATCACGTGGTGATGGAGGACGATGAAGGCCAGCCGGTTCACACTTATCTGGCCGAAGCGCAGTTGGCGGGGGAAGCACAGGATGCACACCCTGAACAGCCTTCTCTGGATGAGCTGGCAGAATCCATTCGCAACCAGTTGCAGGCCCCCCGGCTGCGTAACTAAACCTCAAGCCTGAGAAACCAGCGCCTCAACGTAGCGTCACTGGTTGAAGTCTATCAGCAGTCTCAAACGCCAGGGCCAGCCCTGGCGTTTTCACACAATCAGCGTGCCAATCCCAGGCGCGGGATTTCAATCTTCGGGCAACGATCCATAATCACCGTTAACCCGGCCTGTTTGGCCAATGCTTCCGCCTGTTCGTTGATCACCCCGATTTGTAACCACAACACCTTGGCACCTATCGCAATAGCCTCCTGTGCTACCCCATACGCCGCCTCCGAGTTACGAAACACGTCCACCATATCGACAGGATGAGGAATGTCCTCCAATGTGGCATAAACCACCTGCCCAAGCAGCGTCTGCCCGGCCAGCTTCGGGCTCACCGGAATGACCTGATAGCCTTGCGCCAACAAATAAGCCATTACGCCATAGCTGGCTCGGGCCGGTTTATCACTGGCACCCACCAGCGCAATGGTTTTGACCTGCTTGAGTACCTCTGCAATTGCTAGGTCTTGCATTTTTCGCTCCTGATTTTTTTACCAAAAAGCACTTCATCAGTGTAACCGAAACGCCAACATCAGTTAAAATTTGTTATCAGTCTGCGTCTATACTGCTCGCAGGCTGGTTTGACCCAATGTTATGTTTCAAATACCATCAAAATGTGTGTAAATGTAAATTAAACGGCATTCTGAAAAGATTTGACATAACTAGTGGCGTATCCAACACTAGTCATCCTGTTCCACGAAAAGGAAGTAACAATGAAATTTGGTCTGGTGGTTGCGGGGCTGCTTGGAATATCGCTAAGCGTTTCGGCCGCAGCTACGACCCTGAAGCTTTCCCCGGACATCGAACTGATGATGGTCGACGGCAAGCAAATGACGGGCTCGTTGTTAAAAGGGGCCGATAGTCTGGAATTAAATGGCGGGCAGCATCAGCTGTTGTTCAAAGTCACCAAATCCGTACGTAAAGAGCCGCGCTCTCAGGTGCTTTACACTTCATCCGCGCAGATTGTGGTGTTCAACAGTCAAAACGTCAGCGCTGTCACCATCGAGCTACCGCGTCTCGAAAATGAGCAGGATGCCCAGCGGTTTGATAAAGCACCGAATTATAAAATTCTGGGCAACCATGGTAAACCGTTGGCGATCAAACAAGATGTATTACCGCTAACAACCTCATCCAATGAGAATGACCTGGAAAAGATCGTTGCTGATTATAACGCTCAAAATCGCAAGGCCTCCGTTCCGGCATTAGCGCATCTGCGTGCCAGCGTGATCGCAGCGGTTACCCCCTGAACGGTGACAACATTGCCGAGAAATGTACGGGGTCCAGCAAGCTGATCCCGAGACGCAAAAGCGGTTTATCGCCTGGGCCGGCCAATCTCGCAACCGTAACTGCAGCCAACCACGCCTTTATGCCATAAAGGTGTGTTTTGTTCGCAATTTCCCGCGTTAGCACTAGGCAGTGAAATACAGTTTCAGTAATCTGTGGCGAATCATTCGATTTTCCAAGGATAGCGACATGGAACAAACCACCCGCACCATCGCAGCGCGCAAGCATATTGCGCTCGTTGCTCACGACCATCGCAAGCAGGCCTTGCTGAAATGGGTTGAAGACAATAAGGAAATACTTGCCCAGCATCAGCTGTATGCCACGGGCACTACTGGCAATTTGATCCAGCGGGCCAGCGGTATCCCGGTGCAGAGCATGCTGAGTGGCCCGATGGGCGGCGATCAGCAAGTCGGTGCACTGATATCCGAAGGCAAGATCGATATGCTGATCTTCTTCTGGGATCCGCTAAACGCCGTCCCCCACGACCCGGATGTCAAAGCCTTGCTGCGTCTGGCCACTGTCTGGAACATCCCGGTGGCGACCAACCGCTCCACCGCCGATTTCCTGATCGACTCTTCGCTGTTCAAGAGCGAAGTGGTGATCGCCATTCCTGATTACGAAAAGTACCTCGCCGAACGCCTGAAATAATGCCCAAGGCCTGGTGGAATACCAGGCCTCAGATTGATGACAAAGTGGCAATATTGCTGAATTGGTCGGAATCCATCTACACCAGCATCTGCTAACCCATTGATTATCCAGCGGGGGCTGCATGGCCCCCTACGTTGGGAGCACGGTGATGATTTGTCAGCAGTCTCAGGCCTGTGGTTTACGGCTTTCTTTGCGACGGCACGCCAATATCTTGCAACTGCTCGATAAATACCGACGGGCGTTCGCGATCTTGTAATAACCAAACCTGATGTCTGGCCCGCGTGAGGGCGACATAGAGCAAACGCCGCTCCTCCGCATCCGGGAAATCCTCTGGCTGAGGCAATAATACCTCTTCAAGCACGGATTCACGGACCTCCGCCGGGAATCCATCCTTGCCTTCATACAGCCCGGCAATGATCACGTAGTCGGCCTGTTGGCCTTTGCTGGCATGAATGGTCATAAACTCGATATTCAGCTTCGGCCAACGCGTTGCCGCCTTTTGCAACACCTCCGGCTTGAGGTGGTGGTAGCGCGCCAGCACCAAGATCCGTTCTTGCGGCTTCGCATAGCCACTTAGCTTGTCCAGCAACGCTTCCAACTGCTCCTGTGGCAGGATAACCACCGACTTCTTGTTGCCCTTGGTCAGGCTATTGAGCGGCTTTTTCAACTGGTGCGGGTTCTGCTGTATAAAGCCGTTGGCCACTTCACCAATCCGATCGTTAAAGCGGTAGGTGGTATCCAGCGCACACTGATCGCCTACGCCAAAGTTCTCGGCAAAGGCGGTGGTCAGCGACAGCTCTGCCCCGCTGAAACGGTAAATCGCCTGCCAATCATCGCCGACCGCAAACAGGCTGGTCTGCTTGTTTTGCTTACGCAGCGCCGCCAGCAGCTGCGCACGCTGCGGTGAGATATCCTGGAACTCGTCCACCAGAATATGTTTCCACGGGCTGATAAAGCGCCCTTTTTCCAACAGATTGACGGCTTGATGGATCAGCCCGGCAAAGTCGACCGCTCCCTCATCCTTCAGCGCGGTTTTCCACGCTTTCAGCAACGGTGCCATCAGGCGAATGCGTTTGCTGAACAGATCGCGGATCTCTTCGTCTGCCTGCTCTATCATTTCGGCCTGGCTACCTCCGTGGGTGCGCATCAGGCCAAGCCAGCGCTCCAGGCGCCCACTCAAACGCTCTGCCAGACGCTTGTCATGCCAGAAATCGCCCTCGGGCAATTCCCACTCCAGCTCTTCCGTTAACCATTGTCGCCAGCCTTTGGCCTGCGCTTTCTTCTCGCTGCACTGTTGTTGCCAGTGGGTGATCAGCAACGTCCGGCGCGCTTTACTGTCGGTTTCCAACTTGCTGATCGCAGGCGCTTTGCGGCTACCCTGCTGGATAATCTGCAGTGCCAGCGCATGGAACGTTTTCGCCTGGATCGCCACGCTGCCCAAACGTTCCTGGATGCGTTCGTTCATCTCTTCGGCGGCTTTGCGCCCAAATGCCAACAACAGGATCTGCTCAGGCTCGGCCTCTTGACGCAGTAGCAGCCAACCCGCCCGCGCCACCAGCACCGAGGTCTTGCCACTACCGGCTCCTGCGAGTACCAGCACGGCATCCTCGCCGTTCACCACGGCCCGGCTTTGCGATTCATTCAACGGCGACGTTTCAACGGTCTGGAAGAAATCCTGGTGGGTTTCCAGCATCCGGTCGCACCACAGTTGATTGCGTTGCGCCACGCTGCGCAGGCCAGACTTGAGCCACTGCAGGCACAAGTGATAACTTTCACGGCAGTTTTCAAACTCTTCCAGCCGCGCCACCGGCATTGGCAATGCGCCAAACGATTGGCGGATCTGCTGCTGCAAGTTGCTCAATTCGGCACGCTTGAACCACTTGTCCTGTTGCTCAATTTGGCGGATATGATCGACCTGCTGTTGCAATACCTCGGCGCTCACTTCACTCATCTCGCTACTCCACTGCTGCCAGGACTGCTGCAAGTAGTGGTAAAAGCGCTGGGTTTCCTGCCATTCGGTACCGTGCAGGCGCACAACCTTTTCATCCGGCAGTTCGAACTCGAGCTCCCCCCAGACGATCCCGCGTTTACAACGCACCTGGATCAACTGGTTGAAAGGGATCAGGTATTCATGCTTCTCGCCGCTCACCTCAACGCCAGCATGCAACAACCGTACGCGGTTGTAAGGGTGCTGTGCCAGGTGCTTGCCCAGCGATGTCGCTTTAAGTTCCATATGCCCACGCCATAATCAAGTTGAGATATACCCGTCGTCTTTCAAGCTGCGGCTTGAAATCCATAGAGTAGAATTGCTATCAGTTTACCCGCGTTAAGCAATGGCACTCTAGCGTTAAAAAAAGGGTAGAATAGTTTTTGCGTTATGCTGATGAATACTTCCCCCGTGCCGTTTGGCCATCATTAGAGCAGAATGACGACTATGCGTACTGTATTGAACGTTCTTAATTTCGTTTTGGGTGGTTTTTTCACCACGCTTGGCTGGCTGATTGCCACCTTCTTCAGCGTCGTGTTGATTTTCACCCTGCCATTAACCCGCTCCTGCTGGGAAATTACCAAAATCTCCTTGCTGCCATTTGGCAACGAAGCGATCCATGTCGATGAATTATACCCAGAAAAAAGTAATGCCCTGCTGGCTGCTGGCGGTTCTTTGCTAAATATCGTCTGGCTGGTCCTGTTCGGCTGGTGGCTGTGCCTGTCACACATTATTGCGGGTATCGCCCAGTGCATCACCATTATTGGTATTCCGGTAGGCATCGCCAATTTCAAGATAGCCGCTATCGCCCTGTGGCCGGTAGGCCGCCGCGTCGTTCCGGTTGAGGTGGCCCAACAGGCGCGGATCGAGAACGCCCGCCGCCGCTTTTAATCGCGTTAATTTTTCTCCCATTTAGGAGCTTGTCGTGCTCTCTTTAGCACCCAAAATTCGGCGTTATACCTATAACAGTAACCTGCTTTATAACCTGCGTATTTTTATCGCTCTGGCCGGGGCCTCTGCGGTGCCGTGGTGGTTGGGTGTCCCTAAACTGACCATTCCGTTAACGCTGGGTGTCGTTGCCGCCGCGCTAGCGGATCTGGACGACCGGCTGGCAGGAAGATTGCGAAATCTACTCATTACGCTAGTTTGCTTTTTCGTGGCCTCGACATCGATTGAACTGCTGTTTCCTTACCCCTGGCTGTTTGCCCTCGGGCTGACGACCTCAACCTGCGGTTTTATCCTGTTGGGGGCATTAGGGCAGCGTTACGCCACTATCGCCTTCGGTGCCTTGCTGATCGCCGTCTACACCATGCTTGGCACCTCCATGTACGACGCCTGGTACCAGCAACCTACCCTGCTGATTATCGGTGCCGTTTGGTACAACTTGCTGACGCTGATCGGCCATCTGCTATTCCCTATCAAGCCCCTACAGGAAAACCTGGCCCGCTGCTATGAACAGTTGGCCAACTACCTGGATGCCAAGGCCAACCTGTTCGATCCAGATGCCGAATCGGACGCCGATCTGCCGTGGGTAGACGTGGCGATGGCTAACAGCACACTGGTCACCACGCTTAACCTGACCAAGGCTTCACTGCTGACCCGCTTGAAAGGCGACCGTGGCCAGCGCGGCACCCGCAGAACGCTGCACTACTATTTTGTCGCTCAGGATATCCATGAGCGCGCCAGTTCTTCTCACGTACAGTATCAGGCGCTAAGCCAACAGTTCCGCCACAGCGATATTCTGTTCCGCTTCCAGCGGCTGCTGGCCAAGCAGGCCCGTGCCTGCCAGCAACTGGCGCAGTCGATACTGCTACGGCAGAAATATCTGCATAGCCCGCGTTTTGAGCCCGCTTTTTCACGCCTGGAAGAGGCGCTGACCCGGGTTACCATTACCCCAGAAAATCGCGAACTGACCAGAGCGCTATCCCATCTGCTGAAGAATTTACGGGCAATTGACGCCCAGTTGGCCAATATCGAATCTGAGCAGTCCTTGGCGAGTGGCCAGACCGAGGAAAACAACCTGTCAGACGACCGGCTCACCGGTTGGAGCGATATTCGACTGCGTATCAGCCGCCACCTGACACCACAATCCGCCCTATTCCGCCACGCCATCCGTATGTCTGTGGTGCTGTGCGTAGGCTATGCGTTTATTCAACTGACCGGGATGCAGCACGGTTATTGGATCCTGCTGACCAGCCTGTTTGTCTGCCAGCCCAACTACAACGCCACCCGCAGGCGCTTGGCGTTAAGGATCATCGGCACTCTGGCTGGCATTTTGATCGGGCTGCCGATCCTGTATTTTGTGCCCTCGCTGGAAGGGCAGTTGATTCTGATCGTGATCTCGGGCGTGTTGTTCTTCGCCTTCCGAACCGTGCAATATGCCCACGCCACGATGTTTATCACCCTGTTGGTCTTGCTATGCTTTAACCTGCTGGGCGAAGGGTTCGAAGTGGCTGCCCCGCGCGTCTACGATACCCTGCTGGGTTGTGCCATCGCCTGGGCAGCGGTGAGTTTTATCTGGCCAGACTGGAAGTTCCGTCAGTTACCGGCCATGGTGCGTAAGACACTGAATGCCGACTGCCGCTATCTGGATGCCATTCTGGTGCAATACCATCAGGGCAAGGATAACGGCCTGCCTTATCGTATTGCCCGCCGCGATGCCCATAATAGCGATGCCGAATTGGCGTCGGTGATCTCTAACATGTCTGCCGACCCTAAAGCCGATAAAACCATTCAGGAAGCGGCATTTCGCCTGCTGTGCCTTAACCATACCTTGCTGAGCTATATTTCTGCCCTGGGTGCCCACCGTGAGCGCCTGGAAAGTGCCGCCGTGCTGGATTTGCTCAACGATGCGGTTTGCTATGTTGATGGTGCATTACACCACGACGCTCATGATCGTCAGCGTATCACGCAGGCACTGGAAGCCCTCTCCGAGCGTATTACTGCGCTGGTTCCGGAGCCGGAAAGCAAAGAACAACTGGTGTTGCAGCAAATTGGCCTGGTGCTCGAATTGCTACCAGAGCTGACGGCACTTAATACACAAATTACTCAAGCCGGTTGATAGTTCAAAGATGTGGGCCGCAGGCACGGTCTTCTGACCGTGCCTCAAAGGAGGGAAAGAGCGCGTTGTTTTCGAACCATTCGGTCAACGCCTCCCTTTGTAGATTCGGCAAGGCGGCATGGTGGTAGCCCGCCATGGCACCCGCCAGTGACATCAGCACTTTCATGCCCAGATTTTTTTGCTGTTGCAGCAACTTCAGATAGCTATCTCTGGCCCCCAACAGGCGAAAATCATAAATATTGCATATGCCTGCTCGCCACAGCTGGCGCTCTAATGAAGCATCAATATTCGGTAAATCTTTCAATCTGCCATTGCAGCTTTTTTTCACCTTAATCTCTTTACGCGTCTCACAGAGAGCCTGCCAGGCAAGCGCACACAGTTCGCGACGCTGCCGCCACAACTCTTCATTCACCCAGTAATAGCGCATGACCATGGGGACCCCTCGCTTTAAATAGGTCATATTCACCATGCCACGCTCACGGAACGCGGTTTCCAGACTTTCTGTTGCACGCAAATACAGCTCACCTTCGGTAATGACCGCAAACATTGTGCCGTCCGCCAGCAGGCCATAGCCGCCAAACTGCGAGCGTATGGCAATATTTCCCAGGGCGGCAAAGCAGGACTTTGCCTGTTCGATCCTCCTTAACGATCCTCCATTCATTTAACTCTCCTTATATGAAGCCATAGCCATTAGGCATGTTTTGGTTGGAATAAACGTAACTGGAACAACTAATTAAAAAAAATACGCATTATCCCTAGTCGTGCCAATCATAAATTCAAGACGTACAATAAATAATCTCAATTATGCGAAGCGTTACGAAAATTTGGGTTGATCTTCTGTTTCGATGGCTATACTGTATATACATACAGTAACACTACGGGCGGGAGACGACATGCGTACTCAATCACTTTATCAACCTCATTTTAGCCAATCCTCAATGCCGGCGGAGCAAGCGGTGATCCCTGCGCAAGCGGGCAACGAAAATGGCCTAATCAGTGAGCTTGTTTACAATGAGCGGCAACCCGCCGTAGCCCAGTTGCTGGTGCCTTTGTTGCAACAGTTAGGCAGGCAATCACGTTGGTTACTGTGGCTGACCCCGCAGCAGAAACTGAGCAAAACCTGGCTGCAACAGGCCAGCCTGCCGGTTGATAAGGTCGTACAGCTTAATCAGATCAATCCACTGGCTACCGTAGACGCCATGGAGAAGGCTTTACTGACAGGAAATTACAGTGTGGTGCTAGGCTGGTTACCAGAATTGACACAAGAGGATCGTCTAAGGCTAAGTCGCGCGGCAGAATTGGGCAATGCCTATGGGTTCATTATGCGACCCCAACGTGACATCGTTGCTGCCGACAGACACTGTTCAACCTTAAAAATTCACTCTTCTTTGTATCATTAAGTAAATTTAGGACTTTTCCCATCACTTTTATCGTTTGGTCTGGCAATCGCAGGCAGATCAGGCGAAAAGCGAGGTTGGCTGCGGTTCGGCGCGACCTTCCAGGTGAAAAAAAGTCTCGTTTAGCACCCCGATATGTTAGAGGATATGTCTAATTCCATGTTTTTTTTTAGAGCTTTATCACATCACACTTGTAACTTTCGCGCCACGTTGTAGACTTTACATCGCCAAGGTTGCTCTATAACGCCAGAAAAACTGGCAGAGTAACAAACGAGGGCTCAAACCTTGGCGAAGGAATTTAAACCAAGGGCTTAAAGCAGCTTTAAAGCTCATTGCCTATTTGGATGATAACGAGGCGCAAAATGAAAAAGACAGCTATCGCATTAGCAGTGGCACTGGCAGGTTTCGCTACAGTAGCGCAAGCCGCACCAAAAGACGACACTTGGTACACTGGTGCTAAACTGGGTTGGTCCCAGTTCCATGACACCGGTTTCTACGGTAACGGTTACACCGTTGATAACGACGCACGTAAAGACCAGATTGGTGCTGGTGCGTTCGTTGGCTATCAGGCAAACCAATACCTGGGCTTCGAAATGGGCTACGACTGGTTAGGTCGTATGAAATATACCGGCGCTAACACCGGTTCTTTCAAAGCTCAAGGCGTTCAACTGGCAGCTAAACTGAGCTACCCAATCATGAACGATCTGGACATCTACACTCGTCTGGGCGGCATGGTATGGCGTGCAGACAGTGATGGTGCTGGCTCTAACGGTGGCAACCATGACACTGGCGTTTCTCCATTGGCAGCAGTTGGTGTTGAATACGCACTGAACCGTGACTGGGCTACTCGTCTGGACTACCAGTGGGTTAACAACATCGGTGATGCAGGTACCGTTGGCGCACGTCCAGACAACGGCATGCTGAGCGTAGGTGTTTCCTACCGCTTTGGCCAGGAAGTTGCTGCTCCAGTAGTAGCTCCAGCTCCAGCCCCAGCTCCAGTTGTTGAGACCAAGAAGTTCACTCTGACTTCTGACGTTCTGTTCGCGTTCAACAAAGCGACCCTGAAGCCAGAAGGCCAACAAGCTCTGGATCAGCTGTACACCCAACTGAGCTCACTGGATCCGAAAGACGGTTCTGTTGTAGTTCTGGGCTTCACTGATGCAGTAGGTTCAGCAGAATACAACCTGCGCCTGTCTGAGCAACGTGCACAAAGCGTTGTGGATTACCTCGTGTCTAAAGGTATCCCTTCAGACAAGATTTCTGCACGTGGCATGGGTAAAGCTAACCCAGTTACCGGTGACTCTTGTGGCTACCGTTCAGGCCGCGCAACTGCAGCTCAGATCGCATGTCTGGCTCCAGATCGTCGCGTAGAGATCGAAGTTAAAGGCATCAAAGAAGTTGTTTCTCAGCCTCAGGGCTAAGTAAGCGCTTCTTAGTAAAAAACCCCGCATTGCGGGGTTTTTTTTGGCCTAAACATTGGGTAATGCTATTTATCATCCTTACCCAGGATCGCCTGTAGATCCTGTTTCAGCGATGACATCTGGCTGGCATACTTCTCTTTTCGCTCGGCATCTTCGATCAGCTGTACGACGGTTTCCGACAGAGTGACACCACGGCGATGCGCCAGCGCAGCCAAACGTTGCCAGACCAGGAACTCCAGATCGATCGATTTCTTGCGCGTATGCTGATGTTCTGAGTTGAAATGACGCTTACGCCGGGCGCGGATGGTTTGTTTCATCCGGTTATCCAGCGTCGGATTCATGTGCTCATCGATCCACGCCAGCACTTTGACCGGTTCATTTTCCAGCTTCAGCAGTTGGTCAATGACCTCCTGAGCAAGGCTGTTTTCAATGTAGCGGGTGATCGCTTCACCTTCCCGGTGCTTTTTCACCAGGTACTTCCATTTCCAACCGCTCTCCAGATTTTCCAGTTGCTGATATTTCATCGTGAACTCTGCTGTGACCGTGTAACTTTAATAAGCATAACAGCTTTAGCCAACTTTTCCTCGGCAATTACCCGCCGTTTTTGACTGTTTTTTGCACAGTCATCGGGCAATGTCAAACTCCGATGCTCAACAATGACTCTGGAGGTATCAAGCTGGCGTTATTCTTGTATAATCGCGCTTTCCCTTTTTGACGATTGCATCTAACACTTTGACCAATAACCGACTTGAATGGCAATCTCTGTTGCCTGCTGCTACGCCTTATCAGGCGATTTTCGATTCCGCTGCTCAATTGGCACCCGTGGCCTTTTCTGCAATCCAGCCCCGTTTGGAGAATGCGCTGACGCTGTTTTTGCATCCGCTGTCTCTGCCACGTTTTATGCTGTTGAAAGCACAGGAAACACGTGAGTATCTGGCGTTGATCGCCCGAGCGGCAGAAGAGTTGCAACCGCAGAATACCGTTAAAGGCAGTCACTACGTGATTGAAGGCGACACCGTCAGCATTAAAAATGCCCTGCGCAGCGATGAACCTTTTGCCGCCGGCGGTGCTTGCGTTTACCAGGAATGGGTTGAGCCAGAACAGTTATTTGGCTGCGTCAGAATGCACAATGGTGCGATCACCTTGCAACCGGGCCTGGTCCATCAGGCTAACGGCGGCGTGCTGATCCTGTCGGCGCGTGCCCTATTGGCACAGCCGCTATTGTGGCTGCGTCTCAAGCAGATGATTACCCAGCGCCAGTTCCAGTGGCTGACGCCAGATGAAACCCGGCCGTTGCCGATTTCCATCCCTCCGATGCCGTTGGAGTTACGCCTGATTGTAGTGGGCGATCGCCATGGCCTGGCTGATTTCCACGATATGGAGCCTGAAGTCTGCGGGCAGGCCGTCTACGGTGAATATGAAGACGATCTGCAGCTCACCGAACCAGACGATATGGTGCAATGGTGTGGCTATATCAATAGCGTGGTCGCCGAGCAGCAATTACCACCGCTGGCAGCCGACGCCTGGCAGCCTCTGATGGTCCAGGCGGTGCGCCATACCGGTGACCAGGGTAACCTACCGCTATCACCACTTTGGGTCAGCCAGCAGCTTTCTGAGGCCGCTCTGTATGCCGAAGAGGAGCAGATCACCGCTAAAGCGTTAGAAGCGGCGCTGAATGCCCGCGAATGGCGTGAAAGCTATCTCGCAGAACGCATGCAGGACGAGATTGAGCTGGGCCAGATCATGATCGAAACCGAAGGCGAGGTGATTGGTCAGATTAACGGCTTGTCGGTGCTGGATTATCCAGGGCATCCGCGCAGCTTTGGCGAACCTTCGCGCATCAGTTGTGTAGTCCACCTGGGCGATGGCGAATTTACCGATGTGGAGCGCAAGGCCGAGCTTGGGGGCAATCTGCATGCCAAAGGCATGATGATCATGCAGGCGTTCCTGATCTCCGAACTGGATCTCGATCAGCAACTGCCCTTCTCCGCTTCGATCGTCTTTGAGCAATCCTACGGCGAAGTTGACGGGGATAGCGCCTCACTAGCCGAACTCTGCGCCCTGATCAGCGCATTGTCACAGCAGCCGATCACCCAGCAAATCGCCGTGACAGGTTCCGTTGACCAGTTTGGTAATGTGCAACCGATCGGTGGCGCAAACGAAAAAATCGAAGGTTTCTTCGAGGTCTGTCTACGCCGCGGCCTGACGGGCAAACAGGGCGTGATCCTGCCAGCCAGCAACGTACGGCACCTTTGCCTGCGCCCAGACGTCGTCGAAGCGGTGCGTGTTGGGCAATTCCATCTGTGGGCGGTAGATAGCGTTGCGGAAGCCTTGCCGTTATTGACCGGCTATCCGTTCGCCGAGGAGCAGCAGCCGAGCTTGCTGGCCGCCATCCAGGAGCGAATTGCACAGGCCATGTTGCCAGAACGGCGTCCGTTGCCGTGGCCATTGCGCTGGCTTAACTGGTTCAGCCGTGGCTGATCGGACTTGTTCAGCGTACACGTGTAAGTTAATCTGCGTCCTTCATCAAAATAAGGTTTACTGAGAACATGGTAGATAAACGCGAATCCTATACGAAACAAGATCTCGAAGCATCGGGCCGTGGCGAACTGTTTGGCGCCGGTGGGCCACCGTTGCCATCAGGCAACATGTTAATGATGGACCGCGTGGTCAAGATGACCGAAGACGGTGGTAGCCACAATAAAGGCTACGTAGAAGCTGAGCTCGATATCAATCCGGATCTGTGGTTCTTCGATTGCCACTTTATTGGCGATCCGGTCATGCCAGGCTGCCTGGGTCTGGATGCCATGTGGCAGTTGGTAGGGTTCTACCTCGGCTGGATGGGCGGTGAAGGCAAAGGCCGTGCGCTGGGCGTCGGCGAAGTGAAGTTCACCGGTCAGGTACTGCCAACCGCTAAAAAGGTCACCTACCGCATCAACTTCAAACGCGTGATCATCCGCAAGCTGATTATGGGCGTGGCTGATGGCGAAGTGCTGTGCGATGGCAAAGTGATCTATACCGCCAGCGATCTGAAAGTGGGCCTGTTCAAGGACGCAGCTGCGTTCTAATGCCCTACGGCGGCCTCTCTCGGTCGCCGTTTATTTCCCCTGTATTATTGCTGAGCTGGCCGTCTAATCTCCGTCCAGTGACTACAATAAATGTATTCACCAAGAGGGCTGCATGAAAAAAACCAGTTTTGCGACGACCCCCTGCCCAATCGCCCGTTCGTTGGGGCGCGTGGGGGAATGGTGGAGCATCTTGATCCTGCGCGATGCTTTTCATGGCCTGAGCAAATTTGACGAGTTTCAGCAAAGCCTGGGGCTATCCCCCACGCTGCTGACCCGCAGGCTTAAATTTCTGGTGGAAAGCGGCATTCTGTATAAGCAACGCTACCAGACTCGCCCGGTACGCTACCAATATCTGCTCACCGAGCGCGGCAAGGATTTCTTCCCGGTCTTGGTGACGTTGTTCCAGTGGGGAAATACTCATCTGAGCGAAGGGGCGCACAGCGCTGAACTGGTCGATCGACGCAACGGTCAACCCATACAGCCTCAATTAATCGATGCGCTAACCCAGCAGCCTATCGCCCTACAGCACATCACGTTAGCGGCAGGTCCTGCGGCAGGAGAAGCCATGTCACGCCGTGCTTCTCTGATGCAGCATCACTACGCCTTACTTAATGAATCATCCAAGGAGTCACTATGAGCAGTCGTCGTATAGTTATCACCGGTATGGGGGCCGTCTCTCCTTTAGGTTGCGGCGTAGAGCCGATCTGGCAACGCCTGTTGGCGGGTCAGTCAGGGATCAGCCCACTGCCCGAAGAGATGGTGGCAGATTTGCAGGTCAAGATCGGCGGTCAGGTGCCCACGCTGGAGCAAGATGCCGCTGCCGGTTTTGATCCAGACCTGAGCGTGGCACCGAAAGACCAAAAGAAAATGGACCGCTTTATTCTGCTGGCGATGGCCGCCGCTGACGAAGCCATCAAGCAGGCTGGTTGGAACGCCGATAGTGAGGAGAAACAGGAACGGACGGCCACCGTGATCGCCTCCGGCATTGGTGGCTTCCCCGCTATCGCCCATGCGGTGCGCACCACGGATAGCCGCGGGCCTAAGCGCCTCTCTCCTTTCACCATTCCCTCCTTTTTGGTTAACCTGGCTGCCGGCCATGTCTCCATCAAGCATCAATTCAAAGGGCCGATTGGCGCACCGGTCACCGCCTGTGCGGCAGGCGTGCAGGCCATTGGCGATGCGGTGCGGATGATCCGCAACGATGAAGCCGATATCGCCTTATGTGGCGGAACGGAAGCCGCTATCGATACCGTTAGCCTGGGGGGCTTTGCCGCTGCCCGGGCCATGTCAACCACGCCTGCGGATGCCGCAACCAAAGCGTCACGCCCGTTTGACAGCGCCCGCGACGGCTTTGTGATGGGTGAAGGGGCCGGGATGTTGGTGATCGAGACGTTGGAACATGCGTTGGCACGCGGTGCCAAGCCGTTAGCTGAGATTGTCGGTTACGGCACCAGTGCGGATGCCTACCATATGACTTCCGGGGCCGAAGATGGCGACGGCGCCTATCGGGCGATGAAGATTGCGCTGAAACAGGCTGGCGTCACGCCAGATCAGGTTCAGCATCTGAATGCACACGCCACCTCAACCCCGGTTGGCGATCTGGGTGAAATCAACGCCATCAAACACCTGTTCGGCACCGATGGGCATATCGCTATCACCTCCACCAAATCGGCCACCGGCCATCTGCTGGGAGCCGCAGGCGGCCTGGAAACCATTTTCACCGCCCTGGCGCTGCGCGATCAAATCGCTCCGGCCACTCTGAATCTGGATAATCCAGACCCTGCCGCCGCCGGTTTGCATCTGGTGGCCAATAAGCCGGAACCGATGGCAATGACCTATGCCCTGTCGAACGGATTTGGTTTTGGGGGAGTCAACGCGAGTATTTTGCTGAAACGCTGGCAGGAATAATTTTACGCTTAAAACGAAAACCTCCGCTTGTTTGGCGGAGGTCGTTCCTTAATTCATGACAGAGAGCCGCTTAAGCGGTCACAGCCCTGTCCTCCATGGCTTGTCGCCAACCTCCCAGCCAGTTAGCCCGGGCGTCTAAAGATTGGTAGGGACAAAGTTCCCTTGAACGCCCTGCAATACCTGCTTGGTAACCACGTGATTCAGCCCGTTCCAAACGATCTCTTTTCTGTCTCTTCATGCCTCATTTCCCTCGTTGTTACTTTGTGGAAAGAAAACAATGGCCGCACGAAATACAGCCACATTTAAGGAATAGCCCTAAATGGCGAGAAGATCAACGTTCAAATTTCATACCGTTGTCATATTTGTGAGCTATGCACGGCGCATAAGCTAAGTGGCTGATATTGCTGGGCTGGATTTAATTTCATGATAATAAAAGAAAAAAATCCCGGCGAGGCATTTGCTTTGCCTCACCGGGATGGCTTTAGAACGAATTATTACAAGCTATGATTAAAGGCGAGCTGCCTGTGCGGCAATCTCCTGCGCTTCCTGCAACCAGCCCTGGGCCAAGGTGCGAACCAAGGCGTCATAGCCATCTTCACCCTGTTTCAATTCCAGGTTGAATGGCCGCTTGATCAGCCTGCCCTGATGGCTCAGCACCCATTCACCACGCACGATCGCTTTACCATCGTAGCGGCCATGGAAGCCGCTGATGGTGACGTTAAGCACATCCTGATCGCTGCTCATCGGCTGTGATGACACCACCCAACCCGGCAAAGCGCTGCCCAGGTTGGTCACCAACGTCTGTTGCAATTGCTGATCCAACGGGCTGGCCCACAGGTTGTTTTGCCCAATCACAAACTGCACGTCGTTAGTCTGGTAGACCACCCCACTCTGCGCCAGGAAATCCGCCACGCTGACGTGCTCCAACCACAGCTGACGTGACGCCTGGGTACCACTCACCTGAGCCGGGGTCCCCAACGCCGGTAACTGGTAGTAAGTCTTGTTGGGGGTACTGCTACAGGCACTCAGCAACAGCGCCAGAACTACCAGGATCCATTTTTTCATTTTTTGGCCTTCTTCGGCTGAGGGTCATTACTGCCCGCGGCTTCAAATACCAGGGCGTTGCTCTTATCGTTCAGGGTACGCAGCACCGGTTGCAGCTCACGCAGCACCTGATCGAGACGTTGCATATCACCGAGCATCTTGTTGTAGGCTGGTGAACCTGGCTGGAACCCTTTCATACTGCGATTGAGTTCTTGCAGGGTTTTCTGCATATCTTCCGGCAATGCCTTCATCTCTTTACTGCTGATGATGTCATTGAGCGACTGCATGGTTTTCTGCGTTTCTTTCATGGTCTTCTGGCTTGCGGCCAGCGTTTTGGTCGCTTCGTTGATCATTGGATTGATCGGCATCGAATTGATCTTATCCAGCGTCTGTACCAGCTTCTGCTGGATCTGCGCCAGGCCACTGCCGGTAGTTGGCAACAGCGGATAACCAAACAGCTCACGCGGCCCCTTCCACGGCTTCTCGTTTGGATAGAAGTCCAGATCGATATATAACGCTCCGGTCAGCAGGTTAGCAGACTTCAGCGAGGCGCGTATGCCGCGTGCTTCGGCATCTTTCAAATGCTGTACTACGTCGAAGCCCTTACCCACCTCTTGGTTAAAGCGCTCTGGCTCAATACGGATCAGCACCGGTATGCGATAGTCATTATCCAGTTGCTGGCGCATGCCTTCTTTGTAGAACGGCACTTGCCCCACGGTACCCAGGCGAATCCCACGGAACTCGACTGGTGCCCCTGGCTGCAAGCCACGGATCGATTCGGAGAAGAACACCAGATAATCGACATGCTCGGTATACAGCGAATCCTGAATATTGCGCTGGTTATCGAACAGGGCAAACTCGGCCTTTTCTTTCACCGCAGGGCCACGCTCCCAACCTTCAGGCACGTCAAAGCTCACGCCACCGCTAAACAGCGTGGCCAAGGATCCCATTTCCACACGCATACCTTGTGCGGACATATCGAAGGCAACGCCGCTGTCTTTCCAGAACCGGACGTTGGTAGTGATCAACTGATCGTAAGGCGCGGTAATAAACAGCTGATAGCGCATGGCGCGCAGCTTGGGATCGAAATAGCTGGTTTCCACCGAGCCAACGCGGTAGCCACGGAACAACACCGGATCGCCAGCGTTCAACTGGCCCGACTTGTCACTGTCCAGTATGACGCGCAACCCTTTAGCATCGGGTGAGGCCAGCGGCGGAGCATCCAGCAGTTGATAATCCGCTTTTCCTACCTTGCCCTTGTTGCCCGGTTGCAATTCAATGTAGGCACCAGAGAACAAGGTTCCCAGCCCAGAGACGCCTTCACGGCCAATCTGCGGCTTCACTACCCAGAAGGCCGAATCGTCACGCAGCAGCTTTTCCATGCCGGAATTCAGGCGAGCCTGCACCAGCACTTTACTCAAGTCTTCGCTCAGGGTGACGCTTTCCACCGTACCGACATCCACACTGCGGCTTTTGATCTTGGTTTTTCCCGCTTCCAACCCTTCGGCAGAGGTCGTGACCAACGTCACTTGCGGCCCTTGATGGCTGAAGTGATAAAACAGGATCCACGCACCGATCAACGCGGTGACAATGGGAATGATCCACACCGGCGACCAGCGCTTGATCTTCTCAACATCCGCGACGCCATGATTACTTTCCGTCACCTTGCGGCTCCTTTTTTATTGTTTCATTTGCGCGATCCCAGGTTAAACGGGGATCAAACGCCATAGCAGCAAACATGGTGAGAATGACCACCATGGCGAACAGTAGCGCTCCAATGTCTGGATAAATACTCATCAACTGTCCCATACGTACCAACGCCGAAAGCACGGCGATCACAAACACATCGATCATTGACCAACGGCCAACAAACTCCACCACTTCATAAATCAGATGCATACGTTCGCTATCGGCCTTGGCCTTGCCTTTGCCATTGGCATCCAGGCATAACCAGCCAATCGCCAACATCTTGAGCGAGGGCACCATAATACTGGCAATGAAAATCACCATCGCCACCGGATAGGAGCCTTCGCCCCATAGCAGCACCACCCCGGCCATGACCGTTGACGGCATTTTATTGCCCAACGCCTCGGTGATCATAATCGGCATCAGCATCGCCGGAATATACAATATGATCGAGGTGACCAATAACGCCATCGTCCATTGCAGGCTGTGGAGGCGGCGTACATAGCCCACCGTGTGACAACGCGGGCATTTGGACTGCTGGGCGGGCAGGATGGCCGTACAGCAGGAGCAGGAACGAACGCCTTGCCGCAGGCCGGTACGCCCAACCTGCAACGGTTGTTCAATCAACGGGGCCGGTTCAATATCCTGCCACAGCCAGCGACGATCGACGCATTGGAAGGCTCGCACCTGCAGCAGGCAAAACAGACAGTAAGGGATGAAACTGGAGCCAATGCCGATATCACCATAGGCCATCAGTTTGACGAAGCTGACCAGCACGCCAGCCAGAAAGATCTCGACCATGCACCAGGTCTTCAACTGGAACAGCACCTTGGCCATCCAGATCTTCCATTGTCGTGGCAGCCGCACCCTGGCACACAACAGAATAATCGCCAACATGCAAAATGCCGGGATCAGTTGCACAAACACCATAAACAGGGTGGCCATGCTGGCATAGTCTTCTGCCACCATCACCTGAGGAATTTGGATCAGTTTGATTTCATTGCCCAGACCGGCAACGCGCATGTTGATAAATGGGAAGATATTGGCTAACACCAGCATGAATAATGCGCTGAGGGCAAAACCAATCGGTTGTTTACGCGGTTCTGCCCAGCGGGCGCTGAGTGTCGTTTTACAACGGGGACAAACGGCCTTGGAGCCTGATTGCAAAGGCGGCAACGCCACCAGCATATCGCATTGTGGGCACAGTATCAGGTTATCCTGTTGACGCTCGCCATGCATCGCATGACTCTGCTGCTTATGACTTTCGTGGGAACACACCATTATCCTCCTTAACCGTGTTGCTCATCGGTACAGCCTGGGTTGCCCACAGCAGCAGCGTGCGGGCAACCCTGTTTCCAATCAGCCGTTTTTCATTGCTTCCAGCTCTTCCCAGCGGGCAAAGGCTTGTTCCAGTGCCTGCTCCGCAGTAGCAAGATCGGCCAGCACCTGCTGGGTTTCGCTATGCGGGCGTGAGAAGAACCCTGCGTCACTCACCTGTGCCTGCAAGGCTTCAATATCCATTTCCAGCTGTTCAAGGCGCTGTGGCAACTGCTCCAGTTCGCGCAGCAGGTTATAACTCAGTTTGGCTGCTGATTTCTTAGGCTGCTCGGTTTTTTTCTCCACTGCTGCCTTGGTTTGGCTGGTGGCTACCGTGCGGATCGGCTTGGCGGTGGCACGTTGATGGTGTGCATCGTAGTAGCCCCCGACGTAAGTGTCGATCACACCATTACCTTCGAAAATCCAGCATTCGGTCACGGAGTTATCAACGAACTGACGATCGTGGCTCACCAGCAATACGGTGCCCTGGTAGCTATCGATCATCTCTTCCAACAGTTCCAGCGTTTCGACGTCCAGATCGTTGGTTGGTTCATCGAGGATCAGCAAATTACTTGGCTTAAGGAATAATTTGGCCAACAGTAGGCGGTTACGCTCCCCGCCCGACAACGCTTTGACCGGTGTCATTGCCCGTTTAGGGTGGAACAGGAAGTCCTGCAGATAGCCCAGCACATGGCGCGAACGGCCATTGACCATCACTTCCTGCTTACCTTCCGCCAGGTTATCCATCACGGTACGTTCTGGATCAAGCTCGGCGCGGTGCTGGTCAAAGTAAGCCACTTCCAGCTTGGTGCCACAGTGCACTCGCCCGCTGTCGGCTTTCAGTTGACCGAGCATCAATTTCAGCAAGGTGGTTTTACCACAGCCGTTTGGCCCCACCAATGCGATTTTATCACCGCGCTGCACCTGGGCGCTGAAGCCCCGGACCAGCACTTTGTCGGCAACCTGATAATTGACGTCTTCCATTTCGAACACAATCTTGCCCGAACGCACGGCCTCTTCCACCTGCATCTTGGCGGTGCCCATCACTTCACGACGTTGTGAACGCTCGTTACGTAACGCTTTCAGAGCGCGTACCCGGCCTTCGTTACGCGTGCGGCGTGCCTTGATGCCCTGGCGGATCCAAACTTCTTCCTGCGCCAGTTTGCGGTCAAATTCGGCGTTCTGCAGCTCTTCGACCCGCAGCGCTTCTTCTTTGCTTTCCAGATACAGCTCGTAGTTACCCGGCCATGACACCAGCTTGCCGCGATCGAGATCGACAATGCGCGTGGCCATATTGCGGATAAACGAACGGTCGTGCGAGATGAAGACGATGCTGCCCTGGAACTCTTTCAGGAACCCTTCCAGCCAGTCGATGGTGGTGATATCCAGGTGGTTGGTAGGTTCATCAAGCAGCAACACGCGCGGTGAACTGACCAACGCCCGGCCCAGTGCCGCTTTGCGTAGCCAACCACCGGACAGGGAGGAAAGTTCCGCATCGCCGTTCAGGCCCAGTTGCAACAGAACTTCACTGATACGGCTGTCCAACTGCCATAAGCCCTGGTGATCGAGGATTTCCATGACCTGCGCCATACGCGTCAGGTTCTTTTCGCTCGGATCCAGCTCTACCTGGTGCGAGATAGCGTGATACGCCTTCAGGTGTTCCGCCTGCTCGGCCACGCCTTCGGCCACAAAGTCGAACACCGTGCCGCCGATATTGCGCGGAGGATCCTGTTGCAAACGCGCCACAATCAGATCCTGCTCGTAAATGATGCGCCCATCGTCCAATGGGATCTCTTTACCGAGGATCTTCAGCAGGGTCGATTTACCGGCCCCGTTGCGCCCAACCAGGCAGACGCGTTCATTGTCTTCAATATGAATTTCGGTGTTGTCTAACAAAGGTGCATCGCTGAAAGAGAGCCAGGCACCGGACATGCTGATTAACGACATAGTAATTATTTTCCTTCGCCGGCGTGGGTGACCAGCCAGCAGTTGTGGATCTGACGGTTACGGGCAAAGTCTTCTGACTGTGTCTTGGCGGTAATTTCTTTCGCCTCCAGACCCAGTGCGTTCAGACCTGCCAGATCCATCTGGAAACCGCGTTTGTTGTTGGAGAACATAATGGTCCCGTTACGGCGCAGTATCCGTTGTAAATCTTTCATCAGCGCCAGATGGTCGCGCTGTACGTCAAAGGTGTTCTCCATCCGTTTGGAGTTGGAGAACGTCGGCGGATCGATAAAGATCACATCGAACTGTTCGTCGGCATTGTGCAGCCAGGACAGGCAATCTGCCTGGATCAAGCGGTGCTGTCTACCGGTCAGGCCGTTAACCCGCAGGTTCTTCTCCGCCCATTCCAGATAGGTACGCGACATATCCACCGTGGTGGTGCTACGTGCGCCCCCCAACCCGGCATGTACGCTTGCGGTGCCGGTGTAGGCAAACAGGTTGAGGAAGTCTTTGCCTTTGCTCATCTCACCCAGCATACGGCGAGCGATGCGGTGATCGAGGAATAACCCGGTATCGAGATAATCCGTCAGGTTGACCCACAGCTTGGCATTGAACTCTTCTACCAGCAGGAACTCACCCTTCTGTGCCAGCTTCTCATACTGATTCTTGCCCTTCTGGCGTTCGCGGGTTTTCAGGATCAACTGATTAGAAGGCAGCTCTAACACCGCCAACGTGGCGTTAATCACGTCAAACAGGCGCTGGCGGGCTTTCTGCGCGTCGATGGTTTTCGGCGGCGCGTACTCCTGGACCACCACTTTACTGCCATAGCGGTCCACCGCCACGTTATAGTCAGGCAGATCGGCATCATACAGGCGATAGCATTCGATCCCCTGCTGCTTCGCCCATTTGTCCAATTTCTTCAGATTCTTGCGCAGACGGTTGGCAAAGTCTTCCGCCACCTGCACGCCACCAGCACCCTGCGGATTCTCCGCCAACTGGTAGTTTTTCTGTACGCAGTCCAACGGGCCGTTTTTCGCTTTGAACTGGCGCTCGGCGCGCAGCTGCAGGCAACTGAGCAGTTCCGGTGAGGCGCTGAACAACGAAAGCTGCCAGCCACCAAAGTGGCTCTTCATGATGCGCCCTAACATATTGTGCAGCGCAATCAGGGCTGGTTCGCTCTCAAGGCGTTCACCGTATGGCGGGTTGCTGACCACCGTGCCTACCGGGCCTTCCGGCAGTGGGTTGGTCAGTTTGCTGACGTCATTCACGTTAAAGGTGATCAGTTCGGCCACGCCAGCGCGACGGGCGTTCCCCTTCGCCATTTCAATGACGCGACGATCGATATCCGAACCAAAGAAGCGTGACGGGGTTTCTTGCAGACCACGTTTCGCCCGCACCTGCGCTTCGGTGATCACTTCACGCCACAGTTCGGCATTGTGGCCGTTCCAGGCGGTAAAGCCCCAATGTTGGCGATGTAGGCCAGGCGCCCGATCGGAGGCGATCATCGCCGCTTCGATCAACAGTGTGCCGGAGCCACACATCGGATCCAGCATCGGCGCCCCTGGTTGCCAACCGGAACGTTGGACAATCGCCGCCGCCAGGTTTTCCTTCAACGGAGCCTGGCCGGTCAGATCGCGATAGCCGCGCTGGTGTAAACCTTCACCGCTCAAATCGAGCGCTACGCTGGCCATATCACGCTGCAGGAAAACGTTCACGCGAATGTCCGGCTGCTGTTTCTCTACCATTGGCCGATCGTTGAGCTTGCGGGTAAAGCTGTCCACAATGGCGTCTTTGACCTTCAACGCGCCATATTGGCTATTGCGGATCTCTTCATTGAGGCCGCTGAAGTGCACGGCAAAGGTTTTATCCAGGCCAAATATCGATGGCCAGTCAATGGCCTGCACACCGAGGTACAGATCCAAATCGCTGTGCACGCGAAATTCATTCAGCGGCAACAGAATACGCGAAGCCAGGCGGCTCCAGAGCAGGCTTTGGTACAGAAGACGATCGTCACCCTGAAAATGTACTCCCCCCTGCACCACTTTGCAGGAGTGAGCGCCAAGCCGCTCCAGTTCGCTTTTTAACAGTTCTTCCAGTCCACGCGCCGTGCTGGCAAACAGAGTGTTCATATCGTGCTTATCACCAAAAAGAAAATTGTTGCGCATTATAGCTAATCCAGACCGCTTGTCATAAAGTTGCTCCCTTCTATTTCATTTATCGCACGGAGGCAGGGGTGATCACGCTCTCCCGACTTTACGTTCATCCGGTCAAATCACTACGGGGTTTGCAGCTTTCTCACGCCCAGGTGGCCAGTCACGGCCTGGCTTTTGATCGCTCTTTCATGATCACCGAGCCAGACGGTACCTTCATCACCGCCCGCCAATACCCGCAGATGGTACTGTTTACCCCGGCGTTGTTGGCCGATGGCCTGTTTCTGACTGCACCGGACGGTGAAAGCGCGGCGATCCGCTTCGTTGATTTCGCCCCCGATGCGCAGCCGACCGAGGTGTGGAGCAACCACTTCACCGCGTTGATCGCACCGGAGGCCATCAACAGTTGGCTAAGCGGTTATTTTCAGCGCGAGGTCCAGCTACGCTGGGTGGGGCCTGAATTAACCCGCAGGGTAAAGAAGCACCCGGAAATTCCGCTCTCCTTTGCCGATGGTTACCCTTATCTGCTGATTAATGAAGCCTCATTCCAGGATCTGCAGCAACGTTGCCCAAGCAGCATCAGGCTGGAGCAGTTTCGCCCAAACCTGGTGGTGACCGGTAGCCCGGCCTGGGCAGAAGATGGTTGGCAGGTGATCCGCGTCGGCGACGTAATGTTCGATCTGGTAAAACCCTGCAGCCGCTGCGTATTGACCACGGTCAGCGTCGAGCGTGGCCGCAAACACCCGAGCGGCGAGCCGTTGAGTACGCTGCAACAGTTCCGCACTGCCGATAATGGCGACGTCGACTTTGGTCAAAACATGATTGCCCGAAACAGCGGTATTATTCGCGTCGGCGATAGCGTTGAAGTGCTGTCAACCAAACCACCGCGGCCGTATGGGGCAGGCAAGGTCGTCGAAAGCCTACAGGCACCGCAGGACAGCACCACCAGCGTGAACATTGAGTATCAAGGAAAGGTGTTTGCCGGTAATAACCAGCAGATCTTGTTAGAGCAGTTGGAGCAGCAAGGCATTCGCATTCCATACTCCTGCCGGGCTGGCCTGTGTGGCAGTTGCAAGATAACGCTGGTGGAGGGCGAGGTTGCGCCGTTAAAGAAAAGCGCAGTGGCCGCCAACGGCGCCATCCTCTGTTGCAGTTGTATTCCTAAAAGCGATGTGAAGCTGGCATAACGCGGATTACACTGCCCTGTCGTAAGCCGGGGCAGACTGTTCATCCGGGATGCAAGGTTTCAGGCGATCGTGCATCACTTTGATCGCATCCCCCAGCACCATGGTGCGCCCAGCCAACGTCAGCTGATTTTGTGCCAGCAAACACAGGCTGGCATTATCCCCGGCTTCCACCACCAGCAGACGCGCATCGACACCGCTATCCATCACCTTTACCGCCGCCAACTCGCCATTTTTAGGGCGTAGCGGATAGTGTTGCTGAGCAAAATGCCAGCTCTTGGGCATCAGGGGTTTAAGAAAACGAAAGGCCACCAGCGCATTTAATACCAACTCGGCACGTTGTTCATGGCTGAGCTTTATCTGTTTGCACTGTTCTTCATAATCAAAATAAAGCGCTGCATCATCGACGCAGAATGCACATTCAGCGAAGGCGTCCGGGGTTAGCATTTTTGCCGGAAAGCGTGAACGGAAGATCATACCATTGGCTAAATCGAGCATCAGTCGATCGTGCTCAGCGTCAAAATACCAACGCCAATTGTCATCAGGTTTTATCTTCATTGCTTATCCTTCTCACCACATGCCAACGCAGTATTACGCAAAGGGCGATTTTATCACCGGAAAGGTTGCTTAAACATCGGATAATTCCGCTACCGAACAAAATATAGACGAGCCGGGGGCAGAAATAAACCCCCGGTCGAAAATGAAAGGCAAAATATTAGATATGGGTAACGATATCTTTAATCAAACGCGGTCCGTGGAAGATAAAACCGGAATAAATTTGTACCAAAGTTGCCCCGGCCTCCATTTTTTCCCGCGCCGCCGTCAGGGAATCAATTCCACCAACGCCGATAATCGGCAAGCGCCCTTGCAACTCCTGTGACAGGCGACGGATTACTTCAGTGCTGCGTAACTGTACCGGACGGCCACTTAATCCCCCTGCCTGATCGCAGTAATTCAATCCCTGAACCAGTTTACGATCGAGAGTGGTATTGGTGGCAATGACCCCATCTATATTATGACGAACTAAACTGTCCGCTATTTGGATCAGTTCTTCCTCTGAAAGATCCGGCGCGATCTTTACCGCAACCGGCACATATTTGTGATGGCGAGCCTGCAATTGGGCCTGCTTATTTTTTATCGCCGCTAGCAGATCGTCCAGCGCTTCACCATACTGTAAGGATCGTAATCCCGGGGTATTGGGTGATGAGATATTAATCGCGATATAGCCGGCATACGGATAAACCTTATCCATACAGATCAGATAATCGTCTTTGCCCTGCTCGACCGGCGTGTCTTTATTCTTGCCGATATTGATCCCCAGCACGCCGCCAAAATGGGATTTCTTAACGTTTTCAACCAGATTGTCTACGCCGTGGTTATTGAACCCCATGCGGTTGATCAACCCTTCGGCCGGGACCAGGCGGAACAGACGCGGTTTATCATTGCCCGCTTGCGGACGCGGCGTAACGGTACCGACCTCAACAAAGCCAAAGCCCATCGCGCCAAAGGCATCAATGCACTCGCCGTCTTTATCCAGACCAGCAGCCAAACCTAACGGGTTGCTGAAAGAGAGCCCCATGCAGCTCACCGGCTTGCTCGGCACCGACTGACGGATAAGAAACTCTAGTGGGGTGCCGGTAATACGGCGCAGTTGACTGAAGGTCAATTCGTGTGCGCGCTCGGGATCGAGCTGGAACAAGGCTTTCCTGACAATGGGGTAGTACATGTACTCTCCTGATTTCCCGGTTATATCCTGCTGACTTGAGGGTGCAATTAAATCGCTGCGCATGATGGTGCTACAGGTGGAAGTCATGCAGAACGCCGACACGCCGTGAACCCGTCCATGGGGGCTCGTATCGCGCATCCCTGCGCTCAACGGTCGGCTAACCTGCATGACTCCCACCTGCCTCAAGCTTTGGCGTAGCGGTTACTTAGCGACAACCTCAAGTCAGCAGGATAGGCCTGTAGACCGGGGGCGTATTATCCGGTATCCCCTCGCCAATTGGAATTGATTAAAGGCAAAAAAAGCGCGTTTAACGCAATCGTTTTCCTTGTATGCCGCGATTTCCCCGCTTTTCCCCCTTTACGCATATCAAAATCAAAAAATGAGATTTAAACAACACCCCCTTTTGCTGTTAGCTTTAAAACACTTTACGAACATTAATTTAACAAAATCAACCTTTATACCCTATGGATTTCAAGTTGCAGCTAGGCGACAAACTTGTTCATCCCCAGGAGCTTACTTTTAGTAAGTGACTGGGGTGGACAAGTGCAGGTAACAACGCTGCAGCTTGAAAGACGACGGGTATAGGTATAAGGAGTGGCGATGCGCGTTTTATCTCTGGCTGGCAGCCCAAGGCTCCCCTCACGCTCGGCGGCGCTGTTACAACTGAGCCAACGCTGGCTACAACAGCAGCAGGTGGAAGTGATCCCCTATACCCTGCACGATTTTCAGGCGGAAGACCTGCTGCGCGCCAATTTTAACAGCCCTGATATTAAAGCCTTCGCCGCGCAACTGGCCGCAGCGGATGGCCTCTTGATCGCCACGCCGGTTTATAAGGCATCGTTTTCTGGCGCGCTGAAAACCTTACTCGATCTGCTTCCTGAACGTGCGCTGGAACACAAAGTGGTTTTGCCGCTGGCCACCGGCGGTTCCATCGGCCACATGCTGGCGGTGGACTATGCGTTGAAACCGGTGCTGACGGCACTGAAAGCCCAGGAGGTGCTGCACGGCGTGTTTGCCGATGACGGCCAGATAGTGCTTAACGGTGAACAGGCCCAGCTATCCGATGGGGTGGCCGCGCGCCTGAACGAAGCGTTGGACAGTTTTTATCTGGCGCTCAGCCGCCGTAAACCGCCGGTGCCAAACACCGCCGCCTCTCTGTTAACCCGGCAAACTGCCTAAGGAAATCATCATGCCACTCTCTTTGCGCCGTTGGCTTAACACCGGTGCGCTGGCCGCCATTATGGCGCTTGCGCTGACCAATACCGCTGTCGCACAAGATAACGCACCTGCTCAGTTTCGTATCGGCTACCAAAAAGGTTCGGTGAGTCTGGTGTTGGCCAAAACCCATCAGTTGCTGGAACAACGCTTTCCTGCCACCCACATCAGCTGGATCGAATTCCCGGCGGGCCCACAGATGCTCGAGGCGCTGAACGTCGGCAGCATCGATCTGGGCAGCACTGGCGATATCCCGCCAATCTTTGCCCAAGCCGCCGGAGCCGACCTGCTGTATGTCGGCGTAGAACCGCCAAAACCCAAGGCAGAAGTGATCCTGGTGCCGAAAAATAGCCCGATCCACAGCGTCGCCGAGTTGAAAGGCCACAAAGTAGCCTTCCAGAAAGGCTCCAGCTCACACAACCTGCTACTGCGGGCACTGCAAAGGGACGGCCTGAAGTTTACCGATATCCAACCGGTTTATCTGACGCCTGCCGATGCCAGAGCGGCCTTCCAACAGGGCAACGTCGATGCCTGGGTGATCTGGGATCCCTACTATTCTGCCGCGTTGCTGCAAGGTGGTGTACGGGTACTGACCGATGGCAGCGAACTGAACCAGACCGGTTCTTTCTACCTGGCCGCTCGCCCTTATACCGAAGCCAACGGCCCGTTCATCCAGCAGGTACTGGCGGTGCTGACCCAGGCCGATGCGCTGACGCATAGCGATCGGGCACAGAGCATTACCCTGCTGGCCAAAGCGATGGGCTTACCGGAGGCGGTGATTGCCAGCTATCTGGATCATCGCCCACCGACGGCCATCAAACCCCTAGGGGACGCCACCATTGCTGCCCAGCAAAAAACCGCCGATCTCTTTTTCGCCAACCGGTTGGTTCCGGTTCAGGTCGATATTTCTCAACGCGTCTGGCACCCAGCCGCACAATAATCAGGAGAAAACGCTATGAGCATTAACGTATTCTGGTTTTTACCGACTCACGGAGATGGCCACTATCTGGGGAGTTCAGAAGGGGCACGTGCGGTCGATTACGGTTATCTTCAGCAGATCGCCCAGGCCGCTGATCGGCTCGGTTTCGGCGGCGTGCTGATCCCAACGGGGCGTTCGTGCGAAGACTCTTGGTTAGTTGCCGCTTCGTTAATTCCGGTCACGCAACGGCTAAAATTCCTGGTGGCCCTGCGCCCCGGCATCATATCCCCGACCTTGGCAGCCAGGCAGGCCGCCACGCTAGATCGCCTTTCCAATGGCCGCGCCCTGTTCAATCTGGTGACCGGTGGCGATCCAGAAGAGCTGGCAGCGGAAGGATTACACCTTAACCACACCGAACGCTATGAAGCCTCCGCCGAGTTTACCCACGTATGGCGCAAAGTGCTGGAAGGTGAAACTGTCGATTTCGCCGGTAAGCATATTCAGGTGAAAGGCGCCAAGCTGTTGTTCCCCCCAGTGCAGCAACCTCGCCCACCGCTGTATTTAGGCGGCTCCTCAGAGGCGGCACAGGATCTGGCAGCCGAGCAGGTTGAACTGTATCTGACCTGGGGAGAACCCCCTGCCCAAGTGAAAGAAAAAATAGAGGAAGTACGAGCCAAAGCAGCGGCCCTGGGGCGCAAAGTCCGCTTCGGTATCCGCCTGCACGTTATCGTGCGCGAAACCACCGCAGAAGCCTGGCAGGCAGCCGACCGTTTGATCGCCAACCTCGATGATCAAACCATTGCGGATGCACAAAAAGCCTTCGCCCGCTTCGACTCCGTTGGCCAACAACGTATGGCGGCCTTACACGGCGGCAAGAAGGACAATCTGGAAATCAGCCCTAACCTGTGGGCCGGTGTCGGATTGGTGCGTGGCGGTGCAGGCACGGCTTTGGTGGGCGATGGTCCGACGGTCGCTGAGCGCATTCAAGAATATGCCGATCTGGGTATCGATACCTTTATTCTTTCCGGCTACCCGCATCTTGAAGAGGCCTATCGCGTAGGTGAACTGCTGTTCCCACATCTCGATCTAGCAACCAGCGAACAACCGGCACAGCTGCGTGCGATCAAGCCGCAGGGCGAAGTGGTCGCCAATATCTATGTCCCACAAAAAGTGTCACAAAGCTGAGGAGAACCGTGATGGCGATCGGTGCACAACAAATTCTGCACCGGCTGGCCCCCTGGGCTTTGCCGGTAGCACTGGTGATTGGCTGGCAGACCGCCGTTGAGGCTGGCTGGTTATCTAACCGTATCTTGCCCGCGCCAAGCGCTGTAGTGGCTGCCTTTTGGGCTTTAACCAAGAGTGGCGAGCTGTGGCAACACCTGACCATCAGCAGTTGGCGTGCGCTGATTGGCTTCAGTATCGGTGGCAGCATTGGCCTGGTGCTGGGATTCATTACTGGCCTGTCCCGCTGGGGAGAGCGTCTGCTCGACAGTTCGGTACAGATGATCCGTAACGTGCCGCATCTGGCGCTGATCCCGTTGGTGATCCTGTGGTTCGGCATCGACGAGTCCGCCAAAATCTTCCTGGTGGCGCTGGGTACGCTATTCCCGATCTATCTGAACACCTACCACGGTATCAAGAATATTGACCGTGGCCTGCTGGAAATGGCGCGCAGCTACGGCCTGAGCGGCTTTAGCCTGTTCACGCAGGTGGTGTTACCCGGCGCGCTGCCTTCGATCATGGTCGGCGTGCGTTTTGCCCTCGGGTTTATGTGGCTGACGCTGATCGTCGCCGAAACCATCTCCGCCAACTCGGGCATCGGTTATCTGGCGATGAACGCCCGTGAATTCCTGCAGACTGACGTGGTGGTGGTCGCCATTATTCTATATGCCCTGCTAGGCAAACTGGCCGATGCCTGCGCACAGCTGCTCGAACGTGTCTGGTTACGCTGGCATCCGGCCTATCAACTGAAATCAGGAGAAGCATAATGACGGCACCGACTCGCATCCCGCAAGGCACCCCCATTACGCTGGAAGCCATCGCCAAACGTTATGGCAACCGCACCGTATTGGACGATCTGCAACTCCGCATCACCGCGGGCCAGTTTGTGGCCGTGGTTGGCCGCAGCGGCTGTGGTAAAAGCACCTTATTACGCCTGCTCGCAGGGCTGGAAACGGCCAACAGCGGGACACTGTTGAGTGGTAATGCTCCGCTCAGCCACGCCAAAGACGATACCCGTCTGATGTTTCAGGATGCTCGCCTGCTGCCATGGAAAAAGGTGATCGATAACGTGGGGCTTGGCCTGCGCGGCAACTGGCGTGATGCTGCATTGCAGGCGTTAACCACCGTTGGGCTGGCCGATCGTGCCAATGAATGGCCGGCCGCGCTGTCTGGCGGGCAGAAACAGCGTGTCGCCCTGGCCCGTGCGTTGATCCATCGCCCACGGCTGTTGCTGTTGGATGAACCCTTGGGGGCACTGGATGCGTTAACGCGTATTGAAATGCAGGGGCTGATCGAAACGCTTTGGCAACAGCATGGCTTCACCGTACTGTTGGTCACGCATGACGTTAGCGAGGCGATCGCACTGGCCGATCGGGTGCTGTTAATCGAAGAAGGACGTATCGGGCTGGATCTGACTATTGATTTGCCACGGCCGCGCCGTAAAGGTTCGGCAAAGCTGGCGGAGTTGGAAGCAGAAGTGTTGGCAAGAGTGTTGGCACCACCGCAAGCCGTTGGAACTTCCCGCCGGGCGGCGAATTAATCAGGGGACGGCAAATGCCGTCCCCTTGCTTTTTATGCGTCTAATGCCTTGGTGATCTTCTCAAACAGATCGCCAGACAGGTTCTCCAGCCCTTTCAACTGCTCCAGCGCCTGACGCATCAACGCCTGACGAGAGGCATCATAGCGCTTCAGGCGGATCAGAGGTTCAATCAGCCGCGCGGCAACCTGTGGGTTACGCTTGTTCAGATCGCTGAGGATCTCCACCAGGAACTGATAGCCACTGCCGTCTGCCGCATGGAACGCCGCCGGGTTAGCCGAGGCGAACCCACCAATCAGCGAGCGGGTGCGGTTTGGATTACTCAGGCTGAATGAACGGTGTTGCAGCAGCGCACGCACCTTGCCGAGCACGTCTGCCGCGGGGCTGGTGGCCTGGAGGATGAACCACTTGTCCATCACCAAACCATCCTGATGCCAGCGCGCATCAAACTCGGTCATCAAGGCATCACGGCAAGGCAACTGTGCCCCCATCGCCGCAGCCAGTGCCGCCAGCGAATCGGTCATGTTATCGGCCTGCTGGAACTGTTGCACCACCAGCTTGTCGGCCTGCTCTACATCGCCGAAAGCCAGATAGTGCAGACAAATATTACGCAGCGAACGTTTGGCAATATCGCCGTGCTCAACCCGGTACCCTTCGGTTTTGTTAGCGTGATACACCGCCAGCCACTCATCGGCCAGCTCTTTAGCCAGGCAACGGGTAATCGCTTCATGCACCGCCGAAATGGCTTGCGGATCGATGATGGCGAACAGCTCGGCAATTTCGTTTTCCGATGGCAGCGTGAGGATCTGCGCGGCCAAGGCCGGATCCAGCTGCTCATCCAGCAGCACCGCCCGGAAGGCATCTGCCACATGCAGCGGCAGCGACAATGGCTGCTTCTGCTGATATTTGGCGACGTTCAGCTTGATGTAGATGGCCAGCAGGCTCTGCGCGGCATCCCAGCGAGAAAACTCATTGCGCGCATGCTGCATCAGGAAGGTCAGTTGCTGATCGCTGTACGGATAATCCAGCTTGACCGGTGCCGAGAACTCACGCAACAGCGAAGGAACCGGCTTATGCGCGACGCCATCAAACACAAAAGTCTGTTCGGCGGCGGTGACGTTCAACACGTTATTGACCGGGGAACCGTCTTTCTGCAAGGCAATGACGTTGCCTTCGCTGTCATAAAGCTCAATATCTAATGGGATATGCAACGGTAGTTTTTCTGGCTGATCGGCCGTCGGCGCGGTTTTCTGGCTGACGTGCAAGCGGTATTGCTGATCCTCGGCGCTATAGTCATCACGCACCGTCAGCAACGGCGTACCAGACTGGCTATACCAGCGGCGGAACAGCGACAGATCGACGTTGGAAGCGTCTTCCATTGCCTGCACAAAATCATCGCAGGTGGCCGCACTGCCGTCGTGACGTTCGAAATAGAGCTGCATCCCCGCCTGGAACTGTTGTTCCCCCAGCAGCGTGTGCAGCATGCGGATCACTTCGGATCCTTTCTCATACACCGTCAAGGTGTAGAAGTTGTTCATCTCGATCACTTTATCCGGCCGGATCGCGTGCGCCATCGGGCTTGCGTCTTCGGCGAACTGCGCCCCACGCATCACCCGCACGTTATCGATGCGGTTGACTGAACGGGAGCCCAGGTCAGAGCTGAACTCCTGATCGCGGAACACCGTCAGCCCTTCTTTCAGGCTCAGCTGGAACCAGTCGCGGCAGGTCACGCGGTTGCCGGTCCAGTTATGGAAATATTCGTGGCCGATCACCGCTTCAATATTCAGGTAATCCTTGTCGGTGGCGGTTTCGGCCTTGGCCAACACATACTTCGAGTTAAAGATATTTAACCCTTTGTTCTCCATCGCCCCCATGTTGAAGAAATCCACGGCGACGATCATGTAGATATCCAGATCGTATTCCAGGCCAAAGCGGGTTTCGTCCCACTTCATCGAGTTTTTCAGCGAGGTCATGGCCCAGTCGGCACGATCCAGGTTGCCACGATCGACAAACAGCTCCAAGGCCACCTTACGACCAGAACGGGTGGTGAAGCTATCGCGCAACACGTCGAAATCCCCTGCCACCAGCGCAAACAGATAGCTAGGCTTAGGGAACGGATCCTGCCATTGTACCCAGTGACGGCCATCTGCCAGGTCACCCTCAGCCACCCGGTTGCCGTTCGACAGCAGGAACGGATAACGCGCTTTATCGGCGACGATGCGGGTTGTGAAACGGGCCAGCACGTCTGGGCGATCCAGATAGAAGGTGATATGGCGGAAGCCTTCGGCCTCGCATTGGGTGCACAGCGCTTCGCCAGACAGGTATAGCCCTTCCAACGCGCTATTTTTGGCCGGATGGATGTCGTTGACGATCGTCAGGGTAAACTGAGCCGGTAGCTGTTCAATCACCAGTTGGTTTTCCTGCTGGCGATAGGCGCTCCACGGCTGCCCATCCACTTGAATACTCACCAGAGTCAGGTCTTCGCCATTTAACGTTAACGGGGCACCGGCGGCACCCTGCCGTTTGATCTGGCTGACGGCGGTAACGCGCGTGGTGTCTGCATCCAGTTCAAAATCCAGGTCGATATCGGTGATGGTATAATCTGGGGCGCGATAATCGTGGCGATACTTCGCCTGTGGCTGTTGTGTCATAAAAACCCTTTGACGTCTCAGTGAGTTACAGATCCCGGACTCGGAGCGTACCGCCGTGCAGGACGACGCGGTACCTCAATGGCCCGATTGTGAATAAACTGTATCACAGCTATAAAAAAAACCCAGAAATGGCAGCAAATCGCACCAAGAAATCACACGACTCACGCAGACATTCGCTGTTGTTTGCTATGCTCCAGCTACCCTGGCGCTTCACTTAACGTCAAACTCAGCATTTTATGCTTAAACAGGCGCGGTTCCGTCCCCGTTGGCAACCGAATTGCGGAGGAAAACCAGCGGTAGCAATGATATAATCATCCAAGAGCCAGTAGGAGAAACAGATTGGCATGAAAGTAAAATACCTGATCTATTTCTTCACCTTTGCCATCATGCTGTCCTTTGCGGTTTTTATTGCCAATGGGCTGATAAAGGCCCGGACCAGCTATGAGCAAAGCCTGGAAAACCTGTATAAAATCAGCAGGACCAAAGAAGTGGCCGAGGCCTTTCAGGCTACGCTGCTGGCACATCGGTTAAAAAGATTAGGTCTGGCGGATAAATCCGTCACCCAAGCCGAATGGCAGCAGGCCGATAAACAGGCGCGTGATAAAATCGCGATTGTTAAAGCCAATGTAGACGCCGATCTCGCCCTGCGCCTGGGCATTCGGCAAAAGATTGCCATACTTTCTATGCTCGATTGGATGGAAAGGCTGCTGGATAACGATTCGCGTCAGGTCACGCAAGTCGACACTGCCAACAGCAATCTGTTCAATATCAACAGCGCCTATTATATCGTCCAGACCACCAAAGCCTTCTACCGCTATACCTACGACACGCGGCTGATCAATGCAGACTCATTTCTGTTTTTGGAGGCTGTTCGCCTTAATAACCGGCTGAATATGTCGCTGACCGAGCTGATCGATCAGATTATCGACGTCAATCTCAGCAGCCTGGAACGCAAGAATGCTTATCTGAAGGCCATCCAATTGACCGGGGTATTCACCCCGCTCGGTACCCGTTTGGCGTTCTTAAAGCTGGCCTATAACGATCCGCAGATTGCCGAACTGGTGGATGAGATACTCCGTAACATCTCCAACAATCGGATCAGCAACATTTCAGACGGGTTATATCAAGCCATTACCCACAATACCGTCTATGACATCAACCTGATCGCCAGCTATATCGAGGAGATGGACAGACTTTCCCAAAGACTCTATGAGCGTAGCTTTGAGCTGGAGATGGCCGCTTCCGAAGCCAAAAAGTATGATAGCCAGACGGCCATCTACGGCATGATTTCTCTGAGTGGGCTGATTGCCTTGTTCATCCTGCTGCCTTCCATGATCTTCTGTTCCAACATCACCCGCTGGCTGACCAAAACTCATAAAAATATTCTGCGCCTGTCACAAGGCGATATGAATATTGATGAAAATGACGCTTTTTACAGTAAAGAGTTAATCGCCATCAGTGATGCCATCACCCAGCTCAAACAATACAATCAGGTCAAGATCGCGCTGGAAAACGAAAAGCAGCAGCTAATCAAAGAGCTGGAAGTCTCGTCATTCTTCGATCCCTTGACCAACATTTATAACCGCCGCAAATTTTTCCTCGAGTGTGAGATGCTCGCCCAGAGTAGCTACCCACTGGCGTTCTGTCTGATCGATATCGATAATTTCAAGCGTCTTAACGATACCTATGGCCACGATGTCGGCGACCGAGTGCTGGTGATGTTCGCCCAGTCGTTAAGTAACACCTTCCGTTCCAGCGATATCTTTTGCCGCTATGGCGGTGAGGAGTTTGCCCTGCTGCTCGGCCACTGTTCTCTGGAAAATGCCCGCAGCATGATGGAAGCGCTGCGTGAGCAAACCCAACAGATGTGCCTGGAGTTGCTCAACGGAAAACGGGTGCGCTTTACCATCAGCTGTGGCATTGCCGCCGTAGGCGATCTGGCACAACTGCATCCAGCCATCAAACAGGCCGACGAAGCGCTCTATTTTTGTAAGAAGACCGGGCGTAATCGGGTCAGTATTTATACGCCAACCGGTTTTATCTGAATCTGTGTTTAAAATAATTAACCTCATAATTTTTATGAGTAAATCAACTAAGCCATTCAGTTTATTGGATTAAATGGCTTTTTCTGGCTGAGGTTGCGCCGCCGGTAAAATAAAGGCACGTTTTATCCTCGACCCGTTCCGGCCATTTGTGGTGTGATGAGGCTTCAATAACAGGATAATCCGGGTATACTCCCCCCACTTTTTTGATTATCCGGATTTGGACACGCGCCTGACGAGGATGCTGTAACGCGATATGACTCTATACGCTTCCCCGATTTTGACTTCACTGCTTGATACTGACGCCTACAAGCTTCATATGCAGCAAGCAGTGTTCCATCGCTACCCCGCAATTACCGTTGCGGCGGAGTTTCGTTGCCGTGGCGACGAACTGCTGGGCGAATATGCCGACGAGATCCGCGCGCAGGTTGCCATGATGAGCGAGTTGGCGCTAACCGAAGCCGAACACCGCTATCTCTCCAGCCTGCCTTTCTTCCATCAGGATTACCTGAACTGGCTGCGGGAGTTTCGCTACGATCCGCAGCAGGTCAGCATTAGCAATCACGACGGCAAATTGCATATCCGCATCGCTGGCCCCTGGCGCGAAGTGATTATGTGGGAAGTGCCGTTGTTGGCCGTGATCAGCGAAGTAGTGCACCGCCACCGTTCGCCACAGGCCACGCCAGAGATGGCCATTAGCCAGTTGCGCCAGAACCTGGCGCAGTTCAAGCAACTGAGCGGGGATATTGATATCTCACGCTTCAAGCTGATGGACTTTGGCAGCCGTCGCCGCTTTTCCCGCGAGGTGCAACAGGCCATTGTCAGCACGTTGAAAAACGAATTCCCCTATCTGGTTGGCACCAGTAACTACGATTTGGCGCATCGGCTGGATCTGATCCCGGTTGGCACGCAAGCCCATGAATGGTTCCAGGCTCATCAACAGATTAGCCCGGTGCTGGCCAACAGCCAACGTGCCGCCTTGCAGGCCTGGCTGGATGAATATCCCAATCAGCTCGGCATTGCACTTACCGACTGTATCACCATGGATGCGTTCCTGCGTGATTTCGGCAAGCAGTTTGCCCAGCGTTATCAAGGGTTGCGCCACGACTCTGGCGATCCGATCGAATGGGGTGAAAAAGCCATTGCCCATTACCAGCAATTGGGCATCGATCCCATGAGCAAGACGTTGGTGTTTTCAGACAATCTGGATCTGGATAAGGCGTTGGCGCTGTATCGCCACTTTGATCGGCGTATCAACCTGGCGTTCGGCATCGGTACGCGTCTGACCTGCAATATCCCTGGCGTCAAGCCATTGAATATCGTGATCAAGCTGGTCGAGTGTAAAGGCAAGCCGGTGGCCAAACTGTCCGATAGCCCAGGCAAAACCATCTGCCAGGACCCTGCGTTTGTCAAAGCGCTGCGCAAAGCCTTCGATCTGCCGCTGGTGAAGAAAGCCAGTTAAGGCGTCCTTCACTCCAACCCTCTCCCGCTGGGAGAGGGAGCGGTACGGAGCTGCATTAAGGAACAGGAGCCAATTGGTGATGCAAACGTGTGGGCATTTTTCGCCAGCGATCCCACTCTTCCTTTATATACCTCCTGTTTTTTTACCTCACTGCAATAAATGTTGTCCCATTCTGTTGATTTCTACTTGTGCTCTGCAACGCGGCAAGTAACATAGCAATATCCCCAAATTCTTGGGTTGTTAGCCTATTTCTGAAAAACTTATAAGAGAGAAATCTATGAGCGTAGTGCCTGTAGTCGACGTACTGCAAGGTCGTGCTGCGGTTGACAGTGAAGTCACCGTGCGCGGTTGGGTACGTACCCGGAGAGATTCTAAAGCTGGTATCTCCTTCCTCGCCGTTTATGACGGCTCCTGCTTTAATCCGTTACAGGCCGTCGTTAATGATTCTCTGCCGAATTATCAGGACGAAGTGTTACGCCTGACCACCGGCTGTTCCATTGAAGTGACCGGTACCGTGGTACCTTCGCCGGGTGAAGGCCAGAGCTTCGAACTGCAGGCCACAGCCATCAAGGTGGTGGGTTGGGTTGACGATCCTGACACCTATCCAATGGCGGCCAAACGCCACAGCATCGAATACCTGCGCGAAGTTGCTCACCTGCGCCCACGCACCAACCTGATTGGCGCGGTTGCCCGCGTTCGCCACACCTTGGCACAGGCGATCCACCGCTACTTCCACGAGAACGGTTATTTCTGGGTTTCCACCCCGCTGATCACCGCCTCAGATACTGAAGGTGCCGGTGAAATGTTCCGCGTCTCCACGCTGGATATGGAAAACCTGCCACGCACCGATAAAGGTGCCGTCGATTTCAGCCAGGATTTCTTCGGTAAAGAAGCCTTCCTGACCGTATCCGGCCAGTTGAACGGCGAAACCTACGCCTGTGCACTGTCAAAAATTTATACCTTTGGCCCCACCTTCCGTGCCGAGAACTCGAACACCAGCCGTCACCTGGCAGAATTCTGGATGATCGAACCGGAAGTCGCCTTTGCTTCCCTGGACGACGTTGCCGGGCTGGCCGAAAGCATGCTGAAGTATGTCTTCCAGGCGGTGCTGGATGAACGTGCCGACGATCTGCAATTCTTTGCTGAGCGGGTAGATAAAGATGCCATCGACCGTCTGAAGCGCTTTGTCTCTTCCGATTTCGCCCAAGTGGACTACACCGAGGCGGTCGAGATCCTGATTGCTTCCGGCCAGACCTTCGAGAACCCGGTTTCCTGGGGTATCGATCTGTCGTCTGAACACGAGCGCTATCTGGCCGAGCAACACTTCAAGGCTCCGGTAGTTGTGAAAAACTACCCGAAAGATATCAAAGCCTTCTATATGCGCATGAACGAAGATGGCAAAACCGTCGCGGCGATGGACGTGCTAGCGCCGGGCATTGGTGAAATCATCGGTGGTTCACAGCGTGAAGAGCGTCTGGATGTGCTGGATCAGCGTCTGGCAGAGATGGGCCTCAATAAAGAAGATTATTGGTGGTATCGTGACCTGCGCCGCTATGGCACCGTGCCACATTCTGGTTTTGGCTTAGGTTTTGAGCGTTTAATCGCCTATGTGACCGGGGTGCAGAACGTCCGTGACGTGATCCCGTTCCCAAGAACGCCACGTAACGCCAGCTTCTAAGTCATAAAACCCAGCATAATTTAAACATTTTTTTTACATAATAAAGGCCAGCTAAGCTGGCCTTTCGCATTTTTGATTATTGACCTGCATCACAAAGTTCCCTAAAATACACAAATTGTTACACATCGTTGCTTTCTGAAACCAGATTGCGACATTGGTAGCATTTTCGTTCTAGATAAACCTGCCCGTGAATGGAACACTGCGTGCAGACACAGGACGACACCAATCTATCAACAATAGTTCCAAAAGAATTATTGGCGGCAGTGGCAAGGTGTCCGAATAAAACCAATGAGGGTAATAATGATGATGAAGCGCAACATTCTTGCAGTAGTGATCCCAGCTCTGTTAGCAGCTGGTGCAGCCAACGCAGCTGAGATCTACAACAAAGACGGTAACAAACTGGATCTGTACGGTAAAGTTGACGGTCTGCACTACTTCTCTAACAACGATGGCGACGATGGCGACAAGTCATACGTGCGTTTCGGCTTCAAAGGTGAAACCCAGATTACTGACCAACTGACCGGTTACGGCCAGTGGGAATACAACGTGCAAGCTAACCACGCTGAGTCACAAGGTACCGAAGGTACTAAAACTCGTCTGGGCTTCGCGGGTCTGAAATTTGCTGAATACGGTTCATTCGATTACGGCCGTAACTACGGCGTAGTGTATGACGTTGAAGGCTGGACAGATATGCTGCCAGAGTTTGGTGGCGATACTTACACCTACACCGACAACTTCATGACTGGCCGTACCAACGGTGTTGCTACTTACCGTAACAACAACTTCTTCGGTATGGTTGATGGCCTGAACTTTGCTGTACAGTACCAAGGCAAGAACGAAAACGATGGCCGTGCTATTAACAAACAAAACGGCGACGGTTGGGGTATCTCCTCTACCTACGCAATCCTGGATTCAGGCGTGAGCGTGGGTGCTGCCTACTCTGGTTCTGACCGTACTGACGCGCAAACTCGCTTCTCTACTGCTCAGGGTAAAAATGCTGAAGCATGGACCGTTGGTGCTAAATACGACGCGAACAACGTCTACCTGGCAACCATGTATGCAGAAACTCGCAACATGACTCCGTTCGGTGATTTCGACGGTTCTATCGCTAACAAAACTCAGAACTTTGAAGTGGTAGCACAGTACCAGTTCGATTTCGGCCTGCGTCCATCTATCGCTTACCTGCAGTCTAAAGGTAAGAACCTGGGTAGCACTTACGGCGACGATCAAGACCTGGTTAAATACATTGATGTAGGTACTACTTACTACTTCAACAAAAACATGTCTACCTACGTTGATTACAAAATCAACCTGCTGGACGAAAACGACTTCACTCGTGCTAACAAGATCGCTACTGACAACATCGTAGCTACCGGTCTGGTTTACCAGTTCTAAGTTGTTGCACTTGATGACGGTTCGCCGTCAGCTAAGTTAAAAAAACAGGGCTTCGGCCCTGTTTTTGTTTTTAGCGCTTTACGCCATTTTTTATTCTGCCAATCCGCCCTTCCCCGTCATTTTTTGTGCTGAATCTGCCGCCGTCACAAGATCGAGGTGTTTTTCTCGCAAACGGTTGGCAAAGACGATAACTGGCGCTACCCTGATGTTTCTGTCTGCTTAACTCTAGGCCATGGAAGCATCTGACATGTTTGAAAAAATCACCGCTGCACCTGCCGATCCGATTCTGGGTCTGACCGACATTTTCCGCGCCGACCAGCGTGAGAATAAAATCAACCTGGGTATTGGCGTCTATAAAGACGAAACTGGCAAAACGCCGGTGCTGACCAGCGTCAAGAAAGCTGAGCAGTATCTGCTGGAAAATGAGACCACCAAAAACTACCTGGGTATTGAAGGTATTCCTGAATTTGCCAGCTGCACGCAAGAGCTATTGTTCGGCAAGCAGAGCCCAATAATTGCCGACAAGCGTGCCCGTACCGCGCAAACCCCTGGTGGTACCGGTGCCCTGCGTGTCGCGGCCGACTTTATTGCCAACCAGACCAACGCCAAGCGTATCTGGGTCAGCAACCCAAGCTGGCCAAACCATAAAAACGTCTTTGGTGCCGTTGGCCTGGAAGTGTTGGAATATAACTATTACGATGCCGCCAACCATGCGCTGGACTTTGACGGTCTGCTCACCAGCCTGAACCAGGCTCAGGCCGGCGACGTAGTGCTGTTCCACGGTTGCTGCCATAACCCGACCGGCATCGATCCAACCGAAGCACAATGGGCTCAGTTGGCTGAACTGTCCGTAGCCAAGGGCTGGTTGCCGCTGTTTGACTTCGCTTACCAAGGCTTCGCCAAGGGCCTGGAAGAAGATGCACAGGGTCTGCGTATCTTTGCAGCCAAACATCAGGAACTGATCGTTGCCAGCTCCTACTCGAAGAACTTTGGCCTGTATAACGAGCGTGTCGGTGCCTGCACCGTGGTAGCTGCCGATGCAGAAACCGCCGAGCGCGCCTTCAGCCAAGTGAAAGCCGCGATCCGTGCCAACTACTCAAACCCGCCGTCACACGGTGCAGCCGTAGTTGCCACCATCTTGGGTAACCCGGCGCTGCGCGCCATTTGGGAACAAGAGCTGACTGACATGCGCCAGCGCATTCACCGTATGCGCCAGCTGTTCGTTAATACGCTGCAGGAAAAAGGGGCGGAGCAGGATTTCAGCTTCATCATCAACCAGAACGGCATGTTCTCCTTCAGCGGCCTGACCAAAGAGCAGGTTCTGCGTCTGCGTGATGAATTTGGCGTGTATGCCGTTAACTCCGGCCGCGTTAACGTGGCAGGGATGACGCCGGACAATATGGCGCCACTGTGCGAAGCCATCGTTGCCGTGTTGTAAGCAGATTTTGCATTGAAAAAGGGGCGCATTGGCGCCCCTTTGTTATTTATCGGGAAGTACCCTTACCAGATGGCCGGTTCTTCGCGCAGGAACGGGTTGGTTTCACGTTCATGGCCAAAGGTAGACATCGGGCCATGTCCTGGAATAAACGCCATATCATCGCCCTGAGGCAGTAATTTGTTGCGGATCGAAGCGATCAGTGCCTGATGGTCACCGCGCGGGAAATCGCTGCGGCCAACTCCACCGTTGAACAACACGTCGCCCACTAGAGCCAGACGCGCCTGTTCGTTGATAAAAACGATATGACCAGGCGTATGACCAGGGCAATGCAGTACGTTCAGCGACATTTCGCCCACCTGCACTTTATCCCCCTCTTCCAGCCATTTGGTCGGCGTTAGAGCGGCGCATTCATCCAGGCCAAACATACGGCTCTGCGCTGGCAAACCTTCAAGCCAGAAGGCATCTTCCTTATCCGGCCCATAGATTGGCACCTGATAATGCTCGGCCATTTCTGCCGCTGCACCTACGTGATCGAGATGGCCGTGCGTCAGTAAGATCTGGCTGACCTGCACGCCCTTTTCGGCGATGGCAGCCTTCAGTTTTTCCGGATCGCCACCAGGATCGACCAGCGCCGCCTGTTTGGTGACATCGCACCAGATGAGCGTACAGTTCTGACTGAACGCCGTAACGGGGATAATATGGTATTTCATAAAGCTCCAACGACAACGGCACCACGCCCAAGGGGCGGGTGCCATTCAGCGATCATGATGCACAATGATTACCAGGTCCGCACCGGGCCGGTATCGATGTGCACAAAGTTACTACGTGGATAATAGCCTACCCCGCCAGCACGCATTTTTAGCGCGGCCTTACGGATATTACTCAGTTGGATCCCTTCGATATGGAAATCCATCGCCTGGCCTTTGGTGTGGTAGCTTTGCTTGGCCACGCCACGGCTGTGCGCACGCATTTCGGTGTTGGTCGCCATTGAACGGTAGCCGGAAATCAGCTGTACCGGTTTGCTGGTGCCCAGCATCACCTGTAGGCGATAGAGATGATCAAACAGAGCCGGATCAATGCTCTTGACCTTATTGGCCCGATAGTCACGGAAGATATGGTTCAGGCGCGCCAATTCTTCTTTATTGTAACCTTTACCGTTGAAGAACTCGGCCTTGATGGATTCGCCAGTATTGAGGTTGTTCAACAACAGAATACGTGGGCGAGCGGTAGAAAGACTGGCAAACGCTTGCCCTGGGAGCAGCGCGATACCCACGGCGGCGCTACCTAACGCCAACCATTTACGGCGATGATGATCAATTTTGTCCATGACTCTTTTAAACCCGGCAAGAATGTCAAAATATATGCACAAAACTGCGCACTGCCCGAACCATAACCGCCAGCGTATGCGGAGTCAACCCGCGATACGCTGTGGTTTACCAGTGCTCACAAAAAACAGAGCCTGCTACTGGCCAGACATTCAGACCGTTATTTATCTAGAATTACTGCATTTATTGCATCAATTTTTCGGCCTGAGCCAAAATTTGTGCACCCGATCTCACTGTCGCATCATAATTGTAAATATCTGTGCGGAACTGTGGCTTACCATCATCAGAGACCCAGGCCGTCAGGTAATACAGCTGCACCGGGATGTTCTGGCGGATGTTCACATACGTCGTATTGCCGCCTTTCAGCGTGGAGGAAACACGCGCATTGTTCCAACCCGCATCCTGCAACAACATATTGGCCAAATCGGAAGCCTTGTTAACGCGCACACAGCCAGAGCTTAACGCCCGGATATCCTTCTGGAACAGGCCGTGGTTCGGGGTGTCATGCAGATAGATGGCATCCGAGCTCGGCATGTTGAATTTGAAACGCCCTAACGAGTTGCTGCTCCCCGGTGCCTGCTGGATGCGGTAAGGGAAGTTGCGTGGTGAAACCACAGTCCAGTCAATCATTGCCGGATCGATCACTTGCGCATCGTTGCTCCAGCCAGAGAATACACGGTAACCGTGTTTCTGGAAGTAGCTGGCATCATGCATGGCCTTGGGCACGATATCTTCACGGATCAGCTTGGTTGGCACGTTCCACGGCGGGTTGACCACCACGTTATTCAGCGCGCTGCTCATCAATGGCGTTTTGCGGCTCGGACGGCCAACAATCACCCGCGAAGATAACACTTCATTACCATTCAGATAGTAGGTGAGCGAGTAGTTAGGGATGTTGACCATAATGCCGGTATCAACGTGCCCTGGCAGAATGCGCAGGCGCTGGATGTTCAACGCCAGCAGTGAAGCACGAGTTTGCGGCGAAACGTTCAGCCATTCACGCGTCCGGGCACCGATAACGCCATCAGGCGTCAGCCCTTGCCAGGTTTGGAAGCGTTTGACTCCTTCCACCAGATCTTCGGTGTAACGATTATCCGTTACCGAAACCGGACTGGCCGGTTGTACCTGCTCTGTTGCTTCTGGAGAGGGAGCAAGATCTTTGATCGATGCCGCGCCCGGGCTAACGACAGCCACTGCGGTAGCACGATCATTCTCTTCATCCACCGACAGATCGTCATCCGCCGCCGGAGTCGTCGCGCTGGCGTTGGTGACTTGAGGCTCAGGCGAAGCAGATGCTACCGCCGGAGTGGCGATTAGCATTCCGGTACGTGCCAGAATATCGCGCAGTGCGGGAATATCGTCGCTGAGCTGACCTGGACGCAGGCTTGCGCCATTGGTCATTTGTGGCCACGGGCGCCCAGCCGCCAGCATTTCGCGCAGCGCCAAATGCATTTTGGCGTACTGAGGATGCTGCGGGGCCAACGAATTAATATACGCCAGCGTTTTGCCCTGATGTATCGAGAGCTGCCACTGATTGATTACCGTATTCGCTGGCACCTTCAGCTTGTAAGGAACATTGCTATACAGCCAGTTGTTACCGTTGGCCCCGATTGAGGAGACAAACTGCAAATAACCCAGCATCGCATCCGACAGCACAATATCACGTGCCATATCGGTGATGAGCGGATCGGTCAGCAGTTTTACCCATTGAGTAAACTGCGGCTGTACGCCAGAAATGGCCAACTCAGCCAGTTGCTGTTGAAATTGCTGTACCGCTTCCCGATCTTGCCACATAGGCTGCATCTGGTTGGCGGCGTACAGCGGTGCCAAAGTGGAGAGATAATACGGCACAACGCTTTTCGGCAATGCCGCCAGCAGTTCGGCACGACTTTGTGCCACGGACATTCCCGATGACGATGACGCCACCGGTAACGCCGGTACAGTTGCCCATGCGGAAAACGACACGGCAAAACCACACGCTATTGCGCAACTCAATGCCAGACGTCGTACTGAGTTTCCATTTTTAAGCAACATCCCTTGCCCCCTGTAGGCTCACAAAAATACCGCACAGACTATTATTAGTTTCAGTATACAAACAGAACGGCGCTTTTGCTCTCAGCGCCGTAAATAACCGTTTCATCCCAGCTTACCACCGGCAAAAAAACACGCCTATCATCCTCGTCATGCAAAAAAATAGCCACCTTCAGGCGGCTATTTTCAGATTTATAGGGCATTTATTTTAGCTTTGTGGCGATTCTTCTGCCACCGAGTTTAAAGCCGGTTGTTCGCTGGCGAACCCACGCAGGCCAACCACGTGCACATGCTCATGGTTCTGGAACACTTTACGCACCAGTTTATAGGTGGTCCCTTTTTCCGGGCTGATGTTTTCTGGCGCGGCGATAATCAACTGCATCTCCAGACGATCGCACAGCTCAAACAGCGTGGCGATGGATTTGGCATCCAGACGCGCGGCTTCATCAAGGAACAGTAGGCGGCAAGGTGAAATATCTTTACCCCGCAGGCGGCGTGATTCCTCTTCCCAGCTCTGCACCACCATGACCAGAATCGACATGCCGGTACCGATCGCTTCCCCGGTAGACAACGCGCCACTTTCTGCACGCAGCCAGCCGTCGGAGCCACGGAAGACTTCCACTTCCAGCTCCAGATAGTTACGGTAATCCAGCAGCTCTTCCCCGATGGTTTGTGGCGTGCGCTGGCCCATATCGATCTGCGGGTTCAGGCGCTGATACAGCTTGGCCAACGCTTCCGAGAAGGTCAGACGGTTGCTGTTAAACAGATCCTGATGCTGTTCCTGCTGCTCAGAGAGCACATCCAGCAAGGTGGCATGCGCTTCCCGTACGTTGACGTTCAACCGCACGCTCTTCACCTGACCGAAGGAAACCGCTTGCAGCCCCTGGTTAAGCATCCGGATACGGTTCTGCTCGCGCTGAATAGTCTTGCGGATAATGTTCGCCACGCTCTTCGAACTGATCGCCAGTTTCTGTTCGCGCGCGGTCAGCTCTTCGGTCAGACGGCCCAGTTCGATCTCCATCTGTTCGATAGCTTCGACCGGATCGTCAGTGCGGATAATATCCTGACGGATACGCTCGCGCAGATGCTGATAGACCGCGATAAAGAACTGGATCTTGCGCTCTGGCCGTTTCGGATCTTCCGACAGGCGCAGCACATCACGCAGATGTTCGTTATCCGCCACCGCCAGACGCAGCGCACCCAATGCCTTATCCGACATCGAACGCAGCTCGTCACCGTCCATATAGGCCAGTTCACGACGGTGCAGACGGCGTTCAACCCCGTTGTCTTTCACCAGACGCATCACGGCACACCAGCCCGCCTTGGCGGTCACCACTTGCTCACGCAGTTGGTAATAATCACGCTCCAGCTTGCGCAGTCTCTTTTGCAGGCTGTCCATTTCCGCTTCGCAGAAGGTCAGCTGTTTCTCCAACTGGTTGCGGCGGTTACGGTTATTACTCAGCGAGGCATGTAATTCGTCCCGACGCTGCCGCGCGCGGGCTTCGGCATTGGCATCGGCCTGCACACCAATGTCCACCAGTTCCTGGCTCAGCTCTTTAAGCATGTCGCGTTTGGCGTCATAAGAGCTTTTCAGCGAGGCCAGCACCTGGCTGTATTGCGTAAACTGGGTCTGATACTGGCGCAGTTGCTCGCGGGCGCGGGTACGTTCCGCTTCCGCATGTTCCAGGCGTTGACGCAGTTTATCGTTGAGATCATTATCGGCATTCTGCATACCGGCAGAATCGGTATAGCTGAAGTGCGCGCGGCGCTGTACCACTTCCGTCAGGGCAAAGGCTTGCTGTTTAGCCTGGCGTTGGGTGGCCTGGGCCTGCACATAGTCCTGCTGTAGTTGCTCATGCTGCTCCGGATCGCTTTGCAGCACCGATAACATAGGCTCCAGCTTGGCCAAGGAAACGCCGTGCTGTTGGATATAGCGCGCAGCATCCTGCGCCTCTTCCATTTCCTCGCGGATCTCTTCGACACGATCCTGCAAGGTTTCATCATTCAGCAGTGAGACCAGCGGCATCAGGCGGTTGAGTGCGGAAATGCCTTCTTTGGCCTGATCGTATTGCTGACGCTGCTGTTGGTTCTGCGCTTCGTGGTTATTCAGCGCACGCTCAATTTCACCACGGCGGCTGTTCAGAGCACGGATATCCGCTTCAGGATCTGCGTCAAACGCCACGGCGAGGTGCGAACCGATAAAGCGGCTGAAGGCCTGATGAGAACGCTGGGTTTTCTGCACGTCAAATGACAAGGTAGCGTAGCGTTCGGCCAATGAGTCACGCTCTGCGTACAGCACTTCCAGGCGATTTTCCCGAGCAGCACGGCCAAACAGCGGGACTTCCGGGTAGCGGGAGTAACGCCACTGGCGATCGGCGATTTTCACCACCACCGCTTTTTCTTGCTCTTCGACGGCGAACACGCTGTCGTCAAACGACTGCGGATCCCCTTCGATCAGGTAGAGATCTTCCGGGCAATCTTCCAGCCCTTCCAGCATCTCACGTACCAGCGACAGATCCGGCACCACAATGGCGTGGCGCGATGGACCGTACAGCGCGGAGAAGTACGGGGCATCGTCAATGGTGACATCGTCATAGATTTCTGACAGCAGCACGCCGCCAAAGCGCTCCGCCAGCGTTACCAGACGCTGATCTTCTGCCCCGCTCGGCTGGCTGAGGCGTTCAACCTGCGCTTCGATTTCGCGCTTGCGGCTGGCCACTTCATCACGTTCAACCGTGGTTTCGCGTTCGCGCTCCAGCAGTTGTTGCATGTATTCGGTAACCTGCTGACCATCTTCGAAAGCTTCACCGCTCTGCTCGCTGAGCTGGGTCAGTGAATCCTGCGCGGCCAGCCAAATCGGCGCCCTGGCGGTCAGCTCTTTGATGCGCTGCTGGATCTGCTCCAGCTCCTGGCGCATTTCCATCCGGCGCTCACCGGCCTCGCTGACGCTTTGCGACAACGATTCCAAACGCTCTTCCAGCTCTTGCTGCAAGGCGTCAAGTTCATCCGGTTGATAAGTCTGCCCGTGACGTTTACAGAACTCCTGCAACAGACGTTCGGCATCCTGCTGCGAGCGCAAGCGTTGCTCCAGCTCGCTCAAACGCATCCGCAACGGCTGCACTCGCTCGGCCTGATGCTGCTGCGAAGGCCAGTCACGCAATAGCTCACGCGCAGTTTGCCAGGCTTCACTGCGGCTGACTTCGCCCGCAATTTTACCCACCAGCTGGTAGGCCTGCTCGAACTGGCTGTGAGCCGCATCCGCCACGCTTAACTTTTGTTCCAACAGCAACAGGGACTCTGTCGCTTCCTGCTCACGTGCCTGGAAGGTATCCAGCCACTCTTCGGCATTTTCGGCGGTCAGTTCCGGCACCTGACACAGTGCACGGGCGCGCTCAAGAGCCTGGAGTGCCTGCTGATATTGAATGGCGCGGGTTTGTTGCACGTCCAACGCCTGCTGGTAATCGGCGAGCTGGCTTTTCAGCTCATCCACCTCCAGCTCTGCGGCTTCGGCACGCGCTTCATTTTCCGCCTGCTGCTCGCTCGCTTCGGCGACAACCTCATTCTGTTCTTCCAGACGGTAGGTCAGCTCTTCCAGATCGCCTTCATAGCGTTCGATCTTTTCCTGCTGGCGCATTGCGGTCTGCACCAGATTGAGGTGATCGCTGGCGGCCTGATAATCGGTTTCCAGATCGGATTCAGCACCGCTTTGCTCAGCCAGCTCACGCGCCATTTCAACATGGCGGAACTGCTCAGCGGCCAGCTGTTTGCGGCTGCTCAGCAACTCGTTGCGTAATACCAGCGCCCCATCCAGATGGATGCGCCGTTCATTGGCGTGGCGCATGTAGTCTGCGGCAACGTACGAGGTCGCTTCAGAGATCAAATGCTTGAACAGATCGCGGTCCGACTGGGTGACGCGGATCGCTTCCAACGTCATGCGGTTCTCGCGCAGTGCGGCTTCCATATCCTGGAACGCTTTACGCACGCCGCCGTTTTCCGGCAGCAGGTAATCACGCAGAGAACGGGTGATGGCGCTGGAAATCCCGCCGTACAGCGAGGCTTCGATCAGACGATAGAACTTGCTGCGGTCGGAGGAAGTGCGTAGACGCTTGGGCAGCACCCCCAGATCAAACATCAGGGCGTGGTAATCGGTGATGGAGTTGAACTGCTTGAACTGCACCCCTTCCATCTCTTCAACACGCTCTTTCAGTTCCTGCAACGAGAGTACTCGAGCCTGACGCTCACCCACGGTCTCGGTCAGCAGTTCGGTCGGTTGCACCGCCGTTGGCAGCCCCTGGATGGTGAAAGGTTTTATATCGACCTTACGATCGCGCCCCGCAACCTGTTGCAGACGAACCCCGACCACCACACGCTGGTGGCGTGAGTTGACTACGTCCAGCGTTGAGTAGCAGACACCGGCACGCAATTTACCGTGCAGGCCTTTATCGCGTGAACCGCTGGTGGCACCGGCTTCGGTAGTGTTACGAAAGTGCAGCAGCGTCAGATCCGGGATCAACGCCGTGACGAAGGCCGCCATGGTGGTGGACTTACCGGCCCCGTTACCGCCCGAAAGCGTGGTGACCAGCTCATCGAGATCAAAGGTTCGGGCAAAGAAACCGTTCCAGTTAACCAGCGTCAGTGAGCGAAATTTACCGCGTTCAATCATTCCTGTTCATCCTCTGCACTGTCCGGGGTGGCTTCTGCCTGCGCATCTTCCGCATCAACGTCATCGTTCAGTGACAGGCTGTTTTCAACCGGCATCGCCTCACCGTCGCGGATCATCCGCAACTGGGCTTCGCGCGGGTCGTCACCGCTACGCACATCGGCACCGAAGCGGAACACCGCCTCGGTAATGCGGAATTTGGTGTTGTCATTGCCCATGAAATACACCATGCCCAGACGGCGCAGGCGATTGAGCGAAGAACGCACCTTTTCATGCAGCTTCTGACGATCGAGATCCGAACCGGTGGAGCGCTGGTTGACGAACTTCAGCAGTTTGCTCTCATCTGCCAGGCTCAGCAGCTCATCGTACAGTTCCTGCTGGCTGAAAATGCCTTCATGCGCCAGGCGTTCGGGGCTCAGGTAGAGGTAGCACAGGATCTTGCCGACCATCATGTCCAACTCGGAAAGCACCGAGCGTGGAATGAGCGTGGTCGAACGCGGGCGCAAATAGAAGAATCCTTCCGGCGCCCTGATCAGCTCGACGCTGTAACGGGTATAAAACTCTTCCAGCTCGTCTTGAAAATCCATGAGGAATGCATGGTTGTCCAACTCATCGATACCGATGTGACGACCTGCGCGCAATTGGCTGTCCAACGCCGGAAACAGCGTGTTGGACAATGCCTTGGCCAGCTTGACTGGCATTACTTGTTCAATATTTGTCGATGACATGGGCCTGTACCTTGGCTCCGTAATCATTGATTGCCTGCCACTGCGCGGGCAACCCTGAAAAATCAGCTTCAGCCACACCAAGGCGCACTGCCTGGTCGACCACTATGCGGGCAACGTCAAAGTGACGCACACGCGGATATTGCGCCAGATAATCGCGCATCACTGCCCCTAAATCGAGCGGCATTTTTTGTTCCTGATAAACCTTCAGAGCCTGTTCGATCATCGCTGCCAGCTGTTCGCGAATTTCGCTGAACTCTTCATATTCCAGATCTGGCGGCAGCTCCCCAGTGACCTCTTCACTGCGCAACGCCAGCTCTTCGTCTCGCATATCGAGCAGACGATCGGCGTTGGCATGGGTCAGCGTCCAAGGGTTATCGAAGTAGTTTTGTACCGATTGGCGCAGGCGTTGGGCGAACACGCGGTTTTTATCCATATCGATGGCGGTACGGATAAACTTGTGCACGTGGCGGTCATAGCCGATCCACAGGTCAATCGCCTGTTGGCCCCAACTGATGATGCGATCCAGCTTGCTTTGCAAATCAAACACCAGCTTATCGACAAAGCCCAGCTCCATCTCACCCAACGTGGCGTCCTGAATGCGCAGCAGATTGGCCTGGAGTTTATCACCTGCGGCCTCCAGCGTATCCTGAAGTTCACGCAAGGTACCGGAGGTTTCCGACAGCAGCATTTCACAGCTGGAGATCGCCGCACGCCAATCCTGGTTGAGCAGCGCCGCAATATCGGTTTTCACGCTCTGCTGCTGTTCATCCATCAGGCGCTGGGTCAGATCGATACTGTCGAAGATCTCCGCTACCGAGTATTTCAGCGGAGCAAAGACGTTGCGGTGCCAATGGAAATCATCGCCGCCCTCTTCGGCAGCGTCTGCGGCACGTTTTAACTCTTCCGCCACAATCGACAACTGCATGGAAAGGCGCAGGGTCGAAAACTCACGCTGGCGAATATAGTAATCGGTAATACCAATGCCCAGCGGAGTCAGGCGATAGATGGCATTGCCGTCCGCCAACTCGCTGGTAAAACGGTTCAACAGGCGCTGGCGCACCATGTCGTTAATCGCATTGTTGGCGCGTATCGCCACCGTTTCATGCGTCTGTTCAAACCCTTTGCTGACATGGCGAAATGCATCAACCAGCTCACCTTCGCTCATCTCGCCGTCCAGCCGCTCACCATTTAACGTGGCAATAGCCAGCAAAAACGCAAGACGCTCAGTGGGGAGCGAAATAGAGAAATCATTTTTCCGTGCCCAGGCGACCAGTTCGGGTACTGTCTGGGAAAATTCACTCATAGTTCGTCCTTCAGGTTCGGTTTATGCGCCGAGACGTGAATATAGCGCCCCAAACTCACGTAAGGCTCTTGCCGACAATAAAGCTGTTCAAGCGCCAGTAACTCTTCAAATTTTTGGGTCTGTAGCTGCCTGCTTTGCAGATAATCATGGAAAACCCTCACGCCGGTTTTGCCTGAAATCTGCATGCCCATCTGCTCCAACCAGCCGTAGACCAGCGGTGGGCTGTGCGGATACTGCGGCGACAGCGAGCGCTTGCGACGCCGCCTGACCTCGGGATCCACCAGTTGGAAATTGCCCAACACCACATTACGCATCAACAAACCGTTGGCATTAAAGAACATCAGTGACAGTGCGCCGCCGGGCACCAGGCAATCACACAACGCCTGTAATGCCACCTGTGGTTCGGCGATCCACTCCAAAACCGCATGGAACAATATCAGATCGACCGGTTGTGCCAAATGCTGACCAATCTCTTGCGCCGAACTTTGTATGAATTGCATGTTCTGGCTCACACCTTTCTGCTCGGCCAGCAACGCAGCGCGTTGGATCATCTCACCAGAAAGATCGCACAACAAGACCTGATGTCCTAATTCTGCCAGTTGGCAGGCCATATGGCCTTCGCCTCCACCGGCATCCAGAATACGCAGCGGCCGCTGTGGCAACTGGGCCAGCAGCGTGGTCAGATCCTGCCAGACCACCGCCTGACGGATTTTCCCCTTGGTGGTGCCGTAAATATTACGCGCAAACTTCTCGGCAATATCGTCAAAATTGCGATCCTGCATGGACAACGGCTCCGCTGATTTTATCTTGGCCGACGGCAAAGCGCCTGCCCATTCAAACCTGCTATTTTGGCACAGACTGGCTTAGAATAAATCTTCTTGCAGCATGAATGCGGCCAGATGTCGTTTTTTCGCCCAAAAGGACCTGATTTTTGATGTTATTTAACTTAAAAAAATTTATTGGCGGCCTGATGATGCCTCTACCCGCCCTGCTGTTGTTAATGGGGCTGGCATTATTGCTGCTGTGGTTTACCCGTTGGCAGAAAAGCGGCAAAGTCATGTTAAGCCTGAGCTGGCTGCTGTTGCTGTTGCTCAGCCTGCAACCGGTCGCCGATCGCCTGTTGAAGCCGTTAGAATCCAGTTACCCGACCTATAGAGGCAACGGCCCGATTGACTATATCGTGGTGCTGGGCGGTGGTTATACCTATAACCCAGACTGGGCCCCTAGCTCTAACCTGCTCAATAACAGCCTGCCACGGGTGACCGAAGGCGTCAGGCTATACCTGTCGCACCCTGGTAGCAAGATGGTCTTTACCGGTGGAAAAGGCGCGAAAACGCAAAGCAGCGCGGCCACCGCAGCACTGGTGGCGGAAAGCCTGGGCGTACCTGCCAGCGACATCGTACTGGTGGATCGCCCGCGGGATACTGAACAGGAAGCCGTAGAAGTCGCCAAATTGGTGGGGAAACAGCCGTTTGCGCTGGTGACATCCGCCAATCACTTGCCGCGTGCCATGCGCTTCTTTGAGGCCCAGGGCCTACACCCAATCCCGGCTCCGGCCAATCAACTGGCCATTACCTCACCGCTGAATATCTGGGATCGGGTGATGCCTTCCGCGATGTTCCTTGGGCACAGCGAACGGGCGGCATACGAAACGCTGGGCAGCCTGTGGCAGCAGCTAAAAGGTGACGGAGAGGCCAGCAGCGATTAGTGAGCCAGCCAGGGCCGCAGCTGTTGCGCGGCCTGATCGAACGCCTGGCGGTCCAGCTTGCCGGTATGGATCATCCTGGCTACCGCTTCCCATACCACATACAGCCAACGACGAGACAGGAAAGACTCCGCCACCGGCGCACGCTGTAGATAGTGGAACAGCAGTTGATCCGGCATCCCCGCCTCGCAAAGCCTGAACAGCTCATATTCCCGTGGCGCCCACAGCATCATGCCAGGGTTGAGCATCGCCAGCAGTTGGTCGGTTTTGGCATCTTTCAACATGCTGCGCAACCCCAGATTACCGTGCACCAACACGCAAGGGTCGTCAAAATCGGCAAAGAAGTCGATCAGCATTTCGCGCGTGCGGTACAGCAGACGGCGATCTGCCATGCTTAACAGCGGCGAGTTCATATTACCCAGAGTTGACCAAAGTACCTCGATACGCTGATGGTACCAACTGCACCAATCATTCTCCTGCGTGCTGTCTACCGAGCCCACACAGCCATGGCTGTCGATACGGTGCCAGGCCAGCATGCCGTCGACAATCTGCTCCATCAAGGCTTCCCAACGGGCCAAGGTTCGGGTTGGCGCCTCGACCGACACGCCACGCAGGCGTTCGATCAACAAAATCTCTTTGTAGGGTGCTTGCCGGGTGTAGACCACGCCAAATACCGTTGGCAGACGAATGTCCCCTTCTCGCGCCAACATGGATAATTTATAAGCTTCCTGCTGGGCAATACCCTCACAGACAAAGCTTTTCGCCATCAACGGGATCGCCTGATCCTGGCGATCGTACAGTGAATACAGATGGGCATAAGGCTGTTCGCTGACGCGTTCAAGACGACCGACGGACTCTCCCAGCACAATACTCAATTCGGCACGCAGCTGCTCCATGGGACGAAACCCTCCAGATTAAGGATAAGCATCTGTCATCATTGAACGGTGAGCGGAGAAATTCTTCAATGCAGATCAATAAAAGGGGGGATCAGGGAATTGAGATGGCCGGGGTCTCCGGCCAATAGACGGCTCAACGCTTGATGCAGTCCCGCACTCGTTGCAAATCTTCTGGGGTATCGACACCGACGCTCGGAATGGCTTGCGCCACCGCGACGTGGATCTTTTCGCCGTACCACAGCACACGCAGTTGCTCCAGCAGTTCAATCTGTTCCAGCTGGCTTGGTTGCCAACTGACATAGCGGCGGACAAAACCGGCACGGTAGGCATAAATGCCGATATGCCGCAGCAGGCTATTGCCAATACTCTCTTTTGACTGAGCAAAACGCTCACGATCCCAAGGGATGGTGGCGCGTGAGAAATAGAGCGCATAGCCTTGCGCATCCATCACCACCTTGACCGCATTCGGGTTGAAGGCTTCTTCTGCGGTTTCGATCGGCACCGCCAGCGTGGCCATTCCTGCGCTGCTGGCCGCCAGGTTTTCTGCCACCTGACGCACGATAACCGGCGGGATCATCGGCTCATCGCCTTGCACATTGACAATGATTTCATCATCGGCAAAACCACATTTCTCGATCACTTCCGCCAAGCGTTCGGTGCCGGAATGGTGGTCCGGGCTGGTCATGCAAACTTCACCGCCGGCAGCCTCGACCGCTTTGGCCACCTCAGGGTGATCGGTGGCGACAATCACGCGGGAAGCCCCTGATTCACGGGCTCGTTCCATCACATGCACCACCATCGGCTTACCGTGGATATCCGCCAACGGTTTACCCGGCAAGCGGGTGGACGCGTAACGCGCCGGGATGATAGCGATAAAACTCATGCGTGTTTCTCGTCCAGTGGGATGGTGCGCGCTTCGTTTTCCAGCAATACCGGAATACCATCACGCAGTGGGTAGGCCAGGCCGTCCAGCTTGCAGACCAGTTCCTGATGTTCTTTGTTGAAATAGAGCTTACCGTTGCAAACCGGGCAGGCAATGATTTCGAGTAAACGGTGATCCATGCTTCCTCCAGGGGAAGATATGCTAACTAGGGAAAGTGCGTGAGGATAGCATAACGCCATAGGGCCGGTTAATCACCGCCTGATTTGCTGAGACGGTTGCCGAACGGGAAATTTTTCTGCGGGGGTTGAATCACTCCATTCGCAGGCGTAGAATTTTTTGTGATTTACATCACAAAAAAATGAGAACCTGCAAATGATCAAACGTCTTCATAAAATCATCGCGCTGTTTGCCAACTACAGCAACTAACAAAGCTTAGGGCGAGGGGCGTTAGTTATTCTACTTCCCAGCCCTGCCCCCACTCTGCGGCCAACAGCGCCGGAACATCGCCCAGCGAAATCTGCCGCGCCCCGTGCCATTTCGCCGTACGGGTGATTGCCTGACGAATATCCTGACAACGCTGCTTACCCAGCTTGACCCCAGATTCAAGATGGAAACCGATCACTTCAAACACGCCCTGCTTGCGGTGCATTTTCGCATCTACCCGGCCAATCAGTTCGCCCCGCTGCAACAGCGGCAAGGTGAAATAGCCGTACTGGCGTTTTTCTTTTGGCGTGTAGCATTCCAGCCGATAGTCAAAGTTGAACAGTTCCAGCGCACGCCGCCGATCCCACACCACCGGATCAAAAGGAGACAGCAGGCAGGTTACCGTGGATTTCAACTTCCCTTGTTCTGCCAGCGCCAACTCGGCCGCCAGCGACTGATGGACATAAAATTCCCCTTCCAGCCCGTCGATAGCGATCTGGGAGATCTCTCCCTGCTGTAATAACGTCGCCAACAACGGTTTGGGGGCGACGCGTTTCAAGCGGTAATAATCTGCCAGCCATTCGGCTTTAAACACGCCGAGATAACGGCAACTGCGGGTGAGCATCTGTTGCTGCGCTGTCGCCTGAGATAAGGCATGCACATCATCATCCCACTGCGGCAATAAACGTTCGGTGAGATCGTAGACACGGTGAAAATTACGGCGTTCAGCCACCATCAACTTGCCAGAGGTAAACAGAATTTCCAGATGACGCTTTTCCGGCTTCCAATCCCACCAGCCGTTAGCGCCTTTCTTTTCGGCGCTAAAATCGGCCGAACGCACCGGCCCCTGCACCGCGATATGCTGTAGCAGTTCATCGATAGCCTGCTGGTGCTGTTGCACCCATTCCTGCGAGTATTTCCATCCCATCCCCTGCGGTTGCAGCATGCGGTGGCGTAACAGACCAAAGTCATCGATGGGAAGAAAGCAGGCTTCGTGCGCCCAGTACTCGAACAGTTTGCGGCTAGCCAAAGCCTGTTCCAGCCATTCTGGCCGATAATCGCCCAGGCGACTGAACAGCACCAGGTAAGGGCTGCGGGCCACCACGCTGATAGTGTCAATTTGCAGCAACCCCATACGATCGATGGCGGTAACCACATCATCGGGGCAGGCCTGGCGTTTGATTGGGGATAGCAGCCCTTGAGCGGCAAGATGAAGCGCGCGGGCAGAGGAAAGCGAAATAACGGGGATTGGCATCCTGATATCCAAGGGTCATTGAGCAATGGCCTGATGATAGAGGATCCTGGAGAAATTTTCTTCGCCAGTGCATGGGGTGGCGGCACCGGCACTGGCGAGGAAAGTTTGGGTCAGAACGCGATAACGTCTGCCGCTGACAGCCCGTGAGAGCTACGATAAATCGAGAACTCGACGTTCTGACCTTCGTTTAATGACTTGTTCTTGGTATTGGCGATAGCACGGCGGCTAACATAAATTTCGTCACTACCATCGACCGGTGAAATAAAACCATAGCCTTGAGCCTGATCAAACCATTTCACTTGGCCCATTTTTAGCATTGTATTCTTAAACATATTTTATATCCTTTCACTTGAGCATCCTTCACAACGTTATTTTTGTTATTGTGTGGACGCTACCAGCCCATCCTAAAGTTTCTCGTAACAAACCTCTCGTGAGCAAAAATTAAAAAACCCGCACTACGGCGGGCTGTTTGAACTTAATATCTTCCGCATAACTCAGCATAAACGCGTCATTATGGTTGTATTAAGCTCTCTATACGCTATTCCCTGTAAACTTACAGAGCAACAACGTTGGCGGCAGCCGGCCCGCGCGGGCTGTCCTGAATGGTATACTCAACACGCTGGCCTTCTGCCAGAGTCTTGAAACCTTCGGTCATGATTGCAGAGAAGTGTACGAATACATCTTTGCCGCCATCTTGTTGTTCAATGAAACCAAAACCTTTACTTTCGTTGAACCACTTAACCTGACCAGTCTTCTTAGACATTACTATTGCCTTTTAAATATTTACAAAAACCTGCCCTATGGCAATTTGGCCGTTTTTCAGAATCATTACTTATGGGAGGTACTTAGAAGGTTCGTCTTTGAAGCGGAATCAGATGATAACGTCTTGGGAGGAACTACTTAATCTATACTCGTACATAAATAGCGCTGCATCACAGGCCGGTATGCATTTACTCATAAACTCATCATCAAGACAAGAGGTTTATCACACTTTTTAGCTACATCCGCCCAGAACATTCCTATCACACTGATTTTAATAGTTTAAATTCCTCATATTTTTAGCTCATCAAAGGGGCATCTCGCTCATCACCCACCACTTGGGGTGATGCCTGCAAATGAGAGCCAACGCATAAAACACTAATATCGTTAGCCAATCGATAACAAATCACGAACCAACTGACTAGACTTGAGTCAAAAACACGGTGAGGTGTCATCCAGCCAGCACTATTGGCGGCCTAAACCGCATTTTTCAGATTTTATTGAGCTAAGGAGCTAGCAGTATGATCGACCAGCACTTCGTCTCGCCGAATGACATTCGCGCCAAATTTTCCCTGGCAATGTCGGCCATGTATCAACAAGAGGTGCCACTGTACGGTGACTTGATAGAACTGGTCGCTGAAACCAATCGGGAGGTGCTGAGTAAAGATTCAACCTTGGCACATGGGTTACAGATTACCGGTGAAATCGGTCGATTATCGATGGAGCGCCACGGCGCTATCCGCGTCGGCACGGCTGCTGAATTGCAAACTTTACGACGACTGTTTGCCGTCATGGGCATGTCTGCGGTGGGTTATTACGATCTGACCGCTGCTGGCGTCCCCGTCCACTCCACCGCCTTTCGTGCCGTACATGAAGCCGATCTGCAAGTCAGCCCGTTTCGCATCTTTACTTCGTTGCTACGGCTGGAACTGATTGAGAATGTGGCACTGCGCGAGCTGGCACAACGACTGCTGGATCGCCGCTGCATTTTTACCGAGCGGGCTTTGGAGTTGATAGCGTTACATGAAATCCAGGGCGGGCTGGATGCCGAGCAGGCGCAAGAATTCGTCGCCCAGGCGCTCGAAACCTTTCGTTGGCACCGTTTGGCCACCGTCAGCGCCAGTGAATATCAACAGTTGCACAATCAACATCGCCTGATCGCCGATATCGTCGCCTTCAAAGGGCCACATATCAACCATCTGACGCCAAGAACGCTGGATATCGATCGGGTACAGGCGGCAATGCCAGAACGCGGGATCCCGCCCAAAGCAGTGATCGAAGGCCCGCCTACGCGCCACTGCCCTATTCTGTTACGCCAGACCAGTTTCAAAGCGTTAGAGGAACAAGTCCTGTTTATCGAACCTGACGGTCATCAGGTTATGGGGCATCATACCGCGCGTTTCGGTGAGATTGAGCAACGGGGAGTCGCCCTGACCGCCAAAGGGCGTGCGCTTTACGATCGCCTGCTGCAGGCCGCCCAGGATGCATTACAGGTTCCAGCTACGGAAGATAATGCTCCACGCTATTACCAACTGCTGGCTGAACATTTCCAGGCCTTCCCGGATGATTACGATGCACTACGCGTGCAGCAATTAGCCTGGTTCCGCTATTTTCCTACCGAATGCGGGCTGGCAGCGAAAGACACCGTTGAGCAGAACAGCACGCTCGAACAGCTTATCGCACTGGACTACATCCGCTTCCAGCCGTTAGTGTATGAGGATTTCCTGCCGGTCAGCGCCGCCGGAATTTTTCAGTCTAATCTGGGGGGGAGCAGCCATGCGCAATACGCGGCGTCATCAAGCCGTACGGCGTTTGAACAGGCATTAGGGGCAGGCGTGATTGATGAATTGGCGCTTTATCAGCAAACGCAGCAGCGCTCACTGCAAGCTTGCGCGCAAGCCTTGGGCTTGCACACTTTGGAAGCTTAGATTATTTGATTAACTTCTGGATCCCTTGCAACAGTTGCTCGGCCTGCTCGGTGGGAAGTATCGCTTCAACCGGTAAATACCACCAGTCAGGCTGGGCAAAGGCACGGCATTTCACCGCATCCTTCTCGGTCATCAGCAACGTTTGGCCTTGGCTCGCCAATGCAGCTAACTGCCCGTGGTTGTATTCCTGGTGATCGGCAAAGGCCACCTCGCGCTCGACCTCAACTCCCAACTTTTCTAGCGTGGCGAAAAACCTTGGGGGATGTCCGATCCCTGCCATCGCCACCACGTGGGGCAATTCGATCGCCGGGCGGCGTTCACCGCTGGCGATATTCACCGCATCCTGGGCCTGGAGCTTCATGGCGATTTCCCCCTGCTGGGCAACTCCGCCATTTGCCACACAGGCATCCACCGTCTTTAAGCGGGATACACGCTCACGCATGGGGCCAGCGGGTAGCCACCAGCCATTGCCGAAGCGACGAACGCCATCGATCACCACCAGTTCAAAATCACGCTGTAAAGCGTAGTGCTGGAGGCCATCGTCGGTGATGATCAAATCAAGCTCGCCCTGATTCAACAAGGCTTGCACCGCTTCGGCGCGCTTTGGCGAAATAGCCACCGGCGCCCCGGTACGCTGATAGATCAGCACGGGTTCATCACCGGCCTGCCGGGTGGTAGTCTGAGCATCCAGCACCAGCGGATAGACCGCCGATTTGCCGCCGTAACCTCTGGAAACCACGCCGACCCGGTAGCCACGCTGTTGCAGCTGTTCAACCAACCAGATCACCATCGGTGTTTTACCGTTGCCACCCGCAGTGAGGTTCCCCACGATAACCACCGGTACCGGCGCACGCCAACTCTTGCGCAAGCCACAGCGGTAGCTAAGGCGGATCAGGCCGCTCACCAGGCCATACAGCCAGGAGAGCGGCAACAGCAGCAGGTAAACCAGTGAACTACCGGACCAGATGCGCTCTATCATTACTGACCAAACTGCATGCGGTGAAGTTGTGCGTAAGCCCCTTTCTGCTCGATCAACTCGGCATGCTGGCCACGTTCAACGATACGCCCATCTTCAACCACCAGGATCTCATCGGCTTTCTCGATAGTCGACAGACGGTGGGCAATCACCAATGAGGTACGGTTTTTCTGCAGTTCGTCCAAGGCCGCCTGGATCGCACGCTCGGATTCGGTATCCAGCGCGGAGGTGGCTTCATCCAGGATCAGGATTGGGCAATCTCGCAGCAAGGCACGAGCGATAGCAATACGCTGACGCTGACCACCGGAAAGCATCACGCCGTTCTCACCGATCACCGTATCCAGACCATGCTCCATTTTATCAATGAAGTCGGTGGCATAGGCCATACGCGCCGCTTTCTCAATCTCTTCGCGGCTGTAGCGCTCTTCACGAGCATAGGCAATGTTGTTGGCAATGGTGTCATTGAACAGGTGGACGTTCTGTGAGACCAGGGCAACCTGATCGCGCAGCGAGGCCAGGGTATATTCCCTCAGGTCGTGGCCATCCATCAGGATCTGCCCTTCCTGCACGTCGTAGAAGCGCGTCAACAGGTTGGCAATCGTCGATTTACCCGAACCAGAACGGCCAACCAACGCCACCGTTTTACCTTCTGAAATGCTCAGATTGATATCACGCAGCGCTGGGATCTCGCGCCCCGGATAGGCAAAGGTCACATTACGGAATTCGATATCACCTTTGGCACGTTCAACCTGGCGGGTACCGGTATCCTTTTCCTGTTCCAAATCCAGGATCGAGAACAACGTCTGGCAAGCCGCCATCCCGCGCTGGAACTGGGCATTCACGTTGGTCAAGGATTTCAGTGGGCGCATCAAGGCAATCATGGCGGAGAACACCACGGTAATGGTACCGGCTGTCAGCGTATCCATCACGCTAGGGAAGCTTGCTGCAAACAGCACAAACGCCAATGCCAATGAGGCGATCAACTGAATAATAGGATCGGCAATAGAAGAAGCCGAAACCAGCTTCATCCCCTGCTGGCGCATGCGGTTACTGACGGTGTTGAAGCGCTCGGTTTCCACTTGTTGGCCACCAAAGATCAGCACTTCTTTATGCCCTTTCAGCATCTGTTCTGCACTGGTCGTCACCTGCCCCATGGTGTTTTGCATATTTTTACTGATATTGCGGAAACGTTTGGAGACCAGGCGGATCGCGAAGGAGACGATCGGTGCCAGTACTATCAGGATCAGCGAGAGCTGCCAGCTGTAATAAAACATCATGATGAACAGGCCGATGATCGAGGCCCCTTCACGCACCACGGTAACCAATGCGCTGGAAGAGGATGAAGCTACCTGTTCCGAGTCGTAGGTAATACGTGACAGCAGAGTTCCTGTCGATTGCTGGTCAAAAAAGGCCACCGGCATTCGCATCATATGGCCGAACAGACGACGGCGCATCTGCATCACCACCATGCCAGACACCCAGGAAATACAATAGCTGGAGACATAGCTGGTGATGCCACGCATCAGCATCAGGCCAATCACGACCAGCGGCATCCAATGCAAGACTCGGCTATCGGCTTTACCAAAGTCGTCTAATAACGGTTTGAGCAGGGACAGCATTAACGTATCCCCCGCTGCGTTTAAAACCAGCGCAATGGCGGCGACCACCAACCCGGTTTTAAAAGGTGTGATCATCGGCCAGAGGCGGCGGAACGTCTGCCAGGTGGACAGATCTTTATCATTCATCATGCAAATACCAGCATCGGAAGAAATAGCGGCCCATTCTACTCATTATCCCCCTCAACGCCAAACCGCTGATGATACCAACGTGGATTTAGTTGTTCGCGAAAGCCTTTAACTTGCCAATCATGACGATAAAAAAACACGCTGAGCTGCCCTGAGCGGGCCGTATCACGCCAGGGAATGTGATTTTCCCGATAGCGTTTGACTATTTTTGCTGCCGGTAACCGCCAAGCGTTATAGCGGGATGCCGAGGCAAACGCCAGCTCGGGGGCAACGGCACGCAAAAATGGCGGCGTTGAAGATGTCTTGCTGCCATGATGAGGCACCTGAAGGATAGTGCTAGGTAAATTCGCACGTTGTTTCAGCAACGCCTGCTCGGCCCGGCGTTCAATATCACCCGTCAGCAACAGGCTGAACTTGCCGTCATCGACGCGCACTACGCAGGAATCATCGTTAGCGGCATAATCCACCCGTGCAGGTGGCCACAACACCTGAAAGTTTAGCTCTCGCCACACCCACCGTTGCCCTTGTACGCAAGGCAGGTGGCCTACGTTAACTATCGGCGTACGCACGCTGGCCTGTGGAAATGCGGCTGCCAATATCGACAAGCCGCCGATATGATCCAGATGGCTATGGCTGATAACGATTTGCTCCAGCGAGATCTGCCGCCAGCGCAGGAATGGCAAAATGTTGCGCTCTGCCGCGCTAGAGGCTTGCCAGCGGTTACCCGTATCAAAGATGACGGCCTTTCCTTCCCGCTCGATTACCACCGCTAGGCCGTGCCCTACGTCGAGCATATCGATCCGCCAGCGATAATCTGGCGATCTTTCCCGCCAGAACAGGCAACTTAACACCACAACGGCGCAACCGACAGGAAAGTGATACCACCAGCGAAAACGCCAGCAAACCACGGCTAACCACCCTAGGGCGCTAAATTGCAGCAAGGCAGCCCCAACCTGTAGCCACCCTTGCTCGAGCCCGGGAAGCGGCCATAAGGCCCAACTGACGGTAAGATCGGCCAATTGCCAACACCATCGACTTACCGGCGGAATAAAAAACAGCATCAGTGCTAACAATATCAACGGAACCGACAGCAGAGAAACGATCGGTACCGCCCAAAGGTTGGCGGGTAACGATGTCCAGCTCAAGCCATGAAACAGGCCAAATTGTAGCGGCATCAGCAACAGCGTCATCCCTAGTTGCATGTGTAGCCAACGCAGAGGTGCCCACCCCCAAAAAGTGCTGAAGCGCCTGGGCAACGGCGCCCATTCGAACCAAAAGATTAAGGCCGCAACCGCCAGGGCAGAGAGCCAGAAGCTGTCCGAAAGCACTGACATAGGATCGCACAGCAACAGCAGGCTGATACACCACAGCCAGATTTGCCAGGAAGTGCAGGAAACTCCTTTGAGGCGCAACCAGAGCCATAGAGACAAGGCAATAAAGGCCCTCATTGCCGGAGGTTGTCCACCTGCCAGCCACACATAGCACAGCGCCATCAACCAACTGACGATCAGCGGCAAACGGTAGCCAATGTAACGCGCGGGCAATAAAAACTGCACGCCACGCGCCAGCCCCCACGCAAAGGCGGCGGCCAGGGAAATATGCAGGCCAGAAATCGCCATCAGGTGAGCCACGCCGGTTTTCATCAGTTGCCCACGCAGTTCATTACTCATCAGCGTCCGTTCGCCAAACGCCAGCGCCAGCAACACCGGGCGTTGCGTCAGCGGTATGAGCGCTCGATCCCTCTGTTTGACGATCAATTGGCGCCAGTTGCAGCCCTTATCCAGTGCCGTTGCGGAACGAACAAAGCCACGCAACGGTTGCCGATTAGCAATGGCCCAACGCTGCCCGTCAAAGCCCCCTTCATTCAGGCTGCTGTGTACCGGGCGAAAGCGAACCTTCATCGCCCAACGTTGCCCCGCACAGGGCTTTTCGCCGCGCCAGTTTGCCGTAAAGGACAATGCAGGCACCAGCCAGCGCCCGCTAACCTGCTCAATACGCAGTTGCACCTGTGGCGTTTCAACCCCGTCCAACCGAATGCTACGCACGGAAGCAATCACGGCTTTATCACCGCTGGTCGTCAACGTTGCGATTTGTTGCATCAACAGGCTGGCACTGCCGGTGGCGTAGATAAAACCCAGCAGGCAGCAGCACAGTGCCTGGCGCCATGGATTCGGTTTATATCGCCATAGCCACAAAGCCGCAACGGCTAGCCCCATCAATAAAGGCCACGACGGTAAGTGGGGCAAAAACAGTATTGGCAGCATCCCCATCACCAAAGCGATGGCGGCCCTATCCAGTGAGATCCTGATTTCCGCGCTCCTTGCCAAGTTTATCCTGCAACAAATGTGACTTCTCAGACGGATAACCGCCAGTTGCAGGTTGCTACTCAGGAAAGCAGTTCGTAAACAATCTGTTGGCTATTTGGCATTTGCAGGAAAGGTTGCGTAGCAGAACGCAAATTTTGCCAGGTATGGGGGGGTTAGTAGGCGAAAAAAAACGGCACCCTAAGGCACCGTTTTATATTCTTTACAAGCAACAACACTATGGGTGGTCAGCGACTAGCCATAGATATTGGCACGGTCACGTAACTCTTTACCTGGCTTGAAGTGAGGAACGTACTTGCCGTCCAACTCAACTTTATCACCCGTTTTAGGGTTACGGCCGACGCGCGGAGCACGGTAGTGAAGAGAAAAACTGCCGAATCCGCGGATCTCGATGCGCTCACCCTCGGCTAGCGTAGCTGCCATGTGTTCGAGCATCTCTTTCACTGCATCCTCAACGGCCTTCGCCGGAATATGAGATTGCTGGCCAGCAAGTCTTTCAATAAGTTCAGACTTGGTCATAGTTCCTCCAAGCTTTGCAGCTAAACTACCGTATCGGGGCGGTCAGAAACCGCCCCCCGTCATTACTCGCCTTTAGCCGCTTTGAAGGCTTCAGCCATAGCGTTAGAGAAGTTGCTTTCTTCCGGCTTGGTGTTGTTAACCGTAGCGATTGCATCTTTCTCGTCAGCTTCGTCCTTCGCACGGACGGACAGGCTTACAACGCGGTTCTTACGGTCAACGCCAGTGAATTTAGCTTCAACTTCGTCACCAACGTTCAGAACCAGAGTTGCGTCTTCAATACGGTCGCGAGAGGCTTCAGAAGCACGCAGGTAACCTTCTACGCCGCCTGCTAATTCAACTGTAGCACCTTTGGCGTCAACTGCAGTGACTTTACCAGTAACAATAGTACCTTTCTTGTTCATAGACAGGTAGTTATTGAACGGATCTTCAGCCAGTTGCTTCACGCCCAGGGAGATACGCTCGCGCTCTGCGTCAACTTGCAGAACCACAGCTGCGATTTCGTCGCCTTTCTTGTATTCACGAACTGCTTCTTCGCCTGCAACGTTCCAGGAGATGTCAGACAGGTGAACCAGGCCGTCGATGCCGCCGTCCAGGCCGATGAAGATACCGAAGTCAGTGATAGACTTGATTTTACCTTCAACGCGGTCGCCCTTGTTGTGGGTTTCTGCGAACTGCTGCCATGGGTTGTTTTTGCACTGCTTCAGGCCCAGGGAGATACGACGACGCTCTTCATCGATGTCCAGAACCATCACTTCCACTACATCGCCCACGTTAACAACTTTGGACGGATGGATGTTTTTGTTGGTCCAATCCATTTCAGAAACGTGTACCAGACCTTCAACGCCTTCTTCGATTTCCACGAAGCAGCCGTAATCAGTCAGGTTGGTAACACGACCAGTCAGCTTGGTGCCTTCTGGGTAGCGTTTAGCGATAGCAACCCATGGATCTTCGCCCAGTTGCTTCAGGCCCAGAGATACACGAGTACGCTCGCGGTCGAACTTCAGCACCTTAACAGTGATTTCGTCGCCCACGTTGACAATTTCGCTTGGGTGCTTAACGCGTTTCCAAGCCATGTCAGTGATGTGCAGCAGGCCGTCAACGCCGCCCAGATCCACGAATGCACCGTAGTCAGTGAGGTTCTTAACGATACCTTTAACTTCCATGCCTTCCTGCAGGTTTTCCAGCAGTTGATCGCGCTCTGCGCTGTTTTCGGATTCGATTACTGCACGACGAGAAACAACAACGTTGTTGCGCTTCTGATCCAGCTTGATGACTTTGAACTCAAGCTCTTTGCCTTCCAGGTGCAGAGTGTCGCGAACTGGACGCACGTCAACCAGGGAACCTGGCAGGAACGCACGAATACCGTTCAGCTCTACAGTGAAGCCACCCTTAACTTTGCCGTTGATAACACCGACGACAGTTTCAGCTTCTTCGTAAGCTTTTTCCAGCGTGATCCAAGCTTCGTGACGCTTAGCTTTCTCACGGGACAGCAGAGTTTCACCGAAGCCATCTTCAACAGCGTCCAGCGCAACGTCAACTTCGTCACCAACCTGGATTTCCAGCTCGCCCTGGGCGTTTTTGAATTGCTCAGCCGGGATGGCAGATTCAGATTTCAGACCGGCGTCAACCAGTACGACATCTTTATCGATAGCAACAACAACACCACGAACGATGGAACCCGGACGGGTTTCGATTGTTTTCAGGGATTCTTCAAAGAGTTGAGCGAAAGATTCAGTCATGTTTAATCTTCAGGGTTCTATAGTTTAACGTCCATTTAGCGTCCCGCCGAATGGGGTTGTTTCACATACCTTGCCATTGGCTTCCTGCCGACAAGGTTTAGGTTACAGGGGTAAAATTTTACCCGATATATTCAGTTACTGCTATGCAGTACGATGACAAATATAACAAAAAGCTAAAAACGCCGCCGCGCTTATTGCTGCGGCAACGCCAAAACTTCATGTGCATATGCCAACGCCCGCTGGATCACTTCCTCGATCGACATGCTGGTAGAATCCAACACGAGGGCATCGAGAGCCGGTACCAGTGGCGCAATAGCCCGATTACGGTCACGGTCATCCCGTTCCTTTATCTCGGCTAAAAGACGTTCAAAGTTAACATTAAAGCCCTTTTCCTGCAACTGTAGCATGCGACGATGAGCACGCTCTTCGGAACTGGCGTCAAGGAAAATTTTAACCGGCGCATCCGGGAACACCACCGTGCCCATATCACGGCCATCGGCGATCAGGCCCGGAGCCTCGCGGAATGCGCGTTGGCGGCGCAGCAGCGCCTCACGAACTCGTGGGAATGCGGCCGTTTGCGAAGCCGTATTGCCAACGGTTTCGGTGCGGATCTCATTACTGACGTCCTCACCTTCCAAAATAACCTGCAGCTTGCCGTCCTGAGCAACAAAGCGGACGTCGAGATGGGCGGCCAAGGGGACTAACGCCTCTTCAGAGGTGATATCCACCTGATGGTGCAACGCTGCCAGGGCCAGGACGCGATAAATCGCGCCGGAGTCCAGCAAACGCCAACCAAGGGATTCTGCCAGCGCTTTGCACAGCGTGCCTTTGCCTGCACCACTTGGTCCATCAACGGTTATCACCGGAACTGTAGCCGTCATTTCTCTCTCCTTCAGGTAGGAACCTCACAGGAACACGCCCTGCTGTCTGCCCAATTAGGAGCAGATTCGGGGGCGTATTATACGCGCCTGTGGAGTTTACTGTTACCGCGAACTGTCTGATTGCCGAAAAGATGGGCACCAATGCGCAAAAAAGGCCTCAAACGAGGCCCATTGATAACGAATATAGAGAAGATTAGGCCAACTGGCTGATACGCGCCAACTGCTCAAAATAGTCTGGGAAGGTCTTGGCGGTACACTTCGGATCAAGAATGGTCACCGGCGTATCGGACAGCGCCACCAGCGAGAAACACATCGCCATGCGGTGATCGTTGTAGGTACCAATCTCGGCAAACTGCAGCTTGCTTGGCGGTACGACGTGAATGTAATCCTCACCTTCATCGACCTCTGCACCCACTTTGCGCAGTTCTGTTGCCATCGCCGCCAAACGGTCGGTTTCTTTTACCCGCCAGTTGTAGATATTGCGGATGGTGGTCGGCCCGGTCGCGAACAGCGCGGTGGTGGCAATGGTCATCGCCGCATCTGGAATGTGGTTCATGTCCATATCGATGCCTTTCAACTCACCGCGGCTACACTCGATAAAGTCATCGCCCCAGGTGATGCGCGCGCCCATTTTTTCCAGCACATCGGCAAATTTGGTATCGCCTTGCACGCTTTTCTTACCGATACCGGTGACACGCACGGTGCCGCCCTTAATCGCGGCAGCAGCCAGGAAATAGGATGCCGAAGAGGCATCACCCTCCACCAGATAGTCGCCTGGCGAACGGTAAGTCTGCTGCCCACGGATATGGAACACGCGATAGTTGTCGTGCGTGACTTCAACGCCGAAAGTACTCATCAGGTGCAGGGTAATATCGATATAAGGTTTGGAAACCAGCTCACCCAAAATATGGATAGCGGTGTCTTGGGCCGCCAACGGTGCCATCATCAGCAAGGCAGTAAGGAACTGGCTGGATACGCTGCCGTCAACGCTGACGTCGCCGCCGCGGAAACCGCCACGCAGACGCACAGGTGGATAATCGGTTTGTTCAAGGTAATCGATTTGCGCTCCGCCCTGGCGTAAGGCATCTACCAGATGGCCGATCGGGCGCTCTTTCATGCGTGGTTCGCCGGTCAACACCACGTCGCCCTCACCCAGGCACAGTGCCGCCGCTAATGGACGCATTGCCGTACCGGCATTACCGAGGAACAGCTCCAACGGCTGCGTGGCGACCAACGGGCCAGCGTTACCCTCAACGGAACAGGTGGTGCGATCGTCGGAGAGTTGGTAACTCACCCCCAGCGCTTGCAAGGCATTCAGCATATGACGCACGTCGTCGCTGTCCAGCAGGTTGGTCAGCCGGGTTGTTCCCCGCGCCAGCGCAGCCAGTAGCAAAGCCCGATTGGATACGCTCTTGGAGCCGGGTAAGTTGACGGTGCCATCGACCAAAGCAACCGGTTGTAACGTCAGGGAATCCACCATGTGAACAAAACTCTCCAGAATCTGATAAACGAAACGGCCCCGGGATAATGCCGGAGCCGCTTTAATGCAAAAGGACAACAGCGGTACGACCGCCCGTTCAATGCGGGCGGTGGCAATCAACCATGGCGGCGTTCAAAATCGACCATAAAGTCGGTCAGGGTCTTCACGCCCGCCAGCGGCATCGCATTATAGATGGAAGCACGCATGCCGCCTACTACGCGGTGGCCCTTCAGTGCCTGCAGGCCAATGGCTTCTGCTTCGCTCAGGAACACTTTATCCAGCGCAGGATCGGCAAGCTGGAATGGAACGTTCATCCAGGAGCGGTTGGCAATGGCCACGCGGCTACGGTAGAAGTCCGACTGATCGATAGTGCTATACAGCAACTCGGCCTTGGCCTGGTTGCGCTTTTGCATTTCCACCAGGCCGCCCTGCTCTTTCAGCCATTTGAAGACCAGGCCAGACAGATACCAGGCGAAGGTTGGCGGCGTATTGAACATCGAGTCATTTTCTGCCAACACGGTGTAATCCAGGATCGACGGGACTTCACGACGTGCTTTACCCAGCAGGTCATCACGCACGATCACCAGCGTCAGGCCAGCGGGACCAATGTTTTTCTGTGCGCCCGCATAGATAACGCCGAAACGGCTGACATCCAACGGACGGGAAAGGATGGTCGAAGAGTAATCGCCAATCACCACTTTATCGCCAAAGTCTGGCGTTTCATCAATCGCCACGCCGTCGATGGTTTCGTTCGGGCAATAGTGGACGTAAGCCGCGTTATCGCTCAGCTGCCACTCTTTCATTGGCTTGATGCCGCTTAAGCCATCAACGGTGGTTTTAACGTCGATCACGCTTGGCTGGCAGTATTTTTCCGCTTCGGTGATAGCACTGTGCGCCCAGTAACCGCCATCGATATAGTCGGCAGTGGTGTTATCTCCCAACAGGTTCAGTGGCAACGCGGCGAATTGCGCACGGGCACCGCCGTGGCAGAACAGCACTTTATAGTTGGCGGGGACTTTCAGCAGATCGCGCAGATCCTGTTCGGACTGTTCGGCGACGGCGATGAATTCTTTACTGCGATGGCTGATTTCCATCACCGAAGTGCCAAGACCGTGCCAGTTGCACAGCTCTTGTTCCGCACGACGCAACACTTCAACCGGCAGCATCGCCGGGCCTGAGCTAAAATTATAAACCTGAGTCATTTCCCCTCACCACATTCACTGTGCGCCGTAAAAACCGGCTTTCGACATATGCCCGAAGTTAACGCTGATGTTAACCAACTCTATCGGTTTTATCACTCACGTAACCCGGCTGCAATGCTTATTGTTCCAAGGGTGGGAAACTGGCGAGGCCGCAAATAACAGGCTCTGCGGCCTCAGAGTTTATTTGTGCCATAAAACGCTGTGACACTGGCGTATTCAGCGGGTTAACGCGGGTTTTTGTGCTGTATTCAGCTGACCCGGCTATGGGACAGGGCTGCGATCCATTTACGGTTGCCACAGCGTGGGCAGTCGTGTTCCGGTGATGGCGTCAAGGTGGAGATCAGGCTACACATGCCGCAGGCGTAATCCCCCTCCACATCAATCTCAACCACGCTTTTGACGCATTTTGCCGGTAATACTGGTAACCCGGGCCGTACCTGCTCATCCGGGTAAAAATACACCGATATGGTACCGTTCACCTCAAGAATGCCCAATCTCACCTGCCCAAGGTGCTCAACACCGGCCTGACGGAGTTCCATAAAGAACTCATCATGAGTGATATTTTCCCGGCACAGGATGTCCCAATCGAACAGCCCCTCACTGACCAGAATCAACGGTTCACCCTCCATCCAGGTCTGGAGTTTTTGAAAGCGATCCATCAGCCAGGTGGAAAAGCGATACATCACCATGATGGAAACAAACACCATCAGCACCGGTAGCAAAGGAACATCGTGATAAAACGCAACGTCACCAGCGGCGGACCCCAGAGTCAGGATGATCAGCACTTCAAACAGCGACATTTGGCGTACGCCACGCCGCCCGGTCATTTTTAAAAAGATAAATACCAGCAAAAAAGTGAACAGGCAGCGTAGCGCCACCTCGGCCAGGAACTCTGGCGTGGTCTCGTCAAATGCCATTCTTTGGATATCAAATGCCTGCATGAAATCATTCCTGTGAAAAGTGATTTCCTACAGCATAGTCTGGGCGGGGAAAATGGGGGCATTACGCCCCCACTTGAGTCAGGAATCAATACTGATTAAACATCGCCTGGATCTGTTTGGCGTCTTTGGTTTGGGTTAATGCCAGCTGTAGCAGAATTCTCGCTTTTTGCGGATTCAGCGTTCCGGCTGCCACAAAACCGAGTTTAGTATCATCCACTTCCGCATCTTCGGTGGTGGAACCGGTAGGCACGCGGGAGGAACGCACTACCGCCACGCCGTTATGGGCCCCCGTGGCCAGCGTATCAAACACGGTTTTATACAGGTTGCCGTTACCCACCCCGGCGCTGACGATCCCTTGATAACCTTCGGCGATCAACGCCTTGGCTGGTGCATCGGACGCGTTGGCATAGTTATAGATAATACCAACCGTCGGCAGCGTACTCATCTGGTCGACGTTAAACGGCGTTTCGCTGGTGTGCTTGCGCTGTGGCGAACGTTGGTAGTCAATTTTGCCGTTGTGGATGTATCCCAACGGGCCAAAATTAGGTGACTGGAAGGTCTGTACGCCGGTGGTATTGGTTTTGGTCACGTCGCGGCCATCGAGCACCGTATCATTCATCACCACCAGCACGCCACGCTTGGCCGATTGAGGGTCTGCGGCTGTGACAACTGCGTTATACAAGTTAAATGGGCCATCGGCACTCATGGCCGTTGCCGGGCGCATCGCCCCCACGATCACTACCGGCTTATCGCATTTGACGGTGAGATCCAGGAAATAGGCGGTCTCCTCCAGCGTGTCGGTACCGTGAGTGATCACGAAACCATCGGTTTTGGCACAGTCCGCATTAATTTTCTTGACCAGCTTGAGCCAGACTTCGTCATTCATATCCTGCGAACCGATGTTGACCACCTGCTCGCCCTGCACGTTGGCAACTTTTTTCAACTCCGGCACCGCATCCACCAACGCCTCTACACCCAGTTTACCCGCAGTGTAGTTAGACTTGGTGGCCGAGTCGCCGCCGCCAGCGATAGTACCGCCGGTGGCCAGCAAGGTGATATTAGGTAACGCCAGTGCCGAACCACAAACCCCGGACAACAGTAGTGCCAATACGCTAAGTTTCACTGATTTCATTACGTTTCTCCGTTATTGATAACCCGCTGAATTATCGTCTTTATCCACATAATTACTGTGACATCTGATCGGCTTTCGGAATACGTGGAGCTTGAGAACAAAACCCCGTATCATTGCGCGTTTTTAGTACGCCATATAAGTGAAGACAATGACGCAAACTTTTATTCCTGGCAAAGACGCTGCGCTGGAAGACTCCATCGCCCGTTTTCAGCAGAAATTAACCGATCTGGGTTTCAATATCGAAGAAGCCTCCTGGCTGAATCCGGTGCCACACGTCTGGTCAGTGCATATCCGCGATCGCGATTGCCCGCTGTGCTTCACCAACGGTAAGGGCGCCAGCAAGAAGGCCGCGCTGGCTTCCGCGCTGGGCGAGTATTTCGAGCGCCTGTCGACCAACTATTTCTTCGCCGATTTCTATTTGGGCCAACAGATTGCCGAAGGCGATTTCGTTCACTATCCCAATGAGAAATGGTTCCCGATCCCGGCTGACAACTCACTGCCAAAAGGCATCCTGGATGAGCGCACGCACGCCTTCTATGATCCGGAGCAGGAACTGACAGCCGGCGATCTGATCGATCTGCAGTCTGGCAATAGCGATCGTGGCATCTGCGCCCTGCCATTTACCCGCCAGTCGGATCAGCAGACCGTTTATATTCCGATGAACATCATCGGTAACCTGTATGTGTCCAACGGCATGTCCGCTGGCAATACCGCCAACGAAGCGCGGGTTCAGGGCCTCTCCGAAGTGTTCGAGCGCTATGTAAAAAACCGCATCATCGCCGAGTCCATCAGCCTGCCGGAAATCCCGAGTGAAGTGCTGAACCGCTATCCTGACGTGGTTGAGGCGATCGCCAAGCTGGAGGCCGAAGGCTTCCCGATCCTCTCTTATGATGCCTCGCTAGGCGGCAACTACCCGGTGATCTGCGTGGTGTTGTTCAACCCCGCCAACGGCACCTGCTTTGCCTCCTTTGGTGCTCACCCTGATTTCGGGGTCGCACTGGAGCGTACCGTTACCGAGCTGCTGCAAGGCCGCGGCTTGAAAGATCTGGATGTGTTTACCGCCCCGACCTTCGATGACGAAGAAGTGGCCGAGCACGCCAACCTGGAAACTCACTTCATCGATTCCAGCGGTTTGATCTCCTGGGATCTGTTCAAACAGGATGCCGACTATCCGTTTGTCGACTGGAGTTTCAGCGGCAGCACGCAGGAGGAGTTCGCCACCCTGATGAGCATCTTTAATAAAGAAGATGCCGAAGTGTATATCGCCGATTACGAGCACCTGGACGTGTACGCCTGCCGCATCATCGTTCCGGGGATGTCCGACATCTATCCGGCAGAGGATCTGCTGCTGGCAAACAACAGTATGGGCGCACACCTGCGTGAAACCCTGCTGCAACTGCCGGGCAGCGAATGGGAGCCGGAAGAGTACCTGGCTCTGATCCAGCAGTTGGATGATGAAGGGCTGGACGATTTCACCCGCGTACGTGAATTGCTGGGCATTGCCTCAGGTAAAGACAACGCCTGGTACACCCTGCGTGTTGGCGAACTGAAATCCATGCTGGCATTGGCCGGTGGCGATCTCGAGCAGGCACTGATCTGGGCCGAGTGGACGCAGGAGTTCAACGCCTCGCTGTTTACCCCGGAGCGCAGTAACTACTACCGTTGCCTACAGACGCTGCTGCTGTTGGCGTTGGAGCCAGAACGCGACCCAGCCCAATATCACACGGCCTTCGTGAAGATGTATGGTCAGGATGCGGTTGATGCGGCCTCTGCGGCCATGAGCGGTGAAGAGCGCTTCAACGGCCTGTTTGCCATCGACAGTGAATTGAAAGCCCTGCCGGCCCACCAAGCGCTGTTGGCGGCTTACGAAAAGCTGCAAACCGCTAAACGCCGTCACTGGGCGCAGGCATAAGCCTGATTGCTGAGTTTGGCCGTAGGGGCGCCGCATGCAGCGCCCTTATGTTGTGAGCCAATGTAGTTGGTCATAAATTGGATTGATACGCCGGTAGAACCTTACCGGCGTTACTCCCAAAGAAGCAGCCTTGATTCGGTTGCCGATCAAAAAACAGGCAAACCCTAGCGTTGAATGTTTTTATCAAAAGCGCACTTATCAGCCAACAGGATAATTAAATCGCCAATTGTTACGCCGGTGTGAAATATTAATTAACCATCAATTAATGCTTATTCATCAAAAAGCGACAATAAGTACAAAAACTTAACCCTTCCCAGCCCAAAACGCCGTTAACTTCAAAATTTTTTGTAAACATTAAAAAATATTTTTTACATAAATATCAATAACATAACTCAATAAACCCTACTGATTTTGCGGTTTTAAGCCGTTTTACTTCCGCGCGTTATGATCCAAGTCAATTTTTACCCTATACTGCTTTGCTAGTATCTCAGTGTGTTGTAATAACCCTTAAGAGCGAGAGTTAGTGTGAGAGCTGACAACCCCTTCGATATGCTGTTACCTGCCGCGATGGCGAAAGTTGCCGAGGATGCGGGGGTGTATAAAGCCACCAAGCATCCGCTGACGACTTTTTATTTAGCGATCACCGCAGGTGTGTTCATTTCTATCGCCTTTGTTTTTTATATCACAGCGACCACCGGCACCGCCGCCATTCCTTTCGGCCTCGCCAAGCTGGTGGGTGGTATCTGCTTCTCCATGGGGTTAATGCTGGTCGTCGTCTGCGGGGCGGACCTGTTTACCTCCACCGTACTGACCGTGATTGCCAAAGCCAGCGGGCGTATTACCTGGGGGCAACTGGCCCTTAACTGGTTAAACGTCTATATTGGCAACCTGATTGGTGCCTTGTTCTTCGTTGCTCTTATCTGGTTCTCAGGCGAGTATATGGCAGCCAATGGCCTGTGGGGTTTGAACGTATTGCAAACCGCCGACCATAAACTGCACCACACCTTTATCGAAGCCGTCTGTCTGGGCATCCTGGCTAACCTGATGGTTTGCCTGGCAGTCTGGATGAGCTACTCCGGCCGCAGCCTGATGGACAAGATGTTCGCCATGATCCTGCCGGTAGCCATGTTCGTTGCCAGCGGCTTTGAGCACAGTATCGCCAACATGTTTATGATCCCTATGGGTATAGTGGTTAAGCATTTTGCCACGCCAGAGTTTTGGCAAGCCGTGGGGGCAGCACCCGAGCAATTCGCTCATCTGACCGTAAGCAACTTTATCATCGACAACCTGATCCCCGTCACCATCGGTAACATCATTGGCGGTGGTCTACTGGTTGGGTTGACTTACTGGGTAATTTATCTGCGTGGCGGCAAACAGAATCACTAATCTGTTGGCTGGCACGGCGCCGGGTTTACAAAGAAATCCACATTAGAAGGTAGGTGTATAATGACCGAACTTAACGAGAAGTTAGCGACCGCTTGGCAAGGTTTTAGCGAAGGTGACTGGCAGAAAGAAGTCAACGTACGTGACTTCATCCAGAAAAACTACACTCCTTACGAGGGTGATGAATCCTTCCTGGCTGGCGCAAGTCAAGCCACTACCACTCTGTGGGACAAGGTTATGGAAGGGATCAAACTGGAAAACCGCACCCATGCGCCAGTTGATTTCGATACCAACGTCGTCTCCACCGTGACTTCTCATGATGCGGGCTATATCAACAAAGATCTGGAAACCATCGTTGGTTTGCAGACCGATGCTCCTCTGAAACGCGCGCTGATCCCATTCGGCGGCATCAAGATGGTTGAAGGTTCATGCAAGGTTTATGGCCGTGAACTGGATCCACAAGTGAAGAAAGTGTTCACCGAATACCGCAAAACCCACAACCAGGGCGTATTCGACGTTTACACCAAAGACATCCTGAACTGCCGTAAGTCTGGCGTGTTGACCGGTCTGCCAGATGCGTATGGCCGTGGCCGTATCATCGGTGACTACCGTCGCGTTGCATTGTACGGTATCGACTTCCTGATGGCCGACAAGCTGAACCAGTTCAAGTCTCTGCAGACCCGTCTGGAAAATGGCGAAGATCTGGAAATGACCATCCAGCTGCGCGAAGAAATTGCTGAACAGCACCGTGCCCTGGCTCAGATTAAAGAAATGGCCGCCAAATACGGCTACGACATTTCTGGCCCAGCCAGCACCGCTCAAGAAGCCGTACAGTGGACCTACTTCGGCTACCTGGCCGCGGTGAAATCCCAGAACGGTGCAGCCATGTCCTTCGGCCGCGTATCTACCTTCCTGGACGTGTTCATTGAGCGCGATATCAAGGCCGGTAAACTGACCGAACTGCAGGCGCAAGAACTGATCGACCACCTGGTCATGAAACTGCGTATGGTTCGCTTCCTGCGTACTCCTGAGTATGATGAGCTGTTCTCTGGTGACCCAATCTGGGCAACAGAATCCCTGGCTGGTATGGGTGTTGATGGTCGTACGCTGGTAACCAAAAACAGCTTCCGCTTCCTGAACACGCTGTACACCATGGGGCCATCTCCAGAACCAAACATGACCATCCTGTGGTCTGAAAAACTGCCGTTGAACTTCAAAAAATACGCCGCGAAAGTGTCTATCGACACCTCCTCCGTACAGTATGAAAACGACGACCTGATGCGCCCAGACTTCAACAACGATGACTATGCCATCGCCTGTTGCGTCAGCCCGATGATTGTCGGTAAGCAAATGCAGTTCTTCGGTGCGCGTGCCAACCTGGCGAAAACCATGTTGTACGCAATCAACGGCGGCGTTGATGAAAAACTGAAAATGCAGGTTGGCCCGAAAGAAGCCCCAATGATGGACACCGTGCTGGACTATGACAAAGTCATGGAACGTATGGACCACTTCATGGACTGGCTGGCCAAGCAGTATGTGACCTCGTTGAACATCATTCACTACATGCACGACAAGTACAGCTATGAAGCTGCGCTGATGGCTCTGCATGACCGTGATGTTTATCGCACCATGGCTTGTGGTATCGCGGGTCTGTCCGTAGCTGCCGACTCCCTGTCTGCCATCAAGTACGCCAAAGTATCCACCATCCGTGACGAAGACGGCCTGGCTGTCGACTTCAAAATCGAAGGTGAATATCCGCAGTTCGGTAACAACGATTCTCGCGTAGATGACATCGCTTGTGACCTGGTAGAACGTTTCATGAAGAAAATTCAGAAACTGCGTACCTACCGTAATGCGGTACCAACTCAGTCCGTGCTGACCATCACCTCTAACGTGGTTTATGGTAAGAAAACCGGTAACACCCCAGATGGCCGCCGTGCTGGCGCTCCATTTGGTCCAGGTGCCAACCCAATGCACGGCCGCGATCAGAAAGGTGCTGTAGCCTCTCTGACCTCCGTAGCCAAACTGCCGTTTGCCTATGCGAAAGATGGTATCTCTTACACCTTCTCTATCGTGCCTAACGCGTTGGGTAAAGATGATGACGTGCGTAAAGCCAACCTGGCGGGTCTGATGGATGGTTACTTCCACCACGAAGCGTCCATCGAAGGCGGTCAGCACCTGAACGTGAACGTGATGAACCGTGAAATGCTGCTGGACGCGATGGAAAATCCTGAGAAATATCCTCAGCTGACCATCCGCGTATCGGGTTACGCAGTGCGTTTCAACTCGTTGACCAAAGAACAGCAACAAGACGTGATTACTCGTACTTTCACCCAGTCGATCTAATCGCGGTTTCTCCGGGGCGGATCGCTCTGCCCCGCTGAACAAATCTTACCAAGGCCGGATATTCCGGCCTTTTTACTAAGTACTCCCTGACTCTGGTCTTGAGTCTGTTTTGCCAGGTATCTACGCTGCTGCTTAGCCTGTGATAGGTATATACTGCATGGATATCTGGCAAAACAGTGATCCGGTACGTAACCGGCCAACAGGAATCGTTTTACCTGGCGCCTTTTTTCGCCACATCGTTGATCCCTGCCTGGCGGTTACCAGCCTATTTTAGACTGCGTTTGACAGTCGATTTTGGAGAAACCCGCAATGTCCTTGAAAGGCCGCATCCACTCTTTCGAATCCTGTGGCACCGTTGATGGCCCAGGTATCCGCTTTATCGTGTTCTTCCAGGGTTGCCTGATGCGCTGCCTGTACTGCCATAACCGCGATACCTGGGACACCCACGGCGGCAAAGAGGTCACGGTTGAAGAGCTGATGACCGATACCGTAGCCTACCGTCACTTTATGAACGCTTCCGGCGGTGGCGTAACGGCATCCGGCGGCGAAGCGATCCTGCAGGCCGAGTTTGTCCGCGACTGGTTCCGCGCCTGTCACAAGGAAGGGATCAGCACCTGTCTGGACACCAACGGTTTTGTCCGCCGTTACGATCCAGTGATCGATGAACTGCTGGATACCACCGATCTGGTGATGCTCGATCTGAAACAGATGAATGACGATATTCACCAGAACCTAGTAGGCGTTTCCAACCACCGCACGCTGGAGTTTGCCCGTTATCTGGCCAAGCGTAATCAACGCACCTGGATCCGCTACGTGGTGGTGCCGGGCTGGTCTGATGATGATAAATCGACGCATCTGCTCGGTGAGTTCACCAAGGATATGACCAATATCGAGAAGATCGAGCTGTTGCCTTACCACGAGCTAGGCAAGCACAAATGGATAGCGATGGGTGAAGAGTACAAACTGGACGGCGTTCATCCGCCGAAGGCCGACACCATGGATCGCGTGAAAGGGATCCTGGAAAGCTACGGCCATAAAGTGATCTATTAAGCTCCCGTAGATGTCCTAACCTTCTTCCTGTGAGCAGTCTCTTGATCAGGTCCCCTGTTCAAGAGACTTCGCCAACATTGAGGTTGAACTGCTTTTTGCAAAGTGCATTAATAAATAACACTTAACAAAAAGGGATATTGCAGGGGAGATGCCGGTCTTTTAAATATTAACCAAACTTAAATATCGATTATTATAACAAATACAGATAATTAGCTTACCTCCTTACCCGCCACGGTTTGATTCCCGCATAGATTAAATTACATTCCCCCCACCCATCTTTACTTATTCATAAGATAAGTTTACATATTACCTGCTTAGTATAACTGCGTCGCTCAAGCCAAACATCAGCAATGCTGGTAGAAGCAAGGGTGGTTTACGCGTCAGCGCTGAATTCTACAACGGCTGGTCATGGCCGATTAATACCAACAAAGGGACATGTTATGAACTCCTTGAATCATCTATTAGTAAGAAACCGTAGCTGGGCAACAGAACAGCAATGGCGGGACCCGAGTTACTTCTCACAGCTTGCAAAATCTCAGCACCCTGAAATTCTATGGATCGGCTGCTCTGACAGTCGAGTCCCTGCTGAAACTATCGTGCGTGCACAACCCGGCGAGCTATTTGTCCATCGTAATATTGCCAATATGGTCGAAGAACAAGATGATAATTTGATGAGTGTGGTGCAATACGCCGTGGAACATCTTGGTGTAAGCAGCATCGTCATTTGCGGGCATTACGGTTGCGGTGGGATCCAGTCAGCTTTAAGTACCCAAAATGTTCCAGTAAAAGACTCATTAACACGCCGTCTTGCATCTCTGCGCTGCTCTCTGGCCCCCCATCTGGTCACTCTAAAACCTCCCGAAAATGAAGAAACTGAGCATTTGAAAAAGGCCGTGTATGCCAACGTACAGGTACAACTGAATAAGCTCAGTAAAACAGCCATAATCCAGAAAGCCTGGCAACAGAATAAAGCATTGACGCTATTCGGCTGTATTTACGATATGCACACGGGATTCCTGAATGTACTGGCGCAATACCCCGATGACGGAGAAGTGCCATGAGATACGCTAATTTTCGCTTTGATCTTCCGGCTGGATTAGTCGTATTCCTGGTCGCTCTGCCACTGTGTCTGGGGATCGCTCAAGCCAGTGGAGTTCCCCCCTTCGTGGGGTTACTGACTGGGATCATCGGCGGGCTCCTTGTCACACTACTCAGCCCTTCCCCTTTTTCCGTTAGCGGTCCTGCGGCCGGGTTGGTCACTATTGTTACCAGCGCAATCGTTTCTTTGGGCGATTTTCCAACCTTCTTGTTCGCGTTGCTACTGTCAGGAATATTTCAATTTGTCTTTGGGATGCTACGCAGTGGCAAATTGGCGGCACTGATCCCCAGTGCGGTGATCCACGGAATGTTGGCAGGTATTGGCATCCTGCTTATTTTACAGCAGTTACCGCTGGCTATGGGATACCCTGTAGGTCATGGGCTGAGCGAAGAAATCACTTTGCAGCAACTACAGGCAGACATTACCCCGGCAGCCATAATAGTCAGCATCGGGGCGCTACTGCTTATCAAATTCTGGGGGAGCTCTTCTGTTAAGCAGCGCCTGCGGCTTTCCGCATTACCGGGCCCTCTGATTGCCGTTTTATGGGGATGTTTATTTGTCTGGCTCGCAGAGCGTTTGTCACCCGGGCTGGCAAATCTGGCACGCATTGAATTACCTGCGCTGACGAGTGTGGAAGCATTACAATCTCAACTCTCTTTTCCTAACTGGCAAGCTTGGCGTAATCCTGCGGTCTATGTGATAGCAATGACTATTGCCATCGTCGGCAGTTTGGAAACGCTGCTCAGTCAGGAGGCGTTGAAGAAAATTGCCCCCATGACGCCAGAACCGAGCGCCGATAAAGAGCTGCGTGCACAAGGGGCCGGTAATATGCTAAGTGGCCTGATAGGGGGCTTACCTATCACCTCTGTGATCGTAAGAAGCTCTGCCAACGTGCAGGCTGGCGCGCGCAGTCGTCTGTCGATCCTCATCCATGGGCTATTATTACTGCTCAGTGCGGTGATATTTACAGATTTACTTAACAATATTCCCTTGGCGAGTTTAGCGGCAATTTTGATTTATACTGGCTTTAAGCTGGCACATCCAAAAATTATCTTATTGCTATGGCGGCAAGGCCTACAACAATTTATCCCGTTCACCGCCACCCTGTTCGGTATTTTATTTCTCGGTATGTTAGAAGGGATCGCCCTTGGACTCGTTGTACAACTGGTAGGGAGTTTGTATCAAAGCAACCGCAACGCCCTGCGGTTGACGCATTACGACAATCACTACTTAATCAAATGTCAGCAAAACCTGACCTTTCTGAACAAGATGCGATTAAAACATTTATTGGGACAAATTAAGCCGGATAGCGAAGTGATTATAGATTGTGAAGGCATCGACTATCTGGATGACGATATTCGCGAAATGCTCAATGAGTACCGATATAGTGCAGCTAAAAGAGGGATAAAAATTAGCCTGCACTTATCGGAAAATATCTTGGTACGCAATATCAATTAATCGCCTGCCAATCGAAAGATCGGTTTTTCATGTTCAGGCCGCAGCTAACGGGGTGTGGTGATGGTCCGGTTTCTTCAGCAGCATCACCAGATAGACCAGCGCCACTACCGCAATCATCACAAACAGGAGCCGATCGGAGTAGCTCTGCATCAGCATCGACGTCATCGATGGGCCGAGCAAGCTGCCGACGGTATAGCTCATCAACAATGTCTGGTTCATCGCCACCAACTGATGCGGCAGCACCTTTTCGCAGGCCCAGGACATCGCCACCGGGTATAAGGTAAAGCCAGCACAGCCCAGAATAAACAGCGCCGGAGCCATCGCATAGTTACCCAGCATTGCGATGCTGGCAAGGATCACCACGAACACCTGAATGCGCAGCACCAACAGGCGACCATAGCGATCGGCCAGGCGCCCTATCGGCCACTGACCCACGATGCCGGAACTGACCAGCAGCGCCATCCAGTAACCCACGTTGGCATCACTCATCCCCTGATGGTTTAAATACAGCGGCATCAGGCCGTACAGCGAGCCCAGCACAATCCCCGAGATAATACAGCCGTTGATGCCTAACCGGGCGTCACGACGCTTAAACATCTGCCAGATAGAGGCCTGCTGCGGCTCGTCATCTTGGTTATTAACCCGCGCAAACAGCATCGGCAACATAGCGGCCATCACAACGGCGGTCACCCACGGCACCACATCCAGCAGTTGGGTTGAAACACTGCTTAGCAGCAACTGCCCCGCAACCGTACCGAGGTAGTAAACTATCATATACGCCGCCAACAGTTGGCCACGGTTACTCAGATTACCGCTGCGCAACAGTGCGCTTTCAACGATCACCCAAATCCAGGCACAGCCTACCCCGGCAAAGAAGCGCCAGCTGATCCAACTCCAAAAGTCCAGCGACAGCACCATACCCACGGTAGCGAAGGCAAAGACCAGACAGGCGAGATGATAGCTGCGGGTAAAGCCAATCCGCTTGATCAGTTTGCCCGCCACCAGCGTTCCCAACAGGTTACCGGTAAAATAAGACGAACTGACCACCCCCACTTGCCAGGTTGGCAATTGAGCATGCGTTAACCAGAGGGGAACCAAAGTGTTCAAAACGGCGATGGAAACCGTAAGCAGCAATAGGCCACAGAGCAACATAAGCACTGGGCGAGAATATGCGGACATAGTGAAATTGAAACCGAACAGACAGAGTAGAGTGCGCGCATCATGCCACTGGCGATAAAAAAGTCAATCGGCGGTTAACGGGCGATCGCACAATATGTTTAACAACGGGTTAAAAGTGGCTTTATAGCTGTTCCGGCAACGATTTTTCACCCGAGGCGGACAGGGAAATATGCCCATGAAAGCAGGAAAGCTTGCACAGTCCGCAACCATTACACAGCGTGTCGTCACACTGCAATTGGCGGGCACCGTTTTCAGAAAGCTGGAAGGATAAAGCCTGTTGCGGGCAGTTGATGGTACACATCCGGCAGCTGTCTTGCCGCCCCAGGCAGCTATGGCTGATTTGCGGGCGCAGCAGCGTGTCGCAGGGCATTTTGTCACGCAGCGCCCCGGTTTGGCAGGCGGTGGTGCATTTGCGGCAGACATCACACTCGGTGAAATCGATGCTCAATACCGGCCTGCTTTGCTCGAGGCTCAATAAACCGTACGGGCAGCTGCTCACGCAGCCGCCACAGCCGTTGCACAACGCGCTGAACAACGCCTCCGGCAAAGCCTGAGGTGGACGAGCCACCGCAGGCAATGTCACAGAGGGCGTATCCTGTTCCGGCAAGGCTTTACTACGATCCAGCCAACCAGTCAGCAACCGGCGGCGGCTATTGCCTTGCGCAGATAACTGCTGGTCGTTGTTCATTAGAAATACAGCTCCAGGCTCGGCACCGGTGACGGGCACTCTTCCGCCCAGGCTGCCAGCGTGATTTGTGCCAGCTGAGCCACACCTTGATAGAACGGATGTCCGGCATGTTGCTGCAGCAGCTCCAGATAACGCGGTGCCCACGGCAGAATGTGCAGCGCAATCAGCCCGGAAATCATTTTGTGCTGCTTCTCTTCGGCCAACCAGGCCGCCATCATCAGCAAAGTGCCAATATGGTCTTCCGGCTCATTCTGGTTGCGCTGGGCTTCGATACCGTTCACCCGCAGCCATTGGCGCAGGCGCAGCGTCGAATCACCAAACAGCACGCTCTCTCTATCCAGGTAGACCGATCCCCAAGGAGGAGCAACCAGCGTATGTGGGCCAACAAACAGGCGTTGATAAGCTTCTGACAGCGTCTCTGGCTGGTTTCCAGTCAAACCTTCGGCAATCAGGGCTGCTGCCTCTTGCGCGCCTTCATAAGGCCATTCGGTCAACCACTGCGGGTCGGCCAGAGAATCCAGTAAAGGCTGGCACTCTTTGCTCTCCGGTGGGGCATACAATAAAACACCTAGCACACGGCCAGTCAGGGCAATTTTTTCAAGCATCATAACTTGGGGCTTCTCCAGGGGCGCAGCCAGGCCGCGCCCAGATTAATGTTAGCCAGCCACGGCCATGCCAACGGTCATATGCAGGCCGTAGAACACGCCACGGCCAATCAACTCACCGGCAAAGACTAACACAAAGCCCAAGGTCAACCCCATCACACTGGCGTTACCACGGCGCAACTGCGGGCAAATCCAGCAACCCAGGCCGAGAACCAGCAATACCAGCCGCCATACCATCAGTTGGCCATATTCCGGGATCAGCGCCGACGCCTGCTGTACCGAGCTGCTGATGGTCGCCAACTCACTGCCCTGCAACAGCGCCGAGCACAGGCTAAGCAGCAGCGCCAGCACGCTGATCATCATCAGTTGGCCACGGCCAGCCACTTGCAGACCGGCGGCCCGCAGCAGCAGCACGCCCAACAGCGGCCCACCGATAAACACCGACAGGAAGAAGTTCAGCGTGGTGTAACCGTTATGCCAGGTCGGTACGGTATCGATCTGGTAGACACGCGTCATGGCGTAGACAAACAGCAGGCCTAGCACCATGGTGAGCACCAGCCAGGCTTTACCCAGCGCCGGCGGCATTTTTTTCAACACGGCCAGCAGCCAATAGAGGCCACCAACCGCAAAGAATACCGAACCGCTGGCGATCTCATTACTCAACGCCGACTCACCGATGCGATTGAGCGAGTTAAAGGCCCTGATCGGCGTCCCCAGGTGCATCACGGAGGCGATAAAGGCGATCCCCATCAGCAACCACAGGAAAAACATAGAACCGTGTACCGCCTTGCTCTGGCGATCGGTCAGATTACCGGCGATCAACGCCAGCCCCATTACGATGACGCCGCCCACCACAAACTGCCCTAATACGGTGAACACCATCAGCGGCCATTCATGCCATCCCGTTCCCATTTTAAACCTCCTTCGGATTAGCCAGATGGCCGGTAGTGTCACCACTCGGGCGGCTGTTGGCGTTAGGTTTCAGTACGATGCACGGTTTGGTGAAATGCGCGGCCGGTAACGGTGCCACTTGCGCCAGGGTGCCATGTTGTTTACGCAGTTCGTCGATCGGGCCAAAGTCCAGTGCACGCAGCGGGCAGGACTCGACACAAATCGGCTTTTGGCCAACGGCGACGCGCTCATAGCAGCCATCGCACTTGGTCATGTGGCCTTTCGCTTCGTTGTACTGCGGTGCGCCATATGGGCAAGCCATATGGCAGTAGCGGCAACCGATACATATCTCTTCGTTCACCACCACAAAGCCGTCTTCCCGCTTGTGCATGGCGCCGCTTGGGCACACTTTGGTGCAGGCCGGGTCTTCGCAGTGGTTACAGGCGATTGACAGGTAATAGGCAAACACGTTCTGGTGCCAGCTATCGCCGTCCTGCTGCCAGTCGCCCCCGGCATACTCATAGATGCGGCGGAAGCTGACGTCCGGGGTCAGGTTTTTATAGTCTTTGCAGGCCAGCTCGCAGGTTTTGCAGCCGGTGCAACGACTTGAATCAATGTAGAATCCATATTGCGTAGTCATCAGCTACTCCTTAAAGTTTGGCGACCTGGACCAGATTGGTGTGAGAAGGATTACCCTTGGCCAGCGGCGACGGGCGCTGGGTGGTCAGCACGTTGATACTGCCAGCATGATCGATACGGCTACCATCTGGCGCATACCAGGCTCCTTCACCCATAGCGACCACCCCTGGCAACATGCGCGGCGTCACCTTGGCATTAATGCGTACCTCACCACGGTCGTTGAAAATACGGATCAGGTCCCCGTTGGCTATGCCGCGGGATTGCGCATCGATCGGGTTGATCCACATCTCCTGGCGGCAAGCGGCCTTCAGCACGTCTACGTTGCCGTAGGTGGAGTGGGTTCTGGCCTTGTAGTGGAAACCGGTCATCTGCAATGGATACTTGCCGCTTAACGGATCGTCGAGGCTTTCGAAACCGGCCGCATACACCGGTAGCGGGTCGATAACGTCGTCCTTGGATAATTCCCAAGTCGCTGCCAGTTCCGCCAGTTGGGCAGAATAGATCTCGATCTTGCCTGAAGGTGTTTTCAGTGGATTAGCCTGCGGATCGGCCCGGAATGCTTTGTAAGCCACATGGTGACCATCGGGATCGCGCTGCTTGAAGATCCCTTGCTTGAGGAACTGTTCAAACTCCGGTAGCGCCGGAATGGCTTCGCGGGATTGCTGATAAAGGTGACGCAACCACTCTTCCTGAGTCCGCCCCTCGGTGAAGGCCTGCTCAACCCCCATACGCCGGGCGATCTCGCTGGTCATTTCATAAATGTTCTTACATTCAAACTGCGGCTTGATCGCCTGATCGGCGAAGATGACGTAGCCCATATTGCCGCTTGAGGCATCCAGACAGAAATCCATCTGCTCAGAGGCGGTGCAATCTGGCAGCACCAGATCGGCATATTTCGCCGACGAGGTCATGTGGTTATCGATCACCACGATCATCTCGCACTTCTTCTCGTCTTGCAGAATGTCATGGGTACGGTTGATTTCTGAGTGCTGATTAATCAGGCAGTTACTGGCATAGTTCCAGATAAACTTGATCGGCACGTCCAGCTTGTCTTTGCCCTGCACGCCGTCACGCTTGGCGGTCATTTCCGGCCCACGCAGAATGGCATCGGTCCACATGAACATGGAGATGCTGGTTTTAACCGGATTATCCAAAGTCGGCATCCGAACAAACGGCAGGCCGTAGGAGCCTTCGCGCGCGCCCGTGTTACCGCCATGGATCCCGACGTTACCGGTGAGGATCGGCAACATGGCGATGGCACGTGAGGTCAATTCACCGTTGGCATGGCGTTGCGGCCCCCAACCTTGGGAAATGAACGCCGGTTTGGTACTGCCTATTTCGCGCGCCAGTTTGACGATGCGGTCGGCCGGGATACCGGTAATTTTTGAGGCCCAGGCAGGCGTTTTCTCAATGCCGTCGTCACCTTGGCCCAGGATATAAGCCTTATAGTGCCCATTAGCTGGAGCCCCCGCAGGTAAGGTTTTTTCGTCGTAACCCACGCAGTATTTATCCAGGAACGGCTGATCGACCAAGTTCTCGCTGATTAACACATGCGCCAACCCGGCAGCCAGTGCCGCATCGGTGCCAGGGCGAATGGGGATCCACTCGTCTTCCCTACCGGCAGCGGTATCGGTGTAGCGCGGATCGATCACAATCATGCGCGCATTCGAACGCTCACGCGCCTGCTCCAGCAGGTAGGTGACCCCGCCGCCGCTCATGCGAGTTTCGCCAGGGTTGTTGCCGAACAGCACCACCAGCTTGCTGTTTTCGATATCCGTCGGGCTGTTACCGTCAGCCCAACCGCCGTAGGTATAATTCAGCCCCATGGCGATCTGCGCGGTGCTGTAGTCACCATAGTGGTTCAGATAGCCGCCGCAGCAGTTCATCAGGCGCGCGATCAACGTAGAACCCGGTGGCCAGGAGCGGGTTATTGTGCCCCCCAAGGTGCCGGTGCCGTAGTTCAAATAGATGGCTTCATTGCCATAGTCTTTGATGATGCGCTTCATGTTGTCAGCGATCAGCGTGTAGGCTTCATCCCAGCTTATCTGCTTGAATTTTCCTTCGCCCCGCTTGCCCACGCGCAGCATGGGGTACTTCAGGCGGTCCGGGTTATACACGCGGCGGCGCATTGAGCGCCCACGCAGGCAGGCACGAACCTGATGCAACTCTTGGTACTCGTCGTTGCCAGTATTATCAGTTTCGACATATTTGATCATACCGTCGACCACATGCATCCGCAGCGGGCAACGGCTACCGCAGTTTACCGTACAAGCACTCCACACCACTTTTTCTTCGGGTTTGGCAAGGGCGGATGTCGGGGAGGTTTCAGCGCTGGCACGACGGCTGAAAGGTAGGGAAACGCCACCAACGGCAAGGGCAAGCCCGCCAATGGCACTGTTTTTGACCAGCTTTCGCCTGGAACACTGAAAGCCGGTTAGAGGTTTTTTGGGGGACTCGCTCATAATATTTCGCTCTGGGTTGCTTCAATCAGCCAGGGGTATGGCTACAGGAAAATCTGCAATCAACTACGCAGATCGGTTTTAAAATGGCAGGTAATGGTTTTTTTATTTTGACCTGCTCTAGGTGGAACTATCCTCCTAAATAGGTAGTTCCACCTTGTTCACAATCAATAAATAGTTGATATCACTACCATTATTGATAATGATTATTATTTCATACCTTTTCGATCTCGATCAGATTGGTATGCTGCGGGTTACCTTTCGCCAGCGGCGATGGCCGGTGGGTGGTGAGCGTATTCATGCAGGCACCGTGATCGATACGGTCGCCGTTCATGTTGGCCTGATGCCAGGCTCCCTGCCCCATAGCTACCACGCCCGGCATGATGCGCGGTGTCACCTTGGCGGCCACGCGAACTTCGCCACGGCCATTGAATACCCGCACCGTTTCACCGCTGGCAATGCCGCGCTGGCTGGCATCCAGCGGATTGATCCAGACTTCCTGCGGGCAAGCCGCCTGCAGCACATCGATATTGCCGTAGCTGGAGTGGGTCCGGGCCTTATAGTGGAAACCGAACATTTGCAGCGGGTAGGTGTTACGCAACGGATCATCCCAACCTTCAAAGGTTGAGGCGTAGACCGGCAGCGGGCTGATGGTTTCGTCCTTCTCCAGCTCCCAACTGTTGGCAATCTCTGCCAACTTGGCCGAATAGATCTCAATCTTGCCTGAAGGCGTTTTCAACGGGTTGGCTGCGGGATCGTCACGGAATTTTTTATAGGCCACAAAGTGCCCATTCGGGTCTTTACGCTTGTAAATCCCCATGCTGCGCAAGGCTTCATACGAGGGCAACTGCGGGTCCTTTGCTAACATCTTGGCGTAAAGGTATTGCAGCCACTGCTCCTGAGTACGCCCTTCGGTGAATTTTTGGTGCACCTCAGGCCCAAGGCGGCGCGCCACCTCGCTCATCACTTCATAGATGGGTTTACGTTCAAACTTGGCAGAGGTGGCCGGCTGGATAAAGATCAGGTAACCCATATTGCCAGCGTAGTCGTTTGGGATGATGTCCTCCTGCTCGACCGTCATCAGGTCCGGCAGCAGAATATCGGCGTATTTCGCCGAGGAGGTCATAAAGTTTTCCAGCACCACGATCATTTCACACTGGGAGTCATCCTGCAGAATGTCGTGGGTTTTGTTGATATCGGAGTGCTGGTTGGTAATGGTATTACCGGCATAGTTCCAGATGAACTTGATCGGCACATCCAACTTGTCTTTGCCGCGTACCCCATCACGTTTGGCGGTCATTTCCGGGCCGCGGGCGATGGCATCGGTCCAGCTGAAGCAGGAAATCTGCGTTTTTACCGGGTTTTCCAGCACCGGCATCCGTTCAATGGTGATGGTGTAGGTTGATTCACGCGCGCCGCTGTTACCGCCGTTGATCCCCACGTTGCCGGTCAGGATCGGCAGCATGGCAATGGCCCGCGAGGTGAGCTCACCATTTGCCTGGCGCTGTGGCCCCCAACCTTGGGAGATATAGGCCGGTTTGGCACTGCCAATTTCACGTGCCAGCTTGATGATACGCTCGGCCGGAATGCCGGTGATCTGCGATGCCCACTGTGGAGTCTTCTCAACGCCGTCCTCGCCCTGCCCCAGGATATAAGCCTTGTAGTGGCTGTTGGCTGGTGCACCGGCAGGTAAGGTTTTCTCATCGTAACCCACGCAGTAGTTATCCAGGAACGGTTGGTCGACCAAATTCTCGCGGATCAATACGTGCGCCAATCCGGCGACCAGAGCGGCATCAGTGCCTGGCCGGATCGGGATCCACTCATCTTCCCGCCCGGCGGCCGTATCCGTATAACGCGGATCGATGACGATCATGCGCGCGTTAGAACGTTCCCGAGCCTGCTCCAGGAAGTAGGTGATGCCACCGCCGCTCATGCGGGTTTCCGCCGGATTGTTGCCGAACAGCACCACCAGCTTGCTGTTTTCAATATCAGAGGTGCTGTTACCTTCATTGCTGCCGTAGGTATAAGGCATGGCGCAGGCGATCTGGGCGGTGCTGTAGGTGCCATAGTGGCTGAGAAAACCACCGTAGCAGTTCATCAGGCGGGCAACCAGCGAGGCATAAGGCGAAGAACGGGTAATATTGCCGCCGACAATGCCAGAGGTATAGTTGATGTAAACGGCTTCATTGCCGTATTTGGCGACGATGCGTTGCAGGCTGGCGGCAATTTCGCTGTAAGCCTCTTCCCAACTGATGCGTTTGAATTTACCTTCGCCACGTTTGCCGACGCGTTTCATCGGGTAATTCAAACGTTCCGGATGATTCATGCGCCGACGCATGGAGCGGCCACGCAGACAGGCGCGCACCTGATGGTTACCATAAACATCGTCGCCCGTGTTGTCGGTTTCAACCCAGTAAACTTCGTCATCGCGTACGTGTAACCGCAAGGCGCAGCGGCTGCCACAGTTAACCGAGCAGGCTCCCCACACCACTTTATCCTGCGGTGCGGGTTGCACCGCGGTGTCGACCGTTTCTGCCACTGCATGGCGGCTAAAAGGCAACGAAAAACCGCCAGCGGCCAGGGTCAAGCCCGCTACCGTGCCGGATTTCATTAGCGTACGGCGGCTGATGCCGTTGGATGATGTTGCAGATTTTTGCTTCGACATAGCTCACTCCAGGTCTTGCCCGAACAACGGGAAAAGTCATGCCTTGGTCGGCAGAGACAGGAGGAAGCTGAATTAGCGCTGGGTGGTTTGATGTGGAAAAATAATTCCCCCTCCATGGGTAAGGATATTACTCACAAGGAGGTAATAAACTTTGTCTGCTATCAATAAATGTGGCTTTCATTCGTAAATGAAAATTATTCACACGAAAAAAAAGCGCCCGTAGGCGCTTTCGATATAACATTTCGCTACCACCGTGGGGGGTGGATTAACCGATATATTCCAGGCCGCCCATGTAAGGACGCAACGCTTCTGGCACCTGAATACGGCCATCGGCCTGCTGGTAGTTTTCCAGCACGGCAACCAGAGTACGGCCTACGGCCAAGCCAGAGCCGTTCAGCGTGTGCACCAAGCGTGGCTTTTTCTCGGTTTTGCTGCGGCAACGAGCCTGCATACGACGTGCCTGGAAATCTCCCATATTGGAGCAGGAAGAGATCTCACGATAGGTGTTCTGCGCAGGCAGCCACACTTCCAGATCGTAGGTTTTGCAGGAACCAAAACCGATATCACCGGTGCACAGCAGCACTTTGCGATATGGCAGGTTCAGCAGTTGCAGCACTTTCTCCGCATGGCCGGTCAACTCTTCCAGCGCATTCATCGAGTCTTCTGGGCGCACGATCTGGACCATTTCGACCTTGTCGAACTGGTGCATACGGATCAGGCCACGGGTGTCACGCCCGTAAGAACCGGCTTCTGAACGGAAGCATGGCGTATGTGCGGTCATCTTCAGCGGCAGATCTTCTTCATCGAGGATCTCGTCGCGCACCAGGTTGGTGACTGGCACTTCCGCAGTTGGGATCAGCGCGTAGTTGCTGCTTTCTGATTCTTCTTCCAGCGGTTTGGTATGGAACAGATCTTCACCAAACTTCGGCAACTGACCCGTACCGTACAGCGTGGCATGGTTCACCAGATATGGCACGTAGGTTTCCAGATAACCGTGCTGTTCCGTGTGCAGATCCAGCATGAACTGGGCCAACGCACGGTGCATACGAGCCATTTGGCCTTTCATCACCACAAAACGCGCACCGGTCAGTTTCACCGCAGCGGCAAAGTCTAGCCCACCGGCCATTTCGCCCAGCTCAACGTGATCACGTACCGGGAAATCGTACTGACGCGGTTCGCCCCAGCGGCAAATTTCCAGGTTTTCGCTATCGTCTTTACCGTCCGGCACCGCGTCGTCCGGCACGTTTGGCATCACCAACGCATAATCACGGATCTCGCTCTGCAGCTTGTCCAGTGCGGCCTTGGCAGCATCCAGCTTGTCACCCAGTTCGTTCACTTCGCGACGCAGTGGCTCGATATCTTCACCGCGCGCTTTGGCCGCGCCGATGGATTTCGATCGGGAGTTACGTTCTGCCTGCAGTGTTTCAGTTTCTACCTGCAGAACCTTACGGCGCTCTTCTTGCGAACGCAGCAGATCCAGATCGAGTTTAAAGCCTCTGCGAGCCAGTTTTACGGCGACTGCGTCTAGCTCATTACGCAGCAGATTGGGATCGAGCATGCTAATCCTGTGCTTGTTGTTATTGAAAGAGAAATTATGTTTTATGCCGCAATGGTATAGCCGCATAAAAGAAGTGTGATACCCGCTAACCTTACCGCAACGGCAACGCTAGCGGTAGCGTTTTGTCTGGCTATTTTGATCCTGCTCAGCCAGCCATGCCAACTTTTCACCGATTTTACCTTCCAGCCCGCGCGAGGTTGGATGATAGTAGCGCGTGGTGGCCATTTCCGCCGGGAAATAGCTCTCTCCGGCCGCGTAGGCGTTGGGTTCGTCATGGGCATAGCGGTATTCTGCGCCCAGCCCCATTTCTTTCATCAGCTTGGTCGGTGCGTTACGCAGATGCTCCGGCACGTCATAGTCTGCCATCTCTTTGGCATCACGCATGGCGGCTTTAAAAGCGGTATATACGGCGTTGCTTTTGGGGGCACAGGCCAGATAAACGATCGCCTGTGCGATAGCGCGTTCCCCTTCCGCAGGGCCAACGCGGGTGAAGCAATCCCAGGCGGCAATGGCCACCTGCATTCCGCGTGGATCGGCGTTGCCAACGTCTTCAGAGGCAATGGCCAGCAGGCGGCGCGCCACATACAGCGGATCGCCACCGGCGGTAATAATACGCGCATACCAGTACAAGGCGGCATCCGGTGCCGAACCACGCACGGATTTATGCAGTGCTGAAATCAGATCGTAGTAGCGATCGCCTTTGTTATCGAAGCGCGCACTGCGTTCACCAGAAACCTCTTTGAGCAACTCCGGGGTTAATACCCGCATGCCTTTGCCGTCGATTTCCGCCATATCGGCCATCATCTCTAGACTGTTCAAGGCGCGGCGAGCATCGCCCCCTACCAGTTCCGAGAGCATGCGCTTGGTTTCCGGTGGCAGCTCGATATTCTGATCGCCAAAACCACGCGCCTTGTCTTCCATAGCCTGATCCAGCACCTGGCCGATGTCGTCCGCCGTTAGCGCTTTGAGTAGATACACCCGCGCGCGGGACAGCAACGCCGAGTTCAGCTCAAAGGAGGGGTTTTCCGTGGTGGCGCCGATAAAGGTAATGGTGCCGTCTTCGATATGTGGCAGGAAAGCATCCTGCTGGCTTTTATTGAAGCGGTGGACCTCGTCAACAAACAGGATGGTGCGGCGGCCTGCATCCCGGTTTTGCCGGGCGCGCTCAATAGCTTCGCGGATCTCCTTGATGCCGGAGGTTACCGCTGAGATACGCTCAACATCGGCCCGACCGTAGCGACCAATCAACTCTGCCAGCGTCGTTTTCCCGGTTCCCGGCGGCCCCCACAGGATCATCGAGTGCAACTGCCCCGCCTCGATGGCGCGTGGCAACGGCTTGCCCGGGGCCAGCAAATGCTGCTGGCCAATGTATTGCGCCAGCGTGGTTGGCCGCATACGCGCGGCCAGTGGCTGGAACTCATTGTGGGAAAAATCGAGTGACATGTTGCTCACGTAGACCTCACTGGCGCTGGTCGTCCAGCGTCACCCCCTTCGGTGGGGTAAATTTGAATTTGGCAGCATCAACGCTGCTGCTCTGCTGGCTCTTCAGCTGATAAGCGCTGCGTTGGCCATCTTGCTCAACCGCGGCAAAGCTCTTGATGGTGCCGCTATTGGTCACGGTGATGGCAAACTGCTTCAGATTACCGCTGCTGGCCTTTGGCGTCAGTTCGAAATCATCGCCCTTCTGCTTCACGTTGTACTTTTTCCAGTCGTTAGCATCGTTACGGGTGATCAGCATAAACGGCGTATTGCCTGTGGCGTTCTTCAGCCAGGTGGCCGTAACCTGCTCAACGAACGGGTTGTAGAACCACAGAGTCTCGCCGTCCGAAACCAGCACGCTCTCATCCGGAGAGGTCATGTGCCAGTTAAACAGATTAGGGCGTTTTACCCATAATTCGCCTTCCCCTTGCTGCACTGCAGCGCCGTCACTACTGGTGACTGATTGGGAGAAGCTGGCATGGAAACTGTTTACTTTCGCCAGACGACTTTGCAAATCTTGCGCAGCATCCGCCAACACGGAAGTAGACGCGAATCCCGAAAGCAGACAACAGGCAATCAACAGTTTTTTCATTATTCCAGATACCTTATGAAATGCGTTTACCGCAAACTGGGTCAATATAACCCTGAACACCTCCACTCTACCCGAAGCGCTCGACAGACAGCCAGAGCAGTATTCCGATAAAGCAGGGGTTTACGCTTCTTTGCACAAGGGCCGCAAAGCGGCCCTTCAGATTGATAACAACGTAATAATGTTGCTGAGTTTGCAAGCTGATTATCTAGCCGGGCGCAGCATGCAGCGCCCCTACGTTATAAGTTCGGTTAAGAATCGTCCGCATGGCAATCAGTCATGCCGCGGTGGGGCCAACACCTCACGGTTACCGTTATGCCCCTGCTCGCTGACAATGCCCTGCGCTTCCATCTGTTCGATGATACGCGCGGCGCGGTTGTAGCCGATACGGAACTGACGCTGTACACCGGAAATCGAGGCGCGGCGTTTATCCACCACAAACTCGACCGCCTGATCGAACAGCGGATCCAGCTCTTCGTCACCGTCCAGACCACCGCCTGCGCCCCCCTCACCGTCTTCACCGGCGCTGAGAATGCCCTCTTTATACTGCGGCCGCTCACGCGCTTTCCAGTCTTTGACCACGGCATGAACTTCCTGATCGCGGACAAACGCCCCGTGCACACGCACCGGTATTGAGGAGTTCGGTGCCAGATACAGCATGTCACCCATCCCCAGCAAGGATTCCGCTCCGCCCTGATCGAGAATGGTACGGGAGTCGATCTTGCTCGATACGGTAAAGGCGATACGCGTCGGGATGTTGGCCTTGATCAAACCGGTGATCACGTCCACCGAAGGACGCTGGGTTGCCAGCACCAGGTGGATCCCCGCAGCACGAGCTTTCTGTGCCAGGCGAGCGATCAACTCTTCAACCTTTTTGCCCACCGTCATGATCAGATCGGCAAATTCATCCACCATCACCACGATGTACGGCTCTTTTTCCAACACCGGCGGCGTGATATCCATGCTGTCGCTTGGCTTCCAGAACGGATCCGGGATTGGCCGCCCCATCGCCTCGGCCTGATCGACCCGCTCGTTGTAGCCTGCCAGGTTACGAACCCCCAGGGCAGACATCAGCTTATAGCGGCGCTCCATCTCGGCCACACACCAACGCAAGGCATTGGCGGCGTCTTTCATGTCGGTAACCACGTCTGTCAACAGGTGTGGTATGCCTTCATAAACCGACAGCTCTAGCATTTTCGGGTCGATCATGATAAAGCGCACTTCTTTCGGCGTGGCCTTATACAGGATGCTAAGGATCATGGCGTTGACCCCAACCGACTTACCGGAACCAGTAGTACCGGCCACCAGCAGATGCGGCATTTTAGCCAGATCGGCGACCACTGGCTGACCCGCAATATCTTTACCCAATACGATCGCCAGAGGCGATGGATTGTCGCGGAAGGCTGGGCAATCCAGCACTTCGCGCAGATACACGGTTTGCCGTTTGACGTTCGGTAATTCCAGGCCGACGTAAGGCTTACCCGGGATCACCTCCACCACACGTACGGCGGAAGTTGACAATGAACGGGCCAGATCGCGCGACAGGTTGGAGATACGCGCGGCCTTGACGCCAGGAGCCAAATCCAGTTCGAAGCGGGTAATGACCGGGCCAGGCAGAATATCGACCACGTCGGCCTTGACGCGGTAATCCGCCAGGCTGGCTTCCACCAGCCGCGCTTTCTGTTCCAGCGCAAAGGTATCGACCGGTTCGACCTCTTTCGGGGCCTCGGTCAACAGATCCAGCGTTGGCAGTGGCGTAGTCGGTTTCTGCAGCGGCATATCATTGCGCATCAGGAATGGATGGATCAGGCTGTCCATCGCTGGTGCTGGCGGTTGCTGCTGAACGGGTGGCTGATAAGTCTGTTGCGGCTGGTAACCAGGCGCAGGGTTGGTTTGCGGACGCGGTGCCTGATAAGCGGGCACCTCAGGCTCAAACTGCCCGAACGGCACATCGTCTTCCAACTCGCTTTCCTGCTCGATGCTATCCTCAAGCTGTGGCGACAGAGTAAACAGCGGCTCGGTTGGGCCGTCATCCACCAGATCTGCCATCGGTGAGAAACTGTAGGCCTGGCGAGTATCCACCGGACGAGTCACAGGAGCCGGTTCTGGTTCAGGCTGCGGTGCTTCTACGCCATAGCGTGCCTGTTGTTGCGCGGCAAATGCCTGACCGAGTTCGGCCTCACGCTGCGCATCTTCGTCATCTTGTTGTTCTTGCGAATACTCTTCGCCATAGCGCTGGCTTTGCTGTTCGGCAAAGGCCTGACGCAATGCAGCTTCTTGCAGGACTTCATCTTCTTCCTGCGGATTGCTGACCAGTTCTGGCTGCGGTTCATCCCCACGGTTGCGCTGCTCCTGCTCCGCGATCCGCTGCGAAGGCAGCTTGATGCCGTAGGAGGCCAGCTCACGCCGGGTTGGAATACGCACCGGATTTGGCCGTGGCAGTTCCGGGCCGATGCCCTGCTTGATCTGCGAGCTTGCATCGCTGGTGGCAGTGAACGCTGGCATGAAGGTGTTGTTTACCACGCCAGCGGTCACTGCGGCTGCGGCTGTTGCCGCTGGTTTCACGACCTCTCTGGCGCTGAAACCCGTTGAGCCAATGACATCGTCGCTATCCCGCTGGGCCGCAGAGAAATCAAACGGTGACGGCTCTGGTTTTGGCGTAACGGGGGTCTGCCAGTCACCCAGGCGCGGCTCATGTTCCTCACGATAAGGCTCCGTTACGCGCGTCGTTCTCGGTGCCGGGGTCTCTTCTGGCAGTTCAAACGAATACAGCGGCGGCGTGTCTTGTGGTTGCGCAGGAGTTAATGGATGCTGACTGATGGAAGCAGGCGCTGTCGGAGCTACGGTGACCGGAGCCTGAACGGCCGCTTTCGGCATTACCGGGATATCGGTAACGACCGGCGCTGGCTCGGCAAGCGGGAGGTCATCATCGCTGGCACGCAAGCCACTCAATAAAGGATCTGCGGCATCTTGCGCTTCTTCTTCAGCGGTTTCGGTCACGGAAGAGGCAGAGAACAACGCGTCGTCCTCATCTACTGCCGTAGCAGCAGGTGCCACAGGTTGGCCGCTTTCTTCGCGATCGTCGAACACGACATCGTCATCGTCGTGATAGCGGTCTTCACGGCGTGAACGGTTAGTCATAAAGGTAGCGGCACCCAGCACGACACCACCAATTTTTTCTGCAATCACCAGCCATGACCAACCGGTGAACAGGGTCAGCCCCACCGCCCAAATGCCGAGCAGCGCCAAAGTGGCGCCAATGCCGTTAAACCACGGCAACATGGCATTGCTTAGCAGGCTGCCAATCACCCCGCCTGAAGCGAAGTAATAGAGATCGTCAACGTTCAACGCCGCCAGGCCACACGAGGTAAGCACCAGCGCCAATGTGCCGATCAAACGTAACGAGAGCCCAAAGAAATCGACGTAATCGCCGTTATCGCGCCGACGGTAACCCGACAGGCACAACACCAGCATAATCGGTGGGATCGCGTAGGCAAGGACCCCAAAGGTGAAGAACAACGTGTCGGCCAACCATGCACCTACTCCGCCGCCCAGATTGTGGATAGGCTCATGCCAGGCAGTTTGCGACCAACTAGGATCGGAAGGATTGAAACTGACCAACGCAGCCATAAGGTAAACGGCAAAAATTGCCACCACGATCAACACAGCCTCGAGCAAACGCCGCCCACTGCTGAGTTTTTTCAGGGTAACTTCTTTATCTTCTGTGTATTCCTGGCTCAAGAAAGGCACTCCAGGTTCCTGTTGACGGATAGAGTAACGGCGCCGAGAAGTTTCCCCGGCGCCAAAACTGTATGAATAAACAGGAGTGTAACGAATTTAATCAGGTTTTGCACCTGCACCTTACCGTGTTTTGATAACCAGACGGTTACTCTGTTTGACTTCTTCCATCACGACGTAAGTACGGGTGTCATTAACCCCCGGTAAACGCAACAGAGTTTCGCCCAACAGCTTACGGTAAGCTGACATATCTGGCACACGGGTTTTCAACAGATAGTCGAAATCACCGGAAACCAGATGACACTCCTGAATTTCTTCAAGTTTTTGCACCGCAGAGTTGAATTGCTCAAACACATCCGGCGCGCCGCGGTTCAACGTGATTTCCACGAAGACCAGCAGGGAAGCATCCAGATAATGCGGGTTAAGCAATGCGGTATACCCATGAATAAAGCCTTGACGCTCAAGACGGCGCACACGCTCCAAACAAGGGGTTGGGGATAACCCCACGCGCTTTGAAAGTTCGACGTTCGAAATGCGCCCATCCTTCTGCAACTCATTGAGGATGTTGCGATCGATACGGTCGAGATCTTTCCCCGGGCGTTTTTTAGTATCTACCATTATTATTGTCTCTCTTATGTTCTTCCCTGCACTTGCCACACCCTAGCCAACGTCAATGTGCAAGGATTTGTTCCAAGCGAAGACCCGATGCCAGTGTTAAGCGGTTCATCCCCCTGAGGGGACAGGATACGTAATACCAACCGCCCTTGTGCTTCGTCACTATTCGTCACTACCATCTTCCGCCGTTGCCCAGCCTGTCTGTCACCTCTGGGCAACGAATTCAAATGATTTACGTTCAGAAATCCATCAACTCCCGCCAGGGCAAACCCTCCCTCACCCATCGCGACCCGGCAATGTTTTGCCTGGGTGGCGAAAATGCCTACGATTTGCTGCTGGCACGGGGTTAATTTCTTCTTCCTATGATGTTTTCGCAAATGCGCAGCGGATTGTCAAAGTAAAAGAAGTAAAATCAGTAGAACGTACCGCAAGCAAAACTGAGCACCTGATTTTTTGTTAGGAATTTGCCCCATTCAAAACCGGGCAGTTACCCCCATAAACCCGGCAATAATCGCGTTTTTAGCCTATTGCTGTACAAAATTATCGCGTTCACTCCCCCGCTCTGCCGGGGGATAAAAACTCGGCTAATAGGCGCTGGTTATCAAACAAATCGGTAACAACATCCCCTGGCGCTTTTTTTACTGCCGCATTTTCCCTACAATCGGTTCCATTGTCCGCCATTGTGGGAAACGAGGTTATTCATGGGCACGGCTAAACATAGCAAATTATTGATCCTGGGCTCTGGCCCGGCTGGCTACACCGCAGCGGTTTATGCAGCGCGCGCGAACCTGAACCCGGTATTGATCACCGGTATGGAGCAAGGCGGTCAGCTGACCACCACCACCGAAGTCGAGAACTGGCCAGGCGATGCCGAAGGCTTGACCGGCCCGGCGCTGATGGAGCGGATGCGTGAGCACGCAGAAAAATTCGACACCGAGATCGTGTTTGACCATATCAACAGCGTCGATCTGCAGAACCGCCCTTTCCGCCTGTTGGGTGATAGCGGTGAATATACCTGCGATGCCTTGATTATCGCGACTGGCGCATCGGCCCGTTATTTAGGCCTGCCATCAGAAGAAGCTTTCAAGGGCAAAGGGGTCTCCGCCTGTGCTACCTGCGATGGTTTCTTCTATCGCAACCAGAAGGTCGCCGTGGTCGGTGGTGGTAACACCGCCGTGGAAGAAGCGCTGTATCTGTCAAACATCGCCTCTGAAGTTCACCTGGTGCACCGCCGCGACACTTTCCGCAGCGAAAAGATCCTGATCAATCGCCTGATGGAAAAAGTGAAAAACGGCAACATCATCCTGCATACGGACAGCACGCTGGACGAAGTGTTGGGCGATCAGATGGGCGTCACCGGAATGCGCCTGCGCAGCACCAAAGATGCTGAGCAGACCAAAGAGTTAGAGCTTGCTGGCGTATTTATCGCGATCGGTCACAGCCCGAACACCGCAATCTTTGGCGGGCAGCTTGAGCTGGAAAACGGCTATATCAAGGTGCAGTCCGGTATTCACGGTAACGCGACCCAGACCTCCATTCCGGGCGTATTTGCCGCAGGTGACGTCATGGATCACATTTACCGCCAGGCGATCACCTCAGCCGGAACGGGCTGTATGGCCGCACTGGACGCCGAGCGCTATCTCGACGGTATCGCGCAGGCCGAATGCAAATAACCCTTCAGCGATAAACGTTACCGAGGCGGCCGATTGGCCGCCTTATTTATTTCCAACCACGCCCACGCTGAAAGCGTGACTGCTGCCCGAATGATTAAACTGCTGGCTCACTACGTGGGGCGCTGCATGCTGCACCCATTTAGATAATCAATCGGTTAGCTAGGAGCCTCTCTAGAAATTCAGCATCGTTGTCACTTTGCCATCAATCTCAGATTTATTTCACGTCTACCGAGTGACGAGGTAACATTAGCGTTCACTTGTCTTATTTCCCGCTGAGACAAACACTTTTTTAACAGTACGTTAACCAAGCCTGCTACAACAGGCATCGGCGACGCAGACACCTGATGAAAAAAACCAGACAGCACCAGTTAACCCGTTGGCTCAAAACACAGAGTACGTTGGCGCAGCGTTGGCTGCGTTTATCCATGCTGTTAGGTCTGGCAAGCGGCATTTTGATCGTCGCCCAGGCCTGGCTGTTGGCCTCATTGCTCCATGCGCTGATTATTGAGCATCAGCCCCGTGGCGAACTGGTTTCGTCGTTTATCTGGTTGGCCGCCACCTTTGCCTTGCGCGCCTTCTTGAGCTGGCTGCGCGAACGGGTCGGCTTCATCTGCGGACAGGTTATTCGCCAGCGTATGCGTGCGCAGGTGCTGGATAAGCTGCAACAGCTTGGCCCCGCCTGGATCCAGGGCAAGCCTGCCGGCAGCTGGGCCAGCATCATCGTTGAGCAGATTGAGGATATGCAGGATTACTATTCCCGCTATCTGCCACAGATGTATCTGGCCGTGTTTATTCCGGTGCTGATCTTGATCACCGTCTTCCCGATCAACTGGGCGGCCGGGTTTATCCTGCTGGCTACCGCCCCGCTGATCCCGCTGTTTATGGCGCTGGTCGGTATGGGGGCAGCCGATGCCAACCGCCGTAACTTTGTCGCGTTGGCAAGGCTCAGTGGCAATTTCCTCGATCGCCTGCGCGGCCTGGATACCCTGCGCCTGTTTAATCGCGGCCAAGCTGAAACCGACCACATTGCCAAGTCCTCAGAAGATTTCCGCCAGCGCACCATGGAAGTGCTGCGTCTGGCCTTCCTCTCCTCCGCCGTGCTGGAGTTCTTCGCCTCGATTTCCATCGCCGTGGTGGCGGTCTATTTTGGCTTCTCCTACCTCGGTGAACTGAACTTTGGCAGCTATGGCATGGGCGTAACGCTGTTTGCCGGTTTTCTGGTGCTGATCCTGGCACCGGAGTTTTTCCAACCGCTGCGCGATCTGGGCGCCTTTTACCATGCCAAAGCCCAGGCCGTGGGCGCTGCTGAAGCGCTGGAAACTTTCCTGGCCGCCGAGGGCGAGCAGGTTGGCAATGGCTCTCAAACGCTAAATAGCGAAGAACCACTGACCCTGCAGGCACAACAGTTGGAAATCCTCTCACCCAATGGCGTAGTGCTTGCAGGGCCGCTTGATTTTACCCTGCCAGCCAATCAGCGTATTGCCTTGGTCGGGCTTAGCGGTGCCGGGAAAAGCTCGTTGTTGAACCTGCTTCTGGGCTTCCTGCCCTACCGGGGCTCGTTGCTGATCAACGGTATCGAACTGCGCGAGCTGGCTGCGGTTAACTGGCGCCAGCAACTGGGCTGGGTGGGGCAAAACCCCCATCTGCCAGCTCAAACTCTGCGGGACAATATTCTGCTCGGCTATCCGCAGGCCAGCGAGGCCCAATTGCAACAGGCGGTTGAACAGGCTTACGTCAGTGAATTCCTGCCGCATTTACCAAAAGGGTTGGCAACCGATCTGGGTGATGGCGCTGCCCGCCTTTCCGTTGGGCAAGCTCAGCGTGTGGCCGTGGCGCGGGCGCTGCTCAGCCCCCGCCGTTTGCTGTTACTGGATGAACCTGCGGCCAGCCTGGACGCCCACAGCGAGCGTTTGGTGATGCAGGCGCTGAATGCCGCCTCCCATCAGCAGACCACGCTGTTGGTCACGCACCAGTTGGAAGATACCGAAGATTATGACCAGATTTGGGTGATGGACAGCGGCAAAATCGTGCAGCAGGGCAACTACGCCACGCTCAGCACCCAGTCCGGTCTGTTTGCCAAACTGATTGCACACCGCAGCGGGGAGCTATAATCATGCGCGTTTTGCTGCCATTCCTGGCGTTGTATCGTCGCCACACGTTTCTGATTTTACTGGGTATCGTGCTGGCTATCGTCACCCTGCTGGCCAGTATCGGCCTGCTGGCGCTGTCCGGCTGGTTCCTGGCTGCCTCTTCGCTGGCCGGGCTGGCGGGGTTGTATACCTTCAACTACATGCTGCCGGCCGCTGGCGTACGGGGTGCGGCAATCTTCCGTACCGCCGGGCGTTATGCAGAACGGGTCGTCAGCCATGACGCCACTTTCCGTGTGTTGTCCCATCTGCGGGTATTTACCTTCCGCAAGATCCTGCCGCTGTCACCGGGTGGTATTGCCCGCTTCCGTCAGGCTGAGCTGCTCAACCGCCTGGTTGCCGACGTCGATACGCTCGATCACCTCTACCTACGCGTTATTTCGCCGATGGTCAGCGCTGCGGTGGTGATTGTGGTGGTCACCTTCGGCCTCAGTTGGCTGGATGTGCCACTAGCCCTGACGCTGGGCGGAATTCTGTTATTGCTGTTGCTGGCCGTTCCGCCGGTCTTCTATCGCGCAGGTAAGCCCATCGGGGAAGAGTTGACCCTGTTACGCAGCCAGTACCGCACCGACCTGACCGCCTGGCTCCAGGGTCAGGCCGAACTGGTGGTGTTTGGCGCGCTGGACGGTTTCCGGCATAAGCTCAACGCAACCGAACAGCGCTGGCAGAGCCGTCAGTGGCAACAGGCTTCGCTAGGGGGGATTGCCCAGGCACTGATGATCCTGGCAAGTGGCCTCACCGTCACGCTATTAATGTGGCTAGCCGCCGCGGGGATCGGTGGCGATACCCAACCTGGGGCCCTGATTGCCCTGTTTGCCTTTGCCGCTCTGGCCGCTTTTGAAGCTATGATGCCCGTCGCCGCCGCGTTCCAACATCTGGGCCAGGTGATCGCTTCGGCGACCCGGGTCAAGCAGATCATCGATCAACAACCGGAAGTCACCTTCCCTGCCAGCGGTCCAGCCTCACAGCCGGGTGCAGAGCTGCAACTGAGCGAGATGTCCTTCACCTATCCCGACCAGCCGCTGCCGGTGTTGAACAACGTGACGTTGAACATCGCCGCTGGTGAGCACATCGCGCTGTTGGGCCGTACCGGCTGTGGTAAATCGACTCTATTGCAATTGCTGACCCGCGCCTGGAATGCTGATAGCGGCCAAATCCTGCTCAACGGCCAACCACTGGCCAGCTATGATGAAGCTACGCTGCGCGCCATGACTACGGTCGTGAGCCAACGGGTGCATATCTTCAGCAGTACCCTGCGTGAAAACTTGCGTATCGCCGCACCTGCGGCCAGCGACGAGGATTTAAACCTCGCACTGCAACAAGTCGGTCTGGATAAGCTGCTGGAAAATGAGGGGCTGAATGCCTGGCTGGGTGATGGTGGCCGCCAGCTTTCCGGTGGTGAGCAACGCCGTCTGGGCATTGCCCGCGCCCTGCTGCATCAAGCCCCGCTATTACTGCTGGATGAGCCGACCGAGGGGCTGGATGCCGAGACGGAGCAACAGATCCTGGCCCTGCTGCGCCAGCATTGCCGCGGCAAGACGTTAATTCTGGTGACTCACAGACTCTATGGGCTGGAGCATTTCGATCGCATCTGCGTGATGGACGGCGGCAGTATCGTGGAACAAGGCAGCCACGCAGCGCTGATGCGCCAGCCTGGCCGTTATGCCCAATTCCGCCAACGTATCAGTAATGTATCGCTGTAAAACCGCCTGTGGGCGACGCTAAGAGGTTTTATGCGCATTGTTAAGCTGTCATCGCAGTCTGTAGCGTTTCCTTCACCAGAGACCGCCCTGCACGATCCTAACGGACTGCTGGCCATCGGTGGCGATTTGACGCCTGCGCGGCTGCTGGCAGCCTATGAGCGCGGTATCTTCCCCTGGTATTCGCCTGGGGAAGCCATACTCTGGTGGTCACCGGATCCACGGGCGGTGCTGTTCCCAGCGCAATTCCATGTCAGCCGCAGCCTCAAGCGATTGCTGCGCAACCCGCCGTTCCGCATTACTCTCAATCATGACTTTGCCGCCGTGATCGCCGCATGCTCATACCGGCCCGATGAAGGCACCTGGATCGGCGAAGAGGTACAGCAAGCCTATTTACAATTGCATCACCTCGGGCACGCCCATTCCATTGAAGTGTGGCAGGGGGAAGAACTGGTCGGCGGCCTGTACGGTGTCGCCCAGGGAGCGCTGTTCTGCGGTGAATCAATGTTTAGCCGCACTACCAACGCATCAAAGTGTGCTTTATGGGCGTTTTGCCGCCATTTTGCCGGTTATGGAGGAGAATTGGTTGACTGTCAGGTGCTTAACGCTCACACTGCCCGGCTTGGAGCGAGAGAAATTCCCCGCCGCCAATTTTTGCAGCAGTTGAGCAACCTTCAGCGCAGAGTGTTAGCGCCGGAATGCTGGACAGCGCAAGTCATACCCCCACAGCTGGTTGAACTGCCCTCCCAAACTGACTAATTTTGTGGAATCGGTGCATTGTTCACCGACACTCCTTTACATAATGTGGGTTTTTCGGCATTATCTTGCCGGTTAAAAACTAAGGTAGTTAGACCTAGAGGATTCGATGGCCAAAGAAGACAATATTGAAATGCAGGGCACCGTTCTTGATACGCTGCCGAACACCATGTTCCGTGTTGAATTGGAAAACGGGCACGTGGTTACCGCTCATATCTCCGGTAAAATGCGCAAAAACTATATCCGCATCCTGACGGGTGACAAAGTCACTGTAGAGCTGACCCCGTACGACCTGAGCAAAGGCCGCATTGTCTTCCGTAGCCGTTAATCGGCTCACCCGTCGCCAGCCACTGGCGACACCGAGGATGTGATCCCTCAAAAGAGCCCTTTCCGTTTACCCCCGCAGCAACGTTCTCCACCGAGTTGTGTTGGCGCAGGTAAACTGAGAGGGCTCACTCATTTTGTTGGAGGCGAATATTTTCGTCCCGACGGGCGCAGCATGCAGCGCCCCTACGCAGTTTAGTTCCGTAGTTAGTGAAGTTTACGTATAAAAAAAGCGATGCCAAGGCATCGCTTTTTTATTACCGGTCTACCGCTTAATGCACAGCACCTTCATCCGCTTTACGCTTCTGGGCGCTGAGGAAGTGGTAAGTCAGCTGTTTCTTGTCTGCGTCCAGCTCGACTTTCACCGAGCCGCCGTCAACCAGAGAACCAAACAGCAGTTCGTTGGCCAGCGGTTTTTTCAGGCTTTCCTGCATCACACGCGCCATTGGACGAGCGCCCATCGCACGGTCATAGCCTTTCACCGACAGCCAGTCACGCGCTTCGTCGCTCACTTCCATCGACACGCCCTTGGCATCCAGCTGTGCCTGCAGTTCGACGATAAACTTGTCGACCACCTGCTGGATCACCGCAGGAGACAGATGGTTAAACCAGATGACGTTGTCCAGACGGTTACGGAATTCTGGCGTAAACACCTTCTTGATCTCGTCCATCGCGTCGATGCTGTTGTCCTGTTCGATCAGGCCAATCGATTTGCGTTCGGTTTCACGTACCCCGGCGTTGGTGGTCATCACCAGGATCACGTTACGGAAGTCTGCTTTACGGCCGTTGTTATCGGTCAGCGTCCCGTTGTCCATCACCTGCAACAGCAGGTTGAACACGTCCGGGTGCGCTTTCTCGATTTCATCCAGCAGTACCACCGCATGCGGATGTTTGATCACCGCATCGGTCAGCAGGCCGCCCTGATCGTAACCGACGTAGCCTGGAGGCGCGCCAATCAGACGGCTGACGGTATGACGTTCCATATATTCGGACATATCAAACCGCAGCAGTTCGATATCCAACGCTTTCGCCAGCTGCACGGTAACCTCGGTTTTCCCTACCCCGGTCGGCCCAGCGAACAGGAAGGAACCCACAGGCTTGCGATCCTGGCCCAGACCGGCACGGCTCATCTTGATCGCTTCGGTCAGCGCCTCGATGGCCGGATCCTGGCCAAACACCAGCATTTTCAGGCGGTCGCTCAAGCTTCTCAGTACGTCGCGATCGCTGGCGGAGACGGTTTTTTCCGGGATACGCGCAATGCGTGCAACCACGGATTCGATATCCGCCACGTTGACCGTTTTCTTACGCTTGTTCACCGGCAGCAACCGGCTACGCGCACCAGCTTCATCGATCACGTCGATCGCCTTGTCCGGCAGATGACGGTCGTTGATGTATTTCACCGACAGCTCCACCGCAGCACGTACCGCTTTAGCGGTGTAACGCACGTCATGGTGCGCTTCGTACTTGGTTTTCAGACCGTTGATGATCTGAATGGTCTCTTCCGGCGTCGGCTCGGTAATGTCTATTTTCTGGAAGCGACGCGCCAGCGCACGGTCTTTTTCGAAAATATTGCTGAACTCCTGATAGGTGGTGGAACCAATCACCCGGATTTTACCGCTCGACAGCAGCGGTTTGATCAGGTTGGCGGCATCCACTTGCCCACCGGAAGCCGCACCGGCACCGATAATGGTGTGAATTTCGTCGATAAACAGGATGCTGTTCTTATCCTGCTCCAGCTGTTTGAGCAGCGCCTTGAAGCGCTTTTCGAAGTCGCCACGGTATTTGGTGCCCGCCAGCAATGAGCCGATATCCAGCGAGTAGAGCGTGCAGTCTGCCATCACCTCTGGCACGTCGCCCTGCACGATCCGCCACGCCAGCCCTTCGGCAATGGCGGTTTTACCTACGCCGGATTCCCCCACCAGCAGCGGGTTGTTTTTACGGCGGCGGCACAGCACCTGAATGGCGCGCTCCAGTTCACGGTCACGGCCAATCAGCGGATCGATACCGCCGACGCGGGCCAGTTGGTTGAGGTTGGTGGTGAAGTTTTCCATACGGTCTTCCCCTCCAGACTGCTCTTCGTTTACCGGGTTTTCCGCATTAGGTGCCTGGCCCGGCTCATCTTTACGTGTACCATGTGAAATGAAGTTCACCACGTCCAGACGGCTGACGTCGTGTTTACGCAGCAGGTATGCCGCCTGGGACTCCTGTTCGCTGAAGATCGCCACCAACACGTTGGCACCGCTCACTTCGCTCCGGCCGGAGGACTGCACGTGGAATACCGCACGCTGCAGTACACGCTGGAAGCTGAGCGTCGGCTGGGTGTCGCGCTCCTCTTCGCTGGTGGGCAGCGTTGGTGTGGTTTGTTCGATAAAGGCTTCCAGCTCCTGGCGTAACGCAGCCAGATCCACCGTACAAGCCTCGAGCGCTTCGCGCGCGGCAGGGTTGCTGAGTAATGCCAGCAACAGGTGCTCCACGGTCATAAACTCATGTCTGTGCTCGCGCGCTCTGGCGAAAGCCATGTTGAGACTGAGTTCCAATTCTTGATTGAGCATAGGCACCTCCCCAATAGATTGCCTTTTCAGGCTTTTTCCAGCGTACAGAGCAACGGATGCTCATTCTCCCTTGCGTAACGGTTCACATGGACCACCTTGGTTTCTGCGACCTCGGCGGTGAAAACACCGCAGATCGCCTTGCCTTGATAGTGGACCGTGAGCATCAGTTGCGTTGCACGTTCAATATCATAAGAAAAGAACTTTTGCAGAACGTCAATCACAAATTCCATCGGTGTGTAATCGTCGTTGTTAAGTATAACTTTATACATTGACGGCGGTTTTACCGCATCGATTTGTTTTTCTTCGGCCAAGTGTTCAATATTTAGCCAATCGTTGCTATTGCCCATTGCTGCTCATCTTCTCTGCCATGCCTCAGTATATGGGGCCATGTTCGGGTTATTCAAACGGGAGTATCAAGACTATTTTACCATCTTCGCGGTTAACGTGCCGCAGCACAACGCGATTAATCGCCCTTATCGCAGCCACAATTTGTTACCAAACCATGTCAATAGCGTTAACTACTTCAAACTTTGGTGAACTGCCCGACGCGGTCATTGGCCGATCCCTTGACGTGTTGATCATTTGCTCTAGAGTGTAATTTTGTGAGTTGTTGGTCTTTTGACCAGTTGGTACTCACCTGGATCAGTTATTCATCTCATTTTAAAAATAGCATTGCGAGGGATGTAGCAGCATGGAGACGGGTACTGTTAAATGGTTCAATAACGCCAAAGGGTTCGGCTTTATCTGCCCGGAAGGCGGCGGTGAAGATATCTTCGCGCATTATTCAACAATTAAAATGGATGGCTACCGAACGTTGAAAGCGGGCCAACAGGTCAGGTTTGACGTACATCAAGGGCCGAAAGGGAACCACGCAAGCCTGATTATGCCGCTGGAAAGCGAGGCAATGGCCTAAACGCTCCCCTTCAGCCACTTCTGCACTGCCAACTCAAAATGCCAGCCGCCGTACGACTGGCATTTTATTTTTGCTGTTACTCACGCGCCAACGCATCAATCGGGTTCAATCGCGCAGCGCTACGTGCCGGCAGATAGCCGAACACCACGCCAATACCGGTGGAACACAAGAACGCACTCAGCAAGGCCACCGGCGGGAAGCTGATCTGCCAGCCCGGCATAGCCAATTGCACCAGCAGGCCAATAGCGAACGATAGCGCTATCCCCAACGCGCCCCCCACCAGGCAGACCAGCACCGCCTCGATCAGGAACTGTTGCAGGACATCGCCAGAGCGCGCGCCCACCGCCATGCGAATGCCAATTTCACGCGTCCTTTCCGTTACCGAGACCAGCATGATATTCATCACCCCAATCCCGCCAACCACCAGCGAAATCACCGCCACCAGGGTCAGGAACAGTTGCAGCGTACGGGTGGTTTTCTCCGCGGTTTGCACCAGGCTGTCCATGTTGTAGGTGAAGAAGTCTTTCTTGCCGTGGCGCAGCGTCAGCAACCGCGTCAACTGCTGTTCCGCTTCCTGGCTGTTATAGCCCTCACGGATACGCACGGTGATCGAGTCAAAATAGTCGTTACCCATCAGGCGATTAGCCATCGTGCTATAGGGCACCCATACGCTCAGCGCCTTGCTGCTGCCGAACATCGACTGCTTTTCCTGCGCCACACCCACTACCGTGGCTGGCATATTGCCGATCAGGATCACCTCACCCACCACGTTTTTTTTATGCGGGAACAGCCGCCGCTGAGTATTGGCGTCGATCACCACCACCTGCGCCTGGGATTGCACCTGGAGGGTATCGATACCGACCCCCTGGGAAAGGGTCATGCCGTAAACTCGAAAATATTGTTCACTGACGCCCGCGACGTTGGCGGCCACATCAATATTGCCAAACCGTAGCCGCATGCTGCTGCTGATATTCGGCGAAAGCGCACTGACATAAGGCTGCTCACGCAACGCGCTTAGATCGCCATACTTCAACGCCTGGCGGAAGCTGGGATCATCGTCTCCAAAGTCTTTGCCGGGATAGATGTCCACGGTGTTGGTGCCGATGGATTTGATGTCTGCCAGGATCATCTGTTTGGCCGCGTCGCCGATCACCAGGATCGAGACCACCGAGGCAATGCCGATGATGATCCCCAACATGGTTAACGCCGTGCGCATCTTGTTGGCTGCCATAGCCCGCCAAGCCATCACCAACGCCTCACGGAAACGGCCAGCCATCTGCTGCCAGGAAGGCGCTGGCGTGGCCATATCCAGCATTTTGGCCTGCGGGTTACCCTGCGCCTGTGGCCGAGAGTCGGCGATGATTTCCCCGTCGCGGATCTCTATAATCCGCTCCGCCTGCTGTGCTACCGCCGGATCGTGCGTGACGATAATCACCGTGTGCCCCTGCTCGCGCAGTTGCTTGAGGATCGTCATCACCTCTTCACCGGAATGACTGTCGAGCGCACCGGTCGGTTCATCCGCCAGGATCACCTGACCACCATTCATCAAAGCCCGCGCAATACTGACACGCTGCTGCTGCCCGCCCGAAAGCTGGCTTGGCCGGTAGGTAATACGTTCCCCCAACCCCAGACGTTGCAACAAGGCCGCCGCCCTTTCGCGCCGTGCTGCCTTGCTTAGCCCGGCATAAACTGCAGGCACCTCCACGTTATGCGCCGCACTCAGATGGGGTAGCAGATGATAACGCTGGAAGATAAAGCCAAAATGCTCGCGCCGCAGCTGGGCCAGCGCATCGCCATCAAGCGTTGCCACATCCTGCCCGGCTACGCGGTAAGTCCCGGCGCTGGGCTTGTCCAGGCAGCCGAGAATGTTCATCAGCGTCGATTTACCGGAGCCAGAAGCCCCCATAATCGCCACCATCTCACCGGCATCAATGCGCAGACTGACGTTTTTCAGCACGTCTATGGTCTGATCGCCGGAGAGGTAGCTGCGCCGGATATCACTCAGTTCTAACAGTGCCGTCATCAGCTGGCCTCCGCGCCGCCGCGGCTGACAATCACTTCTTCACCGGCCTGCAACCCGCTGACAATCTGCACATCCACATTGTTGCGAATGCCGATCGTGACTTCCCGCTTCTCTTCCTTGCCCTGTTTCAGCACCGAAATGTGGTAACGGTTATCGGCGATCTGATCCCCCAATGCCGCCAGCGGGATCACCAGCGCATCGCTGACGCCAGCCAGCTGAATATGCACCTGCGCGGTCATTTGCAGGCGCAGCAATCCCTGTGGATTGGGCACTTCGAAACGCGCGTAATAGAAAATGGCGTTGTTGACCTTCTCTGGCGTGGGTTGAATGTCTTTCAGCTCGCCGTCAAAACGTTTGCTCGGATCGCCCAGCACGGTAAACCAGGCTTTCAACCCCGGCTTGAGGTGGATCACGTCCGCCTCGGAAACCTGGGCCTTCACCATCATGCTACTCATGTCTGCCAACGTCAGAATGTTGGGCGCTTGCTGCGCGGCGATCACCGTCTGGCCCTGCAAGGTGGTGATCTGAACCACATCACCGTCCATCGGCGCTTCGATACGGGTATAGGCAAGATTGATCTTGGCAGTATCCAGGCTGGCCTGATTTTTGGCGATCTGCGCTCTGGTGGTTTCAACCTGCGCTTTTTTTACCGCCAGCTCAGTGGTGAATTTATCCAAATCCTGGCGCGACACCGCCTGCACCTTGGCCAGTTCGCGGTTACGCTGCAAGGTCACCGCCGCCAGTTGTTGCTCTGCCAAAGCCTGTTGCAGCTGGGCTTGCAGTTGCTGCAGGGTGGCTTCGCCTTCGCGAATGCTGTTTTGTGCCTGTTCGGGATCGATAATGCCGAGCAGTTGGCCTTTTTGCACCTTATCGCCAATCTCGACCTTCAGGCTCTCCAACTGTCCGCTGACCTGAGCCCCCACATCAACCTTACGCACCGCATCCAGTTGGCCGGTTGCCAATACGCTTTGCTCCAGATCGCGTTTAGCGACCTTGACGGTTTTAAACTCCACCGGGGCCGGATGGCTAAAGTGCCAATAAGCCACAACGGCAAGCACCACCAGAACGGCGCACACCAGCACCCCGCGTTTCTTACTTTTGAATAACCACGTCAATGTTTGTTCCTACCTGTTTCCTGTCATTCTCAGGCTGCCAACCATGGCAACCCAAGTAAATTAGCATGTTGCGTTTCCGATAACTAAACCCAGGCTCAACGTATCTCGAGCAAGGCAATTTTGCCCTGCCGTATTGAACTCCTGTTTAGTGAAACCTTGATGAAATAGTCTTTTAGACACAAACCAGGATTTCATCATGTCTCAGCTCAGCTATCCACTCATATCGGCCAAACCGGCCAGCCAACTGATGACGGCACTGATCAACGGCGAGAAAGTGCCCAGCAATGCCTGGAAAAAAACGTCATTCCGCCTTAAGTTTCTTGGCCGTTCGCTGCTCTGCTGGCCCACGACTAGCAGCCTGCTCAATACGCTGGCCGCCAACCCGCTGCTGGATGAGATTTTAACCGCACAGCCCAATCTGCCCTGCAAGCTGCATCGCCCCTATCTGGCGAATAACATGAGCCGCATCGACCGTCTGTTTGCCCTGCGCGATCACTACGATCTGCTCGCCCAACGCATGCCGCTGAAGATGCACCTCGGCCAACTGAGTAGCCATCCCTTTACCTTAAGCCGCGCACAGGACAAAAATGGTGAGCACATCTGCCTGCAACTAGCCTCTCTGGACCACTTGAATAAAGAGGGGGAAACGACCCTGCTGTTGCGCAATAGCCAAGGGGTCATGCTGGCTGAAATGACCTTCACCTTGATGAATTACCAGCAACAACCCACGTTATTTATCGGCGGTATGCAAGGCGCCAATTCCACGGTGCCGCACGCTGAGATCCAGAATACGACCAAAGCCTGCCACGGCCTGTTTCCAAAACGCCTGGTGTTGGAAGGCATTTGCCACCTGGCCCAACAGTTGGGTATCCGGCAGTTGATCGCGGTAGGCAACACCACACATATTTACCAAAACTGGCGTTACCACCACAAAAAGAAAAGTCAGCTGCATGCTGATTACGATCAGTTCTGGCTTTCCATGGGCGGCAAGCAACTCGATAACGGCTATTTCCTGTTACCCGAGCGCATTGGCCGCAAGCCGATGGAAACCATCGCCAGCAAAAAACGCGCGGAATATCGTCGCCGTTACCAGTTACTGGATGAGCTCCAACAGGGGATTAGCAAACACTTTTCTTAATCCGCCCGGCCCCGCGCCAGCCACATCACGCGGGAGAACATTTTCTTCAACAACGGGGGCACCGAGTCGGTGCCCCACGCCCCGGCCTGCATGGCCACCTCAATCGCCAGATCGGGTTTTGAAGTGTGATGCACCGCTTTGATGATCACCTTACGCACCGGCATCTGTACCTTTAGCGGTACCGAAGCCACCCGGTGATAGACCGAGCTGAATCCCTCCCGATACATGAAATGCTCCATATCCGGCGCAGGTAGCGCGGTCAAACGATCGCGCTCGTTATCTTCGTGATTATCCAGCATGCTGCGCACGGCATTGGCATATTTCTTCCCGGCTTCGTCACCATCTACCAGGGCGTGCCATTCAATGCCCATGCGCCGGGCAAACTTCAGCAAGGGTTTCAGCCCGCATTGGGCAAACTCGATCACCCTTACGCCTTCGGACTCGAAACGATAGCCACACTGGCGCGCCAGCTCGTTGAGCAACCAGACTTCGGTTTCCCCTTCCACCAGCAGCCAGCAGCGGGCAAACAGCGAGGCCGGCCGGTTAAAGCGGATGTGGAACGCAATGCGCCGCCCATCCTCCGCACTTAGCCCCTTTGGCCCAAGGCGATAGGTGGCAACCCGGGCCGATTCGCGCACCAGACGGCAAATATGCTCCACCGGCACCAGCGACACCAGCTCGCTGGAGTTGGTGGTGGTAATGCGCTGCAACGGCATCTGGTTGAGCAACCCCCAGGCTACCGACAGCATGATGGGATGCAGGCGCGTTTCCGGGTCTTCAACCAGCAATAATGGCCGGGCATGGGGATCGAGTTTTACGTTGCCCTTGGCCTGCAGCAACGTAGAGAACATCCCCAGCAGGATCAATCGCATGCTGCGGCTGTTAGGTTCGGCAATCATGCGGTTGATACTATCTAGCGATCGCCACGCCTGTTGTTCCGGTTGGCGACGATGCCGAGGCCCGGCAATCTGCGAACCTTGCTCGGCAAAATAGTGTTCCAGCAACTGCTGCATCGCCGCCAGCCCCTGCCGTAGTTCGGCATTGGTCAGCTTTTGCGGGTTACGCACAAGTTCACGCGTCAGTTGATCCAACTGCTGTGCCAAGGCTTCGTTGTCGGCAGGAAGGCGATCGCTGAGTGAGCTGGGCCGCAGGCGGCGGATAAAGCGCGCATCACGCAGCCGCAGCACCGGATGAATGCGGATCAGGGCGTGTACCAGTTGATCGATATGGTGCAGGTGCAAGGCGTTGCCATCGGCATCAAGAAAACGCCGCCAGGTGCATACCGTGCCATCATCATCTAATTCCCCCACGCAGCAGTAGTGAATGCGGCTCAGGTTATCTTCCCCCTTTGACCACAGCGGCGAAAGATGTCGATAGCGCGGCAGATGCGCATGGCCGGTATCCTTTTCACAAAAGGTAAAGATAATCTGCAAATGACGATCTTTGGCCGCCTCGTCGCCAGGTGGGAAGTAGAAATCTTTGGCTTCAAAGCGGTACAGCGTCTGTTCGGGGGCCAGCAAAAAGGTCATGGCGTCCAGCAGGCTGGACTTGCCCCAGGCATTTTCCCCGAGTAGCACGGTATTATCATCCAACGTCAGTGAAAGCCGGTTGATACCGCGGAATCCTACAATCTCAATACGCTCCAGGTACATCTGCTGACTCCTTTATTCGCCTGATACCTTGAGGATGAGCAATAAAGCCATTACAGGTCAAGCAGACATTGCCACAACGTGCGCAAACCGCGTAAATACGCCACTTTACTCCTTAGCCCATTTTGGTTAGCGTGTTAGGTTTGCCGCATTATCCCAACTTAAAGGACGCTAGTTTCACATGTATTCAGGACTGCTGATTATACTGATACCGCTGATCGTCGGTTATCTTGTCCCCTTGCGTAGCGTCACCCTGATCCGGGCCATTAACCGCCTGCTGAGCTGGATGGTGTATGTGATCCTGTTCATTATGGGGATCAGCCTGGCATTCCTGGAAAACCTCAGCAGCAACCTGATGCTGATCTTTCAGTACACCCTGGTGTTTTTTCTGTGCATTTTCTGCGCCAATCTTCTGTGGTTATCGCTGTTTGAACGCCGCCGCCCCTGGCACAGTACCCACAAGCAAGAAACGTTGCCCTCACGCCTGCATATGGCATTGGAATCCCTGAAGCTTTGTGGGGTGGTAGTGGGTGGCTTTGCCTTGGGTCTCACCCAGTGGCACTGGCTGCAATATGCCGGTCAAGGCAGTGAATACGCCCTACTGTTTCTGCTGCTTCTGGTAGGCGCACAGCTACGCAACAGTGGGATGACGCTGCGCCAGATTGCCCTCAATCGCCGTGGCATGATGGTCGCCGTGGTGGTGGCGCTCAGTTCGCTGGCGGGCGGTGCAGTGGCAGCATTGCTGCTGGGGCTGCCGCTGAAAGCCGGTTTGGCGATGGCTTCGGGTTTTGGCTGGTACTCCCTTTCCGGCATCCTGATCACCGACGCCTATGGCCCAGTGATGGGCAGCGCCGCCTTCTTCAACGATCTCGCTCGTGAGCTGGTGGCAATAATGCTGCTCCCTACGCTGGTGCGCCGTAGCCGCTCCTCTGCATTGGGTTTATGTGGTGCCACTTCGATGGATTTCACACTGCCGGTTCTGCAACGCAGCGGCGGGATAGAAATGGTGCCTCCCGCCATCGTGCACGGATTCTTGCTGAGCCTGTTGGCTCCGGTGTTAATCGCCCTGTTCTCCTGACACCCACGGGCGCGGATCGCCGCGCCTGCTGATCAAAACGTAATAATTCCCATCCGCACGCCAACTTGTTCTAAATCAAACTTTGTTAAAGTTGTATCACAAAAGCCTTTTTAAGGTTGCGTCATCGATCTATGCTTCAAAACAAGCATTATAAATGCAACTTTAAAAAAGGAAGCGATTATGTTCTGTGTGCAATGTGAACAAACCATCCGGACACCGGCAGGTAACGGCTGCTCTTACGCTCAAGGGATGTGCGGCAAAACGGCAGAAACCTCCGACCTGCAGGATCTGTTGATAGCGGCGTTGCAAGGGCTCTCTGCCTGGGCCTTGCAGGCGCGTGCGTTGGGCATTATCGATCATGATGTCGACAGTTTCTCCCCACGCGCCTTCTTCTCTACGCTGACTAACGTTAACTTCGATTCCGAACGCATTATCGGTTATGCACGTGACACTATTGCCCTGCGTGACTCGCTGGCGGTTCGCTGCCGCCTGCTCGACGCCAGTGTGCAGGTCGATCACCCGCTGGCTCAGCTGCAACTGGCCGGCAACGATATGCCTGCGCTGTTGCAACAGGCTGCACAGTTTGCTCTCAATAAAGATAAAGCCGAGGTAGGCGACGATATCCACGGTCTGCGGATGCTGTGCCTGTACGGCCTGAAAGGGGCCGCCGCCTATATGGAACATGCCCATGTGCTGGGCCAGTTCGACAACCAGATCTATGCCGATTACCACGCCTTTATGGCCTGGCTGGGCACCCAACCGAGCGATCTGGACACCCTGCTGAACAACTCGATGGCCATCGGCAAAATGAACTTCAGTGTGATGGCTATTCTGGATCGGGGCGAAACCAGTGCCTTTGGCGACCCACAGCCGACCACGGTCAACGTGCGCCCGGTGGCGGGCAAGGCGATCCTGATCTCCGGCCACGATCTGAAAGATCTGCGCTTGCTGCTGGAACAGACCGCGGGTACCGGCATCAACGTCTATACCCACGGCGAAATGTTACCGGCCCATGGCTATCCAGAGCTGAAAAAATTCCCGCATCTGGTGGGTAACTACGGCAGTGGTTGGCAAAATCAGCAGACCGAATTCGCCAAATTCCCGGGCTCGATCGTCATGACCTCCAACTGCATCATCGATCCGAACGTCGGCAACTATGGCGATCGTATCTGGACGCGCAGCATCGTTGGCTGGCCTGGTGTCAACCATCTGGAAGGGGATGATTTCAGCACTGTGATCGCTCAGGCGCAGCAGTTGGCTGGCTTCCCTTATAGCGAAATCGAACAACTGATCACCGTCGGTTTTGGCCGCCAGGTACTGCTCAGCGCTGCCGATACCGTGGTTGACCTGGTAGTACAGAAAAAACTGCGCCACGTATTTCTGGTGGGTGGCTGTGACGGCAGCCGTGATGAACGCAGCTACTTCACTGATTTTGCCCGCAGTGTGCCGCAAGATTGCCTGATCATGACGCTGGGGTGCGGTAAATACCGCTTCAACAAGCTGGACTTCGGCACGCTGGAAGGCCTACCGCGCCTGCTGGACGTTGGCCAATGTAACGATGCCTATTCCGCCGTAATGCTGGCAGTCAAACTCGCCGAGAAAGTCGGTGGCACGGTCAACGATCTGCCGCTCAGCCTGGTGCTGTCGTGGTTCGAGCAGAAAGCGATCGTCATTCTGCTGACGCTGCTGTCGCTAGGGGTGAAAAATATCGTCACCGGTCCAAGTGCCCCGGCCTTCCTGACCGACAATCTGTTGGCGGTGCTGAATGAAAAATTCGGCCTGCGTTCGGTCACCACCGTAGAGCAGGATATGCAAACCCTTCTCGGCTAAGGCCGTTGTTCCGGGGCTGCCCATCGCGGCGGCCCCGTTTGTTTTGAGGTGCCCTATGAGCCAACCCAGCTCACTTTGCCCCAACCCGATGCAGGTGCACTCCTTGCAACAGGAAACCGCCGACGTCTGGACGCTGAACCTGATCAATAACGACTTTTATCCTTATCAGCCCGGACAGTTTGCGTTGGTTAGCATTCGCGACAGTGAAGATACGCTGCGCGCCTATACCCTTTCCTCTTCGCCCGGCCTGAGTCCTTTTATCAGCATCAGCGTACGTTGCCTGGCGGATGGCCTCGGCTCACGCTGGCTGACACAAGAAGTCAAACCTGGCCAAACACTTTGGCTATCAGACGCCCAGGGAGAATTCAGCTGCGTGCAACACCCCAGCGATAGCTACCTGATGCTGGCTGCCGGCTGTGGCGTCACGCCGATTATGTCGATGTGCCGCTGGCTGGTGGTGAACAAGCCGCAATGTGATATCCGGGTGATCTTTAACGTTCGTACCCCTGCCGATGTGATTTTTGCCGAACAGTGGCAACGGCTATGTGCCGCCCATCCACAATTGCAACTGACCTTGATGGCAGAGCAGGATGCGCAACCCGGCTTCCTGTCTGGCCGCATCAATGAACAAGTGTTGCAACAGGCCGCGCCGGATATCGCCTCACGTACCGTGATGACCTGCGGCCCGGCCCCTTACATGCAACAGGTTGAACAGCTTTGCCTGGGGCTCGGCGTCCCCACAGCCAACTTCCACCAGGAACAGTTCCACACCTCGGCGCAGTTGGATGATGGGAAAAGCGAACAGTTAACATTGCGCATCGGTCAGCCGCTGCGTGAATTCCACGTGCCCGTCGGCAGCACCTTGCTCGCCGCTTTAGAAGCCCATAAGTTACCGGTCAATGCCGCCTGCCGTGCTGGCGTTTGCGGCTCGTGCAAAACCCGTATTATCGATGGCCAATACACCACCACCAGCACCATGACGTTAACCCCGGCGGAAATCGAACAGGGCTACGTGCTGGCCTGTAGCTGCCAGCTACAGGGTGACGTCACCCTCGCCTGACGCTTTGGCCCCATCTTCCCGATGGGGCACATATCGGCAAGCGTATCCCCTAATGCCCTTCTACACTTTCTGTTTGCCTCTAACCGGGCGAGTACCCCTCATTTTGGATAATGACTGGAGGAACGATGAAGCAAACAGTAGCCACGCTGATCGCCAAAACGCTGGAACAGGCAGGTGTAAAACGGATCTGGGGCGTTACCGGCGATTCGCTCAACGGCCTGAGTGACAGCCTGCATCGGATGGGAACCATCGCCTGGATGGGCACCCGCCATGAGGAAGTCGCCGCTTTTGCTGCCGGTGCCGAAGCGCAGCTCACTGGCCAACTGGCGGTCTGCGCAGGTTCCTGCGGCCCCGGCAACCTACACCTGATCAACGGCCTGTTCGATTGCCACCGCAATCACGTCCCGGTGCTGGCTATCGCCGCCCATATTCCTTCCAGCGAGATCGGCAGCGGCTACTTCCAGGAGACGCACCCGCAAGAGCTGTTCCGCGAATGCAGCCACTACTGCGAGCTGGTGTCCAATCCTGAGCAACTGCCGCGAGTGCTTGAGATTGCCATGCGCAAAGCGATCCTCAATCGTGGCGTCTCGGTGATAGTGCTGCCGGGGGATGTCGCCCTGCAAATGGCCCCAGAAGATGCCAGCATGGTGTGGCATACGCCCGCGCACCCACTGATGCAGCCACCGATGAGCGAGCTGCAAAAACTGGCAGAAACGCTGAACAGCGCCAAAAACATCACCCTGATGTGTGGCAGCGGCTGCGCCGGTTCGCATGACGAAGTCGTCAAACTGGCCGAACTTTTGCAGGCCCCGATTGTGCACGCCCTGCGCGGTAAAGAGCATATCGAATGGGATAACCCTTACAGTGTCGGTATGACCGGGCTGATTGGTTTCTCTTCCGGCTATCATGCCATGATGAACGCGGATACCCTGGTGCTGCTAGGTACTCAGTTCCCTTATCGGGCGTTTTATCCTAGCAATGCCAATATCATTCAGATCGATATCAACCCCGGCAGCATCGGCGCCCATTGCCCAGTCAATATGGCGCTAATGGGCGATATCAAAACGACGCTCAGCGCCTTGCTGCCGCAGTTGCAAGCCAAGAGCGACCGCAAGTTCCTGGATAAAGCGCTGGAGCATTACCGGGAAGCGCGTAAAGATCTCGACGGGTTGGCTACCGCCAACGATGACCAGCCGATCCACCCACAATATCTGGCACAGCAAATCAGCAACTCAGCCACGGATGACGCCATCTTCACCTGCGATGTCGGCACGCCGACGGTGTGGGCAGCGCGGTATTTGAAAATGAACGGCAAACGCCGCCTGCTCGGTTCGTTCAACCATGGCTCAATGGCCAACGCCATGCCGCAGGCGATTGGTGCCCAAGCCACCGAACCGGATAAACAGGTGATCGCCATGTGCGGTGACGGTGGCTTCACCATGCTGATGGGGGATTTTTTATCGCTGGCCCAGTTGCAGCTGCCGGTCAAGGTAGTGGTATTCAATAACAGCGTGCAGGGCTTTGTGGCGATGGAGATGAAAGCCGGTGGCTACCTTACCGACGGCACCGATCTGCACAACCCAGACTTTGCCGCCATCGCCAATGCGGCAGGTATCAAAGGCATTCGGGTAGAAAAGGCCTCCGAGCTGGACGCGGCATTGCAGGAAATGCTTGCGCATCCTGGCCCGGCCTTGCTCGACGTGGTCACGGCCAAACAAGAGCTGGCGATGCCGCCGCAGATCAAATTCGAACAGGCTAAAGGGTTCAGCCTGTATATGCTGCGCGCCATCATCAATGGCCGGGGCGATGAGGTCGTCGAACTGGCTAAAACCAACTGGCTGCGTTAATCGCTTCTGGGGGCAATGAAGTTGGTTGTCCCCTGCATTTTCCGCTTTTGCCCCGCGCTAATCCGGTTATGATGAAAGCCACTTCCTCATCGGCTACCAAGGACCCGTATGCTTATCGATTTACGCAGTGACACCGTTACCCAACCTAGCGCAGAGATGCGCACCGCCATGGCGCAGGCTGACGTCGGCGACGACGTATATGGCGACGATCCCACCGTCAACGCCCTCCAGGCTGAAGCGGTCAGGCTCTCTGGCAAAGAGGAGGCATTATTCCTGCCTACCGGCACCCAGGCCAACCTGGTAGCCCTGCTGAGCCATTGCCAGCGTGGTGAGGAATATATCGTTGGCCAGCAGGCGCATAACTACAAATATGAAGCCGGTGGTGCCGCCGTGCTGGGCAGCATCCAGCCCCAGCCGATCGAAGCCAATCCCGATGGCACGCTGCCGTTAGATAAAGTCGCCGCCGCCATCAAGCCTGATGATATTCACTTTGCCAAGACTCGTCTGCTGAGCCTGGAAAACACCATCAGCGGCCGCGTGCTGCCGCTGGAATATCTGCAACAGGCCTGGCAGTTCACTCGTGAGCACAAACTTGCTCTGCACATTGACGGCGCGCGCATTTTCAACGCGGCGGTGGCGCTTAACGTACCGCTGAAAACCCTTGCCCAGTATTGCGACACCTTCACCATTTGCCTGTCGAAAGGCCTGGGGGCACCGGTTGGCTCGCTGCTATGCGGTAGCGAAGAGTTTATTCAGCGTGCCAACCGCTGGCGCAAGATGACCGGTGGCGGTATGCGCCAGGCCGGTATTCTGGCGGCTGCCGGGCTCTATGCCTTGGAGCACAACGTCGAGCGGCTGAAAGAAGATCATGACAACGCCAAATGGCTCGAACAGCAGTTGCGTGACATTGGCGTGGATATTGCCGAGCCGGGCGCACAAACCAACGTGCTCTATCTGCGCCAATCCCCGGAGTTGGCGGCCAAGCTCGGCCCCTGGATGCGCGAACGTGGCGTGTTGATCAGCGCCGGGCCGTTAACCCGTATCCTGACCCATCTCAACGTTAGCCGCCAAGATCTGCAAAAAGTGGTCGATCTGTGGCGGGAATTCTTGCAGCAGCACGCCTAACTTTTTTGTAGTAACACCGGGAGGCCCCGCTTCCCGGTTCTCGCCAAACCCGCCATCTCAGCCTAGTTCCAATACCTGAAGGGATATCCTCTATGAGTCATAAATTTCGCCAGACGTTATTAGCTCTCACCCTCGTTAGCAGTGGAATGATGTTTACCTTGCCAGCTAGCGCCGCCCCAGCGCCGGCCCAACAGCAAACGCAGGCTCCCGGCTATTACCGCATGATGTTGGGTAACCTGGAGGTGACTGCGCTGTACGACGGTTACGTCAAACTGGACGCCAAGCTGTTCCATGGTGTCAGCGAACCGGATATGCAAAAGTTGTTCGCCCGCATGTTTACCGACAGCAAGTCAGGCATTCAGACAGCGGTTAACGCGTTTCTGGTGAATACCGGTACGCATCTGGTTCTGGTTGATGCCGGTACCTCGCAGTGTTTTGGACCGACGTTGGGGGCCATCAAAAACAACCTGCGCGCGGCAGGTTATCAGCCAGAGCAGGTTGATATGATATTGCTGACGCATCTGCACCCCGATCACGCCTGCGGCATCACCGATCAGGGCAAGGCCGCCTTCCCTAACGCCACTGTCTATGCCTCCAAGGCCGACGGGGATTATTGGCTGAGTAAAGAGATAGCGTCCAAAGCCCCGAAGGACGCGCAGCCGATGTTCAAGATGGCCCAGGACGCCGTGGCCCCTTATGCCGAACAGGGCAAGCTGAAACTTTACAGCCCTGGGGAGCAGTTACTTCCTGGGCTGGAGGTGATAGCGACACCGGGCCATACGCCTGGGCATACCTCATACCTGTTCAGCTCCGGCGGCCAGAAACTGCTGTTGTGGGGGGATATCGTCCACAGTCACTCTTTGCAGTTTGCCAAACCTGAAGTCGCGGTGGACTTTGACACGGACTCCAAACAGGCGATCGCTACCCGGCAGAAGGTGTTTGCCGATGCGGCTGAAAACAAGCTGTGGGTTGGCGGAGCGCACTTACCTTTCCCTGGCCTGGGCCACGTGCGCGTCGAAGGTAAAGGCTATGCGTGGGTGCCGGTTGAATATGCTCCAGTGGTAGTCGGCGAGAAGAAACCTTAACGCAGATTGATGACAACGGGCGGCACATACGGCGCCCGTTTAATTGCGCACATTGCGGTAACTTAAACCACCATCCGGCCATAGAGCCAGTAACCCACAGCCAGTATCAGCAGCAGGTTCAGCACTACGCTGAGGATAAAATAGGTTTTGAACGGCTGTTTCTGCGTTTTATGACGGAACAGTCGTTGCCCGATAATGGCCCCTATCCAACCGCCCAACACGCCGAACAGCAGCAGGGTGATTTCCGGTACCCGTTGCCAACTTTTGCAGGCGGCCAGCTTATCGACACCGTAGATTAGCAGGGTCAGCAAGTTTACCAACAGCAACCACGTCCACAGCGGAGCGGGAAAACACAGGCTGCCAGCCAAGGCAATTAGCAGCAGCAAATAACACAGAGAATTGATTTTCATCGGGCATGGGCTCATTGCTTGATCGCCGCGTAGTGTGAACTGCCCTACGTGCAGATGCAACTTTTGATACCCATACAAAAAGTGCATTTAGCCCGCTAATTTGTCATTCTATACCCTATGGATTGCAAGCTGCGGCTTGACATCCATAGGGTAAAGCTACGCTCACATTAACATCAATAAACTAAGGCAGCGCAATGACCTCCCAACGTATTCTGGTTCTTGGAGCCAGCGGTTATATTGGCCAACACCTGATTCCCCGGTTGACCGAACAGGGCCACGAAATCACCGCAGCAGCACGCCGCATAGAATGGTTGGAAGAGCAAAACTGGCCGCACGTAAGCTGCCGCTACGTGGATGTCTACCGTCCAGAAACGCTAACGGCGGCGCTATGGCAGATCGATGCCGTTTACTACCTGATCCACGGCATGGGCGATGGCGATGATTTTATCGAAAAGGAACGCCAGGCGGCGGAGAACCTGCGGGATGCCTTGCGAGGATCCAACGTTAAACAGGTTATTTTCCTTGGCGCACTGCAACCAGAGGGCAGTAGCTCCCCTCACCTCATCGCCCGTAAGCTGACCGGCGAAATCCTGCGCCAAAGCGGCATTCCCGTCACCGAATTGCGCGCCAGTATCGTGGTTGGCCCAGGGTCAGCCGCGTTCGAGATTATGCGCGATATGGTCTATAACCTGCCGATCCTGACGCCACCGCGTTGGGTGCGGTCAAAATCGTCCCCGGTCGCACTGGATAACCTGCTCACTTACCTGACCGGGCTACTGCAACATCCGGCGCAGGAAAACCGGATTTTTGACGTGGCCGGGCCGGAGTACATCAGTTACCAAACCATGTTCGAGCGCTTTATCAAGATCAGCGGCAAAAAGCGCTGGCTGATCCCGGTGCCGCTGCCGACACGCTTTATCTCGGTATGGTTTATCAGCATGATCACGTCTGTACCAACCTCAATTGCCAGCGCGCTCATTCAGGGGCTGAACCATGACTTACCTGCCGATGGCAAACCGCTGCAAGCCTTGATCCCACAGCCACTACAAACCTTTGATGAGGCCGTGAAGGAGACGCTACGCCGCGAAGACGAGGTGGTCGACTCTGCCGACTGGGGTTACGATCCTGAAGCCCGAGCCCGCTGGCGCCCCGGTTACGGTTTCTACCCCAAACATGCAGGCTGCGAACTGGATACCCAGGCCTCGAGTGAAGCGCTATGGCACGTCGTGCAGCAGTTGGGCGGCAAAGAGGGATACTTCTACGCCAACATTCTGTGGCAAATCCGTGCCCGCATGGACGATATGATCGGCAACGGCATCGTCTATGGCCGACCGCAGCGTGACACCCTGGAAGTCGGCGATCTGGTCGATGGCTGGAAGGTGATCACCAAGAAGCCATTGCGCCAGCTGGCATTGATGTTTGGGATGAAAGCACCGGGACTTGGCCGCCTGACTTTCAGCATCAAAGACCTGGGCGATCGTCGCCAGCTCGATGTCCGCGCCTGGTGGCATCCTGCCGGTTTCAGCGGGCTGTTATACTGGTTTGTCATGATGCCTGCCCACCTGTTTATTTTCCGTGGCATGGCCAAACGGATTGCCCAATTGGCCGAAGAGTACGATAACCAGCGCCCTCATTAGTCTAATTGTCGATCAACCGCACAGTTTGCTGCTGCGGTTAGGTCCTTTCTCATTGCATAGCGCACAAAATCACGAAAGAATGGCACCTTATTTGCTGGGGCGCGCTAAAACGCCCTCAGCATCCTGATTTTTGGTGAGAACAGAGTGAGTTATGAAGGTATTGGTCACCGGTGCAACCAGTGGGTTAGGCCGTAACGCCGTTGAATATCTCCGCCGCCAAGGCATAAAAGTACGTGCCACCGGGCGCAATCAGGCCATGGGTTGCCTGCTGGAAAAAATGGGTGCCGAATTCATCCATGCCGATCTCACCAACCTGATCTCTTCGCAGGCCAAAGCCATGCTGGCGGATGTGGATGTGCTGTGGCACTGCTCCGGTTTCACTTCCCCATGGGGTACAGAAGAAGCCTTCGAACTGGCCAACGTCCGCGCTACCCGCCGTTTGGGGGAATGGGCTGCGGCCTACGGTGTGGAACGGTTCATTCATATTTCGTCGCCGGCGATTTACTTTGATTATCACCATCACCGCAATGTGGATGAAGACTTCCGCCCGATTCGTTATGCCAACGAGTTTGCCCGCAGCAAGGCCGCCGGGGAACAGGTGGTGCAACAGTTGGCGCTGTCCAACCCGCAAACCCATTTCACTATCCTGCGCCCACAGGGGCTATTTGGCCCACACGACAAAATCATGCTGCCGCGCCTGCTGCATATGATCAAACATTACGGCAGCCTGCTGCTACCGCGTGGCGGGGATGCGCTGGTCGATATGACCTATCTGGATAATGCGGTACACGCCATGTGGCTAGCCACCGTGAAGGAAGAGACTCCTTCTGGCCGGGCCTACAACATCTCCAACCAGCAAGCTTGCACGCTACGCACAGTGCTGCAACAGCTGATCGATGAGTTGGGCATGAAGTGTCGCATCCGCTCGGTGCCCTACCCGATGCTGGATATGATGGCTCGTGGCATGGAAAAGCTGGGCAGTAAAAGCGATAAAGAACCCGTGTTGACCCATTACAGCGTCGCCAAGCTCAATTTCGATCTGACGCTGAACACCACTCGCGCACAGCAGGAACTGGGTTATCAACCCGTGGTTTCGCTAGAAGAAGGCATTAGCCGTACTGCTCGCTGGTTGAAAGAGCACGGTAATCTGCACGGGCTATAACTAACCCCTCACCCCAACCCTCTCCCACAGGGAGAGGGAGCTGTTAGTCCCTGCACATTTGGTAGTAAAAAGATAATCTCAGCAAACTCGAACGATCCCCTTCCATACGGAGAAGGAGCTGTTAGCCCCTGCACATTTGGCAGTAAAAAGATAATCTCAGCAAACTCGAACGGTCCACTATGGGAGAGCGTGAGGGCATTTCTTTTGGCGTTAGCGCATAGCTCCGTATTTGCTTAGCAACGCCTCTATAATCGCCTCGCTTTCTGCATCTGGCTCACCGCGATAATCGCTGGGCCGGAAATGCATCTGAAATGCCGCTACCAAGTTCCGCTGCTGCTTGGCATCCCATGTAGGATCAACGCCATAGCCGTAGCGCGCCAGCTTTTCCAATAGTGATGCCATCGCCACCGGCTCATGCTTATCACGACCTGCCAGGTAACGTTCCACCTCCCGCTCATCCGGCCAGGCACCAATGCCTGCCTGCGCCAGCTGTTGCCATGGGAAGAGAGGGCCAGGATCCTGTTTGCGCTGCGGGGCGATATCGCTATGCCCTACCACGTCCGTCGGTTGCAGCGCGTAACGCTGCACAATATCGCGGCTAAGTTGGATCAGTAACGCAATTTGCTCTGGCGTATAAGGCTGCCAGTCTGTCTCCAGCAAGTTACGCGTAAAGCCCCGGTTGACGATCTCAATGCCTATCGAGGTATCGTTCAAATTGGTACGCCCACGCCAATTGCTGGCCCCGGCATGCCAGGCGCGCAGTGCTTCGGGTACCAGTTGATAAGCCACAGGTTTGCCGCCCTTCAGTGGCGGATGGGCGGGCAGCAAGTAATGGGCGCTGACGTGCTCGTCCGTCAGCGTTTTCAGCGAGGAGTGAAAGTCTTCTGCGGTGTAATGCATCACCAGGAAGCGAATACGCCGATCGGCCCCCGGTGACTGATGCAGGGTTTCCAACTGATAGCTACCGTGATCCACCAGCGTGCTGGTGGATTGCTGTTGGCAACCCGTCAAAACTCCAATAGCGGCGATCCACAACCACTTGGCCACAGTATGCTCCTTTCCGCAGTGATGCGCCGCCATCAGGGGATGACCGAGTCTGGTACAGTCTCAGCCGCTTGCAAGGTTTGCATCAGCTTGCGTCTATCGTAATAACACTTGCCCCACGACGCCAGGCAGGACGCCCCTAGCGCGCCTTCAATCGAATCATAAATGGGATCGAACTCGCCACTAAAGAAACTAAACAACACCCTTCCTAGCGTGGCGGCTCCACCAATCAGCAACCAGGTCATCACCTGGGTTAGTTGGCTGATTTTCAGTTGCAGTTCACTGCTTCCCTGCTCGGTATTTTTCATTTCACTTCCTGGTTATCTCACGTTATTCCCGTTTAGCGGCTGACTTTTACCGCGGTGCCACTGACGCTGACCATCAGCATGGTGCTATCTTTACCCACGGTTTGATAATCGATATCGATGCCGACTACCGCGTTAGCCCCCAGTTCTTTGGCCTGCTCCTGCATCTCCTGAAAGGCCAACTGGCGCGCCTTGCGCAGCTCTTTCTCGTAGGCACCGGAACGGCCGCCAACGATATCACGCACACCAGCAAAAAAATCGCGGAAAATATTGGCACCCAGAATCGCCTCGCCGGTGACAACGCCACAATATTCGGTGATGGTAAACCCTTCCAGGGTGTGGGTAGTGGACAATTGCATCAAGAACTCCTTATAAAATCAAATCATTGCTGTGGTACGACAGCTAATTTAAGCGGATGTTCTGTGGCACAATGGCACACAGCACCAATGCAAGGACCAAAAACGCCTTTATACTGTAGGCTAGTCCCGTGGTTTTCGGTCTTCATGGTTGAGAGACTTTTACATAAGGTTATGAGATGAAAACAAAAACGCTTGCTGTTGTTTTACCCTTGGCCCTGTTCTTAAGCGCCTGTAGCACCGTCGAACCGGCCTTTAAGGATGTTGGCGTTCGCACTGGCGCCTGCGTAGAAGGTGGCCCGGATACGGTGGCCCAGAAATTCTATGACCTGCGCATTCAGCAAGGCCCAAGCACCGCACTGCCGGACAGCAGCCGTCTGGCACAGTTGCAGCCTTACCTGAGCCAGGTGCTGTATCAGGATCTGGTCAGTGCCGCTCAGCACCCTGGCAAACACGCCATCACTGGCGATCTGTTCTCTGGCAATGCCCAGGGGCCAACCAGCGCCACGGTTGCCAGCGCCTCCACCATTCCTAACACCGATGCCAAAAACATCCCGCTGCGTGTACAGCTGACCCACCAGAAAGAAGGTGCCAGTGCAATCAACTGGCAGGACGAAGTGCTGATGGTCCGTGAAGGCACCTGCTGGGTAGTTGACGACATCCGCTTCCTCAACATCCCGCCGCATGCCGCCAGCGGTACGCTGCGTCAGGTCCTTGAGAACCAGTAACACCAAAATGGCAACCGGGTGTATCAGTTTCCCGGTTGCCAATTAATCCCATTAGAAATGCTCAAAATTCCATCACCTTGAGAAAAATAGCTAGCTATCTCACAGTGTGCGCGACAAATCCGCCGTTCAGCCAGCGCTCACGGTATCTTCTGCTATTATTTAGTCATTCTGCGACGTACTAATAAATTTTAACTCACAAAGATTGCATAAGTATTCTGTGGAAGTTACCATTCCCGACATCAATGTCTATTCAATTTCAGCGCATGAGTATTCAACTAAAAGATATCAACTGCTTTTACGGCGCACATCAGGCGCTGTTTAACATTACACTGGATTGCCCTGCCGGCGAGACTCTGGTGCTGCTTGGTCCAAGCGGCGCGGGTAAGAGTTCGCTGCTGCGGGTGCTTAACCTGCTGGAAATGCCACGCTCTGGCCACCTGCAAATCGCGGGCAATCAGTTCGACTTTAAACAGTCACCGGGGGAGAAATCCATCCGCGAGCTGCGCCAAAACGTGGGCATGGTGTTCCAGCAGTACAATCTCTGGCCACATCTGACCGTGGTGCAAAACCTGATCGAAGCGCCCTGCCGCGTACTTGGCCTGAGCAAGGCACAAGCGATGGCGCGTGCCGACAAGTTGCTGACCCGGTTACGCCTGACCGATTTTGCCGATCGTTTCCCACTGCATCTCTCCGGTGGCCAACAACAGCGCGTAGCCATTGCCCGTGCGCTGATGATGGAGCCTCAGGTTCTGCTGTTCGATGAGCCCACGGCCGCACTGGATCCGGAAATTACCGCACAGATCGTCAGCATCATTCGCGAGTTGGCGGGCACCGGTATTACTCAGGTGATCGTCACCCATGAGGTTGAAGTCGCGCGTAAAACCGCCAGCCGCGTGGTGTATATGGAAAATGGCCATATCGTCGAACAGGGCGATGCCAGCCACTTTGCACAACCGCAAACCGTAGAGTTTGCCAATTACTTATCACACTAATAGCGATATTTGCTGTTCTCAGGGAGTTTGCGATGAAAAAACTACTAATCGCCGCCGTTCTGGCTGGCATCAGCGTTTCTGCCTCAGCAGCCGAAACTATCCGTTTCGCTACCGAAGCTTCCTACCCTCCGTTCGAATTCGTCGCGGCGGATAACAAGATCCAGGGCTTCGACGTCGATCTTGCCAACGCTCTGTGTAAAGAGATGCAGGCTGAGTGTACCTTTACCAACCAGGGCTTCGACAGCCTGATCCCAAGCCTGAAGTTCAAGCGTTTCGACGCCGTGATGGCCGGTATGGATATCACCCCTGAGCGCGAAAAGCAGGTGCTGTTCAGCAAGCCTTACTACGATAACTCGGCCCTGTTTATTGTCGAGAAAGGCAAAGTGGCCGACGTGGCCGCGCTGAAAGGCAAACGCGTTGGCGTGCAAAACGGCACCACGCACCAGAAATTCCTGACCGATAAACACCCGGAAATCACCACCGTGGGTTACGACAGCTATCAGAATGCCATTCTGGACCTGAAAAATGGCCGTGTTGATGCAGTGTTCGGCGATACCGCCGTGGTTAACGAGTGGCTGAAAGAAAACGCTGCGCTGACCGCCGTGGGCGATAAAGTGACAGATAAAGACTACTTCGGTAGCGGTCTGGGCATTGCCATGCGCCTGCAAAATACCGAGCTACAGGGCAAATTCAACGCCGCCCTGGATAAAATCAAGCAGGATGGGACTTACGAAACCATCTACAAAAAATGGTTCCAGCAGTAATCATCATCCATGAATGAAATCCAACCTTTAGCTAGCGCCGCCGGGATGACCGTCGGCCTTGCCGTTTGTGCCCTGGTCCTCGGCCTGATCCTGGCGATGCTGTTTGCCGTCTGGGAGTCATCCCGCTGGAAAGCGGTCAGTTGGCTCGGCACCGCCTGGGTGACCCTGCTGCGCGGCTTGCCAGAAATTCTGGTGGTGCTGTTTATCTACTTCGGCTCTTCACAGCTGCTGATGATGCTGTCCGACGGCTTTGTCCTGAACTTCGGCCTGTTCCAGCTGCCGGTGCAGTTGTCCATCGACAATTTCGAAGTCAGCCCATTCCTGTGCGGCGTTATCGCCCTGGCCCTGCTCTATTCTGCCTACGCGTCGCAAACGCTGCGTGGGGCACTGAAAGCGGTGCCACTTGGCCAGTGGGAATCCGGCCAGGCTCTGGGGCTAAGCAAGACAGCTATCTTCTTCCGCTTGATCATGCCGCAAATGTGGCGTCACGCGCTGCCGGGGCTAGGCAACCAGTGGCTGGTGCTGCTGAAAGATACCGCGCTAGTGTCGTTGATTAGCGTTAACGATTTGATGTTGCAGACCAAAAGCATTGCCACCCGCACCCAGGAGCCGTTTACCTGGTATGTGATTGCGGCAGCAATCTATTTGGTTATCACCCTGCTGAGCCAGTACATCCTTAAGCGGATCGAGCTGCGCACCACACGTTTTGAGCGGGGGCCAGCCTGATGCTTGAGTTCATCCCCGAAATCCTCAAAGGCTTGCATACCAGCCTGTCGCTGACGATCGTCGCACTGATTGTTGCCTTGCTGATGTCGCTAGTGCTGACGGTGATCCTGACGTTAAAAACCCCGGTGCTGACGCAGTTGGTGAAGGTCTACATTACGTTGTTCACCGGTACCCCGTTGCTGGTACAGATCTTCCTGATTTACTACGGCCCTGGCCAGTTCCCGGCGATCCGTGAATATCCCTGGTTGTGGAACCTGCTGTCGCAACCCTGGCTCTGCGCGATGATTGCGCTGGCGCTGAACAGTGCGGCCTACACCACCCTGTTGTTCCATGGGGCGGTGCGCGCTATCCCGGCGGGCCAATGGCAATCCTGTGAAGCGCTGGGCATGTCACGCCAGCAAACGCTGCGTATTCTGCTGCCGTATGCCTTCAAACGTGCCTTGTCATCCTACTCCAATGAAGTGGTGCTGGTGTTCAAGAGTACCTCGCTTGCCTATACCATTACGCTGATGGAAGTGATGGGCTATAGCCAACTGATGTACGGCCGGACTTATGACGTGATGGTCTTCGGTGCCGCTGGCATTGTGTACCTGTGCGTCAATGGCCTGCTGACGTTACTGATGCGTATAGTTGAACGCCGCGCATTGGCATTTGAACGGCGTAACTGAGCCAAGCCTCGCTGAACTAGCCCTGCCTTGCGCAGGGCTTTTTTATGGCTGAAAATAATTTTCTAGTCATTTATATTGAATAGTCATTCACTAAATGGCATTGTTATCGGCATAGCCACTCACAATGCCCTTGGGGCGTTGTCAGAAAAAAAGGTGGCGAGACAACAATCAAATTTACGACAGGAGCCGTACCGATGAAAAAGCTGTTACTTGCCGCCACCATTCTCGCCGGGATCACCTTTAACGCTGCCGCCGCAGACACTATCCGTTTCGCCTCTTCAGCGACCTACCCGCCGTTTGAATCTCTGGATGCCAATAACCAGATCGTCGGTTTCGATATCGATTTGGCCAAGGCCTTGTGCAAGCAGATGCAGGCCGACTGCACCTTTACCAACCAGGCCTTTGACAGCCTGATCGCCGCGCTGAAATTTAAAAAATATGACGCGGTGATTTCTGGTATGGACATTACTCCGGAGCGCAGCAAGCAGGTAACCTTTACCCAGCCCTATTATGCCAACTCGGCCATCGTCATTGCTCAGAAAGGCAAGTTCGCTACGCTGGCGGATTTGAAAGGCAAAAAGCTGGGGATGGAAAACGGCACCACGCATCAAAAATACATGCAGGACAAGCACCCGGAAATTAATACCGTGTCTTATGACAGCTACCAAAATGCCGTGCTAGAGCTGAAGAATGGCCGTATTGATGGCGTGTTCGGTGACACTGCGGTGGTTAATGAGTGGCTGAAGAATAATCCGGAACTGGCCGCCGTAGGTGAGCACGTAACCGATGCGCAGTACTTTGGTACCGGCCTGGGCATTGCCGTACGCCCCGACAATCAGGCACTACTGGCCAAGCTGAATGCTGCGCTGGATGCGATCAAGGCGGATGGGACCTACAAGGCGATCAACGATAAGTGGTTCCCGCAGTAATACCTCAGCTAGACTACAGGCCCTCACTGGAGGGCCATTATTTCCGGACTAGCAGCGTCAACACTTCGTAATGGGCAGTATGCGGGAACATATCAAATAGCTGAACGCGCTCAACTCGGTAATCGGGCAACATCGCCAAATCCTTCGCCATACTTAGCGCATTGCAGCTGGAATAAAGAATAAAACCCGGCGCCATGCGGTTGAGATAATCACACAGCTCGTTGCCAATCCCCCGGCGCGGTGGGTTCACCAAAACCAACTCAGGAACCTCTCCCTCAGCGGTGGCAAATCGGGTCGAATCCAGCGCCTGAAAATCTACCTGCTGTAAGCCGAGAGTTTGTGCCGACTGTTTGGCACAGGCAATCGCCTCTGCGCTGATTTCAATGCCGGTCAGCCGGGTTTGCGGCTGTGCGCAATGCAACCCGAAGCCGCCAACGCCACAGAACAGATCCCACATGCTGGCAATCCCCAGCGCCCGTACCCAATCCCGTGCGGTGGCATACAGCTGGCTGGCCACCTGCGGATTGGTTTGAAAAAAGCTCTGCGGGCGAATGTATAACGGCACCTGGTTGAACCGCTCTTCCAGCGCCTGCTGTTCGGTCAGCGGGATTTCATGCTCGCCTTCCATGATCGCCATGTGTACTGGCTGAATATTGGCGGAGATCACCTTCAACTGCGGCAACTGCTCTTGTAACCAAGGCAAGGCCGCACGGAGTTGCGCCAGCTTGCTTTCGGAACGCAGCACAAAGCGCAGCATCAGGCCGCCGCTGAAGGTGCTTTCCGTCAGAAGTAAATATTTCAGCTCGCCACGTTTGCGCGCCACGTTATAAGGCGTTAATCCAGCGCGGGGGATAAAGTCTTTCAAGACCGCGAAAATCGGGGCAAAGCTGGACGGATACAACGGACAATCACACAGGTCTACCGGCGTGCCATCACGGTGCAACATGCCAAGCAACGGCCGCTCAACGCTACCGCTGACCACCATTTTCGCCTTGTTGCGAAATGCACTCTGTTCACCCGTCACCGGTTCCAACCACTGCGCGACATCGCGATCCGCCAGCAAGGATTGCAGATGATGTTGTTTTTCTTCCAGTTGCTGGGGATAAGGCTTTTCCAGCCACTGACAGGAACGGCAGGTGCCCGCCGAGTACAAAGCGCAATGCATGAATAGTAACCGTTAACTCAGGATGACCAATGAGGGCGCAGATTGTACCACCCAACGCGGACAAAAACTTATTTACGAGGTCAGAACAAGATAAAACGCCGCCCGGTCAGGCGGCGCTTGAAGCTCGATTAATCGTCAACAGCATCAACCACGAGCGGCCCTTTGCAGTTCACGCGCGCGCTGTTTTTCCGCCCGCGCCATAAACCACCAGGCAATAAACCCGATGATCCCCACCACCAGCAGGATCAGCGTCGCCAAGGCGTTGATCTCCGGGTTAACCCCCATCCGCACGCTGGAGAATACCAGCATTGGCAAGGTGGTGGCCCCAGGCCCGGCCACGAAGCTGGCAATCACCAGATCGTCCAACGAGAGAGTAAACGCCAGCATCCAGCCCGAGATCAGCGCCGGGGCAATCATCGGCAAGGTGATCACGGAAAACACTTTCAGCGGCGTCGCGCCCAGATCCATAGCTGCCTCTTCGATCGAACGATCCAGTTCACGCAGGCGCGAACTGATAACGACCGACACATAGGCGGTACAGAAGGTGACGTGCGCCAACCAGATGGTGAACATTCCACGCTCAGAAGGCCAACCAAAGGTGTGCCCCATCGCCACAAACAATAGCAGCAGCGACAAACCGGTGATCACGTCTGGCATAACCAGCGGTGCGGTGAGCATAAAGGCAAACCCGGTCGAACCCCGGAAACGCCCAAAGCGCACCATCACCATCGCGGCAATGGTGCCGAGGATCACCGCTGCCGTGGCGGAAGCCGCCGCAATGGTCAAACTCAGGCCAACTGCGCTGATCATTGCCGAATCGTGGAACAATTCGATATACCAACGGAACGACCATCCCGCCCAAACGGTAACCAGCTTGGAGCTGTTGAAGGAGTAGATCACCAGCATCAGCATCGGTGCGTAGAGGAAGGTGAAACCGGCCACCAGAATCGCTATGCGCCACGGTGAGCGCACTACCGGCAAGTTATTCATCCCTGCCCTCCCATTTCCTTGTTCTGGTGCTTGTGGAACCAGAGAATAGGTACAATCAGCAACAGCAGCATCACGGTAGCAACCGCCGAGGCGACTGGCCAGTCACGGTTATTGAAGAACTCCTGCCAGAGCACGCGGCCAATCATGATGCTGTCTGGCCCGCCGAGCAGTTCCGGGATCACAAACTCCCCCACCGCCGGGATAAACACCAGCATCGAGCCGGCAATGATACCGCCACGCGTTAACGGCATGATCACGCTGAAGAAGGTTTTCAACGGCTTGGCCCCCAGATCCAGCGAAGCTTCAACCAGCGAGTAATCCAGGCGTGTCAGCGCGGTATAAATTGGCAACACCATAAACGGCAGATAGGAATAAACGATGCCGATATACACCGCCAGATTGGTATGCAGGATCACCAGCGGCTGATCGATCACCCCCAACCACATCAGGAAGTTGTTCAACACCCCGTTGTTCTTCAGTATCCCCATCCAGGCATACACGCGGATCAGGAATGACGTCCAGGAAGGCAGGATCACCAACAGCAGCAGAATGTTGCGGGTCGACGGTTTACTGTGTGCCACCGCCCACGCCAGCGGGTAGCCGATCACCAGGCAGCATAACGTTGAAACCGCCGCTATCTGCAAGGATTGCAGATAGGCATCGATGTATAACGGGTCATCGGTCAACTGCAGGTAGTTGGCAAAGTTCAGCGCAATATCGAGTTTGCCGTCTGCCCAACTCATCAGATCGGTATAAGGCGGTACCGCCAAGGCCAGCTCTGAGAGGCTGATCTTGAACACGATCAGGAACGGCAGCATAAACAACAGCAGCAGCCACAGCAGCGGCAACGCGATCACCAACTTGCGGCCATGGGCCATCTGCAAACGTTGGATAAACGCCTTAATCGGGCCGGGTACTCTTGCCGGAGGCTCCGGCGAACGTTCAGAAAGCAATGTCATGGTGGTTACTCCTCACTTTCTCAACTACACCGTCAGAACCACACAGCTGTCAGTTTCCCAACACAGGCGCACTTCATCACCCCAGGTCGGCATCCCTTTGCGGAAGCGATGGCCGTTTTGCAGCTGCGCACTGATCATCTGCCCGCTGAGCAGTTTGACGTGGTAGATCGACAGATCGCCCAGATAGGCGATGTTCACCACCTCTCCCACCGCAAAGTTGCAGCCGTCTTCCGGCACTTCCTCACACAGCATGATCTTTTCCGGGCGGAGCGCGACCTGAATAGGCACACCGTCTACCACCGATGAATCAGGATCGACCTTAAGCGCATGGCGTAAACCCGGACTTTGCAGGATCAATGCATCATCCCGCCGCTCCTGCAACACGCAATCGAACACGTTGACCGAACCGATAAACTCGGCGCTGAAGCGGCTGTTCGGGTGCTCGTAGATCTCTTCCGGCTCACCAATTTGCACAAACTTGCCGCGGTTCATGATGGCGATACGGCCAGCCATGGTCATCGCTTCTTCCTGATCGTGGGTGACCATAACGCAGGTCGCGCCCACGCGCTCCAGGATATCCACCACTTCCAGCTGCATACGATCGCGCAGTTTCTTATCCAGCGCGCCCATTGGTTCATCCAACAACAACAGCTTTGGCCGTTTAGCCAGGCTACGCGCCAGTGCCACACGCTGGCGTTGACCGCCGGAGAGCTGGTGCGGCTTACGCTTGGCGTATTCCTGCATATGCACCAGCGTCAGCATTTCTGTGACGCGCTCGTTAATTTGCGCGCGCGGCATTTTGTCCTGCTTGAGGCCAAATGCGATGTTCTGCTCCACCGTCATATGGGGGAACAGCGCATAGGACTGGAACATCATATTGACCGGGCGCTGGTATGGCGGCACATGGGACATGTCCTGGCCATCGAGGACAATTTGCCCTTCCGTCGGCTGTTCAAAACCGGCCAACATACGCAGCAACGTCGATTTTCCGCAGCCAGAGGGCCCCAACAGCGCAAAAATTTCGCCCTTGTAGATCGTCAGGCTGACGTCTTCTACCGCGTTCTGGCCGTCAAAGGTTTTGGTAAGGTTACGGATTTCCAGCAGAGGGGTGAAGACCTTCTGCGATTTGGCTAGCGGACGAGGGATAACATCGTTCAATCGGGGTGCTCTCCGGCTAAAGCAGTGCGAACAACCACAGCAATTGCCATGGCCCAAAATGGCAATGCAGGCGGGTTAACCCCACCTGCTTATCAATACCCTATGGATTTCGAGCTGCGGCTAGGCGACAAGCTTACTCATCCCCAGGAGCTTACTTTTGGGTAAGTGACTGGGGTGAGTAAGTGCAGGTAACAACGCTGCAGCTTGAAAGACGACGGGTATTTACTTCCCGCTTTTAACTTTAGTCCATGCCCGGGTAACAACACGGTCAAGTTTTGGCGACTGCACATTCAGCGTGAACAGCTTGGCGCGAATATCTGCCGGTGGATAAACGTTCGGGTTATCACGCACCTCTGTATTCACCAGCGGCGTTGCGTCTTTCACCGCGTTAGCATAAAACACGTGGTTGCTGATATCCGCGATCACCTCTGGCTTGAGCAGGAAGTTCAGGAACTGGTAGGCCGCATCTTTGTTTTTGGCATCGGCTGGCATCGCAAACATGTCAAAGTAGGTCAGCGCCCCTTCTTTTGGAATGGAGTAGGCCACATTGACGCCGTTTTTGGCTTCCTTGGCACGGTTGGCGGCCTGCATGATGTCGCCAGACCAGCCAATGGCCACACAAATATCCCCGTTAGCCAGATCGTTAATGTACTGGGAAGAGTGGAAGTAGCGGATATTCGGGCGCAGCTTCATCAACAGATCGTTGGCCGCACCGGTGTAATCTTCCGCACTGGTGCTGTTAGGATCTTTACCCAGATAGTGTAAGACGGTGGCATACACTTCGCTTGGCGCATCCAGGAAGGAAACACCACAGCTTTTCAGTTTCTCCAGGTTTTCCGGCTTGAGGATCAGGTCCCAGCTATCGACCGGGGCATCTTTACCCAGCACCGCTTTAACCTTATCGACGTTATAGCCAATGCCGGTGGTCACCATCATGTAAGGGATACCGTACTTATTATCCTTGTCGTTATGCGCAACCAGTTGCAGCATCTCGGGATCAAGGTTTTTGTAATTAGGTATCTTGCTCTTGTCCAGCGCTTCAAAAATACCGGCTTTGGACTGACGCTCAAGGAAGTTGGAGGAAGGAACCACCAAGTCATAACCGGTGCTGCCCGCCATCAGTTTGCCTTCCAGAACCTCGTTGGAATCAAAGACGTCATACACCACTTTGATGCCGGTTTCTTTCTGGAATTTAGCCAGGGTATCCGGCGCAATGTAGTCGGACCAATTGTAGATGTGCAGCGTATTGTCTGCGGCCGACGCGGTGAGGCAAGCCGTCATCAGCAAGCCGCCAACCACACCCGATAACCACTTTTTACGTTGGGTGACCATCCGTAACTTCCTCCAAAACAAGGGGTAAATTTGTATCTTGAAAGGATACAACGCCTTTGATTAGCCGAGCGCAATCGTTGCGATCGCGAGTGAATAGCTATGCAGTTGATTGCATGCGATTTTCTCACCTGCCAGCCCACGAGGTCACAAACAGGAGCGTGAGCCTTTAGCAAGATCAGCAGCATAACCGGAGTTGCCAGACGGTGCCAGCCTCCAGGGTAAAAAACGCCGTTTATCGATTAATTATGCACGGGGTCTGTATGTGATGCGGCAATAACGGCCTAAAAGACGAGAAATATCTGGCAATAAGGGCTGAAACGCAGAATATCTGGTTGTGGGGGAAAGTCCGGGCTGCGTGCCGCCAGAGCTGCGGCACACATAATGTACAGCGAAGATTAATGCAGCATCGGTTGGCTGGCTACGGTAGCCGGGTTCTCTTCTTCATCACCCATAAACAGCAGATCGTTCGCCCTGGCTTCCAGGATCACCATCGAGATCTGTTCTTCGCCCTGTTGCATAAAGTGGGCAAACTGCTCATAGGCTACGCCCACGGCAATGCTCAAAGACTGGCAAACAATCAGCTTTGGCAAGTTATCGTCTTGAATATCAACAAAGGCCTTGATGGTCAGCGAGCTGGCATTGATTTGACTGAGATCGGCCACCAGCGGGATCAGTGCGGTTGGCTTGACTTCGGCCAGCGCGGAAAACAGGATCACATTGTCCACCAGATCGAGCTTGGCATCGAATACGCCGTCAAAGTTTTGCATGTGCGGCAGGTGTAGCGCCTGGCAAGAGTCACATTCAAAAAACGAGATCCCCAACTGATCCAACCAACGTCGTAATAACGCCAAATCGGGGACGATGAGTGAATCCATAAATTACCAGCCTCACAGGGTTCAATGACATGAAAAGGCGCATAGCTTACGGAATATTCAATCGAGATGCCACGATCAAAGCCGCTTAATTCACTAATACGACAACATCACACAACCTATTCGCACCTGCGATCCCCCGTACACGCTTGGCGCGACAGAGGAAAGCGCAATTTATCATCCGCCAGATTTCAGACGAAAGCCAGGCCGGGCTTGTTGCTCAATGTACTCGATCATCATGCCTGCAATATCCAATCCGGTGGTGGTTTCAACGCCTTCCAACCCCGGCGATGCATTCACTTCCATCACCAGCGGGCCACGATCGGCACGTAGGATATCAACCCCGGCAACATCCAGCCCCAGCGTCTCCACGGCCTTGATCGCCGTTGCGCGTTCCTTGCCGGTGATATGCACTTTACGAGCCGTGCCACCACGGTGCAGGTTCGACCGAAACTCCCCAGGCTTTGCCTGGCGTTCAATCGCGGCAACTACCCTGCCGCCAACGACCAGGCAGCGAATGTCACAGCCGTTGGCTTCGCGGATATACTCCTGCACCAGGATATGGGCATTCAGGCCACGAAAGGCGTCGATCACGCTCTCCGCCGCCTGACGAGTTTCGGCCAATACCACGCCGATCCCCTGTGTCCCTTCAACCAGCTTCACCACCAGCGGTGCGCCACCCACCAGTTCGATCAAATCACCGGTGTCATCCGGCGAATGCGCAAAGCCGGTAATGGGCAGATCAATCCCCTGGCGCGCCAGCAGTTGCAGCGAACGCAGCTTGTCACGGGCGCGGGTAATGGCTACAGATTCATTGAGCGGATAGCTGCCGAGCAGTTCAAACTGGCGCAGCACGGCAGTGCCATAAAACGTAATAGCAGAACCGATACGCGGGATCACGGCATCGTAACGTTCCAACTGGCGGCCACGATAATGAATGCTAGGTGCCGCCGGGTTGATATTCATATAACAAGACTGCGGATCGATAACATCGATACGGTGCCCACGCTGCTCTGCAGCCTCACGCAGTCTTTTACATGAGTACAGCGAACCATCGCGTGAAAGAATGGCAATTTTCACTCGTCACCCCTAAAGGCGTTGATCACCTGCATTGGCAGGCATTCCCCATAGCCGCGTTTAGTCTTGCGGTCCCTGGTCTTGTTTATCTTTCGGCGGGGTACGCCGATCGTTCTGCGGCGGCTGGCCACCGCGCAGTAGCGGGCCGAACCCTTGAACTACGCGCCAGACCAAAAACGCGGCTGCCGGAACCATCATGAAGACGCCAAGAAAGATCATGCCAACCGCCGCCTGTTGCGAAGCCAGCATACCCGGCAAGCGCACGTAGTCATGAATACTCAGATAAGAGAGTATCAACAGCACCATGCCCAATCCTTCAAGCACCAGCACAGAACGCGGTAAGTCACCGAATGAACGCATATTTTTTTCTCCAGACTCACTGTGTCCAGTGTAGTAAATTCGCCATCACAGCAACAGCCCTAGTTGATTAATCGGTTCTATAAATCAAACCAAGAGGCAGATCCTGCTTTTTTTTAGCTCCACCAACGGGCATAGTAAGCGCCATGACGTGAGTGATAGCGCAACTGAAGTCTTTTTATGACGGAAGGAATGTCGTTACAATACGGTTAATTATTAATAACAGACTAGGAGTGTTACATGTTTGCTGTAATCTTCGGGCGTCCGGGCTGTCCTTACTGTGTCCGTGCTAAAGAGCTGGCAGAGAAATTGACTGAAGAGCGTGACGATTTCAACTTCCGTTATGTTGATATTCACGCAGAAGGCATCACCAAGGCCGATTTGGAAAAAACCGTGGGCAAACCGGTAGAAACCGTGCCGCAGATCTTTATCGATCAGACCCACATTGGCGGCTGCACCGATTTTGAAGCCTACGCCAAAGAAAATCTGAACCTGTTCCAGTAAGATTCAAGCTCGAACAAAAAAAGGCCACCGAACGCAGGTGGCCTTTTTTACGATTAGGGTTTTTGCCGCCGATAGAACTGTTGCAAAGCATGCAACACCATGCGCATTAATAAATACAGCATCCCACCGAACACACACCAAAATACGGCGCTGACAGCATAAGCCAACTCCTGCCAAAACGAATGGCCGGGCGTTAACCAAAAGTGGCGAATGAGCAAACACAGCGGTACCGCACACAGTGCGCCAAGCAACGGACACAGGATACGCTGCTTGCTCGACAAATAGCTGGCGATAAAACCGGGAATAATAAACAACAGCAGGCCGGTTTCACCATGATGCTCAGGCTCTGTCACGCCGAGGGCACCGCTCTTCTGGCCCAGAAAAACCAGGCTAAACAACAGAAAACAGCTGAAAATGCCCACCCAGTATCGATAACTCACCATCCACCTCTCCCCTCCATACCCGAAAAACGACGGATATCGCGATGTGACCGCTCACTACATCGTAAAAAACAGCCTATCGCACAGACCTTGCGACACACAGCCGAAATCGACAGCGCTGGCTGAACTTTTTCCTTGGTCAAAAAGGGTTAAATACGTATGCCGACACAGCTTTATGCTGGCTGTCATACGTGATAGCGACTAGAATAAGCGCCGCCATTCGATGGTTCGGATCGCCTTCCGATGGTTGGTTGTTATCTCAGTTTTATCCATATACTCTATGGCTGAATCTAACTCTTATAGTGTTCTTTATCAAGAACTTACTGGTAAACAATAAGTTATCCCCCGTGAACATAAACGTCGCAAGTTTGTTAAATGGTAACTACATCCTGTTACTGTTTGTGGTACTCGCCCTGGGGCTCTGCCTCGGAAAGGTTCGTCTTGGCTCCGTTCAACTCGGTAATTCCATTGGCGTTTTAGTGGTCTCGCTGTTGCTCGGCCAGCAACACTTTGCCATTAACACCGAAGCGTTAAGCCTCGGCTTCATGCTGTTTATTTTTTGCGTCGGTGTTGAAGCTGGCCCCAATTTCTTCTCGATTTTTTTCCGCGACGGCAAAAACTACTTCATGCTGGCGCTGGTGATGGTCGGTTCAGCGATGGTGATCGCTATCGGTCTGGGTAAGCTGTTCCACTGGGATATCGGCCTTACCGCCGGCATGCTCGCCGGTTCGATGACCTCCACACCGGTGTTGGTGGGTGCAGGCGATACGCTGCGTAATACCATCACCAGCGGCCCGGCACTGCTTGCTGCCCAAGACCATCTGAGCCTGGGCTACGCCCTGACCTACCTGATTGGCCTGGTCAGCCTGATTTTCGGCGCACGTTACCTGCCTAAACTACAGCATCAGGACCTCTCTACCTCTGCCCAACAAATCGCCCGTGAGCGCGGCCTGGATACCGATAGCCAGCGCAAGGTTTATTTGCCGGTGATCCGCGCCTATCGCGTTGGCCAGGAGCTGGTTGCCTGGGCAGACGGCAAGAACCTGCGCGAGCTCGGCATTTACCGCCAAACCGGTTGCTACATCGAAAGAATTCGCCGCAACGGCATTCTGGCCAACCCAGACGGCGATGCGGTGTTACAGGTCGGGGATGAAATCTCACTGGTCGGCTACCCTGATGCTCACGCACGCCTGGATCCAAGCTTCCGTAACGGTAAGGAAGTGTTTGACCGGGATCTGCTGGATATGCGCATCGTGACCGAAGAGATCGTGGTCAAAAACAGCAATGCGGTAGGCAAGCGCCTGAGCCAGTTGAAGCTGACCGATCATGGTTGCTTCCTCAACCGCGTGATCCGCAGCCAGATTGAAATGCCGATCGATGACAGCATAGTGTTGAACAAAGGCGATGTGCTGCAAGTTAGCGGCGATGCCCGCCGGGTAAAAAGCGTGGCAGAGAAGATCGGCTTTATCTCCATTCATAGCCAGGTCACCGATCTACTGGCGTTCTGCGCCTTCTTTATCATCGGCCTGCTGATTGGCCAGATCACCATTCAGTTCACCAGCAGCTTCTCCTTTGGCATCGGTAACGCCGCAGGGCTATTGATGGCCGGCATCATGCTGGGCTTCCTGCGTGCCAACCACCCGACCTTTGGTTATATCCCTCAGGGCGCGTTGAACATGGTGAAAGAGTTCGGCCTGATGGTGTTTATGGCCGGTGTGGGCCTAAGCGCAGGGGCTGGTATCGGCAATACCCTTGGCGCAGTAGGTGGCCAGATGCTGATCGCAGGCTTGATCGTCAGCCTGGTACCGGTAGTGATCTGCTTCCTGTTCGGTGCCTACATTCTGCGTATGAACCGTGCCCTGCTGTTTGGTGCCATTATGGGGGCACGTACCTGCGCTCCGGCGATGGAAATCATTAGTGACACTGCACGTAGTAATATTCCAGCATTGGGATATGCAGGCACCTACGCCATCGCTAACGTGTTGTTAACCTTGGCAGGTTCGCTCATCGTGGTGATCTGGCCAGGTATAATGGGGTAGCAAGGCGGTCTGGGAAGTGGTGCTACGGCGAAATATTTTTTAATTTTTCGTGCAACAGGTAGAACTTTTCGATCGGGACATAGTCTGAATTAGTGCCACTGCTTTTCTTTGATGTCCCCATTTTGTGGAGCCCGTTAGTCCCGCCTTTTTAGGTTCAAGATTAGCGGGTTTTTTGTTGCCTGAATTTTACATACTTCAAAAACAGTTAGTTAGAAATCATCGTTTTAGTGAGTGGCGACACTCGTTTTGCTGCCATAAAAAGCCTGCGTTCTCAGGCTGCTAGTCAGATTGACTTGCACCCCATTGATTTACACACCGCGATGTTAGTAATGTCTTAAGGCTATGGGGCTGCGACGGTGCCACAATCAATTAGGGGACACAGCCTAGAATTCGTCGCCACTCAGACTCTGATGTAAAATATTGGCCTTATTTGATGTTCTGAAGAATGCTTTTCGGTACCCAACCACTATCTTGATCCGAAAGTCTCTGGCACCATACCCAGCCATTTAAGAATTTTATCGCCAGCAACTCATCTCCTTCATTAACATCAAGTTCTTTGGCCGTATAGTCATCTTTCGCTATACCATGGCCAGGTTGGTTGCTTCGTTCTATGAGTTGTTCTGGAACCCATCCACCGGGATGATCAGGCACTGTACAGAAATACCAATTATCCCAACCTTCATCGCCCTCATACATATCCCCTATAAAAAGCGGAGTTCCACTTTTGAACGTGATAGGATCTGGATACTCACTTCGATGTTGCCCAGTTGCGATAAATTTCATGTTAGTCCTCATAAATGCTACCTTCCTTCCTCCGACACTTACAATTATCTGTATGTATATACAGTTTGCAACTATTAATTTTCATTGCACAGCTGATAATTCGAAGCTTGCTTGATGCTTAATAAGTCAGTAACAAATTGATATACAAACTAATTTACATCCACCCAATAACACTTCTAACTCCGAACGTTAGGGTAAGACAGTGGCGGGCTACCTGGTTACATAATTACCTAGGCCGACAACCTTCGCTACACCGGCCTGTAAATCTCTCTATTAATGCATCAGGATGCATCAACATTTAACCAGACTTATATTGAGGCTGGTTGTGCAGATTGCATAGATGATGTGATACGCCCAAGTACGCCTTATACTCAGCCCTGTCGGTACGATACATAAATGTCGATCAGCACGTTTACACCAGCAGCATATTATTTATTGGTCAAAGTATCCTAACAGAAATATTAATGCGATATAAAATACTAAAGGTAGATGTACATGAACGCAGGAGGAGACATCTGTTACCAATGACGTTAACCCTATCTCATATTTTAAACTGACGGAATTTAACCTATCGAGGTTATTGACAACACTATTCTTTTAATGACAACGTAGTGAAACACCGAGGTATTGTCGCTCAACGAAGGGAGTCTGACATCGGTTACAAATATCATTAATACCAGGGAGGTGAGCATGTAAAACCAATACAATAACAGCACCAGAAATAAAACACTGAATTTTGGCAGTTTAATGATTTTTTATTCATCATTTCACAATCCCGAAAGGATTTATAGGATTGCATCATGAAAGTGCGTTTTTTAGGTTACCTTTTTCTGGTTTTAACCAGCTCCTTTTTTTGTGGGAACTTAAGCGCAGTCAGCACCGGCACGCTTACGGTGAAGTTTGGTCAGACAACGGAGGATAGTTTTAAGGCGACTCACCCGGAAGCGGTCAATGTGGGTTATAATAACGAACTGAGAGGGAATATTTATAAAGAAACACCCGATAACAACAAGGACAAACGAAGCAGTATCATTTTTGAAAGTACCAAAGATGTTTTTGTCTTGTTTGATCAGAATAAGAATTTATCCGCACTGCAGTTACAATTTAAAAACGATCAGTTTGGTCTCATTAGTGCGATTTTAGCCAGTAAGTACACTACCACCGTAAAGAAAACACCATTTATCGGCACTGACTATATGGAGCTATACAATGAAGGGGTTTCTATTTACTTGATGGATCCTATTTTCTATTCAAACACGTCACTCTTCTTTATAAGGACCGACATTAGAAATAAAATTCTAAAAGACCTCCCCACGGAGATGCTCAATGATGATATTGATGTACTGAATTACCTCGTGGAAAGAAGCTTCCCTTCAAAAGAGTAATCCAATTAGTGCCCCCCGCTATTATGCAGAATATCAAAATAACATAATAGCGGGCGGAGTAAAAATCAGCATCCAATCTGCAAGGGGTGTAACAACAATAAGAATATCTAGAGCTGGGGTATGGCAATGACGGGCTGTTGAGACAGTTCCGTAATGATACCGCTCGGCCTCTTATTGTGATGCCTTTCTCCATGCCATTCAGATCCAACACTCCCCATCAATGTTTATCGATCGGCACCACCAGCATATCAACCGCAATATGGTTTATCGTGCGGCGCGTACTGGATACCAAACGGCTCCACATATCGTGGTGGTGACCAAAAATCACCAAATCAATCCCCTTCTCACTGATGGCATTGTTCAGCGCTTCGCATAGTTCACCACGGCCAATGATCACTTCACTGATGGGATACTCCGCCTGCTGCTGGATAGCATTAAGCATGTTCTTTACTCGTTCGGAGAAAGTCTTATCGGTATAGTTGAATTCGCCACTACCAAACTCGCTATAGTGGTTAGCTTGCTCATCGATATAAATCAACGACAGCTTGGCCTGCAGTGCGCCAGCCAATTCAGAACCTTTACGCACCAGCAGTTCGGCATCGTCACTCAGATCGGTTGCAATAACGATATGTTGATAAGTCATATTGTCGGCCCTCCGTATTACCTAATACCCAGCCTGATAACCTACCTATTAATTCTAGTCTAGTCTGAGAGTAGCTGCCCATCCTCTTATCGTTCTACTGCTGGAACAATCCATCTCGGCATCAGGCACTACTGCAAAATCTGCACGTAGTTAAACTCTCTCATATGCACAGGACATCCCTGTTGCCACAGAGAATCATGTGACGAACAACCACTAATTGAGAGGATTGACGATGAGTACTCCAGCTAACTTTAATGGCCAGCGTCCTGTTATTGATGCCAATGATGCGGTGATGCTGCTGATCGACCACCAAAGCGGTCTGTTCCAAACCGTAGGCGATATGCCAATGACCGAACTGCGCGCCCGCGCTGCAGCATTAGCTAAAATCGCCACACTGAGCCAGTTGCCAGTGATCACCACCGCCTCCGTACCACAAGGGCCAAACGGCCCCCTGATCCCGGAAATCCATCAAAACGCACCACATGCCCAATATGTGGCACGCAGAGGCGAAATCAACGCCTGGGATAACCCTGAGTTTGTCGCTGCGGTTAAAGCTACCGGGCGCAAGACATTGATTATTGCCGGCACCATTACCAGTGTATGTATGGCGTTCCCGGCTATCAGCGCAGTCTATGAAGGCTATAAAGTCTTTGCTGTCGTTGATGCCTCAGGCACTTACTCCAAAATGGCTCAGGAAATCACCCTGGCGCGAGTCGTACAGGCTGGCGTCGTTCCTATCGACACCGCTGGTGTCGCTTCCGAGTTACAACGCACCTGGAATCGTGAGGACGCCATGGCGTGGGCAGAGGTCTACACCCATATCTTCCCGGCCTACCAACTGTTGATTGAAAGCTATACCAAGGCGCAGGAAGTGGTGCAAAACCAGGAAAAGCTGGATTCCCAAGCGTCTTAAGCGTTAGCTAACCTATTGGTTCCCAAACGGGCGCAGCATGATGCTGCGCCCCCGTATGTTGTGACCCCGGAGAGGGAATTTCTGCGGTCTTGGTTAACCGCTCCGCATCTAGCCCCCCAGCCCCATCTCCCATTACAGAAAGGTTCAGAAAATAAAGAAAATATATGATGGTGTGATATGCCTGGTAACTCCTTATACTCGGCCCTGTCGATAAGAAAAATCACCTGACCACCAACGCCCAACTCTTTCCCCTCCCATTCGACGCTTACTCTCAGATTAATCCAGACTTCGGCTTAATCATTTACCCGTGATTGGCCCTGAGTGCCGGAAACGCCACGCGCCATTATCAGGATAACGCAATGTCAATTTCACCCTCTGCCCGGGTCGCAAGCAGCAGCTTGATTGAACCGGGGGCGATTATCGGTGCGCGCGTCAGCATTGGCCCTTTCTGCATCATTGCAGCTGGCGTCGAGATTGGTGATGACACGGTGATAGCCTCTCATGTCAGCATTAACGGCCTCACCTGTATTGGCTGTAATAACGTTATCGGGCAATTTTCCACCATCGGCGAAGTGAATCAGGATTTGAAATATGCAGGTGAAGCGACGGACGTGATCATCGGCGACAGAAACAGGATCGGCAAGAATGCGACGATTCATCGCGGCACCGCTCAAGGCTATCGGCGAACGACTATCGGCAATGACAACCTGTTCTTGAACAACGTTCACATTGGCCATGATTGCATTGTCGGCAATACCACGGTTATCGGTGATAACTCGGGGCTAGCCGGGCATGTTGAGCTGGATGATTTTGTGCAGATAGGCAATATATGCGCGATACATCAGTTTTGTCTGTTGGGTGCCCATGCGCATATCGCCCATCAGTCCGGCGTGGTGCAGGATGTTCCACCTTTTGTCAGTGCCAGTGGCAACCGCGCGGCCCCCATCGGTGTTAACGAGTCAGCGGCAGCCTTCCAAGCGCTGGACGATCGGCAACAGCAAGTGATCCAAGCCCTGTATAACATGCTGTATCACAATGCATTGGCGATCGATGAGGTGAAGCTGGAGGCGCAGCGCTTGAGCGAAATCTATCCGCTACTGCAATGGTTTACTTCTTTCTTCTCTCGCTCGGCGCGCGGCATTATCCGTTAGGTAATCCATTGATTATTCAGTGGAGCATGGCAGGCAAGCGGGCGCAGCATGCAGCGCCCCTACAATGCGTAGTCTACAGTCGTTTATTTAATTACCGCACGGCCAGTATTTTCGCTGGCAGACCAGATACGATAGCGCACCTCGACGTCCTTCGGCACGTAAACCACGATCGGCAAGCGGCTGTTATAGCGCTGCATCGCGGCATCCCCCAGATGAGCGGCAACGAACTCCTGACGCTTAGTATTATCCGGGCAAGCCATCATGGTAGAGGCCGGAGCCGAGAGCTTCGGCAGTACAAAATAGTTGTAACCCCAACCGGCCAGCGTTTTACTCTCCAGGTTGCCGCCCATCATGTGACGATTGCAATCCACTTCCAGCGTTTGGCCAATCAGCAGCTCAACCTTAAAGTTTTCTTCATTCTCCTGCTTGGGTAAATAAATGACCTGCCGGCTCATGCCCGGCTCTGCTTTCGGGAACGGTGCTACTTTTTCCAACGGCTGCATATTGAGATCGTCATTACTTGCGGTGGTTGCAGCAACGGCGCTGACAGACGCGGCCATCAGCAGGCTGGTCACTACCATAGAAAGCTTGTTCATTTTTTATCCTTACAATTCATAACCTAAATACCCAACTACGCTAGCATACTTTACGCCGTTAAATTATAGGTCAAATCTGGATATCACCCTCAGACCCCTTGCCATCCATTAAGGTTTTCTTAAGACGGGATGATTACAGTAGCCTGATCCGTTACCGCCTATGAGCCTTCGTGTGAACCCATCAAACGCCAAACAATCGTCATTAAATCAATCCTCAACGGCTAGCCAAATTCAGACTGACGCCCTTTACTCCTTGCCCGCATCCTTTTACCGTTGGCAAGCCTTTGGGCTGATGATGGCTGCGCTGCTGTTTATCTGGCTGTCACGCAATGAACAGCTGGATTGGGCAATCAGTAATTATTGGTATGACGCCGCCAGCCAGCGTTTTCCGTGGCAGAACAACTACTGGCTGGATCTGATCAACCATCGGTTGTTAAAGATTTCGGTGATCGCCGGAGCGGTGCTGGCGCTGTTTTGGGGCATTTATCGCCGTAATGCGCGGCTGATCGTCGCCATGCTGTTGATCGGCATTGGGCCGTTGGTGGTGGGGATGCTGAAGGCAACCAGCGCACACTCATGCCCTTGGGATCTGCTGGAGTACGGTGGTAAAGCGATGTCGTTTCCCCTGTTTGGCAGCACGCCAGCCTTTCCGGGGCCTGGCCGTTGCTTCCCTGGAGGCCACGCTTCCAGCGGCTTTGCCGTGATGGCACTGTTCTTTCTGTTTTATCCGCAACGCCCGCGCCTGGCTTACTGGTGCTGGCTGGGCGGCATCACGCTTGGCATGCTTATGGGCTTTGGCCAGATCATGCGGGGCGCACATTTTCTTTCCCATAACCTGTGGGCCGGGTGGTGGGTTTGGTTCAGCCAATTGGCTGTTTATTGGTGTATTAGCGGCTATTTTCGCCGTAAGACGAGGTAATACTTAATGGAGCAGTTGAACTATCTTCTTTTCGCCTGGATCGATGCCACTCCGGCCAGCCCGGAATGGTTGATCGATCTTGCCACCTTCATCGCACGGGATCTGATCGTCATTATCCCGCTGCTGATTGTCGGCCTGTGGTTCTGGGGGGCGCATAGCCAACTGGCAGCACAGCGAGAAGTGGTAGCCAAAACGACCATTGCTCTGTTATTTGCCATGAGCGCTTCGGCCGCTATCGGTGCACTGTTGCCCCATGAGCGCCCGTTTGTCACCGGCATCGGCTATACCTTTCTGGCGCATGCACCAGACAGTTCTTTCCCCAGCGATCATGGCACCGCCATCTTCACCTTCGCCCTGGCCTTCCTGTGCTGGCATCGTGTCTGGTCAGGTATTTTGCTGATGGTCGCGGCAGTCGCCATTGCCTGGTCCCGCGTGTTCCTTGGTGTGCACTGGCCGCTGGATATGGTGGGCGGTTTCCTGCTGGCCTGTGTGGGGTGTCTGTTTGCCCAATTGGTGTGGAACCTGTTTGGTGAGGCCATCGCCCAACGTCTGACGCGCCTGTACCATTTCTTGTTCGCCTTCCCGATCCGTAAAGGATGGGTGAAGGAGTAATACTGGCCCGCGGGGGGCTTGCCCCCCGCCAGCTATAGCATGCCGGTCGTCACGCGAAACTCCCGCATCTCCCCCGCTTTTAACATCACTGCCATTGGTATTGCTGCAACCTCTGGGCTGCAACTGGCCGGCTGGACAAACGCCGTCGCCCGCGAGTTGGCTCGTGGCCGCTGTAAGACGGCATAGCTGAATTGGCGGGTGGCAAAACGGGTTACATACCTTCTGCCGCACGGCGCCAGCATAAAGAACTCGGCCTGATCGACATACAGCGAGAGATCGTCAGAGCAAATGACCCGCTGTGGATTATCACGGATATTGAGCGCACAGCCCGGCAGGTTTTGACGGAAAACGGCACCCTCTGCGCAGGCATAGTTCATATGGCACATATAACTTAATGGCTGGGCCTGCTCGGCCAGGTTGTTGATCACCATTTCAATACTGAACTGTGTGCTGTTGGCGGCTAGCTGAACGGCCGGTTGGATGCGGCAAGGGCCATCGGCCGTGCTGGCTCGTACAGTGATTGCTTCCTCCTCGACCTCCAGCCAGACATCAATCACCGGACCATAATTAGCTGGCAAGCCTTGGTGAGAGGCAAAGCAACCACGGGCATCATTACGCAGTGGCTGCGCCTGGCTGGCTTTTGCTTTGAGAGACTGGCCATCAAACACCGCATCCCAAATCATCAAATCCTGGTAGGGCAATAACGTTAAGGTACCCCGCTGGTTTTGCAGCGCCAACGCGGCGATGTCACCAGGAAACATAAACGCGGTCACCGTAAAACCAGCGCCACGATACACTTCATTCGGCTGTATGCCGAACAATCCAGGGCTCAGATTAATGATCGTCTTCATCTTCTTTCCTCAGGGGGCAGCCGTTGCTCAGTGAACGGATTGGTCAAGGTGTAATCTATGTTATTTAAATAACATTTACCAGCGCATTCTTTGGCAGGCTGTGCTCATTAATTCCGCTTATGACTGAAAAATTAGTGTTAATACAGCTACCAATCACGATGTGACAATGTTAGGATTATAACATCACTAACATCCCAAAGCGTTATTACACCCACTGAGGAATTACCATGACTACTGAACAGATTGATTACGCTCGCTATATCGACCATACCCTGCTGGCTATGGACACCACGGAAAGCCAGATCAACCAACTGTGCGAAGAAGCGCGTCAGCATAATTTCTATGCCGTTTGCGTTAACTCGGGTTATGTCCCGTTGGCCGCTCACCTGTTGCAGGAAAGCAACGTTAAAGTATGCTCGGTTATCGGCTTCCCTCTGGGTGCTGGTTTGACCGTATCCAAGGCTTTCGAAGCCAAAGCGGCCATTGCCGCCGGCGCCCAGGAAATCGACATGGTGATCAATGTCGGTTGGCTGAAAAGCGGCCTGAATGACGAAGTGAAGGCCGATATCGCCGCGGTGCGTGAAGTTTGCGCGGCTATCCCGTTGAAGGTAATATTGGAAACCTGTCTGCTCAGCGATGAACAAATCGTTGTAGTTTGTGAAATGTGTCGTGAACTGGATGTCGCTTTCGTTAAAACCTCTACCGGTTTCAGCACAGGCGGCGCTCGTGAAGACTACGTCAAACTGATGCGTGCTACCGTAGGCAGCGAGATGGGCGTCAAAGCCTCTGGCGCAGTGCGCGATCGCGCTACCGCAGGGAAAATGATTGCCGCCGGTGCAACACGTATCGGCACCAGCTCGGGCGTTGCGATCGTTTCTGGCGATGCAGCTGACACCGGTAGCTACTGATTTTCGCTAGCTCTATCTAGGTATAGCGACATCTAATGCGGGGTTGTGCCCTCAGTGCGAACTGGGTCTGCACTACTCCGCATTATTGTGTTGGAGCGAACGAAAGAAACTTTTGGCTCCTTTATCCCTTTCGGCCACACTTGAGAAACTTGGGGTATAAACCTGTAGGAAAAACTGATGGAAACCCGGCGCGACGAACGTATCAACCGGCTAGTTCAGGCTCTAAAGCGTTCTGACAAGATCCACTTAAAAGAAGCAGCCGCACTGCTCGGCGTCTCGGAAATGACCATCCGGCGCGATCTCAGTGCCGAACCTGCTGCAGTGGTCTTGCTTGGGGGTTATGTCGTAGCCGATCCGCGTATCAACGGGGTCACCAATTATTTTGTCTCCGACCAGAAAGCCAAACAGGTGGCGGAAAAGCGCCGTATTGGCATGTTGGCGGCACCGCTAGTCAACGAAAATGACACGGTGTTCTTTGACTGTGGCACCACCACCCCGGCCATTATCGACGCCATTGCCGATGAACTCCCCTTTACCGCCATTTGCCACTCACTCAACACCTTTCTGGCGCTGCAGGACAAGCCCAACTGCAAGGTGATCCTGTGCGGCGGCGAATTTAAACCGAGCAACTACATTTTTACCGCTGTTGGCCAACATAACGAGTTGGATCACATCTGCCCTAACGTGGCCTTTATCTCAGCGGCAGGCATCACTTTGCAGCACGGCGCAACCTGTTTCAATCTTGATGAACTGGCGATGAAACACAAAGTGTTGGACAAGGCGCAGCAAAAAATCCTGGTCGCCGACCACAGCAAATTTGCCCAAACCAAGCCTGCCTGCATCGGGCCGCTGGCATTGTTCGACAAAGTCATCACCGATCGCCAGCCTGACCCCGAATTCATCGACTTTTTCAACCAACACGCGGTCACTTTGCGTTTCTGATCTTGGCCTCACTGCCAATTTTATGCCGTGTCCCTGGTGCTACTTGAGGGGCGCGGTTGCCAATTTCTGGTTAAAGTCAGGTTTTTTTTTAAGCAATTAAACTTAAATTATTCCTAATGACCGATAATTACAGGTTAATGGATTGCAACAACTTGCCAGCGTTATTATTTCCCGCAGAACATTATTGCAGTAATTTGCATCAAATCTCCCCCGGATAAAATGGCTCCTTACCTTCACCAGCCTCGTTATGCTGCTTTTTGTTTAAAAATTATCAGCTATTTTTAATCAAATTATCAGGATTTATCCTTATTCATATGATGATTAAGATCGTCTTATTAGGTCCGTCATCTTCCAGCCATATTGACAATGAAAATCACTAAATAAGTGTAAAAACAATCAGATAAACATTTCCCCCTCAATAACCAAACGTGATCTAAATCACTAAAACAGCTTAATCCGGCATTTTAGCTAGATCCAAACCATCACATAAAATATATTGCTCGCCCTGCCACACAAGACAGGTTTTTATCCGGTTAAACATCATACAAACCGGATAAAGGTTGTGGGATTAGTGAGAACGGTTGCAGCATGATGTTTCGCACAAACGCGCAACATTTGCATGAAAATTTACAATAAAAGCCTTTAACCGCACACATCACGCATTTGGGAGCAAGATCACGGTTGTTTCTGCTGTAAATCGTTATCTTGCCGCCAACAAAATCGGTGGGCAGTTGCTCCTCCGACAGAAACATCGGCGTTGACCCCGTTAACAGCAGAAACCATTTTGGCAGGTTAGCAACATCATTAGCCTGATAAACAATTCAGAGGCGCAATTCAACCTCTAGTTGTAACAACTGATTTTACCACTGGCGGGATAGCAACTTATTTCACCAGCGGATTTTAAACTTAAGTTTTTCTTTTTATTTTAAATTATCGTGTTCACCTCGGAGATATTTATGGACACTACACAGACCGGCACTATCGCCTCTGCAGCCTCAGGTTCCAGCACGGCCTGGCGTAAATCAGATACCATGTGGATGTTGGGCCTCTACGGCACCGCCATCGGCGCTGGCGTCTTGTTCTTGCCAATCAACGCCGGTATCGGTGGTTTGATCCCGCTGATCATCATGGCCATCATCGCCTTCCCGATGACCTTCTTTGCCCACCGTGGCCTGTGCCGTTTCGTTTTGTCCGGCAAAAACCCAGGTGAAGACATCACCGAAGTGGTAGAAGAACACTTTGGTATCAGCGCAGGTAAACTGATCACCCTGCTCTACTTCTTCGCCATTTACCCAATCCTGCTGGTTTATAGCGTTGCGATCACCAACACCGTGGACAGCTTCATCACCCACCAGTTGGGGATGGCCTCGCCACCACGCGCCATCCTGTCGCTGATCCTGATCGTTGGCCTGATGGGCATTGTGCGTTTCGGTGAGCAGGCGATCGTGAAGACCATGAGTATCCTGGTATTCCCGTTTGTTGCGGTGCTGATGCTGCTGGCGCTTTATCTGATCCCTAACTGGAGCAGTGCCATCTTCGAAAACGTCTCACTGGCCGGTTCTGGCGGCAGCCTGGGCCACGGCCTGGTGATCACCCTGTGGCTGGCAATCCCGGTTATGGTGTTCTCGTTCAACCACTCACCGATCATCTCCGCCTTTGCTGTAGCAAAACGCGAAGAGTACGGCGTGGACGCTGAGAAGAAATGTTCCCGCATCCTGGGCTATGCACACATCATGATGGTGCTGACCGTGATGTTCTTTGTTTTCAGCTGCGTGCTGAGCCTGTCCCCGGCGGATCTGGCCGAAGCCAAAGCGCAAAACATCTCCATCCTGTCTTACCTGGCTAACCACTTTAACAACCCGGTGATCGAGTACATCGCACCAGTCATCGCTTTCATCGCCATCACCAAATCCTTCCTGGGCCACTACCTCGGTGCTCGTGAAGGCTTTAACGGCATGATTGCCAAATCGATGAGAAGCCGTGGTAAAACCATCACCACCAACAAGCTGAACCGCATCACTGCCATCTTCATGCTGGTGACCACCTGGATCGTTGCCACGCTGAACCCAAGCATTCTGGGCATGATCGAGAACCTGGGTGGCCCAATCATCGCGATGCTGCTGTTCCTGATGCCGATGTATGCGATCCGTAAAGTGCCTGCCATGCGCAAGTACAGCGGCCATATCAGCAACGTATTTGTGGTCGTGATGGGCCTGATTGCCATCTCCGCCATCCTGTACACACTGTTCGGTTAATAGCGCTCAGCCGGTGCCCAATGGCACCGGCTATCTCGAATCTCCCCCTCCTACCCCGCCGCGAACTCAAGCATGACCCATATGCCCCCTAAACGGCAGGCTGAGGGAATTAACTTCAAGAAGGAAGCGAGACTATGGTCAGCGTTTTCGATATTTTCAAAATTGGCATCGGCCCTTCCAGTTCCCACACCGTCGGCCCGATGAAAGCCGGTAAACAGTTTGTCGATGATTTGCAGGCTGCCGGGCAACTCCACGATACAACGCGGGTAGCGGTTGACGTCTACGGCTCACTGTCACTGACGGGTAAAGGGCACCATACCGACATCGCGATTATTATGGGCCTGGCGGGCAATCTGCCCCATGACGTGGACATCGACAGCATCGCCGGCTTTATTCGTGATGTGGAACAGCGTGGCCGCCTGTTGTTGGCAAAAGGTGAGCATGAGGTTGATTTCCCACAGCTTGGTGGCATGAACTTCCATAGCACTAACCTGCCGCTGCACGAAAACGGCATGTCGATCAGTGCCTATGCTGGCGATCGGTTGCTGCACAGCAAAACCTATTACTCCATCGGCGGCGGATTTATCGTTGATGAAGAAAACTTCGGCCAATCGGCCAACAATAGCGTCGAGGTCCCTTACCCTTATCGCTCCGCGCTGGATTTGCAGCAGCATTGCAAAGATACCGGGCTTTCACTTTCCGGGTTGGTGATGCAGAACGAACTGGCATTGCGCAGCAAAGCAGAGATCGAAGCGCACTTTGCCGACGTCTGGCAGGTGATGCGTGCCGGTATCGAACGCGGTATGAATACCGAAGGGTTGCTCCCCGGCCCGATGAAAGTACAGCGCCGTGCCGCCGCCCTGCGCCGCATTCTGGTAACCGGTGACAAGAACAATATCGACCCGATGAACGTAGTGGATTGGATCAATATGTTCGCGTTTGCGGTCAACGAAGAGAACGCTGCGGGTGGCCGAGTTGTCACGGCACCCACCAACGGAGCCTGCGGTATCATTCCAGCGGTGCTGGCGTATTACGACCAGTTTATCCGCCCGGTGAACACCAACTCCTACAGCCGTTACTTCCTGACTGCCGGTGTGATAGGCACGCTGTACAAGATGAATGCTTCCATCTCCGGCGCCGAAGTGGGCTGCCAAGGGGAAGTCGGCGTGGCCTGCTCTATGGCGGCAGCTGGTCTGGCGGAGTTGATGGGTGGTAGCCCGGCACAGGTTTGTATCGCCGCAGAGATTGCCATGGAGCACCATCTTGGGCTGACCTGTGATCCCCTGGCCGGACAGGTTCAGGTGCCTTGTATCGAACGTAACGCGATTTCCGCCGTGAAGGCAGTCAACGCCGCACGTATGGCACTGCGTCGTACCAGCGAGCCGCGCGTTTGCCTGGATAAGGTGATCGAAACCATGTACGAAACCGGCAAGGACATGAACTCCAAATACCGCGAGACATCACAGGGCGGAACGGGACGATATTGGCATTGCCCAGCGCGCAACCGTCGTAGATCGAGGC